>Ga0070741_10007307_pt1 | contig 22958 bp, 20 predicted proteins | sample Coa_R1_4_FD_66440 | JGI IMG/M metagenome (GOLD analysis project Ga0070741, IMG submission 66440) | Surface soil microbial communities from Centralia Pennsylvania, which are recovering from an underground coalmine fire - Coalmine... | ecosystem: Environmental > Terrestrial > Soil > Unclassified ... | reverse complement strand
CCTCGATCCGGATTATCTTCGCCATCGGGTGTAGGTCTCCTTTCCAGGAACGGCTTCGCTTGTCAGGCAAAGCCAACTTACACCCTCTCGCTTTTTACACAATCAACGTTACGTCACCGAGACACGGAGGCACGGAGAAAACGAATTAGCAATCGGATAATCTGGTAATTGAGTAATTGTGATCACTACAAACTAATCTCCTCTCCGTGTCTCAGTGTCTCCGTGCTGAAATGGTCGAACAAATGAGCTCCACGACAAAAGGCGTTCAGGACGAAATCGAATCTCTTCGCGAGGAGATTCGCCATCACGAGTATCGCTACTACGTGCTCGACGATCCTGAAGTCAGCGACGCCGAGTTCGACCAGCTGATGAACGAGCTGAAAAAGCTCGAAGCCGCGCATCCTGAATTGATCACGTCCGACTCTCCCACTCAGCGAGTTGGCGGCAAGCCGCGCGAGGGTTTCGTCAAAGTTCCGCACTCAATTCCTATGCTCTCGCTCGACAACGCTTACAGCGAAGACGAGCTGCGCAACTGGGAGCGACGCGTTCACGAACTCAGTGGCCGTAAGGATATCGAGTATGTCTGCGAACTTAAGCTTGACGGCATGTCTTTGGCGCTGCGCTATGAAGGGGGCAAGCTCGTGCGCGGCATCACTCGCGGCGACGGGACGACCGGCGAGGATGTGACTGCAAACGTCCGTACCGTGCGGTCGATTCCGTTGTCAATTGCTCCAGACAAGCTGAAGAAAGCTGGCATTCCTACGGACTTCGAAGTTCGTGGCGAAATGCTGATGCCGATTACCTCTTTCAAGAAGATGAACGAAGAGCGCGAGAAGCAGGGGCTTTCTCTGTTCGCCAATCCGCGTAACGCGACTGCCGGAACGGTGCGACAGCTTGAACCGAGTATCACCGCACAGCGCAGACTGGATTACTTCTCGTACATGCTGATTTCGGGTAGCCGCAATCTGTATGACTACCATTGGGACGCCCTGAACGCCCTCGAGAGCGCTGGCTTCAAAGTGAACCCTCGCCGCGCGCTGGCCACCAACTTCAATGAAGTCTGGAAATTCATTAGCGAGTGGGAAGAAAAACGCGAGACTTTGCCCTACGAAATCGATGGCGTCGTAATCAAGATCAACAGCACTGCTCTCCACCGCCAGCTCGGGTTCACAGGCAAGGCTCCTCGGTGGGCAATTGCGTACAAGTACGCGGCGCGGGCGGGAGTTACCGTACTCAAAAATATCGAGGTGCAGGTCGGGCGCACGGGCAAGTTGACCCCGGTGGCGGACCTGGAACCGGTTTCGATCGGCGGAACGACGGTTTCCCACGCGACGCTGCACAATATGGACGAAATCGAGCGCCTCGGCGTGAAGATTGGTGACCTTGTCGAGGTTGAACGCGCCGGCGACGTAATCCCGAAAGTTGTTCAGGTTATCGAGACGAAAGATCCGCGAGTCACACCGGCGGTTAGGGACGCACAGGCGCACGTGCTTGCTGGCCATCGCGAGAGATCATTTCACATGCCTGAGCATTGTCCGGTGTGCGGTGGCCATGTCGTCCGCGCAGAAGGGGAAGCTGATCACCGCTGTGTGAACCAGAAATGCCCCGCCAAGTTGCGTGAGACGATTCTCCACTTCGCCTCGCGTGGAGTGATGAATATCGACGGCATGGGCGACGCGCTCGTTAACCAGCTCACGGAGCGCGGAATGGTGAAGGACATCGCCGATCTTTACAAACTAACCAAAAGTGATTTGTTGAAGCTTGAACGCATGGGCGATAAGTCCGCACAAAATGTCCTGAGTGAGATTGAAAACTCGAAAAAGCTGCCGCTGGAACGCGTGATTTATGGCCTGGGTATTCGCTTCGTCGGCGAGCGCACGGCACAATTTCTGGCGGAGCATTTTGGCTCGATTGACGCAATCGAGACTGCGAGTGAAGAAGAGTTACAGAGGGTGGAAGAAGTTGGGCCGCGCATCGCTAAGAGCATTATTGAATTTTTCGCAGAGCCGAAGAATCGAGAATTGGTCGAAGAACTTCGCGCCGCCGGTTTGACGCTCAAAGGGAAAAAGAGGGTACGAGGCACGAAGCTCGCCGGCAAGACATTCGTCCTGACGGGGACGCTAGCCAACTACACCCGCGATGAAGCCAAGAAAATGATCGAAGACGCGGGAGGAAAGGTTGCCGGATCGGTGAGCAAAAAGACGGACTACGTTGTTGCTGGAAATGAGGCCGGTTCAAAGCTTGAAAAAGCGAAGGAGCTCGGGATCACAATCCTGAACGAAAAAGACATGGAAGCGCTGATTAAGGGTTAGGCGCTTCACCGGGATGACTTTCGTTTTTGATCCGTAACGGTCACCTTGCGCTACTGCGAAGTTTTCGAAATCCTTAAGTAGTTATTCACAGCCTGAATACTCATCTCCAAACTGAAAGCGATCTGAGGAACCGTGTACCCCGTGTAGTAAAGCCTTTGCGCTTGTTGTGCCGGATTCATCTGCACAATGTCGACAGGAATATTCGAGGTCGACTGGCGGCTCTGTCGGGCTGCTGGACTCCGTGCGTTGGTAGTGGAAGATTCGGCTAGCGCGGACTGTAGCGATGCAAGCGAACTGGAAATCGTATTCATTAGAATTCCCTTTCCCTTACGCCAGCCAGATCGGCAAGGTCGCCCACTACATGAGCCTCCGCTCGTTACTTCCTTCTTGATGCTGCGTATGGATTTCCCGAACCGGAACGCGGAAGTCCGAGTTGTGCTCGTCGAGAAGAGGCGGTATTGGTTTAAGAATCAATGGCTTACCTGTTGATGTCTAATTGAACCAAATTTACCCGCTGTGCATTGTACTGTTTGCCATTTCCATACACACTTCGTGGCAGGAGGGCCGGAATGCCCGTACAAACTTTACTCAGCACAGGGTCATCAGGATGGTTTCGCCATGCAGTTCGTCTTCAACACAGTGTCCTGAGCATTCCCGAAAAGCGCCTGCTGATCTGGATGGCAGAGCGCGCGCCGGCATGGGTGAATCCAGATCATCTTACGATCCTGGGATTCGTCTCCCAGTTGATGACGGGTGTCAGTTATGCTCTTGCGCGCTGGAGTCATTTCGGCCTACTCGGTGCGATCGCGTTCCTCGTCCTGAACTGGTTCGGTGACAGCATGGATGGCACGCTCGCTCGTGTGCGCCAGAAGCAGCGGCCGCGCTACGGGTTCTATGTCGACCACATGCTTGATAGCATTGGCGCGGTGGCGTTGATGGTCGGATTGGCGGCATCAGGTTACATGAGCTGGCCAATAGCGGTTGGCCTGCTGGTATCGTTTCTTCTGCTTTCGATTCAGTCGTATCTCGCGACATATGCCTTAGGCGAATTCCGCATGTCTTTCTGGAGCTTGGGGCCGACGGAGTTACGGCTTTTGCTCATCGTGGGAAATCTTGCGCTGCCACGCTGGCCGACTGTGCTTCACGGGTATCGGTTGTTTGACGTGGGTGGAGCGGTGGGCATGGCGGCCATGGCGGTCATGCTTGTGTACTTTACGGCGAGAAACGCTATTCGGTTGTACGACGAGGAGCGTCTCCTCTGAGCGCAGCGGTGGCGCACCACTTCTTGCCCGTATCGCGGGAAGCGGGAATGAATTAATCCATGTGATTCGCTTGCCGCTCGACTGACCAGATGTCCGCCTGCTTCTGCTCAAACGGATACACGTGTACCATCCAGCCAAAGACTTGTGGCATGAACTTGCCACCGGCGGCATCGCATTCTTCTTTAGTTGCGATTGAGCCTCTCAAGCCGAACTTTGTGCTGTTCGGCAGCACGTCTTCTTTGCTCGTGGCGCGGGGAGCTAGACAGAGGTTCACATGTGCATGCCATTGCGCGATGCTGAGTGGGATACGCGAGTTCAGCTCGTCCTCGCTGGCATCTTTCTTCGCCGTGTACATCAAGCCAATCAGGCGGTAGCCATCGCCGTTCTTTTCGTAGAGCAGCGAAGTGGGCTTTGACGGATCGAACGTGTTTCGCGCCTGGAATGCATTCCAGTAATTCGTAAAGTGATACTGCTTCTGCGGAACATTGGGCAGAAAGATTTTGTACCCGTCGGCGAGCGCGACTTTGTAATCTTTGTACTTTTCAGCCGCCGCACGCGCCGCCTGCACGATCTGGTCGGCTTTTTCCTGATCTCCAGGCTGGACCGGTCGCAAACCGGTCATCTTCATGTGAGGGCCCATGTCCATGTGATGGCCCTCCATCGAGTGCATCGCGTCGGCATTGCTCTCGGTCTCCATGCTCGACATGCCGTGCATCTCATGCTCGTTTGATTCTTGCCCATGAGACATCTGAGACATGTCCATGCCGCCCATATCGCCGCCTTGATTTTGTGCAAAGGCCGAGGAAACGAGTAGAACCAACGAAATCAGGAAAGCCGCACGCATGAAAACCCTCCGCATCTTTATAGCGAACGAACCCTTGCCATGGTGAAATGTTTCGTAAAGAATCGCCAAGTTACTGGAGTAATTCACCCGATTGATTGCGTTGCAGGTTCGGCGATGGCGAGGTCACGAAGAATCTTGGCGGCTGCCTCACGGCCCGATGTTATGCAATCGGGGATACCGATGCCACTGAATGCATTTCCGGCAAGCGCCAGTCCGCGCATGCCCGACGTGAGCTGCCGGATTGTTTCGACGCGGGCTTTGTGCCCCACGACATATTGCGCCATTGTTTTGGGCCATCGATAGATTCTTACGAAGAGTGGCTTGGCCCTGATGCCAAGAATTTCCTGAAGCTCGCGGTAGACAATGCGTTCAATCTGCTGATCGGACAAGCGCAATACTTCCTCATCGCGACTTCCGCCAAGGAAGCAGCGAATCAAGGCTCGGCTTTCCGGCGCTCGATCCGCGAATTTCTGGTGGACGAAAGTGCAGGCAAGTACGCGCTTGCGTTCGCTTCGAGGAACCAGAAAACCGAACCCGGCCGGCAGAGATGCACGCACCTTCTCATCGTATGACATCGCAACCGTAACGGATGAGCTGTACCTGACCTGGTCCAACTCAGAAGAGAGCTGCGGAACGCTGCTCTGCAGCAATTTCGCTGCCGCATACGCCGGCACTGCGAGAATGACAGCATCGAATTCCTGTGTTCGCTCTTGAACAACGACCAGCCACTTGCCGGACTCAGGCCTTACCAGCTCAACCGAAGTATTCAGTTGGCATGTCGGTTTTGGGATTCGCGCAGCCAGCGCATCCGTCATTTGCTGCATTCCGTTTTTCAAAGAAGTAAAAATCGGCAGTTGAGCGGCGGGCTGAGATTTCCGCGCCGAGGCCATGGCTTTGCTGAGACTCCCCTGCTTCGCTTCAATCTCGGCAAAGCGCGGCAGGACAGACGTTACGCTCAGCTCGTCTGCGCTTCCGCCGTAGACTCCCGCCAGCAACGGATCGGCGAGGCGTTCGACCATCTGTCGCCCATAATGGCGCTCGACAAAATCCGCTACCGTGCTTTCAGCCGCATCGGACGAAGCACGATAGGACCACTCACGAATCATTCGCAACTTTGTGGGCCAGGAAAAAAGTCGGGAAAGGAATATCGGCCAAATACTTGTCGGAACCATGAACATTAGGCCGTCGGGAAGCGGTACAAGACGGCCCTTTACGAGAATGTAGGTTCTTCGCGCTGAATCGTTCGATGAGATGAGTTGATCGCCAAGCCCCAGCTCGCGGCAGAGATCCGCCGCCCACGATTTCTCAGTCAGGAAGGAATCCGGGCCTGCTTCGATTACAAGGTCATCGACCCGCTCCGTGCGGATCACTCCCCCCAATCGCGCGCCAGCTTCAAACACCACAAATTCAAGCTCAGCGCCGGTGTTGCGTTGTTTCTCAAGCTCGTATGCAGCAGCCAGACCCGAAATCCCGCCGCCGATGACAGCGATTCTCTTCATTTTCGATTCGATTAATCTGGATCAGCTTACTCCAGCGGTAGCGGACATCCGGGAGTGCACGATCTGTTCGAGCGCCGAGATAAGGAGCAGGGATTCATTTAGCGATTCCGCGCGCCACAGCCTCATCCCGTGCTTCAGTGCAAATTCTTTGAACAGAATGTCGATATCGTAGAGAACTTCCACGTGATCGCAGAGGAATCCGATCGGTTGAATGAAGACTCCGGTGTGGCCCGCTCGGTTGAGTTCTATGATGGTCTCTTCGACGGTGGGGCCGAGCCATGGCCCGCCAGACATTCCCTGGCTTTGGAATGCGAACTTCCATTCATCACTACTTAACTCAACTGCTTTCGCGACGAGGGCGGCAGTTTCGCGCGCCTGCTCTTCATACGGGTCGCCTTCGCGCACACCGCGTTCGGGAACGCTGTGGGCGGTGAAGATGACCGGAACCGGAGTCCCATTTTCCTGATTGGCTCTTTGTCGTCCAGCTTTGAGTTTCTCGGCGAACGCCCGAATCAGCATCGGTTGGTCGTGCCACGATTCCACGAAATCAAGTTTCAAATCAGGATCAGGCGATTGCGCCAGTGACTTGCGGTAAAGGCCTACACTCGTCCGTGAATTGTGAGGCGCGAGGCAGATCACCACTGCTTGGCGAATGCCGTCAGCTTGCATTTGCTGTAACGCCTGTTGCACAAACGGATGCCAATTTCTCATCCCGATATAGACGGGGAGGCCGATTCGCTGTGCCAAGAGCTCACCCTGCTTGATCGTGATCTCTGTAAGCGGAGATTTGCCGATGGCCGCATACCGGTGGCTCACCTCCTGGATCGCTGCGGGCGGAAGCGGCCGGCCGCCGGTCACACGCAGCAAAAATTCAGGCACCTCTGCGACCGAAGATGGGCTTCCATGGGCCAGAAGCAGCACGGCATTCTTAACCGGTTTCGTCATTTTCTCTATTCCGGCGTCGCGGCAGCGATTGCCGAATGTTCCTGAACATATGTCGCGAGTGCTTTCACATTCTCCATCGGTGTCTCCGGCAAGATTCCGTGACCGAGATTGAATATGTGCCCGGGTCGTCCGTTTGCGCGATTGAGAATCTCCTTGGCCCTCAACTGCACGTGCTTCCAATTGGAGAAAAGCACGACAGGGTCCAAATTGCCTTGCACAGCGCCAGAGTTATCGAGAAGGCGCCATCCTTCATCGAGAGGAATTCGCCAGTCGAGGCCGATGACCTCGGCTCCCGTTTGCTTCATGGAAGTGAGGAGTGCTGCGGTTTCAGTGCCGAAGTAGATGACGGGGACGCCAGTCGTCCTTAGCCTCCGGATCAGTTCGGCTGTTCGCGGCAGCACATATTCGCAATAATCTTCGACCGAGAGACATCCAACCCAACTGTCAAAAACCTGAATGACGTCAGCTCCGGCGGCAACTTGCGCGCCAGCGTAGGCCGAAGTTACGGAAACGAGTTTCCGTAAAAGTTCATCCCAAGCCTGAGGCTGCGAGTACATCAGTTTCTTCGTGTTTACATAATGGCGAGAGCCACCGCCCTCGATCATGTAGCTTGCCAGAGTGAAGGGTGCGCCACAAAATCCAATGACTGGCAGCTTCGACCCGAAATGCCGCGCCACCAGGCCCACGGCCTCGGCAACATAGTCGAGGTCGGAAGCTGATTCAGTCGTTAGCCGTCGTACGTCTTGCGTCGTGCGCAACGGCTGCTCGATGACGGGACCCTCACCTGCCGAAAAGTGAAATGGCAGACCCATCACCTCGAGCGGGAGCAGCAAGTCAGCAAAAATAATGGCTGCATCGACACCCAGAGCCTCTGCCGCGGTGATCGTGACCTCAGCGGCGAGCTGTGGGTTCTTGCAGATTTCAATCAGCGAATGCCTCTTCCGGACTGCGCGATATTCGGGCATGTAACGACCCGCCTGCCGCATGAACCAAACCGGAGTTCGATCAACAGGCAGAGCTCTACAGGCGCGGACAAAACGGGAATCGGGAGCGGACATGAAGGATTAATGCTAGCACTGGAGGGGGTGACTGGTGGGTCGAGGCTGGTGGCTAGTCGTGAGCGACGAGTGATCAATGAAATTGCGCTCTGGGTCTCTTGATACCTCGTTGAGACGTGACGAACAAGACCACGAGTCACGAATCATCAGCCACTGCCGTTACGACATCGGTTCAATCTTCTCCACATGGATCAGATTAAGGGATCGGTCCAGTGTGCCGGTTATCTGTACCCGACGGCCTTCGTAGGGTTGCACTTGCTGTTCGTTGTCGAGTTTGTAGAAGGTGGAGCTGGATACCTTCAGGACATAACTGTCCGATTCTTTTGAGATGGTTCCGGTGAAGGTCTGTGCGGTCGGCGCCTGCGATTCAGGAGTTCCTGGCCGAGTCTGGCGCTCCTGGGGCTGCGCGGGAGTGGGATTCTGAGACGGCTGGGTCTCGGGAGTAGGCTCCGGTTGCTGGCGAGGCTGACCTTGCTCCGGCGCATGCGGCTGCTGCATAAATGACCATGCGACCAGATCCGAAGAAAAAAGCTTTTGGGCAGGCGCCGATTCCTGCGTGAAGGCGACTGTCGCGCAGAAAAGCAAACCGAAAATCGCGATGGACCAGCGCTTCATAGAGCCTCCTGGGCCGGTCTTAAGATGGCGAATGTAGGCGAAACGGGAACCAGGTTCCGGGTCAGCGAACCAAACGGCGGGCGCAGAGCCAAAGCCTTAACCTTTCTACTCCTGGATTGTGGAAAGAGCTGTACCGATGATGCTGTACAAAGGCTAAGGCCAAGTCTTTCCGGGGGATAGTTCGCCATCGTACGTGTACTAACGAGTGGAGAGCACCTCGAAAAGGCACCTACTCAGTACACGTTCTTTCCTCGATTCCGCCCTATTATGTCGGTAACGAATTTCCTGGAGGTTGGTCCTGCCATGGCAGCTAGTCAGGTTGTGCTCTACTTCGACAGACAGGAAGACGCGGTCCAGTTCACACTTGCTGCCAGCTCGGTCATCGCAGATGGTGCGCCGTTGCGCGAGACCGCCCTCAAGGTAGCCAAAGAGGTCTGCAAGGCTACGCGTATCACCACCGAGGGCAGCCTGAACGGGGAAAACGGGAAATCGAAGTCGCGCAAATCGCAATGATCCGGTGAAAGTTCCTTCGTGTAACTTCGTGTCCTCAATGGTCGCAGTTGTTTTTTTTAACCACTAAGGATACGAAGGTACACGAAGGTTTTTGAGATTTCAGCGTAATCTGATTGATCCCTAATCTGACCAGGGCGCTGGTCTCCTGTTCCACCGATGCTTTTTCAGCTCCTTGAGCAATTCCGGACTTAGGGCCCCTTTGTCACTTAGCGAACAGTTCTCGCGAACGTGCTCCGGCTTTCTCATGCCGACGATGGTTGTACTGACAGCAGGATGCGAGAGTGTGAAGCGCAAAGCCATCTCAGGGAGCGACATGCCGGGCGGAAGAATAGCTTTGAGCTTGTCCACGCGATCCATGGTGTTTTTGAGGTTCTTGGGATTGAAGTATCCCGAGCGCCAGTCGTCTTTAGGAAATTTCGTCTCACGGGTCATCTTTCCACCGAGGCTGCCCTCATCGAGCGCAACACGCACGATTACGCCAATATTTAGCTCCTGGCAAAGCGGAAATAGTTCGTCTTCCGGAGATTGATCGAAGATGCTGTAGATGACCTGCACGGCATCGACAAGCCCAGTGCGGATTGCCTTGATGCCGTTTTCTGGTTCCCATCGATTTAGACTCAAGCCGAAATAACGCACAACCCCGTCTTTCTTTAGCTTTTCTACCGTCTTGTGAAAATCAGGTTCATCCGTCCAGTTATCGGTCCAGACGTGGAACTGAAGCAGGTCGATCGAGTCGGTACCGAGCTGTTTGCGAATCCTGTCAGCGTATTTGAAGACGTGGTCAGCGGGAAAGACGTCGTGATATTTGTATTTCGGCAGCGCGGGCCAGCGTTCGTTCTTTGGCGGAATCTTGGAAGCCGCAAATAGCCGTTTGCCTTCATTCTTGGCGATGGTTTCGCCTAGCAGGCCATCGCTCTTGCCTTCGCCGTATGCCCACGCTGTATCGAAAAAATTGCAGCCGCAATCGACAGCGAGTTGCAGCGCCTCCATCGACTGCTTATCATCTGATCCGCTCCAGCCGCCCATACCCCAAAGTCCGGGGGCAATGTCGCTGACCTCGACTCCAGTTCGTCCAAACTTCCGGTATTTCATCTTCAATTTCCTTTCATCGTCGATCCAAGCGACCCATTTAACTCTGTCATTCCGAGCAAAGAAGAACAGCCGCGTGAGCGGATGCTCTTCGAAGTCGAGGAATCTGCTTTCGTGTGGAGCTGATGTCCTTAATGGGTGGTCCCGTTTTCACCAGCCTTTTCACGATAAAACTTCTGCAAAACGTAAAATGCCTGCTTCTTTTGTCCCCGGTCTGAAATGAGTCCTTTGCGGTTGAAATAATCCTGAATGCCCGGCAAAAAACGCCGGGGAGAGCGGAAATCCATCAGAACCCAGGGCGACATTCCGGCAAGCTCCGGCACATGCCTCAACATCGCGAGCTGATGTTCGTACAAGTTCGCCTGATACTCCTCGGTGAAGCGTGTCTCAGCATCCCCGTGCAGGTTGTATTGAGCGTCTGCGCCGAACTCGCTGAAAATGACTGGCTTCTCCTGCGCGAATTGCCAACGCGTAGAATCGGCGTCTTCGATCTTCGACTCGTACCAGCCGATGTATTCGTTAATTCCCAGGACGTCGAGAAATGCGCCGGCTGGATCCGAAAGCCTACGCACGCCAGCGTTGCGGTCCCAGTGGTTCAGCGCTGAAGTGATCAGGCGGGTCGAGTCGAGCTCCCGGGCATAGTCAGCAAGTGTCTTCAGGAATTCAGTGCGTTCAGGTGAAATCGGCGTTTCATTCGACATTGACCACAGCGCGATCGCGGCGCGATTCTGATCACGAAGAATGATTTCCCGAAGCTGCGATTTCGCGTTTTCGAGCGTCGCTGCGTTCTGCCATTGGATGTCCCAATAAACTGGAATTTCTTCCCACACGAGCAGCCCCATCTTGTCCGCCAGGCGGAGCATGTCTTCGTTGTACGGATAGTGCGCGAAGCGGACGAAGTTGCTGCCCAGCTCTTTTGCCCACGTGAGTAACGTACGATCGTCTTCTTCGGAGAAGGCCCGCCCACTGCGGAATGGCGCCTCCTCGTGCATAGAAACGCCGCGCAGAAAAATTGGCTTGCCATTCAGCAAAATTTGCGTTCCGCGAGTCTCGATTGCCCTAAACCCAATCTCGTCGGTTATGTTGTCTGCGCCGGCTGAAATTACAACCCGGTAGAGCTTGGGATTCTCCGGCGACCACAATTCCGGGCGCGCCGAAAAACGAAAACTCGCACGACCTGAGGAATTCGCTTCGGCTGACTGCTTAACATGCAGTTCAGGAATTTCAATCGCGATCTGTCTGTGAAGGTCGATGCCGCTCAGCTGCACCCATCCGCTAACCTCATCCGTTCGGCTCCTCGCGAGCTGGACAAAGTAGTTCTCGACGTACGTTTCCGGCACCTCGACCAGCTTGACGCTGCGCGTCAGCCCGCCGTAGTTCCACCAATCGGTTTTCAGCGAGGGGACGCCTTCCAGGTGACGAGTGTTATCCACCTCGACAACCACGCTGTTCTCCCCGTCGAGAATTTGGTCACTGACTTCAACATCGAATGGCGTGAATCCACCTGCGTGCTCTCCGACTTTTCTCCCATTCAACCAGACGCGTGCCTGATAATTCGCGCCGCCGAAATACATAAAAGTACGGATGTGCTCTCGCTTCTTGTAAGAGAAATACCTCTGGTACCATACAGGCCCTTCGTAAAACAGTAGCGATTCGCGCTGTGTATTCCAGTCTCCGGGAACTCGAAGCTTCGGCGAGCGCTCGAAATCGTACTCGATCAGGTCGCTCTTCGTTTTGGGTCTGTTGTTCTCGTAGATGCGGCTGCCAAGGCCTGTTTCGTAGGGATCGACGATACTATTCCATGTGCCGTCCAGGCTGATCGTGGTGCGGTTGAGCACGTTTCCGATTTGCGCCGAGTCGGCGTGGGCAATCGCACAACAAATGCAGAGAGCCGAAATCAGTCGAGCCGCGTGCCTCATATGTTCTCCGGAGGATTTTTGAGCGGAGACGAGTATAACCAAACCCTCGCAACGATACTTAACAAGACATACTTAGCCGGCAATCGGTGCTGCAGTGACGACAATATCGGGCGTTTCAGGTATTCTGCATCTCAGCTGAACATCTTTGCATCGTAGTAGCTGCTCAGGAATGAGCACGGGGAGCTGTAAATCCATGTTGTCTGATTTGTCTTATGAAGGTGAGAAAGAACCACAACCTGTAGTAACCAGTTCTCAGATAGTTACTCCACACCTGTTTTTCCAAACCGACACGAATACATCGAGCCGTGCGCCGCATTTCGTTTCATCAACCTCAAAACCGGCGATTCTCAGCGCGGGGAAAGCCGATGTTGGCCAGCCTGATTGGATCGGCCGCTGCTTTCTACGGATGTGCCTCTGGGTAGACCTGGCCACATCATGGACACCGAGATACCGGGCGCGGCATCGGTGGCGTCCTGACTCCGATGTTCGTCAGTTCTTTTCCGAGCCGGTCGAAATCAGTGCGCCGGCGCCGGTGAAGGCGAGGCGGAGGGCGCGGAAAAGTTCACTTTGGGCACTTCGCGCGATGCCTCGGATGCAGCGAAATAAGCGGTATTCGGCTTGAATCCCAGGCTCGACGCAAAGACGCTGTTCGGAAACTGCTGCACGTAAACGTTGTAGTCCTTCAAGGTGTCGTTATAGCGCTGGCGTTCGACGGCAATCCGGTTCTCTGTGCCGGCAAGTTCGTCCTGTAAGCGCAGGAAATTCTCGTTGGATTTCAGCTGCGGATAATTCTCCACGATGAGCAGCAACCTGCCGAGGGCGCCATCGAGTTGTGCATTGGCGGAAATTTTCTGTTCCGGAGTCCCCGCCGAGAGCAGCTGACTGCGCGCTTTTGCGATATCGCCAAATACCGTCTGCTCCTGCTTGGCGTATCCCTTAACGGTCTCGACCAGGTTGGGAATCAAGTCGGCGCGCCGCTGCAGGACGATGTCTACTTGCGACCACGCCGTCTTCACGGCTTCGTTCTTGGCAACCAGAGTGTTCTTAACGCTGATGTACTTTCCTACCGCAAGCAGAAGCAAAACCACAATGGTGACGAACACGATGGCAAACTTGCTCATGGCCCCTCCTATTTTTGGCGCGACTAGAAAATGGCTTTGCCCTCAGCTTACCCTAGCGATTTACCTTGCATTCTATCCACCGCTTCTGCTACCGCTTCGATCCCCACAAGGTATCCAGCCGCGATATCCGCGGCACGTAGTTGCTTCCGGTCCGTTCTGTGTCCACGAACATGCATTAATTGTACGAAAGCTGTGGGATCGAAGTTCAGCCGCGAGGCCAACTCCTGGACTGCTTCATGCGAATGTTTGCGGCTTTGCTCGCCTAACTCGATGAGAGCATGGCGGAACAACGTGGTAAACGAGGACAGCGAATTCAGCATGACTTCCCACAAGCCTTTCTCATTTGTGCCCGCGAGCAGTAGATGCTGGCGCAGCAAAAACAACTTTTCGCGCAGCTCGTACTCCAATTGCGAACGATGTAAATGCATTGGCACCTGCAAATCACGAAGCACGTCCTCGCCATGAAGCACTCGATATCTCTGCTTCATATCGACGAACTCGATAGAAAAAACATCAGCGGTGTCTTTCAATTCCTTCGCGGTCAGCACGAGTGGCGGTCGATATCTTTTATTCCATGACTTGATAGCACCCGAGAGGCGTCCAAGCGAGGCAAACGATGTGTCGCGCATCACGCAAAGTAAATTGAAGTCGGAGTAACCGGGATGGAATTCGCCCTCCGCAGCAGAGCCATACAAGATTACGCTCACCAGGTTGTCTGCCCCTGCCACAACCAGTTTCGCGAGAAATTCATTCAGCACTTCTTCGTGCTTCATAGTTGTCTCTCCCTACCAGCTTCCGCTTGCGCCACCGCCGCCCGAGGAGCCGCCTCCAAATCCGCCGAACCCGCCGCCACCGCCACCAAAACCCCCGCCTCCCCAGCCACCTCCCCCCCACGAGCCCCCACCCCAGCCGCCGCGCCGCCCGGCACCGCCGAATAAGAGCCACCAAAACAGAATCCTTCGCAGAGGTGTGCCTAAAACAATGAGGGCGAGGATGGCAAGCAGAACAATGCCGCCGATTGGGATGCCCGGCCGCTCTGGCGGTGATTTCTCTTCGGGCCTTGCCGTTATTCCCGTGAGCTGAACACCCGCATCCTGCGCGATGACCGATGCGATGCTTTGTGTATTCTGCTTTATTGCTTGGTCGTAATCGTTCTGCTTGAGTAACGGAACGACCTGGCGCCAGAAGCCGCCCACTTTCCCATCAGGGAGGATCGGTTCCAGACCGTAACCAACCTCAGTGCGGTAACGATGGTCTTTGATCGCGATTAAGATCAGGACTCCCCGATCGGTTGACTTATTGCCGATTCCCCACTGCTTGAAGAGATTTACTGCGTAGCTCTCGATGTCGCTGCCATCGAGCGAATTGACGGTGACCACTGCGATCTGTGCATGTGCTTTCTGGTCTACCTGAAGACAGAGGTCATTCAATTCGGATTCGGTTTCTGGCCGCAATACGTGGGCAAAGTCGTTTACGTAGTTTGAGGCATGGAGCTGCGATATCGGCTCGCCGCAGGCAGGTACCGAAAGCGTGAGCGCCGCCAGAACAAATACAATCGCTAGCGAAATGTGCCTAACACGTGGCATGGCTGCGAAGCTCCGTGGAGACCTCTGTGTAACTCCGTGTCCTCTGCGGTGAAGATCTTAAAAACTTTAGCCACAGAGGACACAGGGTTGCACTGAGGAATTACACAGCGGCAAGAAATTCCACGACTGCCTGTTCCGCGAAGTGCCCGTCATATCCGTTTCGCTCCCCGATATAGGAGCAGTGTCCCCCATCATTCGTTTCTACGAATGTAATGTTGGGATTGTTCGCAATCTTCCGCCGCGTCTCAGGAAGGATGCGAATAAATGGGTCGTTGCGCGCGTACAGGATGTAAGTAGGCACGGTAATTCGCTCGATCACATTTGCCGCCGCAGAACGTTCATAGTAATCATCCGCACTTTCGAATCCGCAATAGTGCGCGGTGATCTTGTCGTCCCACTCGCGCACGCTTTTCAGGCCGCGCATGCGCGACAAATCATACTGCCCCGGAAAGCATCGCGATTTATCCCTCAGGTGAGTCTTGAGTTTCCAGAGAAAATATTGCTCGTATACACGGTTGATTGGCGAATGCAGTGCATCTGCAGATGCCGCGAGGTCAACAGCAGGGCAAACTGCCGCAACTGCGCAAAACTGTTTCGGACCGCTAAAACCCCACTCTCCTGCGGTCTTCAAAACTAAATTGCCTCCCATGGAAAATCCGCAAAGCGCGACACGCGAGACTCCGTCACTTTCAATAAGGTTGTTCGCGACCGCCTTGACATCGGCCGAACGACCGGAGTGATAGAGCGTTGGTGCAAGGTGGTCGGTTCCGCCGCAGGTGCGCTGGTTCATGCGCACAACGTTCATGCCGGCCGCTACGCCTTTTTCCGCGATGCCGAGCATGTACTTCGATTCCGTAGAACCTTCGAGCCCGTGAACTACGACAATGGTCAGTGCAGATTTGCGATCGGCTTGCCAGTGACAATGGCAAAGTACGTGAATACCTGGCTCGACTTCGATCAGCCGTTCTTCGCCTTTCGCCAGAGTGAATTGCCGGGGCATTAAGAAACTGGCAAGCGTCTGCACGTGGCCGCCAGCGAGAAAACGCCTGGGTCGAAATTCCGCTGTCGTTGTGCGCGTGCCGGAAACGACGTTTTCCACAGAGGAATTCTAAATGCTAAGTGCCATGGATTCGCCATGCCGCTCCCGAAAAGCGCACGATGCCAGCGTCCGCACTGCTCGCGTTTAAGAGTAGAATCAATCGCGCTGCTACCCTTCGCAAGGAAGCGAAGTGCCATGACACGAAGTGCTCTAAGTTGTTTCTTTGCCGCGATTCTGCTCTGTCCTCAGCTGTTCGCAGCCGATCCTGGCCTGCACATCATCAAGACCTACAAGCTTGGTGGCGAAGGTGGGTGGGACTATCTGAAGCTCGACCCCGATTCGCGTCATCTTTTCATCTCGCGCGCCACGCACGTGATGGTCATTGACGCGGATTCGGGCAAACCGGTCGGCGATATTCCCGAAACCCCCGGTGTTCACGGCATTGCTCTGGCTCCCGCTTACGGGCGCGGTTTCACAAGCAACGGCCGCGAAGGCAGCGTGACAATTTTTGATTTGAGCACGCTGAAGCCTATTAGCAAAGTTCAGAACGTTGGCGAAAATCCTGACGCGATTCTCTACGATCCGGCCACAAAAAGAGTATTTACATTCAATGGTAGAAGTCACGATTCCACGGCAATTGATGCCGCGAATGGAAATATCGTTGGCAAAATCACGCTTGATGGCAAGCCCGAGTTTGCGGTCAGTGATGGCATGGGTAAAGTGTTCGTTAATCTGGAAGACAAGAGCGAACTGCTCGAACTCGATCCGAAAGAGTTAAAGGTAGTTTCGCGTTGGCCGCTCAAGCCGTGCGAATCACCGAGCGGGTTAGCATTGGACGTTGAGAATCATCGTTTATTTTCCGGTTGTGATAACAAGATGATGGCTGTGATAAATGCCGAAAACGGAAAAGTGATCACAACTCTTCCAATCGGTGATGGCGTCGATGCCAACGGCTTTGATCCAGAATCGAAGTTCGCCTTTGCCTCATGCGGCGAAGGGGTGCTCACAGTGGCAAAAGAAGACTCGCCAGACAAGTTCAGTGTGGTGCAAAACGTGAAGACCGCGCGCGGGGCTCGCACAATGACGCTTGATCCCAAGACGCATCAAATCTTTCTCGTGACCGCGAAGTTTGGCCCGCCTCCGGCGGCGACAGCGGACAATCCTCATCCACGGCCGTCGATCCTGCCCGACACGTTTGAGGTACTTGTAGTGGGCAAATAGCTGATTCTTCCCGACCTATGGCTGGCGACTACAACGATGCGATTTATCGCGTTTTTTGTTGGCTGCCGTGGTCTTGGCGGCCAGCCAACTCATGGCTGTTCATTACTCGAAAAATGCAACGGCAATTCTTGTAAACTGTCTGGCTTCACCCGCGAGGCCTGAATGGACGCTTCTATTCCAGATGACAAGTTTTATCGCGCCAAGATATTAGAGCGAATCGATTTTGCCGAAGACCTGTGGATGATTCGCGTCGACCCTGGGGGCGCCTTTACATTCAAGCCCGGACAATACGCGACACTTGGCGTGCAAACGAGCGAAAAACGCATTGAACGCGCTTATTCAATTGTTTCCTCGCCGCTAGAGAAAGAGATCGAATTCTTCTTCGAACTGGTGCCTCAGGGAGAGCTAACCCCAAAGCTTTATCAGCTAAAGGTTGGCGATGAGATGCTCATGCGTAAATCCGCGAAAGGCCTGTTCACGCTCGACCAGAAGAGTGGACGCACGAAGCATTTCCTGGTCTGCACTGTTACGGGAATCGCTCCATTCGTAAGTTATGTGCGGACTCTTTACCGGAATTGGAAGGAAGGCACATTCAAGGGCGAGCACGAGCTTTTTATCCTGAATGGCGCCAGCAAGTCGTGGGAGTTTGGATATTGTGACGAGCTCTGCAAGTTTGCTGCTGAAGTTCCGTGGCTGAAATATGTTCCGACCGTAAGTCGGCCGTGGGACGATGAAAAATGGACCGGCGAAATGGGCCGTGTCGATGACGTTTTGCGGAAGTATTCCGATATGTGGGGTCTTGACGGAACAAATTCGGTCGCTTATCTCTGCGGCCACCCCGATATGATCGAAAACGGCAAGAGCATTCTGAAACGCATTGGTTTCACGAAAGAGCACCTGAAAGAAGAGGTGTACTGGATTCCGGCAAAAGAGGCTGCAGGAACGTAACAGCTCTGCCTGGCGCTTTAGGATCAGCCCAACACATAACTCGCTGTCATCCCGGACTGCTTCAACGATGAGAGCCTGCCCTGAGCGACTGACCGTAGGGAAGGAGTCGAATGGGAGCCTGCTTTTTTTCATTCTACTCCTGCTCACATGTCAGCTGGCATATCCTCAGGCTGCGGGATCGTCCGCCGCTGAGTCCCGCATCGCAGCGCCGCCACCATCCTTCCACCTTCCCGAAAACCAAAAGCTTGTCTATTCCGTCGAGTGGCACATGCTCAACGCCGGAATGGCAACCATTCTCATCACGCACTCGAACTCCGGCGAACACCTTCGCTCAACCGCCGACACCTCCGGCATGACCAACAAGATCTATCCCGTCCACGACACCTTCGACGCAGAAATCGACCCGCGTAGCTTTTGCACGCATTCAATCGCGAAACACAACGAGGAGGGTTCTCGAAGATTAGACCGAAAAGTTCGGTTCGACTACCAGGCTGCGAAGAGCCAGGTCGATGATTACGATCTAAAGGCCGGCAAACAGAAGCACGCCAAGTACGACATCCCCACTTGTGTCAGCGATGTTGTCACTGGATTCTTCTACGCCAGTTCTCTCGATTTGGCTTCTAAGTCGACCTATATGTTTCCCATAAACGACGGCGGAAAAACCACTGATGTAAGGATCGAAGTTGAAGGCCGTACTAAGATAAAAGTACCAGCCGGCGAATTTGAATCGATTCGCGTTAAAGCCGAACCCGTCTCCGGCCCAATGAAAGGGAAAGGCGTGCTCTGGGTTTGGTTCTCCGACGATGCGAAGCGAATCCCTGTGCAGATGAAATCAAAATTAGGATTCGCCACGCTGCTGTTCCAACTTCAGCGCATCGACACACAGGGGCACCAGCCGACTTGGGAACTGCCGGGGAGGAGCGACGCGTTAGCAAGCATTGATCGTGGGACTAATGGAGGAGCGGTGGGACAACGTGGAAGAGCGGCGCTTTAGCGCCGCGTTAGCTCGCGGCATGACCAACGCGGCCATGAATGGCCGCTCTTCAACGATGGCCGGGGTTTGGACGAGTTGCTCGTTTGTGCCCAATTCCAGTTATCGAGGATTGCGACCATGAGGACCGGACTGCTTCGTTTCAACGGCGCAGTCGAGCGCGATCCCGCCATCGATCAATGGATGAAGGCGCATTTAGGTGAACTGGGCGCCATCGCGCACGAGTGGTTTGAGGTGATGCGAAGTTGCGGAGACGAAGTCCGCGAGCTTTTGCATGATGGCTGCCCCACTGCATGTCTGGGAGACGCGCCCTTTGCCTACGTCAATGCCTTCACTTCGCACGTCAACGTCGGCTTCTTTCACGGAGCAGCTCTGCCCGATCCAGCTCGTTTATTGCAAGGCAACGGCAAGTTCATGCGCCATATAAAGCTGAGACCAGGAACGGCCATAAACGCCGCCGCGGTAGCCAGGCTCATCGATGCCGCATACGAGGACATAAAAACGCGAGTCGAACAGGGATAACGTCTTCATACTGTCTATGAATTGCCCCACGCTTGTTGCATTCCTTGCGCAGTGGGATCTTACAATAGTTAGCGTATCGGTACGCGACTCCACAATCTTGTGGGCGCTGATATTCCGGCCTCGCAGAGTGATCAGAACTCTTAATCCCTCCCCGCCCGCATCTCCACGAACTCGCGCGCATGTTTTAACTCCGCGCGGTCGGACTTCGCGCCGTCACAATTCTTTACGAGCTGCGAATAATATTCATTCGCCTTTTGATTCTGCCCGGCTCGCTCAGCAGCCTGCGCAGCGCCATAAAGAGCATTGAAGCGCCCCGGATCAGACTTCAGCGTCGCTTCATACTCCACCAACGCCTGTTGCGGACGTTTCACTTCGAAGAGCATGTCGGCGATCATCTCACTTGCAGGAATACCATCGCTCGCTTCCGCCTCGCCTCGTTTTTTTCCGGCCACTCCTCGCAAAAGCTGCACGCCTTCATCAGCTTTGTTATCGGCAAATGCGCCCCAGGCGCGCGCAATCGTCAAATTCGTGGAAACCCCCTCGTACGCACCGGTCTGCTGCTTGTGTTCGGATTCAAGTTTTGCCTTGAGCGCCTCAATCTGAGAAATCTCGCGGCGGGCTTGTTCCGCGTTCCCGCTCCGCGCCGCTCCAATTGCCCGAGTCATATAGGTGATCGAGAGGTCCCATGGGCCCGCGCCGCTCACCGGAGACAACTGTGCAGCATCAATCCAACGGTGCAGTTCGAGCGCATATGTTGAAGGGAACGCCACCATGGCGAACATTCGCGGATCCATTCCCATTCCATACATGTCCTTCATGGGCGGCATGGCTTCCACTTCGTCAATGATCTTCCGAGCATCGTCTTCGCGTCCGGTCTGCAGATACGCATACACCAGAAAATCCATCGCGTGGAACTGATGCCCCTCGCCACCCATGTGCTCGGCTGCTTCTCTTCGCGTAGCTTCGATCGATCTGACATTCGAATCGATATCGTCCTGCCATAATCCGAGCCGCGCAAAAATGTGCGACGGCATATGCAAGGCGTGGGGAGCTGCAGGCGCAATCTGCGCATATCGTCGCGCCGCGGGCAGTCCGAGTTGCGCCATATCCGGCTTGTCGTAGGTGTGAATCAAGTAATGCGCTACGCCTGGATGATTCAGCTCTTCAGCAAACAACTTTTCCAGCACGGCAGCAGCCTTCTTCCGATACTCATTATTGGTGTCGCCGTCCGGCTCCGCAGCCAGCAGACTCAACGCGTAGAACGCCGCCGCCTCATGATCCTCGGCGTTCCGCTCATAGACCTTTTGCATGGCTCGCGAATATGCCGCTACGCGCTTCTGATAGGGCCTGCGTGGATGCGAATAAAACTTGCTCAGCGCCGCAATGTAGTCCTTCTCTCGCGGAGTTGCTGGGAGGGATCGAGCCGTCTTCAGCTCCGCATTCCCGCGATCTAAAACCGGCCTGTCTGGCCGGTTCCACAGTTGATGCCAGATACTCATCGCCACGCCCCAATGTGCAATGGCGCACTTGGGATCGTCCTTCGCGATCTGCTGAAATTCCTTCTCTGCCTCCTCATACCAGAAGGAGTGCAGCATCGCCACGCCACGCTCAATCGGCTTCTGCTCTGATGCGAGACAAGAAGACGGAAAGTGCACTGTTCCCAGCTGCGCCTCCGTCAGCTCTTCATGATGATGCGGTTCGTCATCGGCAGCAGCAAACAAAGGGCTAAACAGGCAAGACGCCAGAAGGAGGGCACAGATTCTCATGGGAGCACCACCGGGGATCGAGTCTATTCCCAGCGTTGTACGAGAGTCAAAGACAAGCAATTTCCTCCCAACCGCCTGAAACTAAACCCCTCTCCTTGCCATCTAATTTATTGAACGGGCAGGGACATAGGGCAACGTGTCGGTCATCCGACGAAGGCGCGCGCAAGCAAACAATCAGAGCCGTTTAGCTCAACCCAAGTGCGGAGCTTCCCGTCGTGGTCGCTCGCAGCTAAAAGCTAGTAGCTAGAGGCTTATTTCTGATACACTTTTAAGGTTTGTGCGGCGTCCAGCCATTGCACGCTCCCACCGTTAACTAAAAGTCATTTCAATTTCGCCCGATAGGACTCTCATGGCCCTTTCAGGCGAAGACAAAAGAGGAACAATCCGTCTTGGCATTAGACGACACAAAATTCGACGATATAAAAAAGCTGATCGATACAGGCAAAGAAAAGGGATATCTCACGTATGACCAGGTCAATGACCTCATACCACAAGACGTGCAAAGCCCTGACGACCTGGAAGATCTGCTGACCACAATCGGTACCCAAGGTATTGATGTACTCGAGGGCCCGAAGATGCCCTCGACCGCTTTAGACAGAGAAGATGCAGAAGAGCTCGGGGAGGACGTTGAACTCGACCTTACCCCGGGCGCAATGGAAAAAACCAACGATCCCGTCCGCATGTATTTGCGCGAGATGGGAACGGTCCCGCTGCTCACCCGCGAAGGCGAAGTTGAAATCGCAAAGCGAATCGAGCGCGGGCAGAACCGCGTCCTGAAGGCGCTTTCGCGGTCGCCGATCGTGATCCGCGAATTGCTCGCCATGGGCGAGGATCTAAAGAAGGGTGTCCGCTCGATTAAAGAAGTGGTCACTTTCGATGAGGAAGAGATCACCGACGAAATCGTGCAGGCACGCCTGAACGAATTCACGGGAAAGATCGACGAACTTGCCAAGGCTTACAAGAAAGCCATGCAGGTGCAGGAGAAGTTCGCCGAGTTCTCTCCTAAGAAAAATCCCAAACCGTACCGCCGCATGCACAACAAACTTGCGCGCGCGGTGATTGAAGTTTCGCAAGCTGTCCGCGATCTCGGCTTCACCAACGTCGAACGCAAGCGTTTGATCGACCGCCTGAACAAGACGGTCGATACCATGCGCTCGCTCGACCGCCAGGCTCAGAACCTGGAAAAAAGAGCCGAGGCCACTCGCAGCGAAGATCAACGCAAGGAGTACAAGCGTCAGGCCCGTGCGGTCTATGCGGAACTCGAGAAACTCGAGCAGGAAGTCGGCGTCGCATTCCAGGAGCTCAAGCGCACACAGCGCGAGATCATCCAGGGCGACATGGATGCCGAGCAGGCGAAGCGGGAGCTGATCGAAGCTAATCTGCGACTGGTGGTTTCAATTGCAAAGAAATACACCAACCGCGGATTGCAATTCCTCGACCTGATTCAGGAAGGCAACATCGGCCTGATGAAGGCGGTGGACAAGTTCGAATACCGCCGTGGCTACAAGTTTTCAACTTACGCTACGTGGTGGATTCGACAAGCAATCACCCGCGCCATTGCCGACCAGGCACGCACAATTCGTATCCCGGTGCACATGATCGAGACGATCAACAAGCTGATCCGCACTTCGCGGCAGCTGGTGCAGGAACTGGGACGCGAGCCGACGTCGGAAGAAATCGCCAAGCGCATGGATATTCCAGTTGCGAA
>Ga0070741_10007306_pt1 | contig 22961 bp, 23 predicted proteins | sample Coa_R1_4_FD_66440 | JGI IMG/M metagenome (GOLD analysis project Ga0070741, IMG submission 66440) | Surface soil microbial communities from Centralia Pennsylvania, which are recovering from an underground coalmine fire - Coalmine... | ecosystem: Environmental > Terrestrial > Soil > Unclassified ... | reverse complement strand
ACCGCATCCGTACCGAGACGGTGGAAGACGAAGCCCCCGCCGCCCGGCCCGAGCACCCGGGCGCCCGCGGAGAGCGACTGCGAGACCCCGAGCATCTCCCCGTGGACCGGCGCCTCGACCGTCTTCGATATGAGGCTCGACAGCGAGGGACCGGCGACTCCATAGCCCCCGACCACGAGGCCGAGCGCGGCCAGCACGCCTCCGGACCCGGCATAGGGCATATAGAAGAACCCGACCCCGAGCGTCGCGGCGCCGAGCATCACGAGCGCCCGCTCCGGAACGCGGCGCGCGAGGCGTCCGACGAGCCAGCCCTGCACGACGACCGCAACGACACCCATGTAGAGCCAGAGCACGTCCACCTGGGCGGGGGTGTAGCCGTAGCGATTCGTTGCCGCGAGGGAGAACGTGCCTTCGAGGACGGCGAAGGCCAGCGTCACGAAGAAGAAGACCGCGAGCAACGCGGCCGCGCCCGGACGCGCGATCGCCTCGCGCAGCGACGCGATGGAAAGCGGGTGGCGGAACGCGGTCCGTCGCCGGACCGCGGCGGGAAGGGACTCCGGGAGCCAGGCGGTCGCGATCACGACGTTCACGATGCAGAGAAGCGCGGCCACGAGCTCGGGCACGCGGTCACCCAGGAGGGAGAGACCACCGCCCATCGCCGGGCCGATGACCATGCCGAGGCCGAACGCAGCGCCGATCAGACCCATCCCCCGCGCGCGATCGCGGTCCGTCGTCACGTCGGCGATGTACGCTTGCGCGACCGGGATGTTGGCGCCCGCCACGCCGGCGAGGAGGCGGGCGACGAACAGCATCTCGAGCGACGAGGCCCCCGCGAGGAGCAGGTAGCTGACGCCCGAGGCGGCGAGCGTCACGAGCAGCACCGGCCGACGGCCGACCCGGTCCGAGATGCGTCCCCAGACCGGCGCGAAGACGAGCTGCATCAGCGAGTAGACCGCGATCAACGCACCCGCAGCGAACGGCGTCGCCTGCATCCGATTCGCGGCATAGATGGGCAGCAGCGGGATCACGATCCCGAAGCCCATCAGATCGATGAAGACGGTCAGGAAGAGGACGACGAGGGGCGAGCGGCCGGCGGGCGCGGCTTGCGGCACCGCGCGAGGAAACCGGAAAGGGTAAGGGCAGTCAAGCGAAGTTGCGCGACGTCAGTGTGGTTCGGCGTCGAACCGTCGGAGCCGACGCACGATCTCACCCGCCTCGCGGAGAAGCGCCGCACGCAGACGCGGCGTCTCCGTCTCGAGGTAGCAGTCGCGGAGCGCACGCAGGCTGCGCACGAGATCCCGGACGCGAGCCGCGACGCGACCGGACCGGCTCGCCGCGAGCGCCTCCGCGTCGCCGAGGCTGTGCTCGATCACGCGCAACGTGAGGTCGAGCGTGCGTCCGTCGCCCCGCGTCAGCGGCGTCGCGCGCGGGCGCGGCCGCGGCCCCTGTCGACGGAAGACCCCGACGACGCCGCCGACGATGCGGACGCGCGACGCCGGCACGACGAGCGGCAGCATCTCGTCGTTCGCGGGTTGTAGCCGGATGCGCCCGCCCGGCTCGCGGAAGAGCCGCTTCACCGTCACGGCGCCGTCCACGTCGGCGACGACGGTCTGCCCGTTCTCGACGGTCTCGCGTGGCTCGACGATCAGGTAGTCGCCGTCGTGGATACCCTCGTCGAGCATCGAGGTGCCCCGGACGCGGAGCGCGAAGACCTTGCGCCCGTTCCAGAGACCCGCCGGCAGCTCGATCGCGCTCTCGACGGGAAACGCCTGGAATGGTGCCCCGGCCGCCACCTCGCCGAGCAGCACCACCGGCTCGCACGCGCCCACCTCGATGTCGACCGCCTCGGCCCAGCCTCGTATCGCCATGCGGTCGACGTAGGCGAACATCGGGCGAAAGTCAATCCGCCCGTCGACGGGACCCTAGGCGCGGTATTCGGAGAACTCGATCAGCCGCTCGACGCGGCGATCGCCGTCCCAGGCGCCGCGCCACTTCTGCGCGATCACGCGGGCCGGCGAGCGACCCATGTCGAGCTGCTCGCCGAGCCGCTCGAGGTAGACCCGCTCGTCGCGGCCCTGCGCGTCGACGCGGCCCTGGCGGCGAAGACCCTCGCTCGCGATCGTGTAGAGCTCGTGGGCGAGCTCCAGGACGCGCACGCCGCGGAAGCGCGTGAGGAGCGCCTCGCGGTGGACGTCCTCCCACAGCCGTACGCGGTCCTCGAAGCTCCCGCGCTTGACGAGATCCCACGCCGCGTCGAGGCAGTCGGCGGTGTAGAAAAGACCCTTCACGAGCGCCGGCAGCGCGAGCATCCGCTCCGGCGGCTGGCTGTCGGCCGACCGGACCTCGATGTAGCCCTTGAGCCGCACCTCGGGGAACAGCGTCGTCAGATGGAGGTTCCAGTCGTCGAGCGTCGCGCGCTCGCCCGCCGCGCCCTCGGCGAGGAACCGCCGAAATGGGACGCCCGTCACTTCGCTCACGTATCGGCCGCGGCGGAGGATGAAGTAGCACGGGGCGTCGAGTGCCCAGTTCACGTAGTCTGCGAAGCCGGCGCCGTCGCGGAAGACGAACGGCAGGAGGCCGCAGCGCGCCCGATCGGTGTCGGTCCAGATGTAGCCTCGATAGCTCATGTACCCGTTCAGGTCGCCATTGGAGACGGGGGAATTCGCGAACATCGCGTTGATGAGGGGCACGATCCCCATACCCACCCGCATCTTCTGCATGGCGTCGCGCTCGTCGGCGTAATCGATGTTCGCCTGGACCGTCGCGGTCTGCTTCATCATGCGCTGCCCGAGCCGGCCGACGCGCGCCATGTAGGGGAACATGATGCGATAGCGTTGCTTCGGGACGAGCTCGATCTCGTCGAGGCCGCTGACCGGCTGCATCCCGAGCCCGAGGAACGCGATGCCGAACTCGCGGCCGACGGTGACGACCTCGCGGACGTGGGTCGTGAGCTCGTCGTGCGCGCAGTGGATCGTCTCGCACTGCTCGCCGGAGAGCTCGAGCTGCGCGCCCGGCTCGAGGGTGATCGACGCGCCGCCGCGCGCGAGCGCGACCGTCCGTCCATCCTCCTCCTTCGACTCCCACCCGTAGCGCTCCGCGAGCCCGCGGAGGACGGCCTCGATCCCGCGCGGCCCGGAGAACGGTGCGGCCTTGCCGGTCGCGCGGTCGACGCCGACCTTCTCGTACTCGGTGCCGATCCGCCACTGCTCCTGCGGCTTTCCGGCGCGGTGCATCAGCTCGACGAGCTGATCGACGCCGTGGATCGGAACCGCGTGCGCGCTCTCGCGGAAGTCGGTCATCGGGCCGGCGTACGGTAGCCACGCGGCCGGTCTGTCGCAAGGTAACCGGCGGCTACGCGCCGCGGCGCGCCGCGAGCGCCGCCTGCAGCTCCTGATGCCGCTCGCGGGTCAACGGGAAGCGCCGGAACACGAGATACGCGCCCGCGATGAACACCGCCGGCACGGGGCCGTAGAGCAGCTTGATCCCGAGGACGGCCGTCGCCGTCTGCGTGACGTTCGGCACGTAGCCGAGGAGCTGGAGCGCGACGCCGACGATTCCCGAGGCAAGCCCCGCGGCGACCTTCATGACGAGCGTCCAGACCCCGAAGTACGCGCCCTCGCGCCGCTCCGCGGTCTCGAGCTCGTCGTGGTCGATGATGTCCGCTGTGATCGCGACCGGCAGCACGACCCAGCCGCCGTTCCCGAGACCGGCGAGGACGAGAATCGTCGCGAGGCGCGCATTGCTCATCCCCGGCGCGAACAGGAACGGCAGCGCGGCGAGCGCGACCGTCGCCCAGAGCATGCAGAGCCGGAGCGCGCGGTCCTTTCCGAGACGCCGGGCGAGGCGGGTCCAGAGCGGGAGGGAGACCACGGACGCCGCGAGGTAGATGCCGATCACGGCGTTCACGCGCTGCGGCATCCCGAGCCAGTAGCGAAACGCGTACGGCACGAGCGTCTGGTGGACGCCGCCGCCGAGGAGGATCAACGCGAACGTCACGATCATGACGCGGAACGGACCATTGCGGAACGTGCTCGTCATCCCGGCCGCGAACGTCCGCCACGAGATGCGCGACGGCGTGCGGACGGCCGGCGGCACCTCGCGGACGAGACCGCCGGTCAGGAGCGCGACGAGCGTCATGAATGCGCCCATCGCGAGTCCCATGACGGCGTAGCCCGTCGCCGGCGAGGTGTAGCGCCGGATCACGATCCCCGGGACCACGCCGCCGACGAACAACCCGACGACGTGGAAGAACGCACGCGCCGCGGAGAGCTGCGTCCGCTCGTGGTAGTCCGACGACAGCTCGGCGCCGAGCGCGAGATACGGCGTCGCGTAGAGCGTGAAAAACGTGTCGAGCAGTACGTACGCGAGCACCAGATAGAGAAACCCGGTCAGCGCGCCGAGGTGCGCGGGCGGCGTCCAGAGGAGGCCGAACGTCAGCCCCATCGGTAGCGCGGCACCGAGCAGGTACGGACGCCGTCGCCCGAGGCGCGTGAGCGTTCGGTCCGAGACGTAGCCCGTGATAGGATCGTTCACGCCGTCCCAGACGAGTCCGAGCATCTTGCCGAGGCCGGCGAGCCACGGCGCGAGCACGACGACGTCGGTGTAGAAGGGGAGGAGGTGGAATTGGAACGCCGTCATGCGCATGCCGACGATGATGTCCCCGAACCCGTAAGCGAGCTTCTGCCCCGCCGGAAGGCGACGGGGGACGACGGCAGGACGTTCGACGGCGGCGGGCCGCGCCATACCGCCGCCTCTCCCACAGCGCTTCGAGCGCGGCAAGGCGCGGGCGCCGAACGGTCCGTCCCTGCGCGCGAAACGTCGGCGCGGGCTCGCACGGCGCGTCGACCTGCGGTTCCCCCGGCACCCGCGCTCGTGCGCGCGCTGCCCGGGAGCGCGGCCCGCGGGATGGGCGCGCGCGACTGGGACCGCGTGGCGTCGGACTACTTCGCCGAGGTCGTGAGCCCGCTCGAGCAGGGCGTTCCGCGCGCCCTCGAGCGCGCGCTCGCGGCCGTCCCCGATCCGGCGACGAAGACGGTCGGCGATCTCGGCTGCGGCATCGGCCCGCTCCTCCCGCCGCTCGCGCGGCGCTTCGGGCGCGTCCTCGCGATCGACTTCTCCCCGGCGATGCTGGCCCGTGCGCGCGCGACGTGCCGTGCGCGCAACGTCACCATGCACCGCGCGGATCTCGCGGACCTCCGCGCGTTCGCCGGACGGCTCGACGTCGCGGTCACGGTGAACGCCGTCCTCACGCCGGACTCCGCACGCCTCGATCGCATCTTCGACGGCCTTCGCCGGGTGCTCCGCCCCGGCGGCGTCTTCCTCGGGGTCTTCCCCGCCATGGAGGCCGTTCTGTACCAGGGGTTCATGATCCACGAGCGGGAGCGGCGTCGGTACACGCCGGCGCGCGCGCGCATGCGGACCAGCCGGATCCTCGAGCGCGCGAAGTACGACTTCGTGCATGGGACCTACTGCGAGGACACCCGCGCGCAGAAGTTCTTCTACGCCTTCGAGCTCACCTATCGCCTGCGACGGGCCGGCTTCCGGCAGGTCCGCCTCGGCCGCGTGACGTACCCCTGGACCGACGTGCTCGGCGGCTACGAGCGCTTTCCCGGCGAGCCGCCGATGTGGGACTGGCTCGTCCGCGCCGAGGGACCGGAGCCGGCGTAGGTCGTGGCGCGGCTCCGCATCGCCGCCGCGATTCCCGCGACGACCGACTACGCGACGACCCGCGCCGCCTGCGGCGCCGCCGAAGCGCACGGCTTCGACGCGTGGGCACGCCCCGACCACCTGCTCGCGGAGGGCGTCCTCGGTCCGCCCGGCGCGCCGCTTCTCGAGTGCTTCACCACGACCGCGGCGCTCGTCGAAGCGACGTCGCGCATCCGCTTCCTGCAGACCGTCGCCTGCAATTCCTTTCGCCACCCGGCGCTGCTCGCGAAGATGGTCGCGTCACTCGACGTGATCTCGGGTGGCCGCATGGAGCTGGGCCTCGGGGCCGGATGGCTCCAGCGCGAGTACGAGGCGTACGGCTACGACTTCCCGCCGACGGCGGTGCGGTTGGCGCAGCTCCGGGAGGCGCTCCAGATCGTGAAACGGCTCTGGACGGGCGAGGCCGTCGACTACGACGGCGCGCACTACCGGCTCCGCGACGCCGTGTGCGCACCGGCGCCGGTGCAGCGGCCGCGACCGCCGATCCTCGTCGGCGGCGGCGGAGCCGGGCTCCTCGCCGTCGCGGCCGCCGAGGCCGACGTCGTGAACATCGTCCCGCCGACGTCGCACGGCGCGTCCGACGTGGAGCTCGTGCGTCGGTTCACGATCGAGCGCTTCCGCGCGAAGGCCGGCCGCGTCCGCGAGCTCGCCGCGGCCGCAGGTCGCGACCCGAACGCGCTCACGCTGTCCGCGATCTTCTTCGTCCAGCTCGCCGCGAGCGAGGCGAAGGCGGCCGAGCTGCTCGACGCCGTCGGCGCCCGCTACCGTCTCGACCGGGCCGCGGCGGAGCGCTTCCCGCTCGTGCTCGTGGGCACGCCGGCGCAGCTACGCGAGCGGCTCGCGGAGCGGATCGCGATCCTCGAGCTCGGGTACGTCGTGCTGAACTTCGCCGACGCCGATGCGCTCGCGCGCTTCGCCGCCGACGTTTTGCCGTCGCTCAGAACGTGATCACGCCGCGGGCGACCTCGCCCTTCTCCATCGCGGTGAACGCCTCGTTCACCTGCGCGATGCGGTAGCGGCGGGTGATCAGCTCGTCGAGCTTCAGCTTGCCGGCGCGGTAGAGGTCGATGAGCCGCGGCACGTCGCGCGCCATGTTCGCCGAGCCGTAGAGCGAGCCGACGAGCGACTTCTCGGCGAGCGGCAGCAGCATCCCGGGGATCGACACCATCGCCATCGCGGGCGGCACGCCGACGACCACCGCCTTCCCGCCGCGGCGCACGGCCATGAATGCCTGCGTGACGACTTCGGGCCGGCCGATCACCTCGAAGGCGAAGTCGGCCCCGCGCATGCCGGTGAGCTCGAGGATCGCGTTCACCGGATCCGTCGCGCCCGCGTTCACGGTATGCGTCGCGCCGAAGTCCTTCGCGAAGCCGAGCTTCCGCTCGTTCAGGTCGACGGCGATGATCGGATGCGCGCCCGCGAGGACCGCCCCCTGCACGACGTTCAGGCCGACTCCGCCGGCGCCGAAGACGGCAACCGACTGCCCCGGCTGCACGCGCGCCGTGTTGATGACGGCGCCGACGCCGGTCATGACGCCGCAGCCGATGAGACACGCGCGATCGAGCGGGACGTCGGCGTCGATCGGAATGCACGCGGTCTCCGGGACGACCGTGCGCTCCGCCATCGACCCGATGCCGGCGAACTGGCCGATCGTCGTGCCGTTCCGGTGGAACACCTCGGCGCCCATCGCCTTCACGTAGCCGGTCTCGCACAGGTAGGCGTTGCCGGACGTGCAGTACCAACACGCCCCGCAGTACGGCACCCAGTTGAGCACGACGTGATCGCCCGTCTTCACGCGCTGGACGCCCGCGCCGGTCGCCTCGACCACGCCGGCGCCCTCGTGCCCGAGGACACAGGGAAGCGGCATCGGCAGGTCGCCGGTGATCGCGTGCAGGTCGCTGTGGCAGACGCCGCTCGCGCCGAGCCGGACGAGCACCTCGCCGTCGCGGGGGTCGCGGACGGCCAGCGGCTCGACGGCGAGCGGCTCGTGATTTGCGTTGCAGACGGCGGCAGTGGCGGTCGGCATGGAGACCTCCCCGAGGATGAAATTCTCCCTACGGCGACGAAGGCGCCGACGGCAAGGGGGCCGTCGCGCCCGTGGCGCACGAATGAACGACGGCGTCAAAGAATCGCCGCTCGCGGGGCCGCGACGCACGTTCGGACGGGCATTCCCCGGCGCCGTCGTTCGGCACGGAACGTGCTGCTTCTCAGGGCACCGGACGGATGGGTACCGGGTCTATCGCCTGGACGCGGGGTGGTGGTGGTGGCGGTTGAGGCGGTGGCGAGGTTGGATGGGAGCGATGACCGAACGGCCCCGGGACGGGCGGCGGCGTCGGTGACGGCGACCGCCGCCCCATCCCGAATCCCGTCCCGGACCTGATTCAGCGCGTCTTCGGCACCCAGCGGGGGATCGCGCGCTCGTACTCGGCGTACGCCGTCCCGAACCGCGCACGAAGCCGTGGCTCCTCGACGCGCACGACCCACACGTGCGCGACGCCCGCGGCCGCGACCGCGCCGAGCGCGATGACGACCGAGGCGCGCGCCGCCGCCACGCCGACGACGGCGAGCACGATCCCCGCGTAAAGCGGGTTCCGTAGCCGCAGATACGGTCCGGCGATGACGAACGCGGGACGGATCCCGCGTCGCGGACGGCCCCGGCCGGCGAGGAGCAGCGCGCTCCGGATTGCGAGCGCGGCGCCCGCGATCGCGAGCACCACACCCGCCGTTCGCACTACCGCGCTTCGGCCATCTCCAGGATGGCCGACCACTGCGCCGGGGACACCGGCACGACGGAGAGGCGCGGGAGGCGGAGGAGGTCGAAGCCCGCGAGCTTCCGGTTGGCGCGCATCTCGGCGAGCGGGACCGGTCGCGGCAACGCGCGCCGCGGCCGGAGGTCGATGACGACCAGCCGGGCGTCCTTCTGCTTCGGGTCGGGATACGCGCCGCGCGTCACCTCGGCGATGCCAACCGCGGCCTTCTCGTCACCGGTGTGGTAGACGAGCACCTCGTCACCCTTCGCGACGGCGGCGAGATGCTTCAAAGCGAGGGCGTTCTTCACGCCGTCCCACACCGTGCTCTCGTCGCGCTCGAGCTGCGCCCAGGAGTACGCGGTGGGCTCGGTCTTCAAGAGCCACCGGTTCGCCATCAGGCGTAGTGGCTCCGGCGTTTCACCGCGATCTCGCGCTCCAGGTAGAAGATCTCGATCCGCTCGTCCTTCGCGCCGAACTTGTGGCCGCGAAGGATCGTGTCGAGGACGCCGAGGTCGGGCCGGCCGGGGAGGTCGCGGACGGCCCGGATCTCCGTCGACGCGAACACGGTGTCGCCCGCGAAAACCGGCGCGGTGTGCCGTCCGGTCGCGTAGCGGACGTCGCCGAGCGCGTTGTCGGCGATGTCGGGCGACGAGAGGCCGAGGCAGAGGTAGAACGGGATGCCGCCGTAGACGATCAGCTGGCCGCCGAGGTAGCGATCGGGCTGCTGGTCGATCATGCGTTGGTTGCAGTGGACCTGCGACGTGTTGTCGAGCATCCCCGTCAGCATGATGTGGTCGGTCGTGATGACCCGCCCGCGATAGTGCTCGAAGACGTCGCCGGCGTGGAAGTCCTCGAAGTACGCGTCGTCGCTCGTGAGGTGCGCCAGGTCCTTGTAGCGGCGGCCGGCGTCGTACGGCGGGAGCGTCAGCGTCGCGGAGACGTCGCGCGCCGGGGCCTCGCCGTCGGCGACGGCGGCATCGAGATCGCCCTTCCAGACCTGGACCTTTCGCTGGTACGTGAGGACGATCTCGCCGTCCTGATTCCGTCCCGTCGTCTGGACGTGGACGACGCCCCGGTCGCGCTCGCGCGACGACGCCTTGACGCCGAGGACGATGGACTCCGCCTCCAGCGTGTCGCCGACGCAGACCGGAACCCCGAAGCGCATGTCGACGTACTCGAGATTGGCGCGCCCGTTCTCCGAGACGTCCTCGACCGTCTGGCTGAAGACGACGTTCATCACGAGGCCGGGCGGGGCTACGAGGTCGCGGAAGCCGTAGGCGCGCGCGTAGCGCCGGTTCTTCGCGAGCGCGTTCGTGGTGAACGCGAAGTCGGTGAAGACCGCGAACAGCCCTTCGGTCAGCGTCTTGCCGCGCTTGTGGCGGAAGACCTGTCCCGGTCGGAACTCCTCGAGGAATCGTCCGTGCTTCGTCGGGCGCTTCGCCACGGCCGCGTCCCTTAGCGGGTGGCGCGCGCGCCCGTCAACCGTTCTCTTCGCGTGCGCCCGCGGGACCGCCGCCGAGCGCGTGCGCGGCCGCGCGCACGACCGAGACGAACGTATCGCGCTGGCGCTCCGGCAGCGCGCGGTAGAGCCGGATCAACTCCTCGAGCACCGGATCCTTCGTCACGGGGAGCGCGTCGAACCCGACGTCGCCGACGCGTGGCGAGATGCGCTCCTCGATGTCGAGGACGCGGCGCAGGTCGTCGTTCAGGAGCGTCGGATCGACGTCGCGCAGCGCCCGGCGCATCGCGAGGTTGATCTTCAGGATGACGAGCATCGGCGTCGCGAGACCGCGGCCCGCCTCGAGACGGCTGACCGCGCCCTGGCTCACGCCCGCGAGCTTCGCGATCTGCTCCTGGGAGAAGCCGAGGAACTCGCGCACCCGGCGTACCTGGCGCCCGAACGCGCGCATCCAGCTCTTCCAATCGATGTCGGTCGTCTGTGTCGTCGCCGGCCTCGACCGTGTCCCGACCTCGGCTCCCCGGCCGGCGGACGCGGAGAAATCGTCGCGATTACGTCCCATCACTATGCGAGCGCGCGCGCGAAAGAGTCAAGTTGTTCGACCCTTTGCGCGCGCTTACGCCATCCGGCGGAGAGCGCTCGCGCCGCCGCGCTCATCCACCGCGCGCGGCCGCGCCGGTCTGCGGCTCGGGCCGTGGCGCGACGAGCACCTTCGTCACGCGCCGCCCGCGGATCTCGACGACGCGGAACTCGTATCCCTCGACGGTCACCTTGTCCCCGGGCCGAGGGATCCGTCCGATGAGCGCGGTCACGAAGCCGCCGAGGGTGCTCACGTCCGCCGTCTCGGGGAGTTTGATCCCGAGGCGTTCTGCCACGTCGTCGACCAGCGTGAGCCCGTCGAAGACGGGACCCTGCGGGGTCTCCTCGACGCTCGGCGGCTCGCGGTCGAATTCGTCCTGGATCTCGCCCACGATCTCCTCGAGCACGTCCTCCAGCGTCACGAGCCCCGACGTGCCGCCGTACTCGTCGACGACGATCGCGATGTGCGTCCGTCGCTGCTGGAAGTCCTTCTGCAGCGCGTCCAGTGGGCGCGTCTCGGGGACGAACAGGATCTCCCGCTTGAGCGCCGTCAGATCCTCGGACGACCGCAGCTGGTCGCGGCGGTTGAACAGATCCTTCACGTGCACCATGCCGATCACATGGTCGATGTCGGTGCTCGCGAGCGGAAAGCGGGTGAACGCGGCCTGGGTCACGACGGCGAGGTTCTCTTCGAGCGGCTGCGCGAGCGAGAGGTACGCGATGTCCGCGCGCGGGACCATCACGTGGCGGGCGGTCCGCTCCGTGTAGTCGATCACGTTCTCCAGGAGCTCCCGCTTCGTGCCCGACAGCTCACCGACCCGGTGCGACTCCGCGAGGAGGAGCCGGAGCTCGTCTTCGGAGTGCGCGAGGTCACCGCTCGTCTCCGCCGTGACGCCGAGGAGGCGGAGCGTCCCCTTCGACGCCCGGTAGAGCAGCCAGAGCGCGGGCGCGAAGAGGAACTGGAAGATGCGCATCGGCAGCGCGACCCAGAGTGCCACGCGCTCGGTGAAGCGGATCGCGTACGACTTCGGCGCGAGCTCGCCGACGACGATGTGGAGGAACGTGATGAACGCGAACGCGATCGTGATCGAGGTGTTCCGGATGACGACCGGCGACGTAATGCCGAGCGCGGCGAACATACCCCCGAGCATGTTCGCGAACGCGGGCTCGCCGAGCCAGCCGAGGCCGAGGCTCGTGAGCGTGATCCCGAGCTGCGTCGCCGACAGGAAGCGGTCGAGGCGCCGCTGCATCGCGATCACGGCGCGCGCCTGCCAGTGCCCCTCGGCGGCGAGCGCCGCCATGCGGGTCGGCCGGACACGCACCATGGCAAACTCCGCCGCCGTAAAGAATGCGTTCAACAGGACGAGCCCGAGAGCGAGTGCGACGAGAAGCGGGTCGGATACCATCAGGCGGGCCGGAGCCGCGACGACGATGCTAGAGGAATGGCGCCGGGCAGGGCAAGGCCCGACATGACACTCTCGCGCGTCGCGTGTATCCTGTCTCGCAGGCGGCGATCGCCGCTCGGGAGGTCGCTCGGATGGGACGTGGCGTCGCGGTATGGGTCGGATGCATCGTGCTCCTCGCCGGTACGAGCGCGAGCGGGGCGCGAGGTGGTCACGAGCTGAACGACGAGGAGCTGCAGGCGGAGATCGTCGCGAACACCGCGCTCGCCGCGTACGTCGCGCGGAATGGCGAGCCGGACGTGGCCGAGTCGCATTTCCTGAGCGACACGCCGCCGTGGGACGATCACGAGGTGACGCTCTACTACCTCGACGCGCGGAAGGAGATCGGTTTCGCGCGCGCCTGGATCCTCGGGCGCCCGACGATCCATCTCGAGCGATACGAGCGGCCGCTCACCGACGCGCAGGTCGCCGCGCTCGCGACACACGTCCGGGCGACGCGCGTCGGTCCCGCCGACCGCGCGGAGGCGGCCGCGCGTCGCGCCGAGGCGGCCGCGGGTCGCATCGAGTCGGCCGCCGACGCTGCGGAGCGGGCGGCGGATCGCGCCGAAGCCATCAGCACCAAAGCCGAGGGCGCGTTCCACCGGGCGCTCCTGAAGTGAGCGGCCGTGCGGGCGCTTCGCTGGGACGGAACCCGGCTGGCGCTCGCGCGCGATCATCCGGCCCCGGTCCGCACCGCCGGTGAGGCGCTCGTCCGCGTAGCGGTCGCGGGCATCTGCCGGACGGATCTCGAGATCACGCGGGGCTACCTCGGCTTCCGCGGCACGCCCGGTCACGAGTGGGTCGGCCACGTCGTCGAGGCGGACGACCCGGCGCTGATCGGCGCGCGGGTCGTCGGCGAGATCAACCTCGCCTGCGGCAACTGCGAGATGTGCGCGGCTGGTCTCGGCCGCCACTGCCCGCGGCGGCGCGTCCTCGGGATCGTCGATGCAGACGGGGCCTTCGCCGACCTCATCATCGTACCCGCGGCGAACCTGCGTCGCGTCCCGGAGTCGGTCTCCGATCGCGAGGCCGTCTTCACCGAGCCTCTCGCGGCCGCGTTCGAAATCCTGGATCAGGTCCCGAGCGTATCGGGCGCACGAGCGATCGTCCTCGGCGACGGCAAGCTCGGCGTCCTCGTCGCGCAGGTGCTTGCGGGCGCCGGCGCCGACGTTCTCCTCGCCGGCCACCACCCGGCGAAGCTCGCGCGCGCGCAGGCGCTCGGCGTCGCAACGGACGCTCCGAGTCCGGGCGCAGATGTCGTCGTCGACGCGACGGGTGCCCCCGACGGCCTCGCGCGGGCGTTGATGCTCGTGCGACCGCGCGGGACGATCGTGCTCAAGACCACGGTGGCGGCCGAGCACCGACTCGATCTCGCGCCGGCGGTAATCAACGAGGTGACGATCGTCGGGTCGCGGTGCGGCCGCTTCGCGCCCGCACTGGAGGCGCTCGCCGCGGGCCGCATTTCGGTTGCACCCCTCGTCGACGCGGTGTATCCGCTCGAGGACGCCATGGCGGCCTTCGCACACGCCGCGAGACCGGGGACCTTCAAGGTGCTCGTGGACGCGGGGGGCTGATGGCGGTCGCCGTCTCGCCGATCGCGGGATCGCCACCGCTCACCCGGCCGGAGCGGCGGCTCGCCTGGTGGCTCCGTTCCTTCGCGATCCTGTTCGCCATCGGTGCCGCCGGGTTTCTCGTCCGGCCCGACGACACCGTGCGGGAGCTCGACCGCGTCGGTGCGCTCCTGCGGCTCCGGACGCTGCCGCCGAGTTCCGCGCCCGTGGCGTCCGACTTCTGGCTCGCGCTCGCGGTAGCGAACATGGCGGCGGTCGCGGTCTGTGCGGCCATCGCCGGCAGCGACGTGCGCCGGCACCGGGCGCTCGTCCACCCGATCGTCGCGTCCAAGCTCACGTCGGCCGCGACGGGCGCCCTGCTGTTCGTTGGATGGACGCCCGCGTTCCCGTTCCTGGCGATCGCGCTCGTCGATCTACCGATCGCGATCATCCTCGTTCGGGCTCTCCGGGCCGCGCCCGCCATGCCGCAGTGACGTCCGCGCCGCTACCGCCGGTCGAAGCCGAGCTGCTGCGGCTCCTCGCCCGCCTCTCGTACTTCCGGGAGCCGGGACGGCAATTCCAGCTCGCGTCGGGGCGGCTCAGCGACTACTACATCGAGTGCTCGCTGACGACGACCAACGCGGTCGCGATGCCGTTGATCGGTGCCGCCGTCCACGCGCGCGTGCCGTCCGGCGCGGTCGCGATCGGCGGCCCGACGATGGGCGCCGATCCGATCGCCGCGGCGGTCGCGTATCACAGCGCGTCGACGCCAAGCCGGCTGTCCTGGTTCTCCGTCCGGAAGACACCGAAGGAGCACGGCGCGCGCCGCTGGCTCGAGGGCTCGGCCCGGCCCGGCGACGCGGTCGTCGTCGTCGAGGACGTGATCACGAGCGGCGGCTCCCTGATCGAAGCCGTGCGGAAGTGCCGGGAGGAGAGGCTCCGCGTCGTCGGCGCGCTGGTGCTCGTCGACCGGGAGGAAGATGACGGCCGCGCCCGCGTCGAGCGCGCCCTCGCGGAACTCGACGCCGACTTCGACGCGGTCTTTACGCGGACGCAGATCGAGCTCGCCTGGCAGGCGATCCGCGGCTAGTTGCGCGACCCAAGGCTTCTTGGGTCGCGGACCGGCCGCGAGCGTGTTGCGGCACTGTCACGCGCGAGCGGCAGGGAAACACGCCCGGTTCCTTGAGTCGCGCTGCTAAACCGTCAGCGCCAGCAGCGCGGCGCCGGCCTGGACTGCCACGAGCGGCCGGAGGGGAAGGACGCGGAGCTCGCTCGCGCGCTCGATCTCGTCGGCGATTGCGGCGAGCCGGGCCGCGAGGTCGGCCGCCAGCGTCGACGCACCGACCATCACGGCGAGGCGCCGCACCTCGCCGAGGTACAGCATGTGGTAGAACGCCCGGCACGTCGTCGCGTCGAGCACCTCGGCGCGCGTCGCCTCGCGCGCATAGTCGGCGCCCTCCGCGTTCGCGCGCTCGGCGGCGATCCGCTTCGGCGTTTTCCGGAGGTAGTCGAGGACGGAGCGTGTCAGGCGATGCTCCGGGACTCCGGCGCCGAGCGCCTCGAAGGCGCGCGCACACTCGGCGTGGAGGATCTCCGCGCGTGCGAGACCGGTCGCGATCGCGTCGCGCCGACGACAGCCGGCCGGCGAGGTGTCGTCGAGCGCGGGCGCCGTGTAGTAGGGCAGCTCGCACACGAGCGAGAACGCGTCGGTCACGCCGCGGAGCCAGTCGTCCGAGCTCGTCCCGGCCTCGATGAGCGGCGCCGGATCTTCGCCGAGCGTCCGCGCCAGGTAGTCGTACGTCTCGTCGATGCCGAAGAGCGCGTAGATCGCCGGCGCGAGCGTGCGGAGATACGGGACTTCCGGCTCGCCGCGATGGAGCGGGAGCCCCTGGCCCGCGACGAGCGCGTGGAACGCCTCGAACAGCGCCGGCCGCTGCGCGGAGACGTAGAAGTACACGCCGCAGAACCCGGCGTTGTGAAGCGAGTAGAAGAACTCCGGCCGGACGCGCTCCATGACGCGCATGACGGCCTGGGTCTCCGCGGACGGCGTCGCGAAGCGGAGCGTCTTGTAGTGGACGGGGAAGCTCCACTCGACCTGCTCGCGATGTGGGGGACGGTAGTAGTCGAGCGCGTACCGGAGGGGCGAGAAGCGTCCCTTGAACCAGCCCTCGTTCAGGACGAAGCCGTCAGGGTCGGCGACCTTGACGACGTGGAATGTCGCGTCGAGACGCCGGCGGAGGTCGGCGTCTTCACAGAGGAGCCGGCAGAGGAACTCGAGCGTCAGCGTGCCGATCGGTTCGTTCGGGTGCGGGACGCCGACGAGGAGCGCCGGGCGCACGCCGTCGCCGATCGTCAGCAACTCGATCGGCCGGCCCTCGCTCGAGGCGCCGACGGTTTCGAGGCGGGCGGTGCCTGGAAATTCCTCGACGAGCGCGCGCGAGCTCGCGCGCAGCTCGTCGAGGGTCAGGAACTCCTGGAAGTCCGGGACCCGGGCGAGGATCGCCGGAAGGTCGAGCACGCCGGCCGCTACGAGAGCTCCTTCGACGAGTACCCGAGGATGCGCCGCGCGACGATCAGCTGGTTGATCTGCTGCGTGCCTTCGAAGATGTCGTTGATCTTGGCGTCGCGCATCCACTTCTCGAGGAGGAGCTGGCGCGAGTAGCCGAGCGGGCCGAGCAGCTCGACGGCCTTCTGCGTGATGTGCGTGACGACGAGCCCGGCCTTCGCCTTCGCCATCGATGCCTCGAGGTTATTCCGCATCCCCTGATCCATCATCCAGGCGGCGCGCCAGGTGAGGAGTCGCGCGGCCTGGAGCTGGACTTCCATTTCCATGAAGTCGCGCTCGAGGGCGGTCAGCTTGTGCGCCGGAAGACCGTACCGGATCTCGACGCCGTGCTCCTTGAGGGTCTCGCGGACGAAGTCGAGCGCCGCGCGGCCGACGCCGATCGCGCTCGCGGCAACGATCGGCCGGGTCGCGTCGAAGGTCGCCATCACGCCCTTGAATCCCTCGCTCGTCTTCGGAACCTCGGGGCTGCCGAGGATGTTGTCGAGCGGAACGCGGCAGTCCTCGAACACGAGCGTTGCCGTGTCGGAGGCGCGGATGCCGAGCTTGTTCTCGACCTTGGTCACGTACATCCCCGGCGTGCCGGAGTCGACCACGAACGCCTTGATCCCGGCGCGCCCGGCGGAGCGGTCGACGGTCGCCCAGACCACGACGAAGCCTTCGGACTTCTCGGCCGCCATGAGCCCGCTGGTGCAGAATATCTTCGTGCCGTTGATGACCCAGTGATCGCCGTCGCGGACGGCCGTCGTCTGGATCGCCGAGCTGTCGGAGCCGCACGCCGGCTCGGTGATCGCCATCGCGGCCCACTTCGGCTTCCCGCCGCTGAACCGGGACAGGAAGCGCTCCTTCTGCTCGGGCGTCCCGGCCGCCGCCACCGCCGCGCCGCCGAGGCCGCTGTTCGGGATCGAGAGGTAGAGCCCGGCGTCGCCCCAGGAGAGCTCCTCGATCGACACGCACATCCCGAGGTTCCGCTCCGACGGGGCGTCCTTACGGCGCTCGGTGCCGCCGCCGATCGGGTTCCCGTTGGAGACCTGCCACATCATGTTGAGGAAGTCCCAGGGCTTCTCGTGCTCCCGCTCGTCGTACTCGCGGGCGATGGGACGCATCGCCTGCTCGGCGACCGCGTGCACCATCTTCTGCATCGTCTGAACGCTGTCGGACAGCTGGAAGTCGATCATCTTCGTCACTCCTTACACGATGGCGACGCCATCGAACGTCGTGAACCCGCGGGCGTTCCGGAGCCAGAGCTCGACGGGATGCTCGCGAATGTAGCCGTGGCCCCCGAGGACCTGCACTGCATTGTCGGCGATGGAGAGGGCGGACTGGCTCGCGTACTGCTTCACGAGGACCGCTTCGCGCGTGGCCGTCTCGCCGGAATCGATCTTCCAGGCCGCCTCCCACACGAGCAGTCGCATAGCGTCGATCTCGATCGCCATGTCGGCGAGCTTGAAGGCAATCGCCTGCTTCTGCGCGATCGCCATCCCGAACGCGCGGCGCTCCTTGGCGTAGTCGCGAGCGTAGTCGAAGGCCGCGTGCCCGACGCCGACGGCGAGGGCGGCGACCGCGACACGGCTCGCATCGATCAGCGGCTGCAGGTTCGCGCTCTCGCCGCCGAGCCGTGCGTCCGCCGGCAGGCGCACGCCGTCGAGCGTCACGGGGTAGGTCGCGAGCGCCTTGATGCCCATGTTCCGCTCGCGCTCGCCGACGGTCAGCCCGGCGGCGCCGCGCTCGACGACGAACGCCGCGAGCCCGTCGGGCGCGGTGGCGTAGACGAGGATCGCCTCGGCGTCGGCGGCGAGCGGGACGAGGCACTTCTGGCCCGTGAGGACCCAATCGCCGCCCTTCCGCTCGGCGCGGGTCGCGAGGGCCGTCGGATCGAAGTCCCACCGCGGCTCGGCGAACGCGGCCGTCCCGGCGACGAACTCCGCGCCGGCGAAGCGGGGGAGCCAGCGCTTCTGCTGCGCTTCCGTCCCAATCATGAGGAGCGGCAGCGTGAGGAGCCGGGGTGTCAGCAGATGGAGCGCGAGCGCGAGATCGCCGTACGCGAGCTCCTCGAGGATGAGCGCGCCCGAGACGGCCGAGCGCGCGTCGCCATACCCGCCGAGCGACTCCGGGATCCCGCTCTGCACGAGGCCGAGCTCCCAGCCACGCTGCACGACGGCCTCGGGGACCTCGTTCTTCTCGTCCGCTTCCCGGGCCGCGGGCCGGAGGACCTCGCGCGCGAAGCCCGCCATCGTCTCGCGGATGAGCTGCTGCTCGTCCGTCGGTTTGAAGTTCACCATGTCTTTTCGCCTCCCGAAGCTGCCACGCTGCTGCTCGCGCTCGGCGACCCGAGCCAGGGGACGAGCTGTTCGATGAGCGTGTCGAGGACCCGACGGAGATCGATCTCGTCGGGGTCCTGGTAGTGCTGCACCTCCGCGCCGATGATGCCGCCCATGATCGCCGCCGCGACCGCCTCCGGCGCGACGTCCGGACGCAGCTCCCCGCGCTGCTGACCGCGGCGCACGACGCTGGTCAGGAAGGCGCGCATGCGCCGCAGGATGTTCCGGAACTCGATCGAGAGCCGAGGATTCGTGTCGAGTGCCTCGATCATGAGCGTGATGATGAAGCGGCGATGGTTCGAGACCGTCGCGTGGAAGAAACACGCGTCGACGACGTGACGGAGGTTCGTGAGCGCGTCGCGCGCGGGGCTCACCTGCTCGAGGACCTGCTGCTCGAACCCCCCGATGCGGTCCTTGACGGTCTGGAAGAGCAGCTCTTCCTTGTCGCGGAAGTGGTAGTACACGGCGCCCTTGGTGACGCCGGCGTCGCGCGCGATGCGATCGATCGACGTGCCCTGGTAACCGAGGCGAGCGAAGCAATCGATCGCGGCCGCCATCAGCTGCTTGCGCGAAGGCTCCGTACGCTTCGCGCGCGACGGCCGACCCCCCGACGACATACTGAACGTTCAGTATCTTCGGTGACGCGACCTGTCAATCCGTCGGACCGTGCGCTTCGCCGTGCGGTCCGCGCCGTAGAGCGCAGCCGCTACATCCAGACGCCGCCGTCGATCCGGAGGATCTTCCCGGTGATCCACCCGGCGTCGTCGGAGGCGAGGAACACCGCGGCGCGCCCGATGTCGACCGGCTCACCGGCGCGCCCGAGCGGGATGCCCTTCAGCACCGCGTCCCCGTGGAACCGGAGGAGGCGTTCCCCCATGTCGGAGCGCACGAGCCCTGGCGCGATCCCGTTCACGCGGACGCCGGCCGACGCCACCTCGCGGGCGAGCACCTTCGTCAGCGCGTTCACGCCGGCTTTCGCGACGTGGTACGGCGCCCCGCCGGCGCCGGCCATGTCGGCGCCGATCGACGAGATGAAGAGGATGACCCCCTTCCGCGCGATGACCTGCGGGATCGCCGCGCGAGCCGTCCAGAACGCGCCGTCGAGGTCGGTCGTCAGCACGCGTCGCCATTCGGCAGGGTCGACCTGCGCGACCGGCGCCACACGCGCTGCGACGCCCGAGTTGGCGACCGCGATGTCGAGCCCGCCGAGGGACGCGACCGCCTCGGCGACGATGGCGTCCACCGCTTCCCGGTCGCCGACGTCCGCCTGCAGCACGACGGCGCGTCGGCCGAGTGTGCGGACCTCTTCCGCCGTCCGCTCCGCGGCCTCGCGATCACGGCGGTAGTTGATCGCGACGTCTGCGCCTTCGCGCGCGAACTCGAGCACGATCCCGCGCCCGATGCCCCGACCGCCGCCCGTCACGAGCGCGGTCTTGCCGTCGAGCTTGCCCACGTTCGACGCCGAACGCCGCTAGCTGGACCGCACCTCGCCGGAGTCCGCGAGGACGGTCATCACGTTGTCGCGGACTTCGGCGAACCCGGCGCCGAGCTCGAGGCGCGTCACGGTGCCGTTCTGGCGATACGAGAGCGGACCGGGCTCGAGCGCGGTCACGAGCGCGGCGTGGTCGGGCAGGACACCGATCTGTCCGAGCGCGCCCTGCGCGGTCACTTCACGGACGTCCGCGTCGACGAGCTCGCGCTCGGGCGTGTAGACCCGGAGTCGGAAACGATCGGCGGCCACGTCAGGCCGCCATCTTCCGGGCCTTCTCCACCACGTCCTCGATCGTCCCGACCATGTAGAAGGCCTGCTCGGGGAGGTCGTCGTGCTGGCCCTCGGCGATCTCGCGGAACGCGCGGATCGTTTCGGGTAGCGGGACGTACACGCCCTTGAAGCCGGTGAACTGCTCGGCGACGTGGAAGGGCTGCGAGAGGAACTTCTGGATCTTCCGCGCCCGGGCGACGGTCAGCTTGTCGTCCTCCGAGAGCTCGTCCATGCCGAGGATCGCGATGATGTCCTGCAGGTCCTTGTAGCGCTGGAGGATGACCTGCACCTGGCGCGCGACGCGGTAGTGCTCCTCGCCGACGACCGCGGGGTCGAGGATGCGGGAGGTCGAGTCGAGCGGGTCGACGGCGGGGTAGATGCCGAGCTCCGCGATCTGCCGCGAGAGCACGGTCGTCGCGTCGAGGTGGGCGAAGGTCGTGGCCGGCGCCGGGTCGGTCAGGTCGTCGGCGGGGACGTAGATCGCCTGCACGGACGTGATCGAGCCCTTCTTCGTCGTCGTGATCCGCTCCTGGAGCTCGCCGATGTCCGTGCCGAGCGTCGGCTGGTAGCCGACCGCCGACGGCATGCGGCCGAGGAGCGCCGACACCTCGGAGTTCGCCTGCACGAAGCGGAAGATGTTGTCGATGAAGAGGAGGACGTCCTTCCCCTCCTCGTCACGGAAGTACTCGGCCGCGGTGAGGGCGGTGAGGCCGACGCGCGCCCGGGCGCCGGGCGGCTCGTTCATCTGCCCGTAGACGAGCGCCGCACGCGAGATCACCGGGTTCCCGTCGGAGAGCTTCGACTCCTGCATCTCGATGTAGAGGTCGTTCCCCTCGCGTGTCCGCTCGCCGACGCCGCCGAACACCGAGACGCCGCCGTGCTGCTTCGCGACGTTGTTGATGAGCTCCATGATGATGACCGTCTTTCCGACGCCCGCACCGCCGAAGAGGCCGATCTTTCCGCCCCGCTGATACGGCGCGAGCAGGTCGACGACTTTGATGCCGGTCTCGAACGCCTGCACCTGCGTCTCCTGGTCGGTGAACGCCGGCGGCTCACGGTGGATCGGATAGCGCTTCGACGCGACGATCGGCCCCCGCTCGTCGACCGGCTCGCCGACGACGTTCATGATGCGCCCGAGCGTCGCCTCCCCGACGGGGACCGAGATGACGTCGCCAGTGTCCCGGACCTCCTGGCCGCGCGTCAGGCCCTCGGTCGAGTCCATCGCGATCGTCCGGACCGTCTTCTCGCCGAGGTGCAACGCCACCTCGACGACGAGGTTCCACGGCTGATCGTTGATGGCCGGGTTCGTGATCTGGAGCGCGCTGTAGATGGGAGGCAGGCTGCCGTCCGGGAACTCCACGTCGACGGCCGGGCCGATCACCTGCGTGATGCGTCCGATGTTGGGCATGGGCGGCAGCTATCCTTTCAGCGCTTCGGCGCCCGAGACGATCTCCATGAGCTCCTTCGTGATCGTCGCCTGACGGGCGCGGTTCATCGACAGCGTGAGCCGCTCGATCATCTCCGACGCGTTCCGCGTCGCGTTGTCCATGGCGGACATGCGGGCCCCGTGCTCGCTCGCGATCGCCTCGAGGAGCGCCTGCGTGACGAGGGCCTCGATGTAGCGCGGCAGGAGGAGTCCCAGGAGCTCCGGACGCGCGGGCTCGAAGATGTAGTCGACAGCTGGCGTCTTCTCGGCCTCCGGCGCGGCGACCGGCAAGAGCGGTACCGCCGTCGGCACCTGCGAGATCGCGGAGCGGAACCGGCTGTAGACGAGGTACACGGCGTCGGTCTCCTCGGCGATGAACCGTTTCGTCAGCTCGGCGGCGAGGTCGCGGGCCATGTCGACCGGCGGCGTCGTCAGGATGCCGAAGCGGTGGACGAGGAGCCGTGCCGATCGCCGGCGGTAGTACTCGAACCCCTTTCGACCCGCCACGCTGACCGCAACGTCGACCCCCGACCGCTGCCGGACGAATCCCTCGGCGAAGCGGAGGATGTTGGCGTTGTATCCGCCGCAGAGACCGCGGTCGCTGGTGAGGACGAGGAGATCGAGACGTTGCTCCGGGCGACGCGCGAGCAGGGGATGCGCGTCGGGCTCGATCCCGGCGGCGACTGCCGAGAACATCTCGGTGAGCTTTGCGGAGTAGGGACGAGCGCGCTCGGCTGCTTCCTGGGCGCGACGGAGCTTCGCCGCCGCCACCATCTTCATCGCCTTCGTGATCTGCTGGGTGGATCGGACGGTCGCGATGCGCTTGCGGAGGGCCTTGAGGCTCGGCATCTCGCTGGCTACGGCTTGAAGAGCTTGCCAAAGTCGGCGAGCGCCGCGTCGATCTTGGCCTTGATCGGGTCGATCAGCTCCTTCTTCTCGCGCAGCTCGTCCAGCATCGCCGCGTGCTTCGCCTCGAGGAAGGCGTAGAGCTCCCGCTCGTAGCGCTGGATCGCGGCGACGGGAAGCGCGTCGAGATGGCCGTTCGTCGCAGCGTAGATCACGACGATCTGCTTCTCGACGGGCAGGGGCTGGAACTGTCCCTGTTTCATGACCTCGACGAGGCGCTGGCCGCGATCGAGCTGGCGGCGGGTGGCGGCGTCGAGGTCCGAGCCGAACTGCGCGAACGCCGCCATCTCGCGGTACTGCGCGAGCTCCAGGCGGAGCGGACCCGCGACCTTCTTCATCGCCTTCACCTGGGCGTTGCCGCCGACGCGCGACACCGAGATGCCGACGTTCACCGCCGGCCGGACGCCGGCGTAGAAGAGGTCCGCCTCGAGGAAGATCTGGCCGTCGGTGATCGAGATGACGTTGGTCGGGATGTACGCCGAGACGTCGCCGGCCTG
>Ga0070741_10007305_pt1 | contig 22963 bp, 13 predicted proteins | sample Coa_R1_4_FD_66440 | JGI IMG/M metagenome (GOLD analysis project Ga0070741, IMG submission 66440) | Surface soil microbial communities from Centralia Pennsylvania, which are recovering from an underground coalmine fire - Coalmine... | ecosystem: Environmental > Terrestrial > Soil > Unclassified ... | reverse complement strand
GAAGTGGACCCGCGTATCCATACACTTGTTTGGCCCTCGACGGGCAATTATGGTATTGGCGGCGCGTGGGTCGGCTGCCGCATGGGATTTGATTCCGTCGTCGTCTTGCCCGAAGGCATGAGCGCCGAACGATTTCAACGCATCGAATCGTACGGCGCACGCGTAATCAAGACCGTTGGTTCAGAATCCAACGTCAAAGAGATTTATGACAAGACGCATGAACTCGCGCGCGACCCGAAAGTTCGTATCCTCAATCAATTCAGCGAGATGGGCAATTATCGCTTTCACTATCACGTTACGGGCAATACGATTGTGGAGCTTGCGGCGCAGTTGCAAGCGCAAAGCATCGGCGATGGCAGCGTTGCCGCGTTTTGTTCGGCGATGGGCAGCGCGGGAACGATTGCGGCTGGGGACCGTCTCAAGCAAGTCTTTGCCGATTGCAAAATTGTCGGACTTGAACCCAAGCAATGCCCGACGCTCTATAACAACGGCTACGGCTCACACGACATTCAGGGCATTGGCGACAAGCATGTGACCTGGATTCACAATGTAATGAACATGGACGCGGTGATGTGCCTCGATGATATTGAATGTAAAAAAGGTTTGCAATTATTGAGCGAAGAAGCGGGCATGGAAACGCTGCACAAACGATTCGGCGTACCGACAAAAGACATTGAAACCATGTCGAACTTGTTTGGCATCAGCGGCGTCTGCAATGTGCTGGGCGCAATCAAGACCGCGAAATTTTACGGCATGACCTCCCGCGATACGATTATAACGATTGCGACCGATGCACTCGACCGTTATTATTCCGTGCTAGCGCAAATGACCGAGCAGTACGGCGCGATGGACGAAGCGGAAGCTACTGCGCGCGCTCACATTTTCCTCGACCAGAAGATTGATTGGGTCAAAGAGGGGACGGTAGATAACCGCCGCCAGTGGCACAATCTCAAGTACTTTACGTGGTGTGAACAACAAGGCAAAAGTGTCCAAGAACTCAACGCGCTGCTCGACCCCGAATGGTGGTTACAAGAACAGAGTAAAGTGACAGAGATTGATAAACTTATCGAACACGCGCGCAATAATCAATAATCACTCATCATGCTCATCACCAACGGGACTGTCATCACGCTCGGCGCGCAAAACGCGATCATTCCCTCTGGCGCGGTCTTGATTCGCAGTGACAAAATTGCGGCAGTCGGCGATACTCGCGAACTCGCCGCGCAACATCCTGATGAAGAAATCCTCGACGCGCACGGCAAGCTCGTTATGCCCGGCAATATCTGCGCCCACACGCATTTTTACGGTGCGTTTGCGCGGGGCATGGCGCTTCCGCCGGGGCCCCCTCCGAAATCCTTTCCTGAAATTCTTGAAAAATTATGGTGGCGGATTGACCGCGCCCTGACGCTGGAAGACTCGCAATACAGCGCGCTCGTTTGCCTCGTAGATGCGATTCGGCATGGCACGACGACCTTGATTGACCATCATGCTTCGCCCAATGCGATTGAAGGTTCGCTCGACGCAATTGCGAACGCGGTGCAGCAGTCTGGCCTGCGCGCCTGCTTGTGTTATGAAGTGACGGACCGAAATGGCGAAGAAGGAGCGCGTGCGGGAATTCGAGAGAACGTTCGATTCATAAAAGCCAGTGAGCGGAGCGACAAATCAAATGTAGCTGCGACGTTTGGGCTGCATGCCTCGTTTACTGTTTCAGACAAAACGCTCGAACGCTGCTTGACCGAGCTCGACGGCATGAATACGGGCTTTCACGTTCACGTCGCCGAAGACCGCGCGGATGAAGATGATGCAATACAATCGTACGGGATGCGTGTAGGAGACCGTTTGAATGCGCGCGGGATTCTTGGCGAAAAAACCATCGCCGCTCATTGTGTGCATGTGGACGTGCAGGAAATTGACCTGTTCAAGCGTACTCATACGAAAGTGTCGCATCAGCCGCGCTCCAATATGAACAACGCGGTCGGCGTGGCGAATGTGCTGGGGATGATGCGTTACGGCGTTACAGTGGGATTGGGCAACGATGGCTTTTCCAATAATATGTTTTCTGAAATGAAAACCGCGTACCTCTTGCACAAATCGCATCAGCACGACCCGCGTGTGATGGGCGCAGACCAAGTTTTAAAAATGGCATTTGCGAACAACGCCAAGATTTGCGCGAACTTTTGGAATGCGCCTCTCGGCGTCATTGCCCCCGGCGCGTATGCTGACATTATCCTGCTCGATTATTTGCCATTCACCGACATGACCGCTGGAAATTTCCCATGGCATGTGGTATTTGGCATAGACGGTTCCAATGTAACGCACACGATCTGCGGCGGTCAGCTGTTGATGCGCGACCGCGAACTCCTGACGCTCGACGAAGAAGCAATCACAGCCAAAGCGCACGAATTATCACGTGACGTTTGGAAACGTGTGCGGGATTTGTAGCGCAAGTTTCCAAACTTGCTCTACAGGAGACCTAGATGACATCGTTAGCCATCATCGGAGGCACAGGAACGCAGGGCAGGGCACTCGCCGCGCGCTTTGCCAAAGGGGGTGTTCCACTCTTTATCGGCTCGCGCGACGTGGAACGCGGCGCGGCGGTCGCGCAAGCGTTGAATGAACGATTCGACATCAACACGGTACAAGGCATGTCGAATCGAGACGCGGCGCAGGCAGCGGACGTGGTGATGTTAGCCGTGCCGTATGCGGGGATGCAGCCGATTCTTGAAGATTTGCGTGATGTGGCATCGGGAAAAATCGTTATCAATATCGCATCGTCGCTGAATCCCGAAAAGCGAACGCGCGCGCTCGTCCATCCCAAAGGTTCAATCACCGCCGAGATACAAGAATTTTTTGGAGAAGGCACGCGCGTCCTTGCTGCCTTTCAACACATCTCGCCTGAAAAATTAGAGAGTGAGGAGGTGATTGATTCCGATGTGTTGGTCTGTGGTGGAGACCGTGACGCGCGCGAAAAAGTTATCGCGCTCGGTCAGCAGGCGGGGTTTGATATGTATGATGCGGGGCTGTTGCCGAATGCCGTCGCGCTCGAAACATTTACGGCAGTGTTGATTTGGATGAATGTGAAATACAAGGTCAAAGGCGCGGGCATTCGTTTGACGAGCGTGCCGCGCGACTTGTAGAGAGCTGAATTTATTTCCGTGATAGCCAGCGCAGACCGCGCGTCCAGCCAAACAAAACTACAGCCAGACCCGCTGGAATCAACGACAAGCGGTGCAGCCATGCGCCCATCGCCATGATGACAAAGCCAATCAAGCGAACGCTTTGCGCCTCTTGCGTCATATTTTGTTTCATATACAACCCAAGCGAAGAATTTTTATACGGTTCGAGATTCGCAAATTCGATCACGGCGGCACTCGCAAGAATGGCGGGCACAAACGCGGCGAGGAGCGCTTTGAAAGGCTTGTGTCGCCAGAACCAATATAATGCCAGCGGCGTCGCGCCCCAATCGGCGGCCAGCTTTACGGGATGAATTTGGTGATATAAAATTTTTTCGTCGAGCGTCATTGTTTTTCTCCTGTTTAAAGACCCGAAAGGTTTTGAGGCAGGCAGTCTGCAAGGTTCGAAACGTTATAAACCTTTCGGGCCTTGATTATGCCCGAATTCAAGCTGCACGCCAAAAATTTACTTGACCATCTACTCAAGATGGATACGTATTCCGATGGAAATGAGGATTAAATCTCTCAACGGAGCTCCATGAACATTGTTGCGTTGGCGGGTGGCGTCGGCGGCGCAAAACTGGCGGATGGATTGCAGCGCGTCGTCGGCGAGCAATTAACGGTTGTCGTCAATACGGGGGATGATTTTGAATTGCACGGCTTGCACATTGCGCCCGACCTCGATACGGTCATGTACACGCTGGCGGGTATCGCCAATCCACAGACAGGCTGGGGCATTGCAGGCGATACCTTTAACAATCTCGACATGATTACCCAGTACGGCGGGGAGGATTGGTTTCGGGTTGGCGACCGCGATTTGGCCACGCACCTGATACGAACCCAAATGCTCCGCAGCGGTTCAACGCTTACGCAAGCCACTCAATCGCTAACCCAATCGCTCGGCGTGCGCGCCCGCATTTTGCCGATGTGCAATGAACCCGTCACTACCGTCGTCACCACGAACGCGGGCGATCTGACCTTTCAAGAATACTTTGTGCATCGCCGCTGGCAGCCGATTATGAAATCCTACCGCTTTCATGGAATTGACAAGACCCGTCTGACACCCGAAGTTACTGACGCGTTGCAGACCGCGCAAGCAATCATCTATTGTCCCTCGAACCCGTTTATCAGTATTGACCCGATTGTGAATGTGCGTGGGATGCGCGACCTTTTGCAAAAATTGCGCGTTCCAAGAATCGCCGTGACCCCTATCATCGGCGGCGAGCCACTGAATGGCCCGGCGGGGAAAATGTTTCGAGAGCTGGGTATGGAGTCATCCGCCTATCAGGTTGCAAAATTATATCGCGGACTGATTGACCGCTTTGTGTTAGACCGCGTGGACGAATCCGCCGCGCGCACCATCAAAGATTTAAGTCTGCGCGTCTGGGTCACCGATACTGTCATGCACAATCCATCTTCGCGTGAGCGATTGGCGCGCGAAATCATCGAGTGGGCAGCGCGCTGAAACGACTTGTACCAAGAATTCAAAGCCGCGAATTGCGACGGAATACGTTGCGCTGTATTCCATCGCGACGAATCTACGCGAAGAATATTCGCTAGATTCGTCGTCACGCGCGGTGTGACAAAGATTCGCGGTTTCTAAATTAGGAGAGGAAACGCATGGCACGCGTCGCAATCTATCTCCAGGACAAACACGAAATCCGCGACGGTATGGCGTACGCGCAATATGCCGAGCAGCGCGGCTTTGAAGCGGTCTGGCAAGCCGAATCGCGTCTCGTGCGCGACGCGATTGTGCCGATGGCGGCATACGCGGCGGTCACGACCAAACTCAAAATTGGCAGCGGGGTCATCAATAACTGGACACGCAATATTGGACTCCTCGCCGCCACCTTTCTCACGCTCGACGACCTCGCGCCCAATCGAATCATCTGCGGCATCGGCGCGTGGTGGGACCCGCTCGCCAAAAATGTCGGCATCGAGCGGAAAAAGCCGCTTCTTGCCATGCGTGAAACCGTGTACGTGATGAAAAAGTTATTGAACATGGAGCGCGTGACATTTCACGGCGAATTTCACCACGTGGACGGCATCGAGCTCGATGTCGTGCATGGACGACGTGAACCGCGTAACGTCCCCATCTACATCGGCGCGACGGGCGACGCGATGATGGAACTCGCGGGCGAAATCGCCGATGGCTGCGTGCTAAATTACTGCGTGCCGCCCGAATACAATATCAAGGCGCTCGAACTGTTAGCAAAGGGCGCGAAAAAGGTAGGACGCAAACTGGACGATATTGACCGCCCGCAGCTCGTCGTCTGCTCGGTGGATCACGACCATAAGCGCGCGGTGCAAGCCGCCAAAGAATTGATTACGCAGTATCTCGCACAGCAGCCGCACATCGCCAAAGCGAGCGGCACACCCGAAGAAACGGTCAAAAAGATTCAAAGCATTCTTGGCTGGCCCGCGACGCTGGAGCAAATTCACGAAGCGATGCAGTTCGTCCCCGATGAGCTGATTGAGCGTATCACCGCTAGCGGCACACCTGACGAGGTTCGCAAAAAGGTCGAGGAATACAATCGCAATGGCTGCACCTGTCCCATTCTCTACCCGCTTGGCGATGACGTGAAATTGATGATTGATACGTTTCGTCAATAGTCGTTAGGCGTTAGTAGTTAGTTATTAGTCGTTAGCCGTTAGTAGTTAGTTATTAGTCGTTAGCCGTTAGTAGTTAGTTATTAGTCGTTAGCCGTTAGTTGTTAATTTTTATTAGATATTAGCCATTAGGCGTTAACGTTGTCAAAAGGAAAAGATTGTGACTAGCGACCAACGACCAACGTCTAATGTCTAACGACTAACGACTAACGACTAACGACTAACGACTAACGACTAGTAACTAATGTCTCTCCGCATCGGTATCCTCGGCGCGGCGCGGATTGCGCGCGGCGGACTTGTCGCCCCTGCCAAACAAATTCCCGACGCGCAGATCGTCGCTATTGCTGCCCGCGATGTGGATCGCGCCCGCACGTTCGCGCAGCAATACGCTATACCGCGTGTGCTGGAGTCTTACGATGCGCTGGTGAATGATCCTGAACTGGATGCGATTTATAATCCGCTGCCCAACTCACTGCATTACGAATGGACTATCAAGGCGTTGCGCGCGGGAAAGCATGTGCTGTGCGAAAAACCGTTAGCGTCCAATGCGCGTGAGGCAGAGGAAATGGCGCGGGCTGCCGATGAGGTCGGACGCGTCTTGATGGAAGCGTTTCACTATCGCTATCATCCGCAAATGCTGCGTGTGCAAGAAATCATTGCATCGGGCGAAATTGGCGCCGTGCGCGAGATTGAAGCGGACTTGTTCATTCCTCTCTTTCTCCGCCTCAACGATATTCGCTTTCAGTATCACCTCGCGGGCGGAGCGACGATGGACACGGGCTGTTACTGTATCAATTTCATTCGCTGTATTGGCGGTGGCGAACTGCAAGTATTGCGCGCTCACGCCCGCTGTTTATCGCCGCAGGTGGACCGTTTGATGCGCGCCGAATTTCGTTTTGATAATAGCATTCACGCGCGGATGGGCTGTTCGCTTGCCGCCTTTCCCCCCGTCAAAAGTTTCGCGCGGGTGCGCGGCGATGCGGGCGAATTGAAAATCTTCAATCCGTTCGTGCCGCAGTTTTTAAATCGCGTTGTAGTCAAAACCAATAGGGGCGAACGCCAAGAATCCTTTACGCGCGAACCCTCGTATTATTTTCAACTGCGCGCGTTTGTTGACGCCGTGCACGGAGAAAATACCAATCGCACTGACGGACACGATGGCGCGCGTAACATGCGCGTCATTGACGAGGTGTACACAAAGGCGGGATTGAAACCGCGCGCTACCTAAATTTTTTCGATTCTGTGTATAATTATCTATGTTACGCAGTTTCGCTTCGTAGTAATGAATGCATTCGTTGAATATCTGCTTACGGTTGATTCCTCGAATTTACATCAGGGCGCGCGGAACGAATAAATTCGTTACTACGCCTATGCCAAATATAAGTAATTATTCATATCCGCAATCGCCATTGGAGGAGTTCCCATGCCGATTCAAATTGGGGGCAAAGTGGACGTAAACGCGCCGCGCGAGCAAGTGTGGAGCATGATTTTTGACCTCGATACCATGCGCGGCGTCATCGGACGCATTCCCGGCATCACGCTAGAGCGCCTGGAACAAATTGACGATATGACGTACGAAGCGACGGCGGTTGTCGGCGTGGCTGCCATCAAAGGGAAATACGACGGCAAAATTACTGTCCTGGAAAAAACACCACCGTCGTATGTCCGCGTCAAAGGTGAAGGCAAGGGCGGCGGGAATTGGACGAGCGGCGAAGTGAGCTTGAATTTGAACGAGGTGGACGGTCACACCGAAATGGCGTACAAAGGTCAGGGGAATCTCAATGGACCTTTGGCGAGTCTCGGACAGCGGCTTGTGGATTCGGTCGGCAGGCAATTTATTGACCAGGGCGCAAAAATTTTTGCAGGTGAGATTGAACAACGCGTTGCCATGACGCCCGGCGAGGAAATGCACGTCGAAGCGACGCCTGCCTATGGCTTTGGATTTCAGGCACTCGTGACGCTCATCGTTGTCGGCTCCATCGCAGTCCTTATCGCTGTGCTCATCACCCAATCTTGGCCTCGGTAAGAGTAGTTGTCATTTCGAAGCGCAGTTGCGACGGAGTTTGTCGCCGAAATCTCAATTTGCCGAAAGGGGGATTTCTCGCTGCGTTCGAAATGATATACAAGGAATCCAATTGGCGGCGCGCTGCCGCCAATTTTTTTGCTAACCTATCATGTTGCCTGTCGAAACGATAAAATTCTGTATGCGCTGTGGGGATGGGATGCGGCTGCAAGAAGAATCTGGGCGAATTCGTCCTGTCTGCCCGCGCTGTGGTTGGGTGCATTATTTCGCGCCCCAAGTGGCGGGTGTCGCCATTCTCACGCGCGCGGAAGATGACAAATTTCTACTCGTGCAGCGCGGCGAAGATCCTGGCAAAGATTTGTGGGGTCTGCCGGGGGGATTTGTCGAAACGGGGGAAACAGTAGATGTAGCATTAACGCGCGAAATCCTTGAAGAGACGGGCTATGAAATTGAAATCGGTCCCCTAGTCGGTGTCTGGTCTTTTTTCAACGAGTCGAAAAAAATTTCCGGTGTTGCGATTGTCTATGAAACCCGTGTCATCGGCGGCGCGCTCCAAATCGCCAGCGATTCCGTCGCTGCCGAATGGGTCACATACGACCAAGCGCAAGAATATCTTTTAGCCTTCGAGACCCACCGCGAGGCGTTGCGCGTCTGGAATTCGCGTCGAAAACAAGACCCGCAGGGGTTTCTGCGATAAAAGACAGCGCTAACCCTACGGGTCTTGTTTTAGTGGGCGATTGCTTCCAATACGGGCTCGACCTGCCGTGTCTCCACCCGAATCCGTTCTGCCACCTGTCTCCAGGTCTCTTCCGAAATCGTCACAAACGCATCCACCACCGTTGGGTCGAATTGTGTCCCGCGTTGCCGTGTAATTTCCAAAAACGCCGTTTCAAACGGCAGCGCCGAGCGATAGGGGCGATGCGTTGTCATCGAGTCTAGCGTATCGGCGAGCGCAAAAATACGCGCGGGCAGCGGAATCTCGTGTCCTTGCAGGCGCAGTGGATACCCCGTTCCATCCCAGCGTTCGTGATGATGGCGCACTACCGCAAAGGCGGGCTGCAAAAACGGAATGCTTTGCAAAATCCGATACCCGATGTCGGGATGACGGCGCATAATGCCCCATTCCTCTTCGGTCAGCCGCCCCGGTTTATGCAAAATCGCGTCAGGCACGCCAATTTTCCCTACATCATGCAGCAGCGCGCCCCATTCGATGGCTTCGCGCGTCCTCGGGTCTTGAATGTTCAGGGTATCCGCGAGCAGCAGCGCGTACGCGGTCACACGGCGCGAATGACCTTCCGTCTCGCGGTCGCGCGCATCGAGCGCCGCTGACAGTGCCGCTAGCGTTTGGTTGTAACTCATCCGCAATTCGCCCAACGCGTGCGTCAACGCGTTCGCCTGTTGTTGAATTTTTTCGTACAACCGCGCATGTACCAACGCTTGCGCCGCTTGTTGCGCAAACAGGCGCGCCACGTCGAGATCAAGCTCCCCGAAGCGTATCGGCGAACGCAAATCAATCAAAATTAAAGACCCTAATACTTCGCCATCGCTCATCAATGGAACGCCGAGAATGGATTGAATCCCCAAGCGTCGGACAATTTCCATGCTGACCCCGCGACTTGTCTGCGCGTAATTTTCATACACCGCGCGTTTTTCGCGCACCACGCGCGCGCCTAGCAATGGATTATTCGTAATCGGTTGGCGCATACCGAGAAACACTTCACGGTCATGCCCAAATGCCGCCTGCGCAATCAATTCGTCGCCTTCCCTGTACCAGAGGAGCGTTGTGTCTACTTGAAACAGACGATGACTTTCGCGGCAAATCAAGTTCAACACATTATCGAGGTCGAGTGAGGTGCCAATGACCATCCCAATGGGCACGAGGGCTTCGGCAATCCGGCCGCGTTCCAGCGCCGCTTGTTGATTCTGAAGCTGCAAACTATGTTCTTGCAATAGCTTGTCGCCGCGTCGCACGACCAACCACAATGCGCTAAACATTAGCGCCGCCATGCCAAGAAAAATCGCGGTCGCGCCCCACTGCACTAAATTCAGCATCGTCGGCGGGACGAGTGGCGCGACCAATTGCGTCACCAGATTCCCTGCGACAAGCGCGAGCAGCGCGGCGACGCTGATGCTAACGGCGGTAAAGTACGTCGTCAATTGGAAATGACGCGCCCGTTCATATTCCAGCACCACTGCGCCGAGCGCCAAGCAAAATCCGAGCAGCATCAAAACATGATACAGCCACCAGCCCAAGCTCCACGTGGGCAGCAAAACCATCGGAATCAATGCTTCCGCAAGGAATACCGCCGCAATCGCAATTGCTGCATCCAAACGCTGAAGCTTTTTTCGATACGCATTCCAAAATCGCCACGCTGCGCCGAGATACAACAATCCTGCGAGCGCGGCAGCGGCATAGCGCGTAACTGGCATTAGCCCCGCGAGCACTTCGAACGGCAAGGGAAAGGCGAACGCGATCAGGGCGTACATTGTGTATGCCAGCGCGCAGGCAACCAAAAGGAGCCGCCGCCGCGTCGCAAGCCATTCGGTCGCGCGATTGGACCAATGGAGGCTAGCGAGCGCAAAGAAACCCGCGCCGACCACGAGGCTCAACGGCGCTGACCACGTGACCGTGAGATCGGGACGCGCAAAAAGTCCCACCGTCCCCGTGTGTTCCGAGTGCTCGATAGCAAATTCAAGAATGCCCGGCGTGGACAAGCCGTGAATAAGAAAGATGCCAGCGATAGCGCCCAAGCCCACCGGGATGAAAAACGCGCGCGCATCGCGCACCGTATCCAGCAGCGCGAGCGTCGTTACGCCGAGCACGAGCGCCACGAGGCAGACAAAACTAACAATTTGAAAATGGAACCAGTGATTTTCAAATCGGAGGTCAAGCGCCGGAGGAGACCCCAGGAGGAGTAAGAAGAGGAGGGGCATCACGACAATGGCAAGTGCCAACGCATTGTCATGCCGGGTATTTTTTTCGGGTGCCAAGCCAGCGTCAAGCAACAAAGCAAGCCCCCAACGGCAAAGGACTCTATAGGATATGACAATACGCCCGATTGAGGAGCAGCGCAATGGGACTTGCGGCGCATCCGTCTGGGGTCACAATTGGATATTGCGCGAAGGGTGAAGCTCGCGGTCGTTAAAATCTACGTCAAAACGCGGAAAAACGACGAGTTTATCTAACTCTCATCCAACATCTTCAAGAACGCTTCCACTACGCGCGGGTCATACGCAATTCCCGACTGTTCGGCGAGATAGGCGCGCACCTGCGAATCGGTCCAACCTGCGCGATAGGGACGATTCGAGCGCAGCGCATCCCACGTGTCCACCACCGCGAAAATCCGCGCGGCGAATGGAATTTCTTCGCCCTTCAAGCCGCGCGGGTAACCCGTGCCATCCCAGCGTTCGTGATGTGCGTAAGGGATATCGAGCGCCGAACGCAGGTAGGGAATCTTCGAGAGCATTTCAAACGCCAGCGCCGGATGACGACGCATGATTGCCCATTCCTCCGCCGTGAGCGCGCCCGGTTTCAAAAGAATACTGTCGGGAATGCCCATCTTGCCAATATCGTGCAAGAGCGCGCCGCGCCGCAGTGAAACCATTTCCTCTTCGCCGACGCCTAGCGCGCGCGCTAGGCGCAGCGTCAATTCCGTCACGCGCTGCGCATGACCTTCCGTCTCTTTGTCGCGCATGTCGAGCGCGCGCGACCAGCCCTCAATCGTCGAATCGTACGCCAGCGCCAGTTCGAGGTTCGTCTGCTGCAGGGTACGGAACAATTGTGCGTTATCAATCGTCAATGCGGCTTGCGACGCCACCGCGCCGGCAAACTCCAACCATTCCGCGTCGGGATGCAGCGGCGTGCGCGTAAACATCTCCAAAACGCCTTGCAGCGCGCCTTTGGCGACGAGTGGCACAGCCACATAGCTCACAAACCCTTCGCTCGGTAGCAGCGGCGCTTGCGCTAACCCATCAATTGCGGCAGGCAAATCGGGAACGACGACCAACCGTCGTTCTAACGCCGCCGCGCCCGCATACCCTTCGCCAAGCCGCAAGTTGGTGTACTGTAATGCCGCCGTGCGAAAACCGCGCCCCGCCGCAAATTCGAGCGTTTGCAAATGCGGATTAAAGGTCAACACATCGCCTGCATCCGCTCCTAGCTGGGTCAGCGACTGCGCCAGCAAAATGTCGAGCGTCACATTCAAGTCCGTGCTCGCCGTCATCGCCGCATCAATCGCGCGCAGCGCGGCGAGCTGTTGCACACGGCGTTGCGTCTGCGCGTGCAGCTCCGCCCGCGCCAGCGCGTTCCCCGCGATTTCCGCAATGGTCGTCAGCAGCGCGATTTCCTCCGAATCCAATTCGCGGGGCAGCGGGGCTGCTACTGCCAGGACGCCGATTGCCTCTCGCACATTCCGTACGGGCACGATAGCGCCGCTATAGTCGCGTGGAATACTCGGCCGTGCCAATTCGCTCGTCGCCGCGTCAAATCGAAAGTTGGAGGTCACGTATGGTTGATTTGTCGTCAGCACTCTGCCGGCGATTCCATCGTCAATCGGTGCGGTGCGCGGTGTTTGCGCAAACCAGCCGCGCACGGCATGAACCACTAGGTCGCGCCGCGCGGAATCAATAAACGCGATTTGCCCATCTTTCGCGTTCAGAATCGCCAGCGTTTCTTCCAGCACGCGTGCCGCCATTTCATCTTGACTGCTTGCCTCACGCAGTGCAGTCGAGATGCGATTTACTGCATCCAGCTCACTTAATCGGCGTCGCACATTCGCAAACAAGCGCGCATTATCCAGTGCCACTGCGGCTTGATTCGCAAAGAGTTCTAGCAGTTGTTCTGACTCGCGCGTAAACGCGCGCGGCTGCAAAGCAAACACGCCGAGCACGCCAAGCATTTCATTCTTTTGTTGAATCGGCACCCACACCGCCGAGCGAATTGCAGGATCAACGATCACCCAGGTCCGATCTACTTGCACATCCGGCGTATGAATCACCTGGCGGGCACGCAGCGCGCGAATGACCCCCCGGTCTGTATCCTCATAGGAAAAATCGAGGTTGCGGCGCGCCTGCTCCAACAGCGCGGCATCGTACCCGACCCCCATGACAAACTTGACCCGTCGCTCGGCGTCGTTGACGCGATAAAACTCGGCGCGCTGTGCGCCCACTGCCTGCATCGCCATCCGAATCAACGTCTCGATTTGCACATCGGGGTCAAGTACCCGATTCAGCGTAAGCCCCGCCTCGTACAAAATTTCCATCTGCGAGGCGTAGGAGCGCGTCGCCTGCAACAGTCGCGCGTTCTCAAGCGCGACTGCGGCTTGATCCGCAAACGCCTGCAAGCGCCCCGGCGCGGCGTCATTGAAAAAATTCGGCGTCGCGCTATCGAGATTTAAAAAGCCGATGATTTCATGTCGTAGCCGAATCGGCGCGCAGACATTGGAGCGCACCCAGCGCGTCGCAGGCAGCATAATCCAATCGGGGTCGAGCCGCGTGTCCGGAATCAAATACGGTTGATTCGAGGCGAGGATGCGGCGCAGGTTCGGGACTTCGCGCACGTCCAGTTCTACCGCATCAATTGCTGACTGATGTTCGCTGTCCCCATAACCGTGTGAGCCGACGATGCGCGCGGTATGTCCTTCAAGCAGCATGATATTCGCTGCCTGATGGGGCACCACGCGTTCTACATTGTCCAGAATACGTTCAATCAGCTGTTCCAAATTGAGCGTGCTATTCAAGAGCGTCGCGGTATTACGCAGCGCCTCCGTGAGTTGACGCTGTTCCCGTTCCGCTTGCTCCACGCGTTTGCGGTCTGTAATATCCTGTGCCGCGCCATAGAAACGTACCACCCGCTTGCTTTCGGGATCGTACACCGGCTGGATATATTCGCGCACCCAGCGAATTTGTTTCTCGCGCGTGACGATACGATGTTCATTGATGGAGGGCTGTCCGCGCAGTAACAGGTGCAAACTCTCTTCCGCCCGCGCGTAATCGTCGGGATGAATAATTTTTTCCCAACCCCCCAAACCATCCACCTGCGCCGGCGTATAGCCGGTGATTCGTGTATACGCGCCCGTCACCCATTCGCGCTCCACGCGCCCATCCGGGTGAATGTAAAACGAATACGCGTAATCGGATGTGAGATCCGAAATGACGCGGTAGCGTTCTTCATTTTCTGCGAGCTCTTGAAGCGCGCGTTGTTGCTCGCTTGTATCTTGAATCATTGCCAGATAGTACAGCGGCTTGCCCCCATCATCCCGCACGAGCGTTGCCGTCAAGATCGCCCACACCGCCTCGCCATTCCGTCGCACATAGCGTTTTTCCAGCGTGTAATACGCAATGTCGCCTGTGGTAAGCCGTTGAGCATTCTCCGCATCCTTCGGCCGGTCGTCGGGATGAGTAATTTCGGCAAAGGTCTTGCCGAGCAGTTCGTCTTGCGTATACCCTACCATTCGACAGAACGCGTTATTCACCTCCATCAAGCGCCAATCCAAATCCACAATCGCCACGCCGAGCGGGCCCTGCTCGAATACTTGGCGGAAGCGTTCTTCACGCTCGCGCAATTGTTCCGCCGCGCGTCTCCGCTCTGTTACATCATTCATCAGTACAGCAAACCGCCCGCGCTGCGGCGAAAACGCCGTTACCTCGAATTGACGATTTGATTCACATTCCTCAAAATGAACCGGCTCACCGGTTAGCGCGACGCGTCCATAGATCGCTAGCCGCTGCGCTTTGCCCGGTAGGATCTCGCTGGCGGTCTTGCCGATAATATCTTTTGCGCGGAGACCCGTCATCTCTTCAAACGCGGCGTTCACTTGCAGAAACCGATAGTCAATAGGCTGGCCCTTGTCATCACAAATGATTTCGTTCAACGCAAAGCCATCCAGCATCTGCTCAAACAATTGGCGCAGCTGCTGCTCGCGCGCATGGATTTCTTGTTCTGCGCGTTTCAATTCCGTAATATCCACGCTCGTAAAAACAAGTTCCTGGATGGTTCCCATCGCATCTCGAATTGGATGGATGGCGATATGTAGGGACAGGGTATGAGGCGGAGGGAGTTGGTAATCAAATTCCACCGGCTGTCCTGCCAACGCCGCTTGGATATGTTTGCTCTCGTGCAGCGCGAGTCCATTGGGAGAATAGGTCAAAAGACTTTCCCCGCGCTGCAGCTCTTTCCCGCTCAACAGCCGGATGCGGTCTGCGCCCAATTGATTAAAATCACGAACGTTACCTTGCGGGTCGGTCAGAATGAACGATTCCGCCGAGTTGTCCAGAATCGTCTGTTGGTGCTGCTGGGTGGCGCGCAGCGCATCCTCGATGGTCTGGCGCTTTTGAAACTCCCGGCGCAATATGAAAAAGAGCGCGAGGGTCGCAATCACGAGGACGGCGACATCGGCAAAGAAATTAGAGACACGCGCGGCAGCAGGCATCAATCCCATTTCGAGTGGAATCAATGTCAGCGCAGCGACAATCACAAAGACCAGCGATAGGCGAAACGCAGTCTGCGAAGCGCGGTCAGTCATAATGTAATTAATAGAGATTATATCGTTCCAGACCCAGTCTTTATATTACACTTTGCATACATACTTTGGTAATAGGACTAACCTGCTATCTACACGTACGCGTAAGTTTGTTAGAATTTTGATATGGAGAGGCGTGTAGGGGCAAAGCATTCTGCATCGCACTGCGATGCAGAATGCTTTGCCCCTACGGCTGTCGTCGTTGGTGAGGGGAGCGAGGCATGGAGCAAATCCGCGCTTGGGTAAAACCGGAAATTGTCATCGCCGCGGCGGGGCTATTCATCATTGGTCTGGTCATGTATACGATGAGTGCGACCCAAGCTGCCTTTGAGCGTGCCACCGCGCTCGACCAGATTGCTCTCATTCAACAATCCCTTCTCGACGACCGCGAGCAGATTCTTTGGGACAGTTGGGCAACCATTCTGCTCGTGCTGGCAATGTTCGTCGGATTGGCATTAATTATTATACGGAATCGCCGCCTGGCCGAAGCGCAAAACGCTTTGCTGGAGCAAAAGATTCAAGACCGCACCGCGCAGTTGGCGTACGAGCGCAACTTGCTCCGCACTGTCATTGATACTGTCCCCGGCTCGGTGTACAGCAAAGACCGCCAATCGCGTTTCACTCTAGTAAACCGACGAGTTATGCAAGAGTTCGGTGTTGTTTCCGATGAGGAATTGATTGGAAAATCCGACTTTGATTTTTCGCCGCGCGATGTTGTGCAACGCTATTATGAAGATGAGCAGAGGATTATTCGAGAAGGCAAACCAATGGTTGATTACGAGGAGGTAACCTTCGACCCCGTTGCCAAAGAATCCCGTTGGGTGTCTGTGACCAAAGTTCCCCTCCATGATGTCAATCACCAAATCATTGGAATCGTCGGGGTGCATCACGACATCACTGAAGCCAAACGGACCGCAGCCGCGCTCCAAGCGAGCGAAGAACAATATCGGCGCATCGTCGAAAATGCCCAAGAAGGCATTATGACGACGAACGCTGAAAACGTCATCACCTATATTAATCCACGCGGCGCGCAGATTTTTGGCCGCGAACCGCAAGAGCTGTTGGGACACGCCCCATCCGAATTCCTCGTACCTTCAGGACAAGAAACTGCTGGCAAGCGCCTTGAAGCACGGCGGCAGGGGCAGCCAACTAACGGCGAAGTAGCGATTCAGAAAAAAGATGGAACGGAAGTCTGGCTCTATTCGCTTGCCAAGCCCATCCTGAATGAAGCGAACGAATATAGCGGCACGCTGTATATGTTTACTGATATTACGCAGCGCCGGGCGGCGGAACAGGCGCTCGCCTATGAACGCGATTTACTGCAAGCCTTGATGGACCACATCCCCGACCCCATCTTTTTCAAAGACCGCCAATCGCGCTTTGTCCGCAGCAACGCCGCTCACCTTCGGAATCTCGGCGCGCATGATTCTTCCGAAATTCTTGGCAAGACCGACCTCGATTTTCACGAGAGAGCAGCCGCGCAAAGTTTTATCGAAGATGAACGACGAATTATAGAAACCGGTGTACCTATTCTGAATCATATCGAAAGCAACCCCGCGCCCGATGGTTCGCCGCGCTGGTTCTCCACCACCAAAGTTGCGTGGCGTGACGCGCGGGGCAATATCATTGGCACACTCGGCTTTGCCCATGATGTGACCGAACTGAAGCTCAAGGATGCGCAGCTGGAAGCCAGCGCCAACCTGTATCGCTCACTGGTCGAAGTGATGCCCCAGTCCATGTTCCGCAAAGACCGCGAAGGACATTTCATCTTTGGCAATTCGCGCTACTGGGAATTACTGGGGCGACGACCCGAAGAGGTACTCGGCAAAACGGACTATGACTTTTTCCCGAAAGAACTCGCCGACAAATACCGCCGCGACGACCAAAGCGTGATGGCGCGCGGTGAAACAGTCGAACTCGTCGAAGAACACGTATCCGCCGAAGGTAAGCCGCAAGTCGTTCGCACCATCAAAAGTCCGGTACGCGACGAAAATGGCAATGTCGTCGGTGTACAGGTCATGCTCTGGGATATTACTGAAGGACGCCGTCAGAGCGAACAGATTCGCAAACTTTCGCGCGCCGTCGAGCAAAACCCTACCTCTATTATCATCACCGACGCCGAAGAAAGAATCGAGTACGTCAACCCGGCGTTTACTCAAGTGACGGGATATACTGCCGCTGAAATTCTCGGCAAATCCCCCCGCATTCTGGCAAGCGGTCACACTACGCCCGAAGAATATGAACAAGTGTGGAAGACCCTTCACAGCGGCCAGGTCTGGCGCGGGGAATTTTTGAACCGGAAAAAGAATGGCGAATTATATTGGGAACTTGCTTCTATTTCCCCGATCACCAATGACGAAGGGAAGGTTACACACTTTGTCTCGGTCCAAGAAGACATTACCGAGCAAAAGCGCAAAGACGAACAGCTGCGCGAACGCGAAGAACTCTTGTCGCGGATTCTCGATACCGTCGAGGATGGGATTTATATCGTAGATCAGAACGGCAAAATGACGTTTGCCAACAAAGCCACCGAGCGCATCACGGGCGCGACGCGCCAGGAGCTGGAGCAGTTGAGCTATAATGAGAAAAAATGGCAAGCGACGACGCTCGACGGCAGACCCTTTCCTGAAGAGGAGCAGCCATACATTCGGATTCTGAAAACGGGGCAACCGGTCTATGATGTAGAGCAGTGTATTTCCCGCCCGGATGGTTCGCGCGTCATCGTCTCTATCAATGCCGCCCCACTCCACGACGCCGAGGGCAAGGTCATCGGCGAAGTTGCTTCCATGACCGATGTGACCACGCGCAAATACGCCGAGCAGCAACTACGCGAACGGGAAGAACAGTTCCGCCGCCTCTTTGAAGCATCGCCCGATGCGATTCTCCTGATTGACCCGCACGACCCAGAAGTACCGTGGCGCATTCTCGATTGCAATGATGTGACCTGCCGCATGAATGGGTACACCCGCGAAGAGCTCATCGGGCAACCGGTTCAAATTCTGAATGCGCTGCCCCACACGCCCGAAGGCGACGCAGAATATCTGGAACGCGTTCGTCGCGCGGGCGTTCTCCACATCGAAGCCCTGCATCGCCACAAGGACGGTCACATCTTTCCCATTGAGATTTCCACTACTCTGATTACCGTTGGCAGTCGCGAACTCGTGCTGGGCATTGACCGCGACATTACCGAACGCAAACGCGTTGAAAACGCGCTGCGGGAGAGCGAACGGATGCTCGCCAAAGCGCAGCAAATTGCCCATATTGGCAGTTGGCATTGGGAACCCACTCAAGACCGTCTCGAATGGTCAGATGAAATGTTTGAAATCTTTGGGATCGCCAAATCTGAATTTCATAATGCGGCGGCAGGTCTCGGTGAGCGGCTTGTTCATCCTGAAGACCGTGCCAAAGTAGCGGCGAGAACAGAACGCGCGCTACGCGAGGGCATCATGCCGCCGCTTGAATATCGGATCATCCGACCCGATGGGCAAGTACGCACCATCTGGTCCGAAGCCGAAGTCATTCGGGATGAGGCGGGGAATGTTACAGGCTTGATTGGAGTTGCCCAAGACATTACTGCGCGCAAGCGCGCGGAAGAAAAATTCAAAGGCTTGCTTGAATCCGCCCCGGATGCGTTAGTCATCGTGGATAGTTCAGGCAAGATTCGACTCGTCAATTCGCAGACCGAAAAATTGTTCGGCTATCCGCGCGAGGCATTATACGGGCAATCGGTCGAAATGCTCATTCCCCCGCGTTTTCGCGGCGCGCATCCCGATTTTCGTGCCAGTTACTTTCGGAATGTCACGGCACGAGCGATGGGCGCGGGATTAGAGCTGTTTGGCTTACGTCGAGATGGCAGCGAATTTCCGGTTGACATTAGCTTGAGTCCGCTCAACACGGAAGAAGGCATGCTCGTCACCGCCGCCATCCGCGACGTGACCGAGCGCAAACGCGCCGAGCGCGAACTCAAGCGGCAAAAAGAATTACTCCAAGCGGTTTTCGATAATATCCCTGTAATGATTGGCGTCTTTGACCATGCGGGACGCTACACCCTTATCAATCACGCGTGGCGCGAGCAGCTCGGCTATACCTTGAACGAAATGAACACGCATGACATCATGGCAGAACTGTATCCCGACCCCGATCAGCGTCTCGAAGCGCGCAGTTTTATGTTTGCGCCCACTCCCGGTTGGCGCGATTTCAGAACCGTCGTTCGCAGCGGCTATGCGATTGACACCTCATGGGCCTATACGCCGCTCTCCGATGGTATGACGATTGCCTTTGGGCAAGACATTACCAAGCGCAAGGAGGTGGACCGGCTCAAGAATGAATTTATCTCGACGGTCAGTCACGAACTGCGTACCCCGCTGACTTCGATTCGCGGCTCGCTCGGCTTGATTGCCGGAGGCGTTGCCGGGCCGATCCCCGACCGTGCCAAGAGCATGATTGACATCGCCTATAAGAACAGCGAGCGCCTGGTGCGGCTCATCAACGACATTCTCGATATTGAAAAAATTGAATCGGGCAAGATGGTGTTCAATTTCAAACCCATCGAGCTCATGCCCCTGATTGACCAAGCCATCGAGGCGAATCGCGCCTACGGCGCGCAGTATCAGGTCTCGTTCGTCATTACCGAAAGCGTGCCCGGCATTCGCATCAACGCCGACGCCGACCGCATCACGCAGGTGTTGACCAATCTCTTGTCCAATGCTGCCAAGTTTTCACCACCAGGCAGCGAGGTCGAAATCAGCGTCCGGCGCGTCGCGCACGGGGTCCATGTCGCGGTCCACGATCACGGCAATGGCATTCCCGACGAATTCAAAAATCGCATTTTCCAAAAATTCGCGCAGGCGGACTCGTCCGATTCGCGTCAAAAGGGCGGCACAGGGCTTGGGCTTTCCATCGTCAAGGCGATAGTTGAAAAGCATGACGGCACGGTTGCCTTTGATACAATCGAAGGCGTAGGCACCACCTTTTACTTTGAAATTCCAGAGTCGCAGCCGGTTCCGACCGAAGCGCCCGTCGAACCCTCCAAGCCCCGCGTCCTCATCGTCGAAGACGACCGCGATGTGGCGCTCCTCTTGAATCTGATGCTCAAGCAAGGTGGGTTTGAGACCGATGTGGCGTATGATGCGACACGCGCCACCGAACTGCTCAAGACGCATCTCTATGCGGCGATTACGCTCGACCTAATGCTGCCCGACCGCGATGGCATTTCGCTTATCCGTGAATTACGCAGCGATGAAGCCACGCGCAATCTGCCTATCATCGTCGTGTCTGCCAAAGCGGAACAAGGCCGCCAGCAGTTGAACGGCGATGCCGTCTGGGTCGCGGATTGGCTTCAAAAACCAATTGACCAAAGCCAGCTCGTGCGCGCCGTACAGCACGCGACGCATCGTTTACGTCAAGGCAAGCCACGCATCCTGCATGTGGAAGACGACAAGGATGTGCTGCGCGTCGTCGAAGCGATTTTGCAAGACACGGCCGATGTGACCGCCGCGCAGAATGTGGCAGAAGCGCGCGAATTACTCGAACACAACGTGTACGATTTGGTCATTCTTGACCCATCATTGCCGGATGGGTCAGGTACAGAGCTGTTACCGTTGCTCCGCCGCAACAGTGGACAAATTCCTGTCGTCATTTTTTCGGCACTGGAAGAAAACCATCATTCGATACATCAAGTCAGCGCCGCGTTGGTCAAATCGCGCACCTCGAACGAGCAATTGCTAGAGACGATTTCGGGCTTGATCCGCGCGCAAGACCCTGTGCGCAGGCCAGCCCTCCCCAACAGGTAATGCGCATGAACAAGCCGTTGCAAAACATCCTGCTTGTCGAAGACGATGCCGATATCCAAGCCGTCGGTCAGCTGGCGCTCGAAGCCGTCGGCGGATTCGATGTGCAGGTGTGTAGTTCAGGGCAAGAAGCCCTCCAGCGCGTAGATTCGTACACGCCCGATCTCATTCTGCTCGATGTAATGATGCCCGGCATGGATGGCTTGACGACGTTGGAGGCACTGCGCCTCAAACCGCGAGTCCTCACAACACCCGTCATTTTTATGACAGCCAAAGTGCAGGCGCATGAGATTACGCGCTATAAAGAACTGGGTGCGCTGGACGTAATCTCCAAGCCCTTTGACCCAATGACCCTATCCCAGACCATTTACGAGATTTGGCATAATATGGAGAAGGAACAAAGCAGATAAATGAACCGCAGAGAATGTGGAGAACGCAGAGGATTTCAGGATATTTGTCATTTCGAACCGCTCATCTTTCGTGCGATGAACTGGATCGCGAGTAAACTCCGTGAGAAATCTCATCCGCAGGGCGAGATTTCGGCGACGAACTGCGTCGCCGAAATCCCTCGACTGCTCGGTTGCGGTTTTTGGCTCGGCATAACCGAGCGGCAAAAACCTGCAACCAAACGCTCCGCTCGTGACGGCTCGCAATGACAGCTTTCTGCGTTCTCTGCGGTAAAATAGATTCGAATGAGTGCAAATATTACGCCGCGTATTCTCGTCGTGGATGACGACCCGACTATTACCAAGCTGGTGAGTCTCGTCTTGATGCAGACAGGTTATAACGTCACCACCGCAGCAACCGCCGAAGAAGGCTTGGCGCTTGCCAAACGCCTGTCGCCTGACCTCGCCATCCTCGATGTCATGCTACCCGGCATGGATGGCTATACGCTCTGCCGCAAGCTGCGCGAAAATTCATCCACCAGCCTCATGCCAATCTTGATGCTAACCGCGCAAGCCGAGACGCGCGACAAACTGGCGGGCTTTAACGCGGGCGCGGACGATTACTTGACCAAACCGTTCGAATCGCCCGAACTCATTTATCGCGTGCGCGCGTTACTGGCGCGCAGTGCGAACGCTGCTACAGTTACGGTAGCCCGACCCGTTGAGCGCGGCAAGCTGTGGGCGGTGTTTGGCGCAAAAGGGGGTGTGGGGAAAACGACCATCGCCGTCAATCTCGCCATCGCCCTCGCGCAACAGTCGAATACTCGTGTCGCACTGGTGGATGCCGATTTTTCCTTTGGCGATGTGGGCGCGCACCTGAACCTTTCGCCCTCGCGCACGATCCTCGATTTGGTCTCTCGCGTGGATGATCTTGACCCTGAACTCATCGGCAAAGTATTGATTCCGCACGATACCAGAGTGCATGTCCTCTTGGGGCCGTATCGTCCTGAAGATGCCGAGCGGATTCCGCCCGAAAATTTCAAAAAAATTCTAATTGCGCTGACCGAAGCGTTTGATTATGTTATTGCTGATTGCCCCTCGAATTACGATGACCGCACACTCGTCCTGTTAGAGACCGCCGACCAAATTGTGATGATCCTGACGCCCGAAATTGGACCCGTTAAAAATACCAGCACCTTTTTGGATTTAGCACACAAACTCGATATTCCCTCGAATAAAATCCAAATCATTTTGAATCGCGCCAACTCGGAAGTGGGCATTGCTGCGCCAGAAATTGAGCGCGCGTTGCAAAAACCGATTCCCTTGCGCTTGAACAGCGGCGGTCGCCCGGTGGTGAAAAGTGTAAATCGCGGCGTGCCGCTCTTGGTCGAACAGCCGCAGAATCCCTTTTCGCAGCAGCTCGTTCGCATTGCGGAACAGCTCCGCGCGCCCGTTTTAATTG
>Ga0070741_10007304_pt1 | contig 22966 bp, 24 predicted proteins | sample Coa_R1_4_FD_66440 | JGI IMG/M metagenome (GOLD analysis project Ga0070741, IMG submission 66440) | Surface soil microbial communities from Centralia Pennsylvania, which are recovering from an underground coalmine fire - Coalmine... | ecosystem: Environmental > Terrestrial > Soil > Unclassified ... | reverse complement strand
AGCGCGGAGACGGTGATGCGCACGGCGTTGGTGAACGGGTCGGCGTGGTCATCCCACGCCCGCTCCAGGAGCTCCTCGGCGCTCACGACGCCGCCCTCGGCCTCGACGAGGACCTCGAGCACGGCGAATTGCTTCCTCGTGAGCGCCACGTAGCGGCCGTCGCGGTACACCTCGCGACGGAACGGGTCGAGGCGCAGACCGGCGATTTCCCGCACGGGCGGCCTGCTATAGGAGCGCCGGCGGTCGAGCGCTCTGAGACGGAGCACGAGTTCCGGGAGCTCGAACGGCTTCGTGAGGTAGTCGTCAGCGCCCAGACCGAACCCGGTGGCCTTGTCGTCAAGCCGGGCGGCAGCCGTGAGCATGAGGATCGGCATGCCGCTCCCCGAGGCGACGATGTGTTTGGCGATCTCGTCGCCGGAGGGGCCCGGGATATCGCGGTCGACGACAGCGATGTCGTAGGAGTTGACGTTGAGCAACTCGAGGGCGGCGTCACCGTCACCGGCGATGTCGGCCGCGATCGCCTCCAGGCGCAGGCCATCGCGGATGGCTTCGGCCATGAAGGGCTCGTCCTCGACGATCAGCACACGCACCTCTTCGCGATGGTAGGAGATGCCGCGTATCGTCCGCGTATCGAGAACCGGATACGCGGCTGCAACATCAGCAGGCGTAGCTGTCCTGTGAACGACGACGGAAGGTCGCGTGCCCAGGAGGAGTGATGCGTTCATCGAAGGTGTGGCCTGCCGCGCTGCTCGCGCTCGGCGTCGCCGTCACCGCGTGCGGAGGCGGTCCCAAGTCGCCGAGCGTTCCGGCCCTTCCGAGCACCGGGGCTGGCCAAGCGACGAACGGCGCGCAAGCCGGAGGGGCGTCATCCGCCACCACCCCGCTCGCCAAAGCCGAGGCGTACGCCGAGTGCATGCGCAGCCACGGGGTGACGAACTTCCCCGACCCGGTCGTGACTCCCTCCGGCGGCTACGGGTTCCGCACGCGGGGAGTGGACCCGAACTCCTCGGCATTCCGGTTGGCGGGGGCGGCGTGCAACGCCCTGGCGCCGGAGGGGTGGGGGACGAGCGGCCAGGAGCTCTCGCCGGCGCAACAGCAGGAGTGGCTCAACTGGGCGAAGTGCATCCGCGCCCACGGTGTGCCGGACTTCGCCGATCCGACCTTCTCGAGCGGCGGGGCAGTGCACATCGACGGCGGTGGCGCTGGGGGGATCTCGCCGCAGTTGCAGTCGGCGATGGACGCCTGCCACTCGCAGATGCCGTCAGCCGGTGGCCTCGGCGGGTGACTACGAGCACGGGTGATGAAGGAGAACTAGCGATGAACGTCGTCACGGCCGGACCCGAGCCGGGTGGCCGTGGGGAACGACGCTCTCGGCGCCGGCTCACGACGGGCATCGCGGTGGTCGCGGCCGTCGTGATCGCGGGCGGCGCGATCGTCATGTCCTCGATGAGCTCGGGAAGCACGTCGCACCGCGCGGTGAACGCGATCGCCACAACCACTGCAACCATCCAGCGCACCGACGTGGCGGAGACCACGCCGGTCAACGGCACCGTCGGATTCGCCAATCCCCACACCATCGTGCAGCCCGCAGGCATGAGCGCCCAGGCCGTGGCGCAAGCGCAGCTGTCGGTCGCCCAGGCCGAGGCCAACCTCGTCGCCGACCGGGCGGCCCTCCCCGCGGTGAAGGTCTTCGCCGACCAGTTGGCGCTCAACAACGCCCAATCGGCGCTCGCATCCGCCCAGGCGGCCGCTACCGCCTACGACCCGACGTCGAAGTACACCGCCCTGCCGGCCGCGGGCGAAGTGATCAGCCCCGGCCGCGCACTGTGGTCCGTCGACGGCGAGGTCGTGCCCCTGCTGCCCGGCACGCTCGCCCCGTGGCGCGCCTTCCGCACGGGCATGACCGACGGTGCGGACGTCGCCGCCCTCGACCAGGCGCTCATCGACCTGGGCGACGGGGACGGGCTCAGCGTGTCCGCCACGTTCACGCCCGCGACCACGGCGGCGATCGACCGGCTGCAGGAGTCGCTCGGCCTGCCGCGCACGGGCAGCCTGGCGCTCGGCTCAGTGGTCTTCGAGCCGGCCGCGCTGCGCGTCACTGCCGTCCACCCGCTGGTCGGCGGCACGGTCGCGGGCGGCCAGCCGGTGCTGGATGTCACCACGACCACCCCGGTGGTCAACGTGGCCCTGCCCGTCGACCAGACCGCTCGCGTGCGTGCCGGTGACCCCGTGTCGGTCAACCTCCCGGACGGCGCGACCGCGACAGGGACGATCACCGCCGTCGGTACGGTGGCCGCCAACACGACGGTGCCCAACAGTGGCAGCAACACCACCTCCGCAACGGTGAACGTGACCGTGTCGCTCACCAACGCGTCACCGGCCGGATCGCTCGATCAGGCGCCGGTCACCGTCAACATCACCAACACCTCGGCTCACCAGGTGCTCGTCGTCCCGACCACCGCGCTGCTGGCCCTCGCCGGCGGCGGGTACGCGGTGGAACTGGTCAGGGCCGGCGGCGCGCACCAGCTCATCGGCGTGACGACCGGCATCTTCGACGACCAGTCGGGCATGGTGCAGGTAAGCGGGCCGGGCCTGGCGGTCGGACAGCGGGTGGTGGTCGCGGCGTGACCTCCTCTGGCGGCGCACCTGTTCTCGAGCTCGACCACATCACGAAGGCCTATCCCGGCGATCCACCGCTCGAGGTGCTGCATGGGGTGAACCTGACGGTCCGCGAGGGCGAACTGGTCGCCGTCGTCGGCCCGTCGGGATCGGGCAAGTCGACGCTCCTGGCGATCATGGGCACGCTCGATCGACCGACGTCGGGGACGGTACGGGTGACCGGGATCGACATCGCCGGTCTCGGTGACCGCCAGCTGTCAGCGCTGCGGGCGACGCGGATCGGGTTCGTGTTCCAGCAGTTCTTCCTCTCCGAGCACGAGAGCGCGCTCGACAACGTGGCCGAGGGCCTGCTGTACGCCGGGGTGCCGCGACCGGCGCGCCAGGAGCGCGCCGCCGAGGCGCTGGAGCGCGTCGGGCTCGGGCACCGCAGCGATCACCGTCCCACCAAGCTCTCCGGCGGCGAACGCCAGCGCGTCGCCATTGCCCGGGCACTGGTCGGCCGGCCGGCGATCGTGCTCGCCGACGAACCGACCGGCAACCTCGACAGCAGTTCGGGCGCGGCCATCGTGGCCATCCTCGACGAGCTCAACGCCGAGGGCGCCACCATCGTGGTGATCACCCACGACCATGACGTGGCCAGCCACTTCCCCCGGCGCATCGACCTCCGCGACGGGTGCGTGGTGGCCGATACGGCGTCGCAGGCCGCGCCACCGGATGACGGCAGCGGGCATGTTCCCCTGCGTCATGGCGCCTGCAGCGCGGAGCGCGTCGGTGACCGCTGAGGTGCGTGCGGTGCTTGAGCCCGCCCGCCTCCGACCCGCGGACGTGGCCCGGGACGCCAGCGTCGGCGTCCGCACCCGCCGCATGCGCGCCGCGCTGTCGGCCCTCGGCATCGCCATCGGCGTGGCCGCGATGGTGGCCGTGCTCGGGCTGTCCGCCTCATCGCAGGCCGGGCTGCTCGCCGAGATCGACAAGCTCGGCACCAACCTGCTCACGGTTACCAACGGCACCGGCGTCCTCGGCAACAACGAGGAGCTCCCGCTCGCCGCACCGTCGATGATCCGGCGCATCGCACCAGTCACCGCGGTTGCCGACACGGGGAAGACGAGCGTCGACGCCTACCGCAGCCCGTACATCCCGCCCATCCACACCAACGCGCTCAGTGTGCAGGCAGCCACCCTCAACCTGCTGCCCACGGTCAGCGCGACGCTGGCCGCGGGCAGGTGGCTCAACGCGGCGACCGCGACCAAACCGGTGTGCGTGCTGGGCGCGGCCGCTGCCCAGCGGTTGGGTGTCGACGACGTCCTGCCCGGCGAGCGGATCCGGGTGGCCAACCAGTGGTTCTACGTCGTTGGGATCCTCAACCCGGTCGTCCTTGCCCCGGAGATCGACAGTTCGATCCTCGTGGGGTTCCCCGCCGCGGCGACCTACCTGCGCTTCGACGGCCGTCCCACCGAGGTCTACATCCGCTCGGTGACCGACCGGACGGCGTCGGTGCACGGTGTGCTCGCGGCGACCGCAAGCCCGGAGCATCCCGACGCGGTGAACGTCAGCCACCCGTCCGACGCCCTCGTCGCGCGCGCGCAAGCGAAGGGCGCGCTGACCGCCCTATTCCTCGGGCTGGGCGCGGTGGCGCTGCTCGTCGGCGGTGTGGGGGTCGCGAACATCATGGTCATCGCCGTGCTCGAACGGCGCTCCGAGATCGGCCTGCGCCGCGCCCTCGGGGCGACCAAGGGGCAGATCCGCGCCCAGTTCCTTTCCGAGGCCGTGCTGCTGTCCGTCGTCGGCGGGGCCATCGGCGTGGGGCTCGGCGCGACGTCGACCGCCGTGTACGCCACCATCAAACACTGGCCCATCACGGTGCCGACCCTGGCGTGGGCCGGCGGGCTGGGCGCGGCGTTGGCCATCGGCGCCATCGCCGGGCTGCTGCCCGCGTTGCGCGCCGCACGCCTGTCTCCGACGGACGCGTTGCGGACGGCATGACCACGGGCCCGCGGTCTCGCGGCCTATCGCGTCGTCGACACCACCGCCACGTCTCGCTCCGACGAACTGCTTGGTACGCGCTGCATTTGACGCCTGGCCGCTTCGACGCCCGCGTCCCAGCCGGGCGCGCGCCCGTTCATCGGGGGCCGCCCTGCCGCACCAAGCAGTCCTGCCTGGGCCAGCACCCAGGAGGTGACCGAGTTCGAGTTCCACATGTCGCCGGTGCGCAGCTCGTCGCGGCCCCACGCCAGCGTCGGGACCAGTGGGAGGAGGTCGAGCACGTCGCGGACCTCGCTGGTCTTCTCGGTGATCAGGACAGGGCTCGCCACGGCGTAGGGGAGGTCGGGGATCTCCCCGTCGAGCCACCGCCGCACCTCGTACCGGAAGACGCGGAACCGGCCGAGCGCCTTGACGTACACGGGCCCCTCGGCGACGACACCCCGAGTGTCACCGAACGCGTCGGGCACCGGCGCCATCTCGATGCAGTACCGGCCGCCAGCGGTGTGGGCGACGAGCGCGGAGTGGTAGAGGTCCTGCCGTCCCCGGCGGGCGATCGCCGCACTGAGCGCCTCGTAGGCCTTCCCGCTGGCGCGGACGATGCGCGCGCCCGCTCCCAGCGGGATCCAGTACAGCTCGAGCCGCGAATCGAGCGACGAAGGGTGAGCCATCGCAACGACCTCCTGCTTGACTCAGCCTGCCCGTCTCCGCGAGAGCGGCATAGGGCCGAAGGTCCTTGCGCGCGTTCGCACCATGCCGTCAGTCGTGCCAGACGTACGTCAGCGTCCCGTCGATCACGCGCGTCGGGAGGTGCATCAACGCCGTCCCGTCGCGGGCCGGGCCGGACTGCCGGCGACCGGTCGTGGCGTCGAAGGTGGCGCCGTGCCACGCGCACGCGAACGTCTCGCCGCACCGCTCGAGCGGTCCTCCGAGGTGCGGGCAGACATTGGCCGATGCCCGGGGGACGCCGTCCACCAGGTACACCAGCACCTCACGCCCGAAGAAGTCGACGGTCACCGCGCCCTCAGCGGGGATGGCCTCGACGTCGATCAGCGGGTGCTCCATCACGCCACCGCTTCCTCGTCGCGACGGCACTCCGGCTCCAAATAGCGCCAGCCGTCGTTCCCGACGACAGGTGCACGCGAGATCGTTCTCATCGCTCCTCCAGTTATGTGCGAACGCACGGATAGTACGTGCGCGCGCACATGACGTCAAGCTACGATGTGCCCGTGGCCGGAGAGGACTGGAGAGATGACGACTACGCCGCTGCATGGTCGGCGTTGTTGCGGCTGCACGCCGAGCTCGTCCCTGTGCTCGACGCCCAGTTGCAACGTGCCGCCGCGCTCCCGCTGCGGTGGTACGACGTGCTGCTCGAGCTGTCGGCCGCGCCCGACGGGCGGATGCGGATGTCGGACCTTGGGGAGCGGGTCGTGCTCAGCCGCACCCGCGTGAGCCGCGTGGTCGACGAACTTATGGCGCAGGGGCTCGTCGACCGGGTGCCCAACCCCGACGACGGGCGCTCCGCGTTCGCGTGCCTCACCAGGGACGGGGCAAAGGCGTTCCGCCGGGCCGCACCCGTCTACCTCGGCCTCATCCGCTCCCACCTGGCCGGCCGCATCGACGCACGCGACGTGCACCAGCTGCGCCGCGTCCTCGATCGCGCCGTGGCCTCCCCGTCGCGACCACCCAGCTGACGGGATGATGCGGCCTCAGCGGTCGGCGTCTCCCGGCCAGAGGACCGCCTCGGCGTCGATGATCCGGTAGGCGTACCCCTGCTCGGCGAGGAACCGCTGGCGCCTGGCCGCGAAGTCCTGGTCGTTGGTGTCGCGCGACACCACCGTGAAGAACTTGGCCGGCCTGCCGTCGGGCTTGGGCCGCAGCACCCGCCCGAGCCGCTGCGCCTCCTCCTGCCGGCTCCCGAACGCGCCCGACACCTGCACCGCCACCGTCGCCTCCGGCAGGTCGACGGAGAAGTTGGCCACCTTCGACACCACGAGCAGTTGCTCGGCGCCGTTGCGGAACGCGTCGAACAGGCGCTCACGCTCGGCCACCGGCGTCTTGCCCGTGATCAGCGGCGCCCCGAGGCGCTCGGCGATCTGCGCCAGCTGGTCGAGGTACTGCCCGATCACTAGCGTGGGCTCGCCCTCGGCCAGCGCGGTGCGGCACAGCGCGTCGACGACCGCCAGCTTGGAGCGTGCCGTCGCCCCCGTGCGGTAGCGCTCCTCCTCCTCGGACAGCGCGTACGTCATCCGCTCCTCGTCGGTGAGCGTGACGCGCACCTCGGTGCACTCGGCCGGCGCGATCCAGCCCTGTGCCTCGATGTCGCGCCACGGCGCGTCGTAGCGCTTGGGCCCGATCAATGAGAACACGTCGCCTTCGCGCCCGTCCTCCCGCACCAGCGTGGCCGTGAGGCCGAGGCGGCGGCGGCTCTGGATCTCCGCCGTCATGCGGAACACCGGCGCGGGCAGCAGGTGCACCTCGTCGTAGACGATCAGCCCCCAGTCCTCGCCCGACAGCAGCTCGAGGTGCGGGTACAGCCCGCCCTTGCGGCTGATCAGGATCTGGTAGGTGGCGATGGTGACGGGTCGGACCTCCTTGCGCTCGCCCGAGTACTCGCCGACCTCTTCGGCGGTGAGCGTCGTGCGGGCGAGCAGTTCGGCGCGCCACTGGCGGGCGGCCACGGTGTTGGTGACGAGCACAAGCGTGCGCACCTGCAGCCGGGCCATGGTCGCGGCGCCGACGAGCGTCTTGCCCGCCCCGCAGGGCAGCACCACCACGCCGCTGCCCGCCGCCTCGAACGCGGCGGCCGCCTCGAGCTGGTAGGGCCGCAGCGTGAACCCTCCCTCGAGGAGACCGAACGCGTACGGCGTGCCGTCGACGTAGCCGGCGCGGTCCTCGGCCGGCCACCCCACCTTGAGCAGCGCCTGCTTGAGCCGGCCGCGCTCACCGCTCGGCACCGCCACGGTGTCGGGGTCGATGCGCACACCGACAAGCGGGGCGACGTGCTTGGCGCGCACCACCTCTTCGAGCACGGCGCGGTCGGTGGCGCGCAGCACGAGGCCGTGCACGGGGTCGATTTCGAGGACGAGCCGGCCGTAGCGCGCCATGGTCTCAGCGACGTCGACGAGGACCGACTGCGGCACCGGGTAACGCGACCACCGCAGCAGCGCGTCGACGACCTGCTCGGCATCGTGGCCGGCAGCGCTGGCGTTCCACAGCCCGAGCGGGGTGAGCCGGTAGGTGTGCACGTGCTCGGGCGAGCGTTCGAGCTCAGCGAATGGGGCGATGGCGTTGCGCGCCGCCTCGGCGTCAGCGTGGTCGACGTCGAGCAGCAGGGTGCGGTCGGACTGGACGATCAGCGGGCCGCCACCGTCGCTCACGCGAGCACCTCCTCTTCCGCCTCCGTCAGCACGCGCGCCCACCGGATCCACGCGACGGCGAGCGTCCGCTGCACCCAGCTGGGCACGACGGCGACGGTCACCTGCCCACGCGCGACGATCAAGACCTCGGCGGTGACCTGGTTCTCGGTGCCTTTGTTGTTGAGGTACGACAGGCGGACGAGCCATTCCTCGGCTTCGGCCTGTTCGAGCAGCTCGACGATGCCGCGCTGGTCGCGTCTGATGGCCGTCGGTCGTTCGGCCCCGGGCTCGTACGCGTCGAGGGCTGCGGCGAACCCGGCCCAGTCGACCTCGCCGCCGTCGTGCGGGAAGAGGACTGACGGTGCCGGTCTCGGTGCCGCCGTCTCGCAGCCGACGCCCGGCGGGGGAGCGTCGGGGAGGGGGCCGATGCCGGCCGCGGTCAGGTTCCGCGCCGTCTCGGCGGCGTCGGGGCCGACCGCGTCGCGGCTGGGGAGCGGGCCGGGGAGGAGCGGGGGCGCACGCCGGCCGCCCCGGTCGGTGGTGAGCGCGACGCCGCTCGGATCCTCCTCTGCGGGGAGGTAGCCGGCGGCGCGCAGCGCGTCGACCACCTGGGGAGCCGGCGCCGTGCTGACCGCCACGGTCGGGGCGAGCAGGCGCAGCCCGAGGCGCGCCAGTTTGCGGGCGCGGCACGCCTCGGCCAGCAGCGCCGGGTCGTCGCTACGCACGTAGCTCACCGCCTCGCCGACGCGCAGCGACCCGTGGCGGCGGCCGACGTCGGCGATCAGGTACCGCAGCGCCTGAGGGACGCCCTTGGGCGCGTGGGCGTCGAGGAACTCCTCGACGTGGGCGGCGGTCCGCCCGGCGTCGAAGGCCCGGCGCACGCTCGCCTCGCTGAACCGGTACACGGTCGCCGCCCCTTTGGATTCGACGTCGGCGACGAGCTCGAGCTCGGCGCGCACGGTGGCTTCGAGCTCACCGGCGCCGATCGCGGTGAGATCGCCCTGGATGACGATCGTGCTCGAGAGCCGGGGGGCGTGGGCGGCGAGGGCGTCGGCCGCCGTGGCGGGGCCGCCGCGGAGGTCGGCGGCCACGTGGCGGCCGAGGTAGCTGAGCGCGCCCCGTTCGGTGAGCCCCAACATGGCCGCCTCGGAAACCACCCAGTCGACGAGCCCGTCGGGCCAGGTCGGCCCCCCGGTCCATATGTGGGGCTGGGCCCACTGCACAGCCGCCCGCAGCGACGCCGCCGTCGGGGCTTCGCTCGCGGCCACGGACGCCAGCGCCGAGAGCACGGCGCGGCGGCGGAGGACGGCCACGGGCTCGGCTCGTAGCTCGAGCATCGGCGGGATCGGCTTGTCGTTGGTACCGGTGGCGCCGGCGAGGCTGACGTGCGCGGGCGTGGCCAGCCATGCCTCGGCCAACCACGACCAGCGCCGGGCCACCTCCAGCTGGCGCCAGGCGTCGGACTCCTCGGTCGGGTGGCCGGACTCCCCGTCGTCCGCGGCCCCGACGAGGCCCGCTCGGGCGGCGAGCTCGATCACGACCGCGGCCCCGGGCTCGTCGCGCCCGATCGCCTGCGCCACGCGGCGCACCTCCCGCACGCCGGCCCCGCCGTCCTTCAGCAGCTTGGGCGGCCGCTCGTCCCACGTGTCGAGTAGCACGCCGATGTCGGCGACGATCCGGAGCGCGGCCGCCGTCGCCTCCGCGTCGAGCTGCGCGGGATCGGCGGGCTCGGTGGCGAGGAGCGGCGACGCGGGCAAGAAGTCGCGGACGGCGCGGCCGCCCCGGAGCACGAGGCCGACTTCACGCGGCACCTCGGCCGTGAACCAGTCGGCCCGCACCAGCAACGCCCGGTTGAGCAGCCACCCGATCGGCGAGCGGTCGTCGAGGCCGTAGGGGGAGGGGACCTGGAGGCCGGGGCCGTACTCGTCGGCCCGCTCGAGCACCCAGTCAGGGCGCTGCGCCTGGCGCGGGAGGAGCGTGCATGGTCGACCCGACCGGGACCGTGCGGTGCTTCACCTCGGTTGACACACTCAAAGGGGCTGAGGCACAACTGGCGGCCCAGCCAGCCAGCAGCTGCTTCCTGGACTTGTACTCAGGCGCCAACTACACGGGTTCAGAGCTCGACATCTACGCGACGGGGTTCTGGCTCAACCTGTCGCTGTACGGGTTTGCGAACCGCACCGTGTCGTTCGTCAACGGGCCGTGCCAGTCCTATCTGGCCAAGGGGGTCAACGGCGGCGTTCCGTGGTACTCGAACTCGGGGCCATGGGTGGCGGTCGCCAACATGGGCCTCTATTGGAACTACAGCATCCAATCGGTGTACATCGCCTGACCGGCGGTCGGATCGTGTAGAACCGGCGGCGTGGCCGGCCACGCCGAGGTCGAGCAGCGCTACCGGCTGCTGTTCGAGCGCTACTGGCGGCGGGTCCGCGCCTACGCACTGCGCCGGTGCCTGGACGTCTCGGCGGCCGACGACGCGGTCGCCGAGACGTTCCTGGTCGCGTGGCGGCGCATCGCGGAGATCCCGGTCGACAACGAGCTTGCCTGGCTGCTTGGCGTTGCCCGCAGAGTCCTGTCCAACACCCGCCGGGGCGATGCGCGGCGGGACAAGCTGTTGGCGCGGCTGCGCCAGTCTGCGGCCCGGGACACCGTCGACATCGCTGAGCTGACGGTCGACGCCAGCGCGACCGCCGCTGAAGTCCGCGCCGCCGTCGGCAGACTCCGCGCCGGGGACGCTGAGGTCCTGCAACTTGCCGCCTGGGAGGAGCTCTCCCACGCCGAGATCGCACTCGTGCTCGAGACCACGCCCAACGCTGTCGGGATCCGGCTCTACCGCGCCCGCCAACGGCTCGCGGAGGAGCTGGGGAGAGGATTGGTCACCACCGTCGACACACCCATGCCAGAGCGGCCTCACCAGCCCGAGCCATGACTGACGCGACGCCCGACCTCGACGACCTCCTCCGCCGGGCCAACCCGGTTGAGGACGCGCGGCTCCCGGCCCCGGTCGACCACGCGCCGGCGCAGCTGCTGTACGAGCACATCACCGGTACGCCCTACGCCGGAGCGCCCAAGCCGTCGCGGCGCACATTCGGCACGCTGATGGCGGCCGTCGCCGCGCTCGGCCTGGTCGGCGGCGGCGTCGCGTACGCGGGGCTCCGGCCCTCGAAGGTCCGGGCGCACCTGAGTGTCGCCTGCTATGCCCAAGACAGCCTCGACGGGCGCGTGGCGACGGTCACCGCCACGGCCGACGGGCCGGTCGCCGCGTGCGCCAACGCGTGGGCCCTGGGCGGCGTTGGCACCGGTCCAGTCCCGCTGCTGGCCGCGTGCGTCGCTCCGAGTGGGGTTGCGTCGGTGTTCCCCTCAGCCGCGGGCGCCAACGTGTGCGCACAGCTGGGCCTCGCGCCACTCCCCGCCGCGGCGGGGGGAGCGCCCACCACCGCAGCGCCAGGCGCGTTGACCACCTCCGACACCGTCGACTTGCTCATCCAGGTCCGCAACGGCATCATCAGCTCGCTTCAGGGGCAGTGCCTCGATGCCTCCACGGCGACGCTCACGGTGCAGCACATCCTGCAAGCGGCCCGGCTCCCATGGAGCGTCAAGGTGCCGAACCCCTTCCCCCCCGACCACCCGTGCGCCAGCCCCGCCTTCGACGAGCAGAACGATGAAGTGCTCCTGATCGGCATCCCTCGCCAGGGCTAGTCGACAGGCGGTCACACCGCAGCGCCGGCTCAGCGACCCGGCGCGGGGCCCGACTGGCCCAGCACCTCGCCCGCCCGCAGGAGCGACACCGGGCCGTCCTCGCTCACCGCGATCACCGTCGCCGTGGGATGGTCGAAGCTGTACCGCCGGCCGCTCGTGTGCCGCGTCCCACGGAACCCGTCCACGCTCGCCTCAGCGTCGGCGCTCGGCACCAGCCGCACACCGAGGTGGCGAAGGATGCCGGCCGCGTCGAATACCGCCGCCCCGTCCACCTGTGACAGCACGTGCCGGAGCGGGGCGAGGTGCACCGGTGTACGGATGTCGAGCGGTGGTGGCGTCGGGAGCCGGTGCTCGACTCGACCGGGCAGTGGGTCGTCGGGCTGGTAGACGAGCAGCGCCCCGACGCCTGACGCGGCGAGGTCGTGGATCGCGAACTCCACGAGCGCCTCCATGGCCTGCGCGTCCCCGCTGAACGAACCCGCCGTGACCTTCTTCACCCACTTGGCGACGGGTGGCTCGCGGTGCCAGGCCAACCCGTCCCATCGCAGGAGCCCGAACTCGCCGACGATGCGCACCACGTTGGACGGGTGGCGCTGGATGAGCGTGGCGCCAAGGACGCGGGCCAGGACCGTGAGGTCCCGTTCGGAGCCGGCCGGCCGGTCGAACAGGACGAGCTCGTCCTTCGGTCGCACCAACCAGCTCGACAGGCCGTCGGCGAGACGGCGAAGCGCTTTCAGGGGACGCTCGCCGATCGGCATGCGGGAGATGGTGAGCCCGGTGGCCTCGTGCCAGTCGGCCGGCTTGGCCGACGGCCGCAGGATGGTGCCGCTGCTGGCGACGCGACGCTCGAACACGACCGGGCGGAGGGCGTAGTCGACCTCCTCGAGGAACATCGGGTCAGCGGCGGCGGGAGGCACGCCGATCTCCTCGAGCTCCTCGGCCAATCGGCGGAGCCGCCTGGCGTTGGCCTCGCTCACCGGGTGGCCACACTACGCGGCCGCTTGGGCCGCTCTTGGCGAGCCGACCGAGAGGCGATCACTGGTCGATGCGCAGCTCGCACGAGTGGTGTTCAGTCCTCGACCGGCACCGTCACCAGCGCCCCGCCGAGGGCGAGCACGTCCTCCAGTGCGAGCGCATCGTCGAGCACCCCGTCGCCGGGCTGCGGCGCTCGGCCCGGGGCACGGGTGATCGTGTAGAGGGCGATCGCCCCGAGGAGGACCGCGCCCAGCAGCATGGCGAGGTGCATGCCGCTGGTGAACGCGTCCTGCGTCGCCCGCACCAGGCCGTCACCGGCGCGCCCGAGGCGGGCGGCGACCTGGAGCGCCACCGCCGGCGACTGGCGGGCGGCCGCCGCCGCCCCGGCCGGCGCCCCCACGAGGTGCGCGTTTAGCGCATGCCGGTAGCCGGCGTCGAATGCGCTCCCCATGATGGCGATGCCGAGGGCGGTCCCCACCTCGCGCGTCGTGTCGTTGACCGCGGACGCGACACCCTGCTTCGCAGCCGGGAGCGACGACACGATCGCGTTGGTGGCGGGTGTCATCGCCAGCCCGATGCCGGCGGCGAGGACCACCTCGGCCACGAGCAACGGAAGAAAGCCGCTGTGGGCACCGAGCCTGGCCAGCGCCACCACGCCGGCCGCGCTCACGAGCAGGCCGCTGCCCCCGACGAGGCGTTGGCCGTAGCGCTCGGACAGCGGCGCGGCGATCGTCGAGATCGGGACCATCACGACCGTCATGGGCAGCAACGCCGCCGCCGCCTTCAACGCGCTGTCGCCGAGGATCAGCTGCAGGTACTGCAGGAGCACGAGGAAGGCGCCGAACAGCACCAGGAACAGCACCAGCATCGACGCCGACCCGGTCGCGAACCCGGCGTTGCGGAACAGCCGCGGGTCGAGCAGTGGGTGATCGGTGCGCAGCTCCCACCACACGAAGGCGACGAGCATGATGACGCCGGCGGCGATGCTCATCATCGTCAGGGCGTCGAGCCAGCCGCGGGTCGGGCTCTCGATGATGCCGAGCACCAGGCCTCCGATGCCTGCCGCCGAGAGGACCGTACCGACGGGGTCGAGGCCGATGCGGTCACCGGCGCGGGTGGCGGGGACGAACGCCACGATCGCAGCGAACGTCACGGCCGCGACGGCGGCGGTGGCGTAGAAGATCGACGGCCACGCGAACGTGCTCAGCATCCACCCGGCCCCGAGCATGCCGAGCGTGCCGCCCGCGCCGGCGAAGCCGGCCCAGATCCCCACGGCGCGCGCCCGTTCCTCCGCGGGGAACACGCTCGTGATCGTCGACAGGGTGCCCGGCATGATCAGCGCGCCGCCGATGCCGGTGATGGCACGGGCGGCGATGAGCACCCCGCCGTTGCCGGCGATCGCCGAGAGCAACGAGCCGCCCGCGAACACCGCGACCCCGGCGAGCAACGCCCCCCGGCGGCCGTAGCGGTCACCGATCGCGCCGGCGACCATGAGCAGCGACGCCAGCACCAGCGCGTAGGCGTCGGCGACCCAATTGACGCTGGTCTGGCTGAGGCTGAGGTTGCGGGCGATGTCGGGCAGGCCGACCGCGACCATCGACACGCCGGCGACCACGAGCACGAGGGCAAGGCACATGGCGGCGAGCACCCGGGTGCGCTGCCGCGCCGTCAGCACGCCGGCGACGGGGCGCGCGAGATCAATCGTTGCGGCCATCGGACATCCTCCGTTTCGGGGCGCGCGCCACCAGGGCGGTGCACGCGGGTTGGGCTCACGACCGGGGTTGGGGGGGTGGGGTCGGTTCGCGGCCTCGGCTCGTGCCACTATGCAGGACCGCTAAACGGAAGTCAAGATTACCGAGAAGATTTATTTCTGAAACGGCCGTTCCCGTGTATGATGGGGGCGTGACGCCAGCGCGAGGACGCCGGATCTCGGAGGAGCGGAGCGACGACATCCTCGAGGTCGTCCTCGAGCTGCTCAAGGAGGTCGGCTACGACCAGCTCCGGATGCAGGACGTCGCCGACCGCGCCGGAGCCGGCCTGGCCACCATTTACCGCCGGTGGCCGACCAAGCAGGACCTCGTGCGCGCCAGCCTCGAATGCGAGCACGCCCGCGAGAAGTTCGTCGTCACCGACGATCCGCGCGCCGACGTGAAGGCGTTCCTCACGCGCATGGCCCGCGACGTCAGCGGTGATGGGGCTCAGACGATCATGGGGTTCCTGTCGGCCTGCCGGTCCGATCCGGATGTCGCGGCAGTGTTCCGCGAGACGGCGCTGGCGCGGATGCACGAGTTCCTCGTCGAACGCATCGCCGCCGAGCTCGGTGCGGACATCCCCGACCTCGAGCTGCGGGCGACCGCCGGGCCGGCGATCCTGTTCTACATGGCGGCGGTGTGCGGTAAGCCGATCGAGGCCGAGGCAATGGCAGAGCGGCTCACGACCCTGCTGTTCGCGCCGCTCGCGGTCGACCTGACCCCGTAGGTACCGCAACGGCGCGGAGGATCGCCGGTGCACCCGCGTGAAGGACGACACCGGCGGCTCGGTCGGTTCAGCAAGCGATCTGTCCGTCTACGACCCCGCCGGTAGGCTCCGCGCCACGCGTCCGCGAGGGGGGAGGCGAGATGGCAGACGAGCTGGTGATCAGGGGAGGCACCGTCGTCGACGGCACGGGCGCCCCCGGCCGGGTGGCCGACGTGCGCGTCGTCGACGGCCGCATTGCAGAGGTCGGGAGCGGGCTCTCCGGCACGCGCGTCCTCGACGCGTCCGGCGCGGTGGTGGCACCCGGGTTCATCGACATCCACACCCACTACGACGCCCAGGTGTTCTGGGACCCGTGGCTCACCCCGTCGAGCCTGCAGGGGGTCACGACCGTCGTCGCCGGCAACTGCGGGCTGTCCCTGGCGCCGTGCCGCGAGCCGCTGCGCGACACCATGGTGCGGACGCTGCACTTTGTCGAGGACATGACCGCCGACAGCCTGCGCCAGGGTGTCGACTGGTCGTGGGAGAGCTACCGCGATTACCGCGCCGCCGTCGCCCGTCGCGGCGTGGGCATCAACTTCGGCAGCTACATCGGCCACACCGCCGCCCGCCTGTGGGTGATGGGGCCCGACGGCTACGAGCGCGAGGCGTCCGATGACGAGGTGGCGCGCATGGCCGCGCTCGTCGGCGACGCCGTCGCCAGCGGCGCCATGGGGTTCTCGAGCGACCGCTCGCATTTCCACACGGCCGACGGTGGGCGCCCGGTCCCGTCGGTGACGGGTTCACCCGCCGAGGTCGAGGCGCTCATGCGCGCCGCGGCCGCCGCGGGCGGCCCGTGCTCGGTGATCGTCGACGAGGACCCGACCTGGCTGTACGACCTGCAGCCCGCCCTCGGCCGCCCGGTCACGTGGTGCCAGATCATCACCTACCCCGACGGCAGCCCCCGCCAGCCGTGGCCCGAACAGCAGCTGGCGCTGCACACCGAACGCACGGCCCGCGGCGCGTCGGTCCACCCGCAGGTGACGTGCCGCCCCATCACGTTCCAGGTCAGCCTGGCCCAGCCGATGCCCTTCTACCCGGTGCCGTCGTTCGGCGAGCTCGCCGCGTTAGCGGTGGAGGAACGCGCTGCGCGCTACCGCGACCCCGAATGGCGTGAGCGCGCGGCGCGCGACCTCGCGACGAAGGCGTGGGTCGACCCCCGCTGGGACAAGTTCCTTGTCGAAGAGTCGGCGCACCACGGCGAGCTCATCGGCCGTTCGGTGGCTGACATCGCGGCCGAGCGCGGCGTCGACCCGCTCATGGCCGCGCTCGACATCGTGCTCGACGACGGGCTCGAGACGCGCTTTCGCGTCGTGTTCGCCAACGACGACATCCCACTGCTCGAGCGCATCCTCACCACGCCCGGCTGCATCATCGGCCTCTCCGACGCCGGGGCGCACCTGGCCCAGATGTGCGACGCCCCGCTGCCCATCGACTTCCTCGCCTACTGGGTGCGCGACCGGCGGCTGATGTCGCTCGAGGCCGGCGTGCACAAGCTCACCGGCGAGCTGGCGTCGTTCCTCGGCCTGGCCGACCGCGGCCGCCTGCGCGTCGGCGACGCTGCGGACATCGTCGTGTTCGATCTTGGGGAACTTGACCCCGGCCCGCTGCACCGCCTCGCCGACTTCCCCGCCGGAGCCGACCGCCTCACCGCCGATGCACCGACCGGGCTGCGCCACGTCGTGGTCAACGGCACGCCGGTCCGCGTCGACGGCCGCGACGCGCGGGAGCAGGTCGCGGTCCTACCGGGGGCGGTGCTGGCCCGGTAAGGCCAACACACGGTGGCCCGCGCAGGCGCGACCACCCGCCGCGACCGATGACCGGCGCCGGCGTCTTCCGTCCAATCGGACGAGGCTGACGGCACGCACGCTCCGGCCCGGCGCCCAATGACGAGGAGGACCACCGATGAGCCGTGTCAGCACATACCTGAACTTCATGGGGCAGACCGAAGAGGCGTTCGGGTTCTACGCCTCGGTCTTCGGGACCGAGATCGCCGCGCCCATCTTCCGCATGGCGGACATGGGCGGCGCGCCCGGCGGCCCTGAGCTCTCAGAAGCCGAGAAGCGCCTGGTCGGCCATATCGAGCTCCCGATCCTGGCGGGCCACGTGCTGATGGGCACCGACATGCTCGCTTCCATGGGACACGTGCTGAAGGTCGGCAACAACGTGACGATCAACCTCGAGCCCGACACGAAGGCCGAGACCGACCGCCTGTACGCAGCGCTGAGCGCAGGGGGCAGCGAGTCGACCGGCATGTCGCAGATGCCGTGGGGCTACTGGGGCTGCACGCTCGACAAGTTCGGCATCCGCTGGATGTTCAACTGCTACGAGCAGGGCTGATCACGCCCGGCTTGGCGACGGCGTCGTGGCCCGGCTGCGGGCACCACGGAGTACCGGCCCCGGTGCGTTGACGGCACGAGCCCTCGCGCCCCGGCACAGGTGAGAGGCTGGGCGCGTGGTGCAGGCACCGGAACGGGGGCACTCACGCGAGGAGCTGCGGGCGATGGGGCGGGCGCTGCGCGACCGGTGCCCGCGTTCCTCGCACGGCGAGTGGCGGCCGGGGCCCGACCGACCTGACCCGCTGGCGTTGCTCGAGGAGTCCAACCGGGGCCGGCTCCCCGACCTCGTCCCCGTCCGCCACGCCCGGATGCTCGCCTCGCCGTTCGCGTTCTACCGCGGCGCGCCACTGGTCATGGCCAGCGACCTCAGCCGCGCCCCCGCGACCGGTGTGCACATCCAGGTGTGCGGCGATGCGCACGCCCGCAACTTCGGGACCTTCGCCACGCCCGAGCGCAACCTGGTGTTCGACGTCAACGACTTCGACGAGACCCAGGTCGGCCCCTGGGAGTGGGACGTCAAGCGGCTGGCCGCGAGCCTCGTCGTCGCCGCCCGCACGTCGGGCCTCGCCGACGCGCACGCGAGCGCCGCCGTCCAGCGGGCCTGCGCGGAGTACCGGTCAACCATGGCCGCCCTCGCCGAGCTGTCCCCGTTCGACGTCTGGCACAACCGAATCGACATCAGCCAGATCGTCGCCGCCGCGCCGACACCGCGCGCCCAGGCCGAGACGGCGAAGCTCGTCACCAAGGTGGCGCACCGCACGAGCCTGCAGGCGCTGGCCAAGTTGACGACGGTCGTTGACGGCAGGCGGGTGATCATCGAGGACCCCCCGCTCGTCACCCGCCTCCCGCCTGAGGACCTGGCGCAGGCCCACCGCTTGGCCCGCGCCTACCGCGCCACCCTCGACCCGGACCGGCGCCTGCTGCTCGACCGCTACGAGATCGTCGACGCGGCGCGCAAGGTGGTGGGCGTCGGCAGCGTCGGTACCCGGTGCTTCATCGTGCTGCTCGCCAGCACGGTCGGCCTCGAACCGTTGTTCCTCCAGATCAAGGAGGCCCGGCCGTCCGTGCTGAGCGGGTTCGTCCCCGGGTCGCCGTACGCCAACCAGGGCCAGCGGGTGGTCGTCGGCCAGCGCGTCATGCAGGCTGCGAGTGACGTGTTCCTCGGGTGGGCGCGCGCCGAGGGGTTCGACGTGTACGTCCGCCAGCTGCGCGACATGAAGTGGTCCCCCGACATCGGCGCCCCCGACCCCGGTGCCCTGTCCGACTACGGCCGGTTGTGCGGGGCCACGCTCGCCCGGGCGCACGCCCGCGCCGGTGAACCTGCACTGCTTGCCAGTTACCTGGGCCGCGGGACCACGTTCGACGACGCCATCGCCCGCTTCGCCGTCGCCTACGCCGACCAGAACGAGCGCGACTACGACGCGTTCCGCAACGCGGTCAGGTCGGGCCAGTTGGAGGCCGCCACCTAGTCGGAAGTGCGCGGGTCGGTCGGCACCACGACCACCGGCGCCGCGCACCGGTGGATGATTTCGGCCGTGGTGGCGCTGAACAGGAGCCGATCGGCACCGGTCCGAGCGTGGCCCGAGACGACGACCAGGCCGGCGGGGTGCCGGGTGAGGTAGTCGCGCAGGCCGAGCGCCGGGCTGATCGGGTCGTACACGGCGACGCCCTCGACGCCGGGTGACGCGTCGGACCAGCGCGCCGCCAGCGCACCGATGTAACCGTCGGCGTCGCACTGCGGCCCGTGGTGGCGCCGCCATTCGTCGCCGTCGTGCAGCGGCGGGGGGCTCGGCTCGGCGACCGTGAGGATGGTCATGGTCATACCGAGGGCGTGCGCCCACGCGGCAGCGGCCGGGAGGGCCTGCTCGGACGCGGCGGTGCCGTCGACGCACGCGATGAGCCGGTCGGCCCCCGGCTCGCCGGGCAACAGGCTGGCGTACTGGCCCTGGGCGACGGCCGCCGGGCCGGCGACGACGACCGGCTGGTGGCTGCGCTCGATGACGTCCCTGGGCACCGACGAGACGAGTGCCCCGTCGAGGCGGCCGCGGCCGTGGCCGGCCATGCACACCAGGCAGCGCCCGAGGGTGCCGGCCACGCGCACGACGGCGCCGGCCACGTCGCCGTCGACCTCGACGTGGACGGTGGGCGCGCCTGGCCCGGCGCCGAGCGCGTCCGCCGCTCGAGCCCGGCGGCCGTCGGCGTCGTCGCCCGCCGAGGCCACGGCGACGACGTGGACCGTCGCGCCGAACCGGGCGGCGAGCGACGACGCGATGGGGACCGCCCCGTCGGCGAACGCGGTGCCGTCGAGGGGGACGAGCACGGTGTCGTAGGCAGGGTCGGGCAATGGGCGGAGAAGGTCGCTCATCTGGTCCTCCTTGGTGGCGCCGGTCACCGGGGGATGACGGCGAGGTAGGCGATGGCGAGCGCCAGCGCCACGAGCGCGGGCAGCGCCTCCTGGACGGAGTCGCCGGCGCGCCGGTGCACGGCGAGAGCACCGAGGAGCAGCAGGCCGGTGCCGACGGCGGCGGCGGCCCCGATGGGGGCCCACGCCAGCCCGATGAGGACGCCGCACGCGGCGGCGAGCTCGGCGACGCCGATGAGCCGGTAGCGGGCCCACGGGATCTCGAAGTGGGCGGCCGACGCCACCATCCTCGGCTGGCCCGACAGCTTCCCGATGGCCGGCACCAGGCAGGCGGCGGCGAGGAGAAGTGAGAGAGCGACGAACACGGGTGGCTCCTTTCTTGGGTCCACGCCCGGGGGGTTGACAACCGGGCTGGTTCCCATGATAATCAGAACTGTGATGAATCATCAAGACTGAAATCTTCGATCAAGATCATCACCGTCCACCCACTCGAAAGGAGCCAGTCATGGTCAAGTCACTCAGCACCTCCCTGATCCTCCGGGGACTGCTCGCCCTCGGCGTCGGCATCGTCGCCCTCGCCTGGCCGGGCGTCACCGTCCTCGCCCTCGTCGTCATGTTCGCGTTCTACGCATTCGTCTCCGCCGGCGCGCAGGCCGTCGAAGCGTTCAGCAGCCGCACCGCAGGTCCCGTCGTCGGTCACCTGCTCCTCGGGCTCGTCGACATCGCCGCCGGTGCGATCGCCGTCGCGTGGCCCGGCCCCACCGCGTTGGTCCTCGTCCTCGTCGTTGCCTTCTGGGCGATTGCCACCGGGCTCATCGAGCTCGTCGCCGCCTTCGGCCCCAGTGAGCAGGCAGGGACGCGTGCCATGTTCGTCCTCGGCGGCCTGGTGTCGGTCGTGTTCGGCGTGGCGCTGTGCATCCACCCGACGATGGGCGCGGTCTCGCTTGCCCTGCTGTTCGGGCTGTTCAACCTGTTCGCCGGCAGCTGGATGCTGGTGCAGGGCATCGACCTGCGGCGTGCCAGCAACAAGGTGCACGCATTGGTGCGCAAGGGCGAGGAGAAGCTCGCCGCGTGAGGCATGTTCCGCCCCGAGGCCAAACCGGCGGGCGCCGCCCGGCGCCCGCCGCAGCGCCTCCAGTCAACAAGGACGCGTCGCTAGCATGCGATCAGAACTGATCAATCGATCTCAGAACAGGAGCGGAGCGGTGAGCGCTGCCGCGGCACCCGAACCGGTCGCCCCCAACCGGCTCGACCGGCGCAAGGCGAAGACGAGGCAGGCGCTCATCGACGCGGCCGTCCGCCTCATCGCCGAGGGCCGCGGCGAGCGCTCGAGCATCCAGGAGATCACCGAGGCCGCCGACATCGGGTTCGGCTCGTTCTACAACCACTTCTCCAGCAAGGAGGAGCTGTTCCAGACCGCGTCGGAAGAGGTGCTCGAGCGCTGGGCGGAGATCATCGACGCCGCGTGCGCGGGGATCGACGACCCAGCCGAGGTGTTCTCCACCTCGCTGCGGATCTCGGGACGCCTGGCGTGGACCCAGCCGGAGATGGCCGGGTTCATCACCGGCTCGGGCTTCGAGCTCCTTGACTCGTCACGCGGCCTGGTGCCGCGTGCCCTGCGCGACGTCCACGCCGGCCAGGCGGCCGGCCGCTTCACCGTCCCCGACGCGGAGATCGCGCTCAGCGCTGTGCTCGGCGGCCTGGTCGGCCTCCTGCGCATCCACGAGCGAGAGCCGTCCCGCGTCGCCGAGACCTCCGTCGACGACCTCGCCGAAGCGTGCCTTCGCATGCTCGGCGTGGCCCCGGCGCCGGCGCGGCGCATCGCCCACCTCCCGCTCCCCGCGCACGCCCTCGGCTGACGCGCGCGGCCCTCGCGTCAGACCTTGCGCCCGGCGAACGCGAGGAGGGCGTCGCTGCGCGACGCTCCCGCGGGCGCGGGCTGCTCGGGCCCCAGCCGGCCCGGCGAACGGATCTCCGGGCTGTCGATGGCCCGGCCGTTGGCGAGGGCGCGCTCGAGGAGCTCGTCGTCGGTGACCTGCTGACCGGTGGCCCTGGCCAGGTCGCAGATGTGGGTGGTGACGTCGAACACCGCGATGTCGGCCGCCACCTGCCCCGGCATCTGCCCGATCGGCAGCGACAGCATGCGCTCGAGCGTGCCCGGCGCCGAGAACGCCTTGGCGGCGCGCTCGCTCGTCGACCTGATGGTCGCTTTGTAGTCGTCGCCGAGCTGGTCCTCGGTGAACAGCTTATTGAGCGCCTCGTCGGGGACCGACCCCTGCTCGGCGCCGATGGCGAACATGGTGCCTCCCGCGGCGAGGTGGTTGAGGATGTCGCGGACGGTCCACTCGGTGCACGGCGTCGGGGCGCCGAGCTGCTCGGGTGTGATGTTGCCGACCACCTGGTTGAGCTGGCCGACCATCCGGTCCAACATTGACGTGTCGCCCACGGCGGGACCCCCCTTTGAGAGCTGTGGCGTGCCGGGCGACATTCGCCGCTGGCGCCCGAGGCGGATCACGGTACCGATGGCATCGTCACCGGTCGACCGGCGTGGTGAACGGCTCAGGCGTGAAGGGGAGCAGCACCGGGGACCTCCTCGCCTCGGGTCTCGTCGCCGCGGAGGAAGCCGGCGATCAGCGCCGCGCACTCGGCGGCATGGTCCATCAGCAGCAGGTGGCCGGCGCCGGGCACGACGTGGGCGGTGGCGTTGGGGATGCGCGACTGCAGCAGGCGGGCGTTCACCGGCGGGACGATGGGGTCCTTGGCCCCGGTGATGACGAGCGTCGGCGCGGTGATGCGGTGCAGCCACGGCAGGCTCGTCCACCCCGCAAGCGCGTAGAGCTGGCTGAGGTAGCCCCACATGGTCGGCGGGCGTGCGCGGCGGGCGTGCACCTGCTGGCGCATCACCGCCCCGTCGTCGTCGGCGACCGGGCCGTACATCCAGCGGGCGGTGGCCTGGAGGAAGCGCGGCGAGTAGTAGCGCAGCGGCGTGGCCAACATGGCGAGGGCGGCCGGGTTGCCGGGGACGCCGCCGAGGCCGCACGCGGTCGACGCCAGCACGAGCCTTCGCACCCGGTGCGGGTTGCGCAGCGCCAGCTCTTGGGCGATGCCGCCCCCGAACG
>Ga0070741_10007303_pt1 | contig 22966 bp, 18 predicted proteins | sample Coa_R1_4_FD_66440 | JGI IMG/M metagenome (GOLD analysis project Ga0070741, IMG submission 66440) | Surface soil microbial communities from Centralia Pennsylvania, which are recovering from an underground coalmine fire - Coalmine... | ecosystem: Environmental > Terrestrial > Soil > Unclassified ... | reverse complement strand
CGCTCGCCGCGCTCGCCGAGACGTTCTTCCGCCCCGCCGTGCAGGGCCTCGTCCCGTACGAGCCCGGGAAGCCCGTCGAGGAGGTGCAGCGCGAGCTGGGCCTCGACCGGTGCATCAAGCTAGCCTCGAACGAGGGCCCGTTCGGGCCCTTTCCCGCCGCTCTCGAGGCGCTCGAGCGCTGCGGCCGGGAACTGAACCGGTACCCGGACGGCGGCGCCTGGCGCCTCCGGCGGGCCCTGGCCGAGCGTCACGCCGTGCAGTTCGAGGAGGTCGCGGTCGGCGCGGGTTCGGACGGCATCCTCGACTGCCTGATGCAGGCGACCCTCGACCCCGGCGACGAGATGGTCTGCGGCTGGCCCTCGTTCGCGACCGCCGTGATCTACGCCACGAAGATCGGCGGCTCGCCGGTGCTCGTCCCGCTCCGGGACGATCGCTACGACCTGGACGCGATGCTCGACGCGATCGGGCCGAGGACGAAGCTGGTCTACGTCTGCCACCCGAACAACCCGACCGGGACGGCGAACACGCGCGCCGAGCTCGACTCGTTCCTGGACCGCGTCCCGGGCCACGTCCTCGTCGTCGTCGACCAGGCGTATCGCGAGTTCGTCGTCGACCCGGACTATCCGGACGCGATCGAGGAGTACTACAAGGCGGGGCGGCCGCTCGCCGTGCTGCGCACCTTCTCGAAGATCTACGGGCTCGCCGGCCTCCGCGTCGGGTACATGGTCGCGCCGCCGGTCGTCGTCACGGCCGTCAACAAGGTGAAGCGGGCGTTCGACGTCTCCACCGACGCGCAGGAGGCTGCGCTCGCCAGCCTCGACCAGCCCGACGAGCTCGACCGCCGCCGCCGACTGAACGCCGAGGCGATGGTCGAGCTCGAGCGCATCCTGGAGACGGCGGGCTTCCGGCTCGCCGGGCCCGCGGTCGCGAACTTCTTCTACGCGGACAGCGGCTCCGACTCCCGGCCGCTCTTCGAGGCGCTGCTGCGCGAAGGCGTGATCGTTCGCCCGCTGCACGGGTTCGGGGCGCCGACGGCGATTCGCGTGACCTGCGGCACCGCCGACGAGCACGCGTTCCTCGCCGAGGCGCTCGCCCGGGTGGGCGGCAGCGTCCCCGCGCGCTAACGTCGCGCAGTGGCCGTCCCCGCGATGCTCGCCCAGCAGCGAGAGGTCCTGCGCTCGTCGCACGGCTTCCGGCTGCTCTTCGGCTCGACGCTCATCTCCGGCCTGGGCACGTGGCTCGCCGTCGTCGCGCTCACGCTCGACGTCGCCGCTCGCACGCACCAGTCCGGCTGGTGGGTGGCGGCGCTCCTCGTCGCCGACTTCCTCCCCGGCGTCGCGATCGGGCTCACCCTCGGCCCGCTCGTCGACCGCCTCTCCCGGAAGCGGCTGCTCGTCGCCGCCGACCTCGCACGGCTGGCGGCGTTCGTCGCGCTCGTATTCGCCACCCGGCCGTGGCACATCGTCGCGCTCGCGTTCGTCGCCGGCGTCGCGTCCGGCTTCGCCCGGCCGGCCGCCTATGCAGGACTGCCCAACCTGGTCTCCGCCGAGATGCTGCCGCGGGCGAACTCGCTCCTCCGCACCGCCGACCAGCTGACGATCATGGTCGGCACCCTGCTCGGCGGAGTCGCGGTCGCCGCGTCCGGGCCGGATCTCGCCTACTCGCTCAACGCGGCGTCGTTCCTGCTCTCGGCGACGCTCCTCGTGCGGATCTCCGGAACGGTGCTCCAGGAGGGCGAGGTGCCGAGCCGCGGTCACTGGCGGGATCTCGCCGAGGGGTTCCAGCTCGTCCGCCGCTCCCGCGCGCTGGCCGCGGTGCTCGTCAGCTGGAACCTCGCCATGCTCGCGATCGCGCTGGTCAACGTCGCCGAGGTCTTCCTGGCCACCGTGTCCTACGACGCCGGCTCGTTCGGCTACGGGCTGCTCTGGGCCGCCGCCGGCCTGGGAGCTGTGATCGGCGCCCTGTTCGTCTCGACCTGGCTCGACCGCCTGAGCATGACCGCGGTCTACGGCGGGGCGATCGGGCTGATGGCGCTCGGCGACGTCGCGGCGGCCGCGTCTCCGACCGTCTGGGTGGCGATCTGGTGCGTGCTCGTGGGCGGGGTCGGCAACGCGGCGGCGATCGTCTGCAACTCGGTGCTCGTCCAGCGCGGGGCACCCGACCACCTCAGGGGGCGCGCGTTCACGCTGATCATGGGCTCGAACTTCGCCGTGCTCGGCATCGGCATGGCGCTGGCCGGCCTGCTCGTGAAGGTGCTCGGCGGCGGGGACGACCCGGATGCGGCTCGCTGGGTGTACGGAATCGCCGGCGGGCTGCTCGCGCTCGCGGCGCTCGGCGGCTACGCGATGCTGCGGCGCGCGCGCGAGCCGATCCCGGCGCCGGCGCCGCTGTGATGGCGCGAACCGGCGACTGGACTCGGGACACGCTCGCGGCCGGCGTCCGGGCAGGCGACCGCCGCGCGCTGGCGCGCGCGATCACGCTCGTCGAGAGCGCGGACCCGCTCGCGGCCGAGATCGTCCACGACCTCTACCCGGCGACCGGCAACGCCTACGCGATCGGCGTCACCGGGCCGCCCGGGGTCGGCAAGTCGAGCCTGATCGGGGCGATGCTCCGCCACGTCCGCGGCCTGGACCGGACGGCGGGCGTCGTCTCCGTCGACCCGTCCAGCCCGTTCTCGCAGGGCGCGCTGCTCGGCGACCGGATCCGCCTCGCCGACCACTTCCTCGACCCCGGCGTCTTCATCCGCTCCATGGGGACGCGCGGGCATCTCGGCGGGCTGGCCGAGGCGACGCTGCAGGCGCTGCTCCTGCTCGACGCGTCCGGCAAGGACGTCGTCTTCCTGGAGACGGTCGGAACGGGGCAGGGGGAGGTGGAGGTGATCGGCGTCGCGGACACCGTGCTCCTCGTCCTGATGCCCGGCTCGGGCGACGCGATCCAGGCCCTGAAGGCGGGGATCATGGAGATCCCCGACGTGATCGCGATCAACAAGCTGGACCACCCGGCTGCGAAGACGATGCTGAGCGACGTCCGCTCGGTGCTCTCGCTCGATCGCGACCGGGCCTGGAAGGTGCCGATCGTGCTGACCGAGGCCCACCGCGGCGAGAACGTGCCCGAGTTGTGGCAGCACCTCGAGGATCACCGGGCCTACCTGGAGCGCGAGGGCCTGCTCGAGGAGCGGCGCCGGCGGAACCTCGCCGGCGAGGTGTTCGCCGCCGCCTCGGCGCGGGCGCGCACCCACCTGGAGCAGGCGGTCGCGGGCGACCCCGCGCTCAGGCGGCTGCTCGAGGAGGTGCAACGGCGCGAGCTCGACCCGCTGTCCGCGGTGCGGGAGATCGTGGAGCGGGTGTTCGGGATCGACGGCGGTGCTCGGCCTTCCTGAGATCGAGCAGGCCCGCGAGCGGCTGCGGGCCGTCGCGCGCGTGACACCGCTCTACGGCTCCGAGACGCTGTCGCGGCTCGTCGGCCGACCGGTGCACCTGAAAGCCGAGAACCTTCAGCGGACCGGCTCGTTCAAGGTGCGGGGCGCGGTCAACAAGATCGCCACCCTCGGCGAGGACGAGCGCGGCTCGGGGGTGGTCGCGGCCAGCGCCGGCAACCATGCGCAGGCGGTCGCGTGGGCGGCGCGGGAGGCGGGCATCCGCTCGACGATCTTCGTCCCCCAGGACGCGCCGATGGCGAAGGTGGAGGCGACGCGCAACTACGGCGCGCAGGTCGAGATGGGGGGCGAGGCGATCGAGGACGCGGTCGAGGCCGCCCTCGGCCACGTGGCCGAGAGCGGCGCGACCTTCGTGCATCCGTACGAGGACCCGTTCGTCGTCGCGGGGCAGGGAACGATCGGGCTCGAGCTGGCCGAGCAGCTCGAGCAGCCGTCGACCGTGGTCGTCCCGATCGGCGGCGGCGGGCTCGCCGCCGGGATCGGCCTCGCCGTCCGCGCGGCGCGCCCGGACGTGCGCGTGGTCGGCGTGCGCGCGACGCTCGACGCGTTTCCGATCGCCGACGGCATTGCGGTCAAGCAGCCCGGAGAGCTGACGAGCCCGATCCTCGCCGAGGTCCTGGACGAGGTGGTCGAGGTCGACACCGAGGACGTCGCCCAGGCGATCGTGCTTCTGCTCGAGCGGACGAAGCTGGTCGTCGAGGGCGCGGGCGCGGTCGGGATCGCCGCGTTGCTCGAAGGCAAGGTTCCGGGCGACGGCCCGGTTGCGGTCGTGCTCTCGGGCGGGAACGTCGACGCGAGCACGCTGATCACCGTGATGCGCTACGGCCTGACTCTTTCCGGCCGCCACCTCGTCGCGCGCACCTGGGTGCCCGACCGCCCCGGCGAGCTGCTGAAGCTCCTCGAGCTCGTCGCCAGGGAACGGGTCAACGTCCTCTCCGTCGAGCATCGCCGCGAGGGGGTCAACATCCCCGTCGGGGCGACCGGAATCGAGCTCACGCTGCTGACCCGTGACGACGCCCACTGCGACGCGCTGCTGGATCAGATCCGCGGGTGGGGCTACGACGTCGAGCGGGTGCGGTGACCGCGTCGGATCCGAACCGACCTTTGCGGCGTCGCGACGTCCAATACCTGCACGTGGCCACGTCCGTCCGATCGATCGCGGCCGGCCTCGCTGCCGCAGCCGTGCTCGCCGCTCTCGCGACCGGCTGCGGCGGCTCGGCGTCGACGTCGCGCAAGGAGCCGGCAGCAGCCCCTCGGGCGCCGTTCGCATACGACGCGTCGCGGCCCCTCGCGGTCGGCGTGGGCGGGCGGGTGAACGACGTGTCCTATCCGATCGCGATCCGCGACGTGTCGTACGCAACGCCGAGCGGCCGAGTCGACGGCTATCTCGTCGAGCCGAAAGGCGCAAAGCACCTTCCGGCCGTGATCTTCGTCCACGGCGCCGGCGGCGATCGCAGGCAGCTGCTCTTCCCGGCGGTCTGGCTCGCGGGGCGGCGCGCGGTCTCGTTGACGATCACCGAGCCGTCGAGCGTCGCCCGCGTCCAGCCGTCCGGGCTGACGCCGGCGCAGTCGCTCGCTCGAGACCGTCGGCTGGCCGTCGCGGACGTCGTCGCCGTCCGGCGCGCGGTCGACCTCCTCAGCGGCCTGCCGGAAGTCGACCCGAAGCGGATCGGCTATCTCGGCTGGAGCCTCGGTGCCCGAACCGGCGCCGTCCTCGCGGGCCTCGAGCGACGCATCGGAGCGTTCGTGCTCATGTCCGGCGGGGCGACGCCGATCTCGGCCTATGTCGCGCAGGCACCGGCCTCCCTCCGGGCGCAGGTCCGGCGCACGCTGAGCCCGATCGACCCTCTCCGCTGGATCTCCCGTGCCCGACCGGGCACCGTGTTCCTCCAAGACGGCAGCCGGGACGAGGTGGTTCCGCGCGCGGCGCTGCTCGCGCTCGCTCATGCGGCACCGAAGGGGACGCTTCTGCGCTGGTATGCGGCGCCGCACGAGCTGAACAGGGCGGCCGTCCGCGATCAGCTGAGCTGGCTCGCACGCAAGCTGCCGATCGACGGCCCAGCCGTAGCCGACGCGAAAACAGGCCCCTAGACTCTCCGCGTGGTCGAGCCACACCGGGAGCGGAAGGTCGTCACCGTGCTCTTCGCCGACCTCGTCGGGTTCACGTCGCGCGCGGAGGAGATGGATCCGGAGGACGTCGACGCTGAGCTCGACCGGTACCACACGCATGTCCGGGGGGAGCTGGAGCGCTTCGGCGGGACGGTGGAGAAGTTCATCGGCGACGCGGTGATGGCCCTGTTCGGCGCGCCCGTCGCGCACGAGGACGATCCCGAGCGGGCCGTCCGCGCCGCCCTGGCCGTACGCGACTGGGCCGCGGGCGAGAACCTGGAGGTGCGCATCGGCGTCAACACCGGGACGGCGCTCGTGAAGCTGGAGGCACGGCCGGAGGCCGGCGAGGCCATGGCCGCAGGCGACGTCGTGAACACCGCGGCGCGCCTCCAGGCGGCCGCGCCGGCAAACGGCATCCTGGTCGGCGAGACCACGTACAGGGCGACGCTGAACGCAGTCGACTACCGCGACCGCGAGCCCGTCGAGGCGAAGGGGAAGGCGGAACCGGTGCCGGCGTGGGAAGCGGTCGAGGCCCGGTCGATCGTCGGCGTCGACCGGCTGCACTCGACCCGCCTCGTCGGGCGCGCCGGCGAGCTCGCGCTGCTCGGCGGCGCCCTCGACCGCGCCCGGCGGGAGCGTTCGGTCCAGCTGGTGACGCTCGTGGGCGTGCCGGGAATCGGCAAGAGCCGGCTCGTCTACGAGCTGTTCCGGATCGTCGACGCCGACTCCGAGCTGATCACCTGGAGACAGGGCCGCTGCCTCCCGTACGGGGACGGCGTCACGTTCTGGGCGCTCGGCGAGATCGTCAAGGCCGAGTCCGGCATCCTCGAGACCGACACGGTCGAGGAGGTGGAGCGCAAGCTCTCCGCCGCCGCCCGTGAGCCTCGGCTCGAGTCGCACCTGCGCCCCCTCGTCGGGCTCGGGGCCGCCGACCTCGGGAGCGGGGACCGGCGGGCCGAAGCGTTCGCCGCGTGGCGGGAGTTCTTCGAGGAGCTCGCCGAGGAGCGGCCGCTCGTGCTCGTCTTCGAGGACCTCCACTGGGCCGACGACAACCTGCTCGACTTCGTCGACCACCTCGTCGACTGGGCCAGCGGGGTCCCGATCCTCGTCGTGTCGACCACGCGGCCCGAGCTCCTCGAGCGGCGACCGGCCTGGGGCGGCGGGAAGCAGAACGCGCTGATCATCTCCCTGTCGCGGCTCTCGGATGCGGAGACCGAGCAGCTCGTCGGCGAGCTCGTCTCCTCCCAGCTGCTCGCCGCCGACACGCAGTCGTCGCTGCTCGCCCGGGCAGGCGGCAACCCGCTGTACGCCGAGCAGTACGCGCGGATCCTGCTCGAGCGTGGCGAGCTCGCCGAGCTGCCTGAGACCGTCCAGGGGATCGTCGCGGCCAGGTTGGACCTGCTCGCGCCGGAGCAGAAGAGGCTTCTGCAAGACGCGGCCGTGCTCGGCAGGACGTTCTGGGTTCGCGGCCTCTCGGCGGTCTCGGGGCTCGATCCCCGTACGGTCGGGGATCGGCTGCACGGGCTCGAGCGCAGGGACTTTCTCCGCCGCGAGCGCCGTTCGGAGATGGCCGACGACACGCAGTACGCCTTCCTCCACGTCCTCGTCCGCGACGTCGCGTACGCGCAGCTGCCGAGGGCAGATCGGGCGACGCGGCATCGCAGGGCGGCCGGCTGGATCGACTCGCTGGGCCGGCCCGAGGATCACGCCGAGATGCTCGCGCACCACTACGTGCAGGCGTTCGAGCTGTCCGAGGCAGCCGGGCTCGACACGGCGGACCTGGCCGATCCGGTGCGCTTCGCGCTGCGCGACGCGGGCGACCGCGCGGCGGCGCTCTATGCCTCGGAGGCGGCCGTCCGCTTCTACGACCGCGCGCTCGAGCTCTGGCCGGACGACCAGGAGCGCGTGGAGCTGCTGTATCGCCGTGCGGTCCCTGCCGGTCGTCACCTGGGCGGCGGCGAGCCCGCACACCTCGCCGAGGCTCGCGACGCGCTGCTCGCCGCCGGTCGGGCCGACCGCGCAGCCGAGCTGGAGATGCTGCTCTCGACGCGGGCCTGGATGCATGGCCTGCGCGAAGCCGCCGACGAGCACGCCGCCCGCGCCGCCGCATTGCTTCCCCAGGGCGGCCCGCCGAGCGAGTCTCGCGCCTGGGTGCTCGTCCGGCTTGCGTCCATCGCCTATCTCCGGGGGGACGAGCGGCGTGCGCCCGAGCTCGTGGCGGAGGCCCGTCGCGTGTCCGAGCAGGCCGGCTCCGACGAAGGGTTGAGCGACGCGCTGTCGTTGGGCGGGATGATCCGCCTCTCGGTCGGCGACCGGGGCGGGCTGCAGGACATCGAACGCAGCGTGGAGGTGGCCGTGCGGACCGGGGAGCTGGCGCTGCTGACGCGGGTGCAGAACACCCTCGCGGTCGCCTACCAGCTCCTCGGCGACCTGGACACCGGCTACCGGATGCGGCTGGAGGGTGCGGACGCCGCCGAGCGGCTCGGCTCGGAAACGCTCCGGCGCTGGTACCAGGGCGTCCTGGTCGGGCACCGATACAAGCACGGCGAGTGGGACGAGGCGCTGCGCGACGCCGACGACTTCCTCGGCGCGTCGGGTGAGGACGCGGCGCACGCCGTGGTGTGGCAGGTCCACGTCGAGCGGGCGGAGATCCGCCTCGCCCGGGACGACCGGGCTGGTGCGCTCGCCGACGTCGACCGAGCCCTGGAGACGGCCCGGGCGAACACCGAGGTCCAGGCGGTGAGCTACACGCTCGCCGCTTGCGCCCACGTCCTCGCACTCGCCGCCGAGCCCGAGCGCGCGGCGGCGCTGGCGAACGAGCTGCTCGCGTTCCTGCGCAGCGGGGCGCGGATCCAGTTCGCAGTGGTCAACCTGCCCGCGTTCGCGTGCGCGGCGGTCAGGCTCGGGCTCCGGGACGAGCTCCTAGCCGCGCTCGCGGGGTACCCCCGATCGGCCTGGACGGATGCCGTCTTCGCGTATCTCGATCGGGCGTACGTTCGCGCGGCGGACTTGCTCGCGAAGGCGGGCACGCGCCCGGACGAGGCCGAGGCACGGCTGCGCGCGGCCGAGCAGCTCTTCGCCGAGAAGCGGCGTGCCGAGGCAGACGAGCAGCTCGGGCGCGCACTGGATTTCTACCGCAGCGTCGGCGCCTCCCGGTTCATCGGGGAAGCAGAAGCGCTGCTCGCTGCGACGGCATGACCGAGGGGCGCCGCGAGCGGAAGGTCGTCGTCTACGCGCCGCAGCGCCTGAACGCGACCAGCCGGCCGCCGCGGCGCTGCCAGTCGGAGATTCCTCCATGCAGCACCGGCCTCGCGTCGACACCGGCCGCGCGCAGGACACTCGCCGCGATCGCCGCTCGGGCGCCGCTCTCGCAGATCGTCACGACCGGCTTTCCGTCCGCGACCGAAGCTCCGTAGGCGCGCAACAGGCGGTACGGAATGTTCCGCGTGCCCGGGATGTAGCCGGCGTCGTGCTCGTCGTGCTCGCGGACGTCGAGCACGTCGACCGATCCCTCGGCGAGCAGGTCGTCGAGGGAGTCGATCTCGACCGGCTCCAGCGTCTCGGTCGCGTCGGGATCGGCGAGGTAGCCGGCGAGCTCGAGGAACCCGACGGCATACAGGCGACTGGCCGCGAGCTCGGCCTCGGCGGGCGACGAGGCGTGCAGGACGACGCGCTCGTCCGGATCGAGGACGAAGCCTGCCTTCGTGCCGAACCCTCCGCCGGAGACCGGCACGTTCAGCGCGCCGGGCACGTGGCCCCGGGCGAAGGCGTCCGCCGGGCGCACGTCGAGCACGATCGCGTCCTCGGTCCGCGTCGGCGCGAGCGGGTCTCGCGCGGCGACGAACGGGCCCCGGTTGAGCTCGACGATCCGGTCCATGTTCGGGGGACGGGGCGCGGGTGCCGTCGTCGTCCACTCGACGAACTCCTGCACGGTGGCGAGGGACAGCAGCGGGTTGCCGCGCCGCTCGGCGCCGAGCGAGGACGAAGGATCCGAGCTCATCCCCGTGCCGCACAGGGAGCCGGCGAGGTGGCCGGGGTAGACGCGAACCTCGTCCGGCAGCTCGAGCAGCCGCTGCATGCTCCGGAAGAGGCCCTCCGCGCCCTCGCGCGCCTCGACCGCGAGGTCGGGCCGGGCGACCGAGCCGACGAACAGCGAGTCGCCGGTCAGCAGGAGCCGGTCTGCGTCGCTCGCCTTCGTGGCCGCGAGAAAGCAGCAGTGCTCCGGCCGGTGGCCTGGGGTGTGCAGGCAGCGGATCGAGACGTTGCCGGCGGAGAGCTCGTCGCCGTCGGCGAGGTCGTCGTGCGGGTACTCCGCGCCCGCGAGGCCGTGGATCGAGACGGGCGCGCCGAGCTCCAGCGCGATTCGACCGTGCCCCGAGAGGTGGTCGGCGTGCGTGTGCGTCTCGAGCACGCGCACGATCCGCACGCCGCGCCGCTCCGCCTCCGTCAGGTACGGCTCGATCGCGAACGAGGGGTCGACGAGCACCGCCTCGCCAGCCTCCTGGTCGCCGACGAGATAGGAGGCGCAGCCGAGGTCCTCGTCGACGAACTGCCGGAACAGCATGCGACCCTCGACGCTAGCAGCAGCCTCCGCTGTCTTTCAGATAGTCCGCAGAACCCACAAAGATGGGGCCGTCGGCCCATGGCGACGCTGCGACCCGTGGCCCAGAATGGCGGTCGGAGAGGGATGGTGCGCCCCCCTTCGGGGTCGGAGACGGGCGGCCCTCGATCCGCCCGCTCCCTCCGCCGGGCTCGCCGTCAGGGAGAGGCCTCCGGCCGAACCGGCCATGGCAGGGGTCTGACCCCTGCCATGGCTCGAACGGCCAAGAAACGTGTGCCGATTCCGGAACTTCAGCGTTCCGGAAGTCCGAGGTGCCTGGCGATCACCATGCGTTGCACCTCGTTCGTTCCCTCGCCGATCTCGAGGATCTTCTGGTCGCGGTACAGGCGCGAGATCGGGGACTCGTCCATGAACCCGTAGCCGCCGTGGATCTGCAAAGCGGCGTTCACGGCCCGGTTGGAGAGCAAGCCGGTGTAGAGCTTCGCCTGCGCCGCCTCAAGCGCGAAGGGGCGGCCCTGGTCCTTGAGCCATGCAGCCTTGTAGACCAGCGACCGTCCCGCCGCGATCTCGGTCGCCATGTCCGTGAGCTGGAACTTGACCGCCTGGAACGACCCGATCGGGCGGCCGAACTGGTTCCGCTCGTGCGCGTAGGCCGAGGCGAGGTCGTACGCTCCCTGGGCGAGCCCGACGCCCATCGCGGCGACCGAGATGCGCCCTCCGTCGAGGATCTCGAGGAACTGCTTGAGCCCGGCGCCGCGCGGCCCGAGCAGGTTCCCCTCCGGCACCGCGCAGCCCTGGAAGGAGAGCTCGCGGGTGTCCGACGCGCGCCAGCCGAGCTTGCGCATCGGCGCCGAGACCTCGTAGCCGGGCGTCCCGTTCGGGACGACGAGGTTCGAGATCTCGCCCTCGCCCGTCCGGGCGGTGATCGTCACGCACGCGGTGATGTCCGTCCCGGCGTTGGTGATGAAGATCTTCGAGCCGTCGATCACCCACTCGCCGTCGCGAAGCTCGGCCCGCGTCTCCGTCGCGCCCGCATCGGAGCCGGCGCCCGGCTCGGTCAGGCCGAACGCGGCCAGCCGCTTCCCGGACGCGAGGTCGGGCAGCCACCGGCGCTTCTGCTCCTCGTCCCCGAACAGGAAGATCGGCATCGTCCCGAGCGAGGTGTGGGCGGCGACCGTGATCGCCACGGACGAGTCGACCCGGGTCAGCTCCTCGATCGCGATCGCGTACGAGAGCGTGTCGCCTCCGCCTCCGCCGTACTCCTCCGGGATCGGGATGCCCATCAACCCGAGCTCGGCCATCTCCGCGACGAGCTCGTACGGGAAGCGGTGCTCCCGGTCGAGCTCCTCGGCGACCGGCGCCACCCGCTCCCGCGCGAACTCGCGCACGGTGTCGCGGATCAGCTCGTGCTCGGTCGAGAGGTCGAGATCCATTCGCGGCTCGCCCCGGCGGGGCGGCGCGATGCTATCCGAGCGCCTGCCTAACCTGCGGCGAGTCCGGCCGTCTCTTTACCTGGTTGGAACATCGACCTACGTTGAGTGAGATGACCATGTCGCCGCGATTTCGACGGAGCCGGTCCGCGTCCGTGGAGGCCCTCCAGGAGCGGATCGGCGTGCTCGTCGCCAGGCGGCAGGCGCTGCGGGAGCGGGGCGCAGGCGCGGACGCGCTCGAGCGCAACCGTCGCGAGCTCGCCCGCGCCCAGTGGCTCCTCTCGGTCGCGTTGATCGAGCGCTACCGCCGGGCCGAGCAAGCAGCCTGACGCACGGCCGATAGGCTGGCGCTCGTGCGCGAGCGGATCGACCGGCGGGCGATGGCGGCGCTGTCCGCCGGTCACCTCGCCACCGATTTCGCCGGCGGGGCGCTGCCGGCGCTGATCCCGTTCTTGACGGCGAAGTACGACCTCTCGTACACGCTGGCGGCGGTGCTCGTGCTCGCGGGGGCGATCTCGGGCTCGATCGTCCAGCCCCTGTTCGGGCTGTGGTCCGACCGGCGCGGCGCGATCTGGCTGCTTCCCGCCGGCGCCGCCCTCGGCGGTGTCGGCATGGCGCTGGCCGCGGCCTCGCCGGCGTACTGGCTCGCAGTCCTGTTCGTCATCCTGGCCGGCCTCGGAACCGCCGCCTATCACCCGGAGGGGTCGAAGTTCGCCGCCTACGTCAGCGGCCGCCGGCGGGCCAGCGGCATGTCGCTGTTCTCGATCGGCGGCAACCTCGGGTACGGCCTCGGCGCGCTCGCGACGACGCCGCTGGTGGTCGCCCTCGGCCTCACGGGCGGGTTGCTGCTCGCCGTGCCGTGCGTGGCCGTCGCGGCGATGCTGCTCTGGTTCGTTCCCTATCTGCTCGGATTCGTCCCCGCGCGGGAGTCCAGGTCGTACGCCTCCGGCGACGACGATCGCCGCTCGCTCGTGCTGCTCCTGGCCGTGATCGCCTTCCGGAGCCTCGCCTGGTTCGGCCTGCTGACCTTCGTCCCCCTCTGGGAGGTGTCGCTCGGCCATTCCAAGTCGTACGGGAACCACCTGCTCTCCCTGATGCTCCTCGCGGGCGGCGTGGGGACGCTCGCGGCGGGGCCGGTCGCGGACCGGATCGGAACGCGTACGGTGCTGCTGGTCGCGAACCTGGCCATCTCGCCGTTGTTGCTCGTGTTCATGCTGATCGGCGGCATACCGGGAGCGGTGTCGCTGGCGTTCGTCGGAGTGGCGGTGATCGGCACCTTCGGCACGACGATGGTCATGGCCCAGCAGTACCTTCCGCGCCGCATCGGCATGGCCTCGGGCCTGTCGATCGGGTTTTCGATCGGCCTCGGCGGGGTGGCGGCCGTGATCCTCGGAGCGATCGCCGACTCGGTCGACCTGCGGACGGCGCTCTACGTGAGCGCGGCCGCGCCGGCGGCGGCAGTCGTGCTCACCCTGCTGCTCCCGGGCGAGCGCACGGCTCGCCTGGAGCCCGAGGTGGCCATGCCCTGAGCCCCGACGGCGCCGTCCTCAGGTGCCGGAGCCGGGCCGCGGCCAGGCGTGACGTCAGAACAGCTTCTGCAGCTTCATCGCCGCGCCCAGGTCGCCCTTGATCTTCAGCTTCCCGGTCATGTACGCGGTGGTCGGGTTCTGCTCGCCGTTCACGATGCGCATGAAGGTCTCGCTCGAGGTGGCGATCGTGCAGTCGCCGCCCGTGTCGCCTTCGTCGACCGTGACCGCGCCGTCCGCGACCTTGACCGTCCAGACGCCGGCGCCGTCGATGTCGAAGACGTACGAGTTCCGCATGGTGCCCGTGCGGCCGGTCCCGGCCCGCTGGGACAACGTCTCGAAGAACTCCTTGACCTCGGCGGGCATGTGGCTGAGCCTAGTCGAAGGCGATCATGGCGGCGTCGCAGACCCGGACGTAGCCGATCCGCCGGTAGATCGCGTTCGAGGTCGGGTTGGCCAGGTCGGTGAACAGGAAGCAGAAGCTCCGGCCCGAGTCGAGCAGCATCCGCGAGAGCTCGGCGACGAGCGCGGTGGCGTAGCCGCGCCCGCGCAGCGGCGGCGGCGTGTAGACGGGCCCGATCCGGATCCCGTTCGGCGTCGGGCCGCCCCAGGCGGCGAGTGAGACCGGCTCGCCGCCGTCCTCCCAGAGCAGGAACCCGCCGTCGGCGCCGTCGAGCCGGTGCTCGACCGCCGCGCGCGCCTCGACCCGGCCCGGATCGCCCTCCTCGAGCGCCTCGCGCCCGAACGCGTCCATCCACTCGAGCAGGAGCGGCTCGTCCTCGCGCGTCGCCGGCCGGGGCCCGCCCGGCGCCTGCGGCACGGCACGCATGCGCTCGAGCGCGAAGACGCCCATCCGCCGGGTCACCGTCGGCGTCAGGCTCCTGCGGCCGCACCAGACCCGGGCGAACTCGTCGGCCTCGGGGCGTGCGCCCGTCACCCCGGGGATCTCGTCCTCGATCGCGTCGGCCAGGACGCCGAGAGCTTCCGAGTCACGCGGCTTCGCCACGATCAGGTTGTAGGGCGGGGTCCGCACGGCCGCCCCGACGACCTCGCCGCCGTCCGAGACCACCCAGAAGCGCTTGTCCTCGTACCGTTCGGGTGCGGCGACCAGGGTGCCGGCGATCCCGAGGAGGAGGTTGTGCCGCGCCTCGTCCGCGAGCAGCATCGGGCCGGCCCGATCGAGGAACGCCGCGGCCTCGTCGAGCGTCTCCGCCTTCACTCCTCGAGCTCCACGAGGACGGCGCCGCCGGCGACCTGGTCCCGCTCGGAGACGTGAACCTTGAGGACGACGCCGTCGTACGGCGAGACGAGCGGCGTCTCCATCTTCATCGCCTCCAGGACGACCAGCGGCTGGCGCTGCCGCACGCGCTCTCCTTCCGAGACGAGAACCCGGATGACGGTCCCCGGCATCGGCGCCGTGACGGCGCTCTGCTCCGAGCCGGGGCCGTGCATGTGCGCGGCGGCGTCGACCCGTGGGGGCGAGTGGGGCGCAGGCGCGGGAAGGTTGAGGCGGAACGCGCCGAGCCAGGGGCGGGAGGGGAGGGGTCGCGGCTCCGACAGCGGCGGGTGCTCGACCAGGAACGCCGTCGTCGCCTCGCCCGCGCGAACCTCGGGGTGGCGGACCAGCCAGCGCAGGAACGGGAGGTTGGTGACCACGCCTCCGACCTCCGTCTCGTCGAGCGCGGCCGCCAGGCGCTCGAGAGCCTCGACGCGGGAGTCGGCGTGCGCGACGAGCTTGGCGATCATCGCGTCGTAGGCGAGGCCGACCTCGTCGCCCTCCTCGACGCCGGCGTCGACGCGGATCCCGTCCGGCAGGCGGAGGCGCTCGAGCCGGCCGGTCTGGGGCAGGAACGTCAGCGGATCTTCCGCGTACAGGCGCACCTCGACGGCGTGCCCGCGGATCCGCGACGGCTCGGGCAACGGGTTTCCGTCCGCCAGGCCGAGCTGGGCGGCGACGAGGTCGAGCCCGGTGACGAGCTCGGTGACGGGGTGCTCGACCTGGATCCTGCCGTTCAGCTCGAGGAAGTAGAACTCGCCGTCGTCGAGCATGAACTCGGCCGTGCCCGCGCTGCGGTAGCCGATCGCCTCGGCGAAGGCGACCGCGGCGGCGCTCATCCGGCTGCGCAGCTCCGCGTCGAGAGCGGGGGACGGGGACTCCTCGAGCACCTTCTGGTGCCGCCGCTGGACGGAGCACTCGCGCTCGCCGAGCGCGATCGCCCGCCCCCGGCCGTCGCCGAGCAGCTGGATCTCGACGTGCCGCGGCCGCTCCAGGTAGCGCTCGCAGAAGACGGTGCCGTCGCCGAACGCCGCCGCCGCTTCCCGGCCGGCCGCGGCGAGGGCCTCGTCGAGCTCGGCCGCCGATCGCACGACGCGCATCCCGCGCCCGCCGCCTCCGGCCGCCGCCTTGACGAGCAGGGGAAAGCCGAGCTCTCCGGGATCGCCCTCGGGCAGCACCGGAACGCCCGCCGCTCGCGCCGCCTGCTTCGCGGCCAGCTTGTCGCCGCCCGCGCGAAGCGCGTCCGGCGTCGGCCCGACGAACACGAGCCCGGCAGCCTCAGCCGCCTCGGCGAAGTCCGCGTTCTCGGCGAGGAAGCCGTACCCGGGATGGACCGCGTCCGCGCCGGTCCGGAGCGCGGCGCGGATGTGCTCCTCGGAGTGGAGGTACGAGGCGATCGCGACCGTCTCGTCGGCCGTGCGGGCGTGGAGGGCGTCCGCGTCGTCGGGCGCGACGACGGCGACGGTCGCGATCCCGAGCTCACGGCACGTCCGGAAGATGCGGACGGCGATCTCGCCGCGGTTCGCGACCAGCAGCTTGGCGATCGGCACGGCGGGAGGCTAGCGGCGCGCGGGCACGGGTCGAGGGGCCACGCGGAGCGCTGCGAAGCTGACCACGCACGCCGCGCTGAGGGCGAGCAGGGGAACCTTGTCGCTCGTCGCACGCGCGAGACCGCCCCCGGCTGCCGCGCCGAGCGCCTGACCGGGCGCCCAGGCGAGGTTGATCAGCGCGAAGGCGAGGGCGTGGTCGAGGCCGACCTGCTCTCCGGCGTCGATCAGAAGCGACATCGCCGGCGTCCAGAACGTCCCGAAGCACATCGCCGCGAGCACGACCGTGACCGCCAGCAGCCAGTCCCAGCGCGGCCACGGCAGGAGCGCGGCCATCGTCGCCGACCCGGCCAGCCCGAACGCCAGCGGCAGCCGTCGCCCCTGCCGGTCCGAGATCCGGCCGACGATGGGCGCGATCGACGCTTCCAGCCCGGCGGAGACGAGGAAGACGCCGCCGATCGCGACTGCCCCGAACCCCAGATCGGAGAGCCGCAGGGGCGCGAGGACGCCCATGGTCCCGAACAGGAGCGCCGGCAGCATCACGAGCCAGAGGCCGGCGCGCACCCGCGGGCTCCCGAACGATGCCCAGAGGAGCCGGAGCGACGACCCTCCGCCGGCAGCGGGCGCGTGGGTGCCGACCGCCCACGCCGCGAGCACGAGCGTGATGAAGCCGACGCCGCTGAAGGTCGCGCGCGTGCCGATCCCGGACGCGATCCCTCCGAGGACGGGGCCGAACAGCGCACCGACGATCGCGGTCCCGATCGCCGCCCCCATCACCTCGCCGCGCCGCCGGGCGGGCGTCTCGCCGAGCAGCCAGGCGAATCCGGCCGTCCAGGCGCAGGCGCTCGCCACTCCCTGGGCGAACCGCGCCGCGTCCAGCAGCACGACCGAGCCGGCGAAGCCGAAGACGACGGTGGTCGCGGTCATCACCAGCAGCCCGCCGATCGTCGTCCGCCGCACGCCGACCCTGGTCGCCAGCAGGCCGCTGGGGATGCCGCCGGCGAGCACCCCGGCCGGATACGCGGCCGCGAGGACGCCGGCGCCGAGCTTCGTCAGGTCGAACCGGTCGGCGTACTCGGGCAGGAGGGGCGTCAGCGCCGCGAAGAACATCGTGTCGACGAAGACGATCGCGCCGACGAGCAGGAAGATGCGCCTCACAGGACTGCTCCGGTCGCGGCCGCGCTCGAGAAAACCGCGACACGGCTCGCCGTTACCGACGCGCGGATCGGGGTAGCGGAAGCGGAGATGGATCGAACCGAGTGGATCATCATCCTGATCGCAATTGCGACGATCTTCGTGCTCGCAGTGCGCAGCGGGAGGCGGCGCCGACGCTCCGGGCTACTCCTCCTGCGGCCGCCAGGACGGGTGAACCGGCCGGTCGCGGCGCGAGTCGAGGAAGGCCTTGAGGCCTTCCTGGCCCTCCTCGCTGATCCGACGGTCCGCGGCGCGGCGGACGGCCTCCTCCTCGTCGGCGGGCTCGAGCACGAGCCGCTTCGCCTCGCGCACGGCGATCGGCCCGCCGGCGAGGAGGTCCTCGACGACGCGGTCGAGGGCGGCGTGCAGGTCGGAGGCGACCTCGTCGACCAGGCCGATCCGGAGCGCGGTGGCCGAGTCGAAGCGCTCGCCGGTGAGGAAGTAGCGCCGCGCCGCCGCCGGGCCGATCCGGGCGAGCACCCACGGCGAGATCACCGAGGGGATGATCCCGAGCCGCACCTCCGAGAACCCGAAGACGGCGTCCTCGGCGGCGATCGCGATGTCGGCGCAGGCAGTCAGGCCGGAGCCGCCGCCGAGGGCGTAGCCGTGCACGCCCGCGACGACCGGCGCGGGGCAGCGGTAGATCGACTCGAGCATCCGGTACAGGCGCCGCGCGTCCTCGAGGTTCTCGTCGTAGGACAGGTCGATCGACGAGCGCTGCCACTCCACGTCGGCGCCGGCGCAGAAGCTGGGCCCCTCGCCGGTGAGGACGACCGCCCGCGCGTCGCCGACGTCGGCGAACGCGCCCGCGAGCTCGGCGATCAGCGCCGCGTCGAAGGCGTTCCGGCGCTCGGGGCGGGCAAGCCTGACCCGGAGGACCCCGCGGTCACGCTCGATCCGGAGCGCGCTCACTCGGGTGCAGCTTCTCGACCAGCGCCTTCACGCGGCGGAGCACGTCCGCCTCCTCGTGGCCGAAGTCGTCCAGGTAGGCGTGGAGCGCGTTCTGCAGCAGCCGAAGCTCGTCGTCGGTCAGCTCGATCGTGTGCATGACGGAACTCTACGTTCCGCGTCTGTCAGAGGGATCGGGGCCCGCCGGAGGGCGGGCCCCGAAGGAACGGTTAGCAGAAGACGGCGACCTGGAAGGTCCTGTCGGTGGACACTCCGGCGGCGTTGTAGGTGTTCACGTTGACCCGGCCGGCGACGACGCCGAGGAAGTCCGGCGTCGACGAGATCTGGCCGTTGCTGCCGTAGATGGTCGCGACGGCGCTGCAGTTCGTCACGGGCTGGTTGAAGATGATCTGGTACTGGCCCGTCCCGAGCTTCTGAGCCGACGTGACACCCTTGTTGCGGATGAGGGTGGCATTGCCGTCGACTAGGGCCCAGAGCGCCGTCGCCGAGTCGCCCTTCGGGCCGGCAGGACCTGCCGGTCCAGCCGGGCCTGCGGGTCCGGGCGGGCCTGCCGGCCCTGCCGGGCCCCTCGGGCCCTTGAAGCCGCGCGGTCCGCGGAAGCCGCGCGGTCCGCGCGGTCCCGTTGCCTGGGCGGTCGACGTCGCGGCGCCGGCCTTGGCGTTCTGCGGCACGGCTGCCTTCGCCTGGATGCTGGTCGCGGCGTAGCTGCCACCCCCGAGGGCGAGCCCGAGGGCGATGCACGCGACCACCATGGCCGGTGACGGCCTCTTGATCCTGCCTCGCATGGAGAACCTCCTTCTGGGTCGCGGAGGATCCTAAATACAACAGCGGACCCCCAACGTCCTCCGAACGAAGTTCTTACATGCGAAAGACGCCGAACCGGCTCTCCGGAATGGGCGCGTTCAAGGCGGCCGAGATCCCGAGCGCGAGCACGCGGCGCGTGTCGAGCGGGTCGACGATCCCGTCGTCCCAGAGCCGCGCGGTCGAGTAGTACGGGCTGCCCTCGTGCTCGTACTTCGCCGTGATCTCGTCGGGATCGGCGTCGCCGACCATGCTCAGCACGGTCGCAGCCTGCTCGCCGCCCATCACGGAGATCCGCGCGTTCGGCCACATCCAGAGCTGCCGCGGCGAGTACGCACGGCCGCACATGCCGTAGTTGCCGGCGCCGAACGAGCCGCCGATCACCACCGTGAACTTGGGGACGTCGGCGCAGGCGACCGCCATCACGAGCTTCGCGCCGTCCCGAGCGATGCCGCCGGCCTCGTACTCCTTGCCGACCATGAACCCCGTGATGTTCTGGAGGAAGACGAGCGGGATCCGGCGCGCGCACGCCAGCTCGACGAAGTGCGCGCCCTTCCGGGACGACTCTGCGAAGAGGACGCCGTTGTTCGCGAGGATCGCGACCGGATACCCCTCGATCCGCGCGAAGCCGCAGACGAGGGTCTCGCCGTACAGCTGCTTGAACTCGTGGAAGCGGCTGCCGTCGACGATCCGCGCGACGATCTCACGGACGTCGACCTGCTCGCGAAACGTCTCCGGGATCAAGCCGTGCAGGTCGGCGGGGTCGGCGGCCGGCGGCTCCGGCGCCGCCACCTCCCACGGCGGCTCGGGCTTGCGCCCGCCGAGGTTGCGCACGATCGAGCGGGCGATCGCGAGCGCGTGCTCGTCCGAGGTCGCGTAGTGGTCGGCGACGCCGGACTGCCGCGTGTGGACGTCGGCGCCGCCGAGCTCCTCGGGGGTGACGTCCTGCCCGGTCGCCGCCTTCACGAGCGGCGGGCCGCCGATGAAGATCGTGCCCGTGCCGCGGACGATCACGGTCTCGTCGCTCATCGCCGGCACGTAGGCGCCGCCGGCGGTGCACGAGCCCATCACGACGGCGATCTGGGGAATGCCCTCGGCGGACATCCGCGCCTGGTTGAAGAAGATGCGGCCGAAGTGGTCGCGATCCGGGAAGACCTCCGCCTGGAGCGGCAGGAACGCCCCGCCCGAGTCGACGAGGTACAGGCAGGGCAGCCGGTTCTGCCGGGCGATCTCCTGTGCGCGCAGATGCTTCTTCACGGTCAGCGGGAAGTAGCTGCCGCCCTTCACGGTGGCGTCGTTGGCGACGATCACGCACTCGCGCCCTTCGACGACGCCGATCCCGGTGACGATCCCGGCGGACGGCGCCTGGCCGTCGTACACCTCCCACCCGGCCAGCGCGGAGAGCTCCAGGAAGGCGGTGCTCGGGTCGACGAGGAGGTCGATCCGCTCGCGCGCGGTCAGCTTACCGCGCGAGCGGTGCCGCTCGACCGCCTTCTCGCCGCCGCCGCGCGCGACCAGGGCAGTTCGCTCACGTAGCTCGGCGACGAGCGAGCTCATCGCCTCGTGGCGGCGGGCGAACGTCTCGTCCCGTTCGACTTGCGAGGTCAGCACCGCCATGGCGCGGGAGCCTATCGGCGCGCGGCGCTTCTGCCGATATCAGAGGCGCCGGTGCGGCCTGCTGGGAGAGGCAGAAAGCAGCGCCGCACCGGCAGCTACGCGCCGCACACCGGCAAGCCGATGCGTCCTCGCGGCCGCAGCCGAGCTAGCGTAGCGCCAGTCGCCTCGAGTGTCACTCGCCCCGGCCGCGTAGCATCGGAGCGGGATGACTCGTCGGCCGCTCTGGGAAGTGACGCGCGATCTGGCGGCCGTCTGCATGGGCCGGCGACCCGCCGACCTCGTCATCCGGAACGGCCGGATCGTCAACGTCCACACCCGCGAGGTCGTCGACGGCGCCGACGTCGCCGTCGCCGAAGGGCGGGTGGCGATGGTCGGCGACTGCGCCCACACGGTCGGGCCGGAGACCGAGACGATCGACGCCGAGGGCGCCTTCCTCGTCCCGGGCCTGATCGACACCCACCTGCACGTCGAGTCGGTGATGGTCACCGTCACCCGCTTCGCGGAGGCGGTGATCCCGCACGGGACGACCACGGTCTTCATCGACAACCACGAGATGGCGAACGTCTTCGGGCTCGAGGGAATGCGCTGGATGCTCGACGAGGGCCGCCGGCTGCCGCTCAAGGTGTTCCTCGCCGTCCCGTCGTGCGTGCCTGCTCTGCCGGGGTTCGAGGATGCGGGCGCGGTTCTCGACCCGGCCGCGATCCGCGCGGCGCTCCGGTGGGAAGGCGCGGCGGGCCTCGGCGAGATGATGAACATGCCCGGCGTGATCGAGGGCGACGAGGCCGTTCACGCGGCGATCGCCGCCGCCCTCGAGCTCGGGAAGCCCGTCACGGGGCACTGGAGCCTGGCGGGCGTGCGCGACGAACGGCTGCAGGCGTATGTCGCCTCCGGCGTCGACTCGTGCCACGAGACGACCTCGCGGGAGGATGCGCTCGCCAAGCTCCGCGCGGGGATGTGGGTGCAGTTTCGCGAGGGGTCGACGTTCCGCGACGTCGCGGCGCTGGCGGCCGTGCTCACCGAGGACGGAGTCGACCCGCGGCACTGCCTGCTCGTCACGGACGACGTCCTCCCGACCACGATCGTCGAGGACGGGCACATGGACCGCGTCGTCCGTCGCGCGGTCGCCGAGGGGATCGACCCGCTCGTCGCGATCCAGATGGCGACCCTGAACGGGGCCGAGTACTTCGGCCTCCGGCACGACCTCGGCTCGATCGCCCCGGGCCGGATCGCCGACCTGCTCTTCGTCGACGATCTCGAGGACTTCCGGCCCCGGCGCGTCCTCGTCGACGGGCGCGCCCCCGGCGCCATGCCCGGATTCGACTATCCCGCCGAGGCCTACGGCTCGGTGCGGCTCGCCCGGCCGCTGGGCGTGCCGGACCTGCGCGTCGAGGCGGCGGGCGCGACGGCGCGCGTACGCGCGATCGGCATCGCCTCCGGCAGCGTCACCACCGAGCACGTGCTGCTCGAGCTGCGGGTCGTGGACGGCGAGGTGCGCTCCTCGCCGGAACTGGACGTGGCCAAGGCGGCGAGCGTCGAGCGCCACGGAGGGCCGGGCACGATCGGGCTCGGCTTCGTCACGGGGCTCGGCCTGCGCCGTGGCGCCGTCGCGAGCTCGATCGCGCACGACAACCACAACCTCCTCGTCGCCGGCATGAGCGACGAGGACATGGTCTTCGCAATCGAGCGCCTCGTCGCGGCCGGAGGCGGGATGATCGTCGTGGCCGACGGCGAGGTCCTCAGCCTGCTCGAGCTGCCGATCGCCGGGCTGATGTCCGACCGGCCGGTTGCGGAGGTGGCGGCCGAGACCGACAGGCTGGCCGACGCCTATCGCGCACTCGGCTCGACGATCGACAACCCGGCGATGATCTTCTCGTTCCTCTCGCTCGGCGTGATCCCGGCGCTGCGGCTGACGAACCGCGGCCTCGTCGACGGCGTCGCCTTCGAGCTCGTCCCACCCGTCGTCTGAGCCGGGCCGACGACCGGTGCCTGGCACCGGTGGAACCGCCCGCCGAGCAGGCGCTTCCTCGACCACGTGACGGTCTCGTAACCCGTGCCTGGCACCGGTCGGCACCCGCACCGGACGAGCCGGCACGGACGGCGGCGCGTGGTCTGCGCTACGGCTTCTGCCGGCGCTGCTGCGGCGAGGGCATGCGGCCCTTCTGCATCCGCTCGAGCGCTCGCCGCTGGGCCCGGTTGACGGGCTGCTGCTCGAACGCGCCCTGCTGGCCGGCCGCTTCCACCCAGGCCTTGCGCTCGTCGGCGCTCAGCGTGCTGAGCGCCTGCTGCGCCCGGACCGGATCCTTGTCGGCCCCGGCTCGCTTCAGCTTCCTCATCGCCCCGGCGAGCTCGGGGTTGTACCGCTCGATCGCCGCCTGGGACGCCTTCTCGATCAGCCGGCGGAAGAGCGGCACCTTGGAGAGGAAGGCGATCACCGGCCGCAGGTAGCGGCCGCCGCGAAGCCGTGCGAGCACGGTCAGCACGCCGAAGACGACGAGCAGGCCGCCGAGCACGAAGACCGGGATCAGATAGACGAGCACGGGGGAGATGGTATCGGCGTTCG
>Ga0070741_10007302_pt1 | contig 22967 bp, 21 predicted proteins | sample Coa_R1_4_FD_66440 | JGI IMG/M metagenome (GOLD analysis project Ga0070741, IMG submission 66440) | Surface soil microbial communities from Centralia Pennsylvania, which are recovering from an underground coalmine fire - Coalmine... | ecosystem: Environmental > Terrestrial > Soil > Unclassified ... | reverse complement strand
AGCTATTGCGCAGAGTATGGTCTGACGATGAAGGTCAGGACATCGCCGAGTACGCTGTAATGCTGGCGGTCATCCTGGTAATCGTGGTCGGGACCATCAAGCTGATCGGTTCCAATGCGAACAACGTCTTTTCGAACGTTGCCAGCAGCCTTAAATAACAGGGCTGCTCTTCCGAAGAATTCCAAGAGGCTCCTGCGCGTGAGGAGCCTTTCTTTTTTGCTTGTTCCTTAGATACTTGCAGCCCTTGGCTATCGCATCGCTGCCCCTGCCCGGGGCGTATACTGCGAGTGTCCGGCTTGCGTTACACCCATGTATTCCAATCATCTCTGCAGGTGTGCGGCAGGCAAGGTGCAACGCACCGTCCCTGTAGGGCTTCGAACTCAGTAAGGCTTCCTAATCCAGTAACTCTCCGGGCGTGCAGCCCGCGATCGGCGCCAGATTGGAGTGATTATGCGCAAAGCTGGAATTATCATCCTTTGCATCGTCGTACTGGTTGTCATCGCGGCCCTGGTCATCCCGTCATTCCTGGACGTGAACCAGTACCGCGGCAAGATTCAGGCAGAGCTGCAACAGCGACTGGGCCGGCAGGTTTCTCTCGGGACCATGCATCTGCGCCTCCTGCCCCTCAGCTTCCGGGTAGATAACGTCACCATCTCGGAGGACCCGCACTTTCAGAGTGGACGGCCTTTTGCGCAAGCGGATGAACTTGACGTGACCGCCAAGCTGTTGCCGCTGCTGCACAAGGACGTGGAGATCAGCTCTCTGGATTTGAAGCGGCCGCACATTGAGTTGATCCGCAGGGCCGATGGCACATGGAATTTTTCGTCGCTGGGCCATCCGGCAGCGTCGAACGCGCCGCAACCAGCAAGGCCGCAGCCTGGTACGCAGCAACCGCCGTCGGCGCCACAGCCTTCGGCGGCCAAGCCGGCGACGCAGGGCAATTCCCAGCAACAGCAATTCGAGCTCGGTACCCTGCAGATCAGTGACGGGCAGATTGCTCTCACGGACCAGCAGAAACATCAATCGCGCGCCGTCTATGACCATATCGATTTAACCCTGAAGAACTTCGCGCCCGACAAGGCATTTTCCGTTGATATGGCCGCGCATCTTCCGGGCAAGGGGACACAGTTGCTGCGTCTCAAGGCCGACGCGGGACCTATCGATCAGCAGAGCATGATGAACACGCCGCTCGACGGAACTGTGAACCTGCAGCAGGTGTCTATCTCTGCAATTCAGAAGTTCCTGAACACGCAAGCACTGGCACAGATGGACGCGACGATTTCCGGCGATATGAAGGTCAAGAACGAAGGGGGCAAATTATCGTCCAAGGGCGACCTGAAATTGCAGGATACAGTGATTCGCGGGACTAACGTTGGTTATCCAATCACCGCGGATTACGACATGACCGACGACCTTACCAATGACGTCATCCATCTGGCGAAAGGAAATGTGCAACTGGGATCAACTCCGCTGGACGTGACGGGAGACGTGAATACGAGGCCCACCCCGGCGCAGCTCAATCTGAACCTGAAAGCATCGAATGTCTCGATCTCGGATGCCGCACGCTTAGCGAGTGCGATGGGAGTAGCGTTTGCGCCCGGGATGACGATCAATGGGAAACTCAATGCCGATGTGCACGCTCAGGGTGCCGCGAGCCAGCCGGCTCTGAATGGCAACTTATCAATACGAGACTTGACGGCCCAGGGGAAGGATCTGCCGGCTCCTGTCAACGTGAAAAATCTGGAACTGGCGCTGACTCCGCAACAAATCCGATCGAATCCCTTTACCGCTAATGCGGGCTCGACCAATCTTGCCATTCAATTCGCGCTAGCGCAGTACACTTCGCCATCGCCGACCGTCGATGCGACCGTGCGCACTTCCGGAGCGAAGATCGACGAGCTCATCAACATGGCAAAGGCGTACGGCGTGAGTGCCGTTGAGGGGATGAGCGGGTCGGGAATGCTGAATCTTGACGTGCATGCGACCGGTCCCCTGAAAAATTCGTCGGCCATGAACTTCAGCGGCACCGGCCAGATTCAAAACGCCTCGTTGAAGATGCCGGATCTGACAAAGCCCCTCGGAATACGGAATGCCAACCTGCAATTTACCCAGAACTCAGTCGTTCTGAACAACCTGGCGGCGTCCCTCGGAGAGACCAATGCAACAGGGAATCTCACCATGCGGAATTTCAATGCTCCGCAGGTGCAGTTTGCCCTATCTGCCGACAAGTTGAATGTCACGGAACTGCAACAGATCACTTCGCCACCGCCGGCAACCAACAAACGCGCAGCTAAGGATGGGTGGAAAGTCGTTCCTGAAGCCGATGCCGCCGCCGCTCCGCCCAGCATGCTGACCAAGATGGCGGGATCGGGCACACTCAGCGTTGGAACGATCCTCTATGACCAGTTGGTGCTGAACACCGTGAAGTCGAATGTCAATCTGGATCATGGGCTGATCAAGATGGCGCCACTGACATCACAGATCTACGGTGGACAGCAGAGCGGGTCGATCACCGTAGATGCGCGCCAGAACCCCATGGCATTCAACGTCTCCACCCAGCTTCAAAAGGTGGATGCGAACAAGCTGCTCTCTTCTGTTTCCTCGATCAAAAACACCCTTTACGGGCTGCTGGGGTTGAATGGGCAAACTTCGTTCAGCGCTGTCTCCTCGAACGACATTGCACGTACTCTGAACGGAAACATGTCCATCAACTTGAATAATGGAAAGCTCCAGGGCGTGGATCTGCTCAACCAGTTGGCCAACATTGGGAAATTCCTGGCTGGCCGGCAACAGGCGCAGACGTTCACCAACATCGCGAAACTGAGCGGCACGTTCAACATTCGTAACGGTGTGGCCCAGACTAACGATCTGCAGGCGGACATCGAAGGAGGCAATCTGGCTGCACAAGGGCTGGTCGGACTGGCCGATGAGACACTGAACATGCACCTGACGGCCGTGCTGTCGCAGAAGTTCAGCCAGCAAGTTGGTGGGACCGGGATTGGCGGCATCATGAATACCGCCCTGGCCAACAACAAGGGCGAACTGGTGATCCCAGTCATCGTGACGGGAACGTTTTCCCGTCCGATGTTTGCTCCCGACGTGCAGAAGATCGCGCAGATGAAGATGCAACACCTGCTGCCCAGCACATCCAATCCCGGTGCGCTGACCAGCGGAATCCTCGGAACTTTGTTGGGCGGACAGGGGGGAGGCCAAGGGCAAAAGGGAATTGGAGGAGTACTGGGTGCGCTGGGTGGTCAGCAACAGCAGCAGCAAAAGAATCCGCAGCAGCAACAACAACAGCAGCAGCAGCAACAAAATCCGCTGGGAAACATTTTGAACCAGGTGCTCCAGAATCAGAACAAACAGAAGCAGCAACCACCGCCGAAATGATGGGCATGGTTCCGCGGTGAAATGAAAAGAGCCGCTAAAGATCAGCGGCTCTTCTGTTTTTTTCGGATCCGAAAATTCTGAGTTTACGTCGTGGTTTCTTCCAACTTACCCTGTTCCAACTTTTCCTGGCATTCGATGCAGTGGCGAGTCCAAGGCACGGCTTCCAGGCGCTTGGGATTGATTTCCTTACCGCACGAGATGCACTGCCCGAAGCTGCCGTCCTGGATGCGGGACAGAGCGCCCTCTACCATCTGGAGCAACTGACGTTCCGCGTTACTTTGGTGGAACAAAAACTCTTTGTTGTAGGAACTCGCAGCCTTGTCAGCAATGTCCTGGGCCGAGTCCTCATCGGAGCTGCGGCCGTCTTGCTGGGTGCGAGAGACGTTGCGGCGCAGTTCCTGTTGACGCGCGTCCAACCGTTTTTTGAAAGCCTCTAACTTCTTCTTGTCCATGACTCGTTCCTTGAGTTCGGGCCACATTCCTTATGACTCTGACGTGGTGAGGTTAAACCAAAAATGATATGCGTCCTTCTTGAGATGCGTCAACTACAGGACATGTGCCCCCAAAACGGGTCAGGTTCCCAAATTGCTTCCCCACAACCACACCCAGGGACGCGGCGGCACCTGATCATGCGGGTGTTCCCCTCGATGACGGAAGCCCCCGAACCCTATATCCCACAGGATGTATAAGCATTCGTCAGTGACGCAGATCACGAGTTCAAGAAGGCCACAATTTGCGCCTTGCCCGCCAATTCAGGGTGCTAGAATTTGACCATGGCCTTTCCGGTTACACGTCTTCGCCGCATGCGCCGTACGCAAGTGCTGCGTTCCATGGTGCAGGAGACTCGACTGTCGCCCGAGTCCTTTGTTTACCCGTTGTTCGTATGTCCAGGCGAAGGCGTCCGCAAGGAAGTGCGGTCGATGCCCGGGGTGTTCAATTTGTCGGTAGACGAGGCGGTGAAGGAAGCGCGCGAGGCCAAGTCACTGGGGGTGCCTGCCATCATTTTGTTCGGTCTGCCGGAATACAAAGACGAGGCGGCCAGCGGAGCATGGGGCAAAGATGGCATTGTGCAGCAGGCGGCGCGGGCGATTAAACGTGAAGTCAACGATCTGATCGTGGTTGGAGACGTTTGTCTGTGCGAGTACATGTCGCACGGGCACTGCGGCGTGGTGAGACAAACCAATGGCCCGCGGTCGCTCGGTGCGGCGGCCACCACGGACAGCGTGGCGGCGGCAGGAAAGGCCGTGCAGCCGGAATACGAGATCATCAACGATGCCTCGCTCGAATTGCTGGCCAAGACCGCGGTTTCGCAGGTGCGGGCGGGCATTGATATCAGCGCGCCTTCCGACATGATGGACGGGCGGGTAGCGGCGATCCGCCGGGCGCTTGACGAGGCTGGCTATCAGAACACCCCGATCCTCGCCTACGCGGCAAAGTTTGCTTCGGGTTTTTATGGTCCATTTCGCGAAGCCGCGGATTCCACGCCGCAATTCGGCGACCGGCGTTCCTACCAGATGGATCCGGCCAACGGGCGCGAAGCGATGCGGGAAATCGAGCTCGATTTGCAGGAAGGCGCGGACATCATCATGGTCAAGCCTGCGCTTCCTTATTTAGATATTCTGGCGGCCGCGCGGCGTCGCTTTGATGTGCCGCTCGCGGCGTACCAGGTTTCCGGCGAATACGCGATGATCGAGGCGGCGGCGCGGAACAACTGGATTGATCGCGACCGTGTGATGATGGAGTCGCTGATGGCGATCCGTCGTGCCGGCGCTGACATTATTCTCACCTATTTCGCGAAAGACGCGGCGAAACTGCTGGCGTAGAGCTGCAATCGCGATTCGCTTCGCAAGTCCTGCTCCCGTGGTCTAGAATCGTTGGTTTGACTACTGGCATCCATAGCCAGCAGGGAGCACTCATTTGCCAGAAACCATTTATGACGTTGCGATCATAGGAAGCGGCCCCGCCGGCTACACGGCAGCCATTCGCGCCGGACAGTGGGGCCTGAAGACCTGCCTCATCGAGAAAGACGACAAGTTGGGCGGTACCTGCCTGCATGTCGGCTGCATTCCCACCAAGGCACTGCTTTTTAACGCCGAAATCTACGATCACCTGAAGGCCGCTAAGGAATTCGGTATTGAAGGAATCGACGGTACCAAGCTGAACTGGGGAGTGATCCAGCAGCGCAAGAACAAGATTGTCACCAAACATGCCAAGGGCCTCGAGTTCCTGATGCGCAAGAATAAGGTGGACACGGTCGAGGGCTACGGCCGCTTGACCGGGCCCGCCAAAAACGGCATCCACAGCGTTGAGGTGTTCACCGAGGGCGGCGGCGGCGCAGGCGGCGAGACCAAGTTCATCAAGGCAAAGAACATCATCCTCGCTACTGGTTCCGAGGCACGCATGTTGCCTGGGCTTGAACCCGACTCCCGCATCCTGACCAATATCGAGGTCCTCAGCCTGAACGCGATTCCGAAATCGCTGATTATCGTAGGCGCCGGTGCGGTGGGCGTGGAATTCGCCTCCATCTACCGGTCGTTTGACGCCGAAGTCACCGTGCTCGAGATGCTGCCGCGGGTCGTGCCGGTGGAAGACGAGGAGATCTCGAAAGAATTGAATCGCGTGTTCCGGAAGCGCGGTATCAATTGCTTCACCAGCGCCAAAGTGGAGAAGGTAGATAAGACCAAGACGGGAGTGTCCGTTAGATTCACGGTTGAAGGGAAGCAGCAGACCCTTGAAGCAGAAAAAATTCTGATCGCCGTGGGCCGCAAGCCGCGAACTGACAACGTTGGTCTCGAGAAAACCAAGGTGAAAGTCGAGCGAGGCTTCGTCAAGACGGATGGGCACATGCAAACCGATGAGCCCGGTATCTATGCGATCGGGGATATCGTGATGGGCTTCCCGCAACTCGCGCACTCCGGCGCCATGGAAGGAATTGTGGCCGTCGGCACCATCGCGGGGAAGACGGTAAAAGAGATTGATCCGATGCGCATCCCCAACGCGACCTACTGCGAGCCTCAGATCGGGAGTGTCGGCTTAACGGAGGCGAAGGCGCGCGAGAAATACGGGGAAATCAAGGTCGGCAAGTTTCCCTTCTCGGCTAATTCCAAGGCAAGCATTGTGGGATCGCATGAAGGCTTCATTAAAGTCGTGGCCGATGCGAAATACGAGGAGATTCTCGGAGTACACATCATTGGGCCTTCGGCGACAGAGCTGATCGCGGAATCTGTGGCGGCCATGGAACTGGAGGCGACCGCGAAAGACCTGATGTGGACAATTCACGCGCATCCGACGCTGTCCGAGGCGATGCTCGATGCTGCCAACAGCGTGGAAGGGCTCGCGATCAACGTCTAGCATGATTCATGCGGTTCAACTCGGGACGGTGGACTACGGCACGGCGCTGCGCCTGCAGCAATCGCTGGTGGAGTTGCACAAACACGGACGAACCGAAGACGTGCTCCTGCTGCTCGAGCACCCGCCGGTCATCACGCTTGGCCGAAACGCGCAGCAGGTGAACATTCTTCATCCAGAAGACGAGCTGGCTCGCCGAGGGATAGAAGTATTCGAGTGTGATCGCGGCGGGGACGTGACATTTCATGGGCCAGGTCAGCTGGTTGCCTATCCCATTTTTGATCTCCGGGGTTTTACTCCGAGACTGGGGGCCGTGGAATTTGTCCGCCGCCTCGAGGAAGTGCTCATCCGCACCTGTAGCGAGTTCGGTGTCGAGGCCATGCGCGTGGCGGGGCGCACTGGGGTCTGGACCCGCGCCGAGAAGAAGATCGCGGCCATCGGAGTCCATATTTCCCGCGGAGTCACATCGCACGGGTTGGCGCTCAACGTTTCTACGGACCTCAACTACTTCAAACTGATTGTTCCGTGTGGCATTGCCGATAAAGCGGTGACCTCGATGGCAGTTGAACTGGGCAGAGACATCGGAATCGCTGACGTGATTCCCATTGTCATGCGCGGATTCGCTGAAGTTTTCAATTGCCAGGTCGCAGAGATCGAGTCGCTGGATGGGTTGTTGGGACAAAAAATTGGTGTGCCGATGAAACCTCCCGGCGAACTGCGCGCTCTATTCGAAGACGAAGTATTCTGGTCCTGATCAAACCATCGATGGCGAAGAAGCACGGTCATTCGAGTTCCCCGAAGAAAAACGGCGGACGACGTACGCCGACGGTGCCGTCGAACAAGGCCCGCGATGCCCGCCGCTCGCCGGCCAGGGCATCGGTAAACGGCAACGCCGGCCAGCAGCGTTGCTATGAAATTCCTGATTACCGCCTCGAGAAGCCGTCATTCCACGTCAAACAGATTAATAAGGACGGAACCGTCCGGTATGAGATCAGCGGAGACCTGAGCGCCCCGGTGCCGCCGATCCGCGAGTCGAAGTATCTGAACCGGCAGCAATGCGTTGAGATTTACCGCTGGATGTTGCTGAACCGCCGCATGGAGCAGGCGCTCGAGAATCTTTACAAGCAGGGAAAGGTGGTCGGTGGAGTCTATTTCGGGCTCGGCCAGGAGGCTTGTTCGTGCGCTTCCGCGTACGCGCTGGGCAAAGACGATTGGATGGCGCCCATGATTCGCAATCAGGGAGCGCTGCTGGTGCGGGGATTCCCCGCGCGCGACATCATGATGCAGTACATGGCGAAGGCGGATTCCCCCACCAAAGGCCGCGACGCCTCCTCGCATTTCGGAGACATTGAACAGAGAAACGTCTGCGCGCCGATTTCGATGCTGGGCGATTTGATTCCGGTGATGGCGGGGGTTGCGCTGGGTGCACGCTTGCAGGGGCGCAACATCGCAGCCATGACGTATATCGGCGACGGGGGACAATCAACCGGCGTCACCTACGAGGGCATCAACTTCGCCGCGGTGCAGAAGTTGGGCCTGGTGCTCTTCGTCGAAAACAACCTTTGGGGTTATTCCACTCCCGCGGATATGCAGTTCCTGGTTAAAGACCTGGCCGAGCGCGCCATCGCGTATGGAATTCCCGGAGTGATTGTGGACGGCACCGATGCTTGTCAGGTTTACGACGTGGCGCATGAGGCTTGTGAACGGGCGCGCCGCGGACAAGGGCCGACACTGATCGAAGCCAAGATGATGCGCATGAAAGGCCATGCCATCCATGATGCTGCGCAATATGTTCCGAAACCTTTATTCGGATACTGGCAAAAACGAGATCCGATCGCACGCTTTGAAAAATTTCTTTTGGGCAAGAAATGGTTGAGCGCGGACCAAAACCAGGAACTAATCGCCGGCGTGGAGCAAGAACTCGAAGCCGATCGTGAATTCGCGGTCAACTCACCGATGCCGGAAGGGAAGACCGCGCCAGGCGGAGTTTATTGTGAAGCAGGTTGCCACGAAATCAAGGTCAAATACGGCCTGCCCGAAGTCTCAGGAGCGGCGGAAGGCAAAGCGCCGCTCCAAAGTGAAACGGCGTTGCATTTCAAATAGTGAATTGATATGCCGCAGATAACCTACCTCGAAGCCATTCGCCAGGGAATCTGGGAGGAGATGGAGCGCGATCCTCGTGTGTTCTGCATTGGGGAAGACATCGGCATCTACGGGGGCGCGTTCAAGGTCACCGAAGGTTTCATCGACCGCTTCGGCCCGCAGCGTGTCATTGATACGCCGATTGCGGAATCAGCGATTGTGGGTGCTGCCTTTGGCGCGGCACTCACCGGTTTGCGCCCCGTTGTCGAATTCCAGTTCATGGATTTCATTGGTTGCGCATTTAACCAGATTACGAACATGTTGGCGAAGTCCCATTACCGGTGGGGAGCCCCTGCCCCTGTGGTGATCCGAGGTCCGAGTGGAGGCGGCGTTCACGGTGGTCCTTTCCACTCGCAAAATCCGGAGATGTACTACGTGCATACGCCTGGACTGAAAGTGATCGCGCCGGCCTCGGCACGCGATGCGAAAGGGCTCATCAAATCGGCCATTCGTGACAACAATCCTGTTATCTTTTTCGAGCACAAGTTTCTTTACCGCCGCATCAAGGAAGAAGTGCCGGGTCAGGACGGCGTGGACGACAGCATTCCTATTGGCAAAGCACGAATCGCGCGGGGCGGTCGCGACTTGAGCGTGATCACCTACGGCGCCATGGTGTACGTGGCCTTAGAAGCAGCCGAGATTCTGGCGCGTGACGGAATCGAACTCGAAGTTTTGGATCTGCGTACCCTGCTTCCATTGGATCGAAACGCTATCGCCGATTCCGTTCGTCACACGAACAAAGTCATCCTCCTGCACGAGGACACCAAAACCGGCGGTATCGCGGGAGAGATTACTGCCATCATCAACGAAGAGGTCTTTGATGATCTGGACGGTCCGATTGTGCGAATCACATCGCGGGACACGCCTGTGCCGTTTTCGCCTCCCCTGGAAGAATATTTTCTGCCCAAGGTGGAAGATGTGGTGCGCGAGGCGCGCCGTCTGAACTCGTATTGAGTTTCGGGACTTGGGCCACAGGATGCTCTAGCGTCGGAGGGAATCACAATCATGGGAAAATTTCTTGCTGGAGTTTTCGTGGGAGTGATAGGCCTTTTCCTGGCAGGATGGGCGTATTCGCGGAGTGGATACATGCCCGTCAATGCCGACGTTTCCCCGGGAGCTTTTGAACGATACATTGCGTCCACTGCCCTGGATGCTTCCATAGAACGTCAGGCTCCGCGCATGACCAACCCTGTTCCCCCGACCGATGCGAATCTGATTGATGGAATGAAGTTCTACACCATGAATTGCGCCCAGTGTCACGGCGATCTGACCAAAAAAAAGAGCGCCTTCGGAGAATCGTTTTATCCAGCAGCGCCCCAGCTCATCATTGATCCTCTGGATGACCCGGAGTGGCACATCTTTTACGCCGTGAAACATGGAGTCGCGCGGACCGGAATGCCGGCATGGGATAAAACTACTTCGGATGAAGATTTATGGAAGATAACGGCGTTTCTCAGTCGCATCGAGAAGCTCCCCCCGGCTGTCCAGGAACAATGGAAGAAGGCGGTTGGAACTTCTCCGTGAGCTGCTGGCTGCATTCGCGGGCGTCATGTATGCGCGGAGCAGCATCACACCGCACATGATTCGAAAAACCACCAAGGGATATGTGCTGCTCTCCAAGAAAACAGGCAAGAAATTAGGTGGTCCATACAAGACGCGTGACGAGGCATTAAAGCGCGAACGCCAGGTGCAGTTCTTTAAACATAAGTAGCTCGTACCGAGCGCTGGTCTGTCCAGAACCGGCATGACCCCGGCGTCGCCGACTCCGGCACAACCGCACGTTCCTGTCTTATATAATGAGGAGTTTTCCTAGGTGCTGCCATCCAATTAAGCGCAGTGAGAGAAAAGACATATGCCAACTGACGTAATCATGCCGCAGATGGGGGAGTCGATCTTTGAGGGCACCATCACCAAGTGGCTGAAGAAGCCCGGTGACAAGGTCCAGCGAGACGAGCCGCTGTTCGAAATTTCTACCGACAAGGTGGATGCGGAAATTCCGGCACCCGCCTCGGGTGTGCTGAAGGAAATTAAAGTTCCTGAAGGCACAACCGTGCAGGTGAATACGGTGGTCGGAGTGTTGGACGCCGACGGAGCAGGAGCCGCGTCCTCCGCGCCGCAGCCGGCCAAAGCTGCCGGAGTCACGAAGGGAGGAGCGGCCAGCACTGAGGGGCCGCCGCCTGCGCCAGTCCCGCAAGCCGAGGGAACCTCCGCGAAAGCTCAACCCCAAACGACCGAAGCAGCTGCGCGAAAGTCCGCCCCCGGAAAAACCGCGCCAAATCTTGTGACTCCGGAGGAAGGGGAAGAGGAGACCGAAGTTCCGACTCAGTTGCGCGGGCGGCCTGGCGTCGAACCGGCATCCCGTCCTCAGGAGCGAGAAGCAGTAGCGCGCCAGAAAGAAACGGTCATCGAGTTTCCACAAGGCGAAGAAGGAGGAGAGAGGATACGCTCGTCTCCCCTGGTCCGTCGCATTGCCCGGGACAACCACGTCAACCTGGCTCAGGTGCCAGGGACGGGTCTGGATGGTCGCATTACCAAGCAGGATATCCTTCAATTTGTCGAGAAACATGGGGCGGGAGCGCCCGCGGCCGCTCGTCCCGCGGCTGCCGCCTCGGGTCCCAGCGTCGCAGCAGGTCGCCCGGCGTATCAGCCCGGAGCAGCGGCTCCCGCTATGCCCAGTGCCGCCGCCGAGACGACAGTCGTTCCGGGCGAGATTGTGGCTATGACTCCGATGCGCAAGAAAATTGCCGAGCGCATGATCGAGTCACGCCGCACCAGTGCGCACGTTCACAATATGTTCGAGGTGGATCTGACCCGAATCGTGAAGCTGCGTAATCGCGAGAAGGCGGGCTTTGAGCAGAGGACGGGAAGCCGTCTCACCTTCATGCCCTTTTTTGCCCGCGCGGCGATCAACGCTTTGCGGCAGTTTCCCATCATCAATGCCTCCGTCGAGGGTGACAACCTCCACTATCACCGGGAGGTGAACCTGGGAATTGCCGTCGCATTGGACTGGGGCTTGATCGTCCCTGTCATTAAAAATGCTGAAGAGAAGAACTTTCTTGGACTGCAGCGGAGCATCACAGACCTGGCAGAGCGCGCGCGCACCAAGAAGCTGAAGCCCGATGACGTGCAGGGTGGCACATTCACCATCACCAATCCCGGAGGATACGGCGCCGTCTTTGGCCTCCCGATCATTCTGCAACCTCAGGTCGCGATTCTGGGGATAGGGGCCATCACCAAAATGCCTGTCGTTATCACCGATGAAGACGGAGTCGATTCGATTGCAATTCGCTCCATGGTGCACTTGGTGCTCGGCTACGATCACCGCGTTATTGATGGCGCCGTTGCCGACCAGTTCATGGCTCTGCTGAAGAAGAATTTGGAAAATTGGAGCGAAGAGCTAGGCTAGGGTCAGAAAGAATTCAGAAAGAACGGCAGGGCGAATTTTGCCCTGCCGTTTTCTTTAGTTGGGCTTAAGTATGCGAGAGATGAAGATGGGGACAGCAGATTACTTCTTGGACTTGGCCCAGACCGAGGAGTTGAGAACCTGGACAGTCCCGTCTACCAGCTTGCCTAATCCATTCTGGAAACCCTCTGCATCCACGATCTCGCGATTTGTGATCGCCTGAGTGACCGACAATGCAGATCCGACAAACGAGATCGCGGCATCCCGTTTTTCGCTTCCATTTTTATTTTTAAATAAGGTCTCTACCGCCTGCACGATTCCGGGAACGAACGCAATTCCTTGAAGAAGCTTGGTCAAAAAATTCATTGTGTTCTCCTATAGAAAAAATTGTTTTGCCTTGGCCGTCCGGCTCAGAGCGGGTAATCGATGTGGATCACGGTCGAAAACGCAGAGTAATTCGGTGGGTTTGAATTGTCGTATAGCCGGACAAAATAAGTCTGTATGCGCGAAAATCGGGGGAGTTCGATAACCCGTGTTCCGAAGCGTCCCAATAAATTTCTGTCGTTCTCAAATCCCCAAGCGGCATCGCTCCGTCGGGCTTCTATCCCGAAGCCAGGTGGTAGCGAGACTCCGGTATCGATGCTGACGGAAGTGGAAGTGATATTGACCACTTCCGCCGCGCTGAGCGACGAAATAGGAAGTCGAAGTTCTGGGATCGGTATGGAATCTAAAGATGGAATCGAATTCTGTGGGGCAGTGCGCAAAGCCAGAGCGATCGGTTCTGCTTCCTCATCGGCGAAACGGACCTTGTATTCCGCACGGTCATGTGCAAGATCCCGAACTTGAATCTGCACCTCACGCACAATCGCCCGGAACTGGGCTCTGCGTGTCGCGGCACTGACGTCGACTGCGTCGCCGGGAAAGATATCTACAGCGTCAGGCAGAAAATCGCTCAGAATCTTGTACTCGCCTGTCCAGCCTTCGCGGACAGAATCGTCCAGGAACGCGAGAGCAGCATTGGCGCAATCTACCGAGGTCCGCGGAGAAGGAAAGACAATTTCGCAGACCCTTCCGATGATGCCATTGTCGTTGCCGCGCTTTGTCGTGCTGATGCTGGCCGGGTCGTTGATGTGCGCTGCCGCGCGCCCACATCCCCTGTAAGTCACAACTATTTTTTCATTCGCCGCCGGCACGAACGCACTGAAAAACTGGAGTGCCGGCGCTTCCGAAACGCTGCATTCTGCCCCTTCACTTAAAGCTCCGGGCAATCGAGTGCGGTAGTCTTCACCAGGAATAGCACTCCGCACCTCAGCATCGACTGGCCTGAGGATGCGCGTGAAGGTCACGTCACAATGCAGTGATCCACCGTCGAACAAGGCGTATGTGCAGCACTCCGGTGAGTTATAGAGCACCCCGTCGTAAAGGACGATCGTAGTACTCGTGCCCGGGTTGCCGGGATCCATCTCCCTGACTTCCAGCACCACCCGTACGTCGGCCTGAATGGCTTCTCCCCCTCTTCCGACATCGTGCACGGAAGAATGAAATACTTCATTGCTGCGGTAAATTTCCGAGGCATAGAGGCGCGTGGTCATCGCGTACTGGTGTTCCGCAGTCGTGGGCATGACCGGTCCAACTGCGCCGCCGTTAATGATTCCCTGGATTGCCGAAGCTCCATTGCCTGGAGAAACTCGAAAGCCGGCAAGGCAATTTGAGGTACATACCGAACTGGTATACAAACCGCCGAATATGCCATCGCTGACCGCAGTGAACTTCACTTGACCATGCTGGAGCACCAGCGCTCCACCCAGTTCTAGTTTTTCCGCGAGCTGCACGACGGTGCTGCCGTCCTCGCCGTCGCACTGGATCTGGAGTTTCCCTCCGTTCACTGATACTGCATTTACATCCCCTCGAAGCTCCCACCGGACCGGATCCAGGCATGTACCTCTGAATTCTTCATCGAGAAGAACTCGATTGCGACGCGTGAAGGGAACTTGCGATAGATCGAAACGCAAGCTGAACCCGTCCGCGCAGAACCAGTCCTTCACGTAGCTTTGCGGCTCGACCGCACCGACCACCGTGAGATCGTTCACTATGCGATTCACTCTACGAACTTTCAATTCCGTGGGACACAAACCCGGATTGTCTTCACTGATTTCATGCAAAGCCACAGGGATTGCCTTGAGCAGGATTTCACCATCCAACACGCGATATGCCGCGCGGGTTTGCATCGCAATCTCGCCTGCGAGTTCCGACCAGGTCTTCTGCGGATCTACTTCCCAGGAAGCAAGCGTCGCAACGTCATCCACTTTTGTCGTGTCGAATTCGCCAGGAAAGATCTCTTCCGTAATAGAGCGGAGGGCAGCCCCTGCGGTGCGCCCCACGACTGGCGTTTTTACCGGCAAAGCTTTGCGGTCAAGTGTGAGCTCGTCGCTGAAGGCGATCAGCTTGTACCGGTATGCGGGACCGGTGACCGTCCAGCCCAGATATTCGTACTCGGCTGAATTCTCCAGATACCCTGTGAACAGCTTCGTTCCATCGTTCCGTATTAATTGCAGCCGGGCGCCCGCCGCCGGAACGATGAATCCCGGTACGCTGCTCACCAGCGTTGCCTGCATCTCTACAGGACTGTTTAGTCGACGGTGAACCACGACGCCCCTCGGTCCTTCCAGCGACGTGGTGTAATCTTTCGGACCGAGTCCGTCGAAATTGTTAGTGATGAGTTTCATAACATTTATCGTTATTCGTCTTTTCGGAAATCTAAAGCGTTAACCGGTGGGACAGCACAGGTAACTGAAATGTTGAGAAGTTCGGAAGTGAGGAGGAATGGATCTTGCCGTGACTCTAGTCACTGAATGGTTAATACACAGGCGCGCATCCTGCTGGAAAGTAGGAGCGATAACAAACTACCGGCTCACTGTCCAGAAGATCCGTACCCGGAAAAGCGTCGAACGATGCATACAGGGCGATCTTGCTGAATGGTTCGGCAAAGACTTTCGTTGACTCGCGGCTACTGGTACTGTTCGCCTTTGCGGTGTTGCCGCTCGGTCGAAGTCTGGGATAGTAATAGCAAATTCGTCCTCCAGACTCTTGCCCCGCAACGAATAATGCGGACCACTCCTGGAAAAAGTTCCCGCCCTCGCGGTCGAGAAATGCCATCACTTTCTGCGCCCCTGACAAAGGTCCGGGTGCGCCTCCTGGCATAGGCTGCCACAGGATCAACGAGGTTGCTGTCACTTCTTTGACTCGACCAACATTGAACGTGACCCGGCGTACGTAATTCACATCTCGGGACACATCGTCAGGATTGTTCACGTACGCACCCGCAATCCCGGTTCCTACATAGCCTACTTGCTGTTGGTAATCAACATCGACCGCTACCATATCCGTGGGATTGAACGCGGCCACCGCGCCAGTTCCCAGAATAATTTCCTGCGCCGTTGATCCCGGCAGCACTGCCACCGCAGGGATAGGCCGTCCTCCCCAGGGCTCCGCCACGGCATCGGTTTCCGCCGCCAATACATTCATGTGCTGCGTTCCCGACGAGAGCGCCATCTGCAGTTTTCCCCAGTCACAAAAATCAAGTTCCACGGCGGCTCCTACTCTCGTCCGAAACTGCGCGACCGCCCTTCCTTGATTACCGGCGAAGATCGTTTCAATTCCTGAGGTTGAGGTTCGCTGGAAGTTTTCCACCCATCCCAGATCAATCCAGGGCGCCGGTACTTGATCGAGCGGAAATACCCCGTGCTTGGCAGGGTCAAATACTTCTGCCTTTTCGGCGTTTCGATCCACGCACGCGAAGTAAGCGCGAATGCGGCTTCCCACGGGAGTCATAGCTGTCCGCGTCTGAGCCGTGTCAGTCATTTGAAACTACCTCGGGGTAGAAGAACACGGACAAAGTTGCAATGCGATAGAGAGGTGTCTTGGTCATGATGTTCCGCGAGATACTCTGGCCCCCAGTGGTTACTTTCCGATTCTCAATCTCGGGTGCCGTCCAAAAGATATTGCCGCCACGTGGAGCGTGGTCGGCACCGGTGTAGTCGCGTTTCTCGGTAAATGGTGGTGTGCAGATTTGAAGCAGTTCCGAGTCAAGCGTTGTTAACAGCCGGCCTCTATCCATGCCATCTTCGCTACTGCCCGAAGTCCCGTAGGAGATGGAGCATTCCAACTCGATCAATGACACAGCCGAAGTTGTGAAATCCTTACACATTTTTGCCGGGCCCCAGCTGATCATGAACACGCGCTCAGGCGCCAAAGCTGCAGTCGGCATTTCATTCTCGGTTACGACAACTGCCGGTCGTGTGCTCCCGCCGATGCTGACTGTCCTCTGTGGATTCAACAAGCCGAGACGTTCGCTCAGCGCTACGAAGAAACTATCTTTTGCAAATTGCATGGGTATTTCTGCTTTCAGCGGGCTTCGTCAATGGTTGAGCTGCTTGGTTATCCCTGTACGGTGACTCGGAATAAATACGGTACTCCGGCGAAATGATCGGCGCTCCAGCGTTCAATTCGTAATAAGCGCCCCTCATGAATGATCCCGAGAGCCGAATCGAATAAATTCTCGGGAGTTGCTGCGAGTCGTTCCGCCATGGTCGAAAAAACTGCAGATCCGGGAATGATGACTTCCATTCGACTTGCCGCCACGCTCGAGTCGATTGCCAGGGTCAACATTGCCACTGGCGCAATTTCGATTTGCTCGGTCGCAGCGCTATCCAATCCCAACCCTGGAATCTGCTGCTCGTTTGCCGTCAACACCGGAAACAGCAGTGTTATCGCGCCGCCTCCCAAGGCTCGGATCATTGCCTCTGCCGCTCGCGCCGCGCCCGGACAGCGCTCGTCGGAAACTTGAGTTATGGTGTCCATCATTGTTATCCAACTTTCTGCGCCACGAACGGCCTCAGCAGAACGCGCACCGTTTCGTCCACGAGGCTGTCCGAAAAATATTCAAGCTGCATTCGATCAATGGTTCCTGCGCGCACGTTCAGCGCCGGAGTCGCTTGCGCGTTTCGTATGAGTTGCGCGCAAGCGAATTTCACAGCATCGGGAATTTCGGCGAACCCTGCCGTATAGCTGATCTCAATCTCGTTGAACGGAATTCCTATGCAATTCACGGAAAGGGTCAGTTCGCCTGTCTCGGGTGCCAGATCCAATGCGCTCGGGGAAAGTTCGGACCAGGTTCCTGGCAGTCCAAATGCCGACGCTACTGCCTCTGCCAGGTCGTCCGTGAAACCTCGCTCCCCGCGACGAGGCAGTCCAAATCGCGCGCGCACCCGGACGATCGGCGAGGTCGCGGGCGCAACGGCAACTCCAGGCAGATAGCTCAGTCGCACCGTATTGCTGCCTGGTGCAATTCGCAGGCGTTCACAGTACTGCGTTACCCCCAGCGTCGGTCGCCGACAATGTGTGTCAATCAGGGCGGACACCGCCGCGACGGAGGCTGTAGGTGTCGTCGCCTCGATCCCATATCCTTCGTATTCCGGTGCGGATAGATAGTTCATTCCTTAACCTTTCGCTATTTTCAAAATCAGCGTCTGAGAATAAGTCCCGGAAATAAAAACGGCCTTGCGGCTGATTTCGTTGCCGCAAGGCCCATTCCCCATACTGCTCCGCACTCAGCGGTTAACGATTACCTCGCAGTGGGCATAGTTCGCTGCCTTCACTACCACGGCTCCGAACTTCACAACCACCATCTGCGACGCCAACGACCCGCTTACTCCGAGTTGAAATACCCTCGGACTCGGGTCCGTGAGCCAGTGATACTCGATGAGGTCTTCCGTGATGATGTACGCCGGAAGCACCGCTGTTCCGCTTCCCGGTACGCCCGTGTACCCCAGGGCCCACTCCGGAATCAGGGGTAACTCGCCCGCCTGCGTTGACAACGTCTTCACGCGTACACCGCTGGCCACTTCGGTCGTCGACAGCACGACGTTGTACGCTGCCTTCATTTCGCGGTCGATAAGATCGAGCAACACCGGATTGGCGTAGATCGCGGTCGGACGCACCTCGTAGGACGAGTTGGCAACCATCTTGGCGATAATCGCTTTCAATTCATCCACGATGCTATCGTCGACGTGGATGGTTTCCGTGTTCCCACCAGCTTCGATCTGGCCGATGGCCCCGAAATACTGGGCTGTAGTCGGAGTAGTTAATGACGTGTCATTTCCGTTCCACAAGGCCACGTCATGCGTTCTCATCAGGCCCTCAACTGCATCAGCCAGGTCCTTTGCCTGCAGGAAAGCGAACTGGCTTTGCTGTGACCCGACCTCAATATCGAAAAGGTTGTAATTGAGTTGAGATACCAGTGCTTTCAGCGGGACGCTGCGTTCCGCGCGCGAGGGTGTTCCGACCGTTGCTACGATGTTCCGTGGATCAACAAACGCATTTGCCGCCGGTGGCGAAACGATTCCCGTCTGTTCGAAAAACCGCGATGGATGCCCTGTCGCAGGCGCCTGGCGAATCCTCTGTCCGAAGATGCCACGTCGCCGGACAATATCGGTGATCTCTGATTGATAACGATTTACCTCCACCGCGCCCGGTCCCAGAAAATCTGCCGCCGCGTGAAGATCGAGAAATTGTGCTTTCATGAATTCTCCTGAAATTCGGAATGACTTGTTCCCGATTACTGCTTTGCTGAAATGAAAAATTCTCCGCAACCAGCGGTTTCGCCGGCGGCTGCGTGTTTCGCTTGTGAATGTGGCGAAAAAGTCGTTGGAGGGCTACTACTAGGGTTGCATTATTCGATCAGCCCGGCGCGCGCCATCTCTGCTTTTACTGCAATGCGTTGTTCAACACTCAGGCTGTTCATGGCCTTGTCGAGTGCCGCGGAATCGAACTGCTCCAGACCTTCAAGGCCGCTCTTGGAGAGTACCGCGGTAGCGAGAGCAGGAAGCGTTTTGCGTGACCGTCGGCTGGCCTGTGCTCTCAACTCCTGATTCTCGCTTTCCAGTTCCACGATTTTGCGGGCAAGCTCTTCGCGCTCTGCAAGCGAATCGCCCTTAATTGCAGTTTGCTCGTCGATCGCCGCCACGATACGCTCAACTTTGCTTTCGAGCGCGGCATGTTGTTGGTTCAGATGTTCAAGCACCTGGTTCAAGACCTCGGTTGCGTTTTTCAATCCCTCCGTGCTCGCGATAAGTTGCTGGATAAGTTCTTCGTTCATTTGGTCTCCTGATTTCGTCATAAACGCCTTCGTCGAAATTAATCTTCCAGTTCGATCCACGTGTTCCGGTACGCGGCCTTGTCGCGCCGTAGTAGAGCAGCTCCGGTGAATGTCACTCTGGTAAGTACCCAGACATCGGCGCGTGGATCCGCGACTTGCGCGTCGGCGATTTCATAGGACATCCCGAGCACCAGTCGCGGTGAGTTTCGAATTTCATCGACCACTGCTTTGAAATCTCGAGCGAAAAGATAGCCACCCACCTCCAGATTTCGCCCGACAATGTCGGCGCGTGTAATTACACCGATCTTTCGCTGCACGTCATGGCGGTCGAGAGACGGTGCATAGTCCAGTCCCATCCCAATCAGAGAGGCGAGTGCTGCTTCCGCCGCCGCTCGCACCAGCAACACCCGGTGGCCCCGCGCTCCAGCCGGTGCTTTGTCCGACGGCACATCCACCTGCGTCAGGATCCCTTTGAAGTGCTCTCGATTAGGATGATTGCGCACCTCCGGCATCTCGATCGCCATTGACTCAACTTGAATATTCATTGGGAGTTCGTCCGATCCTCCGTCTCAATTGTCCTGATTCGCCAACTCTGGTAGCCCGCGCATCCGTCGCACTTCGTTCACCGTCAACACTCCACTGCGAAGCAGAATCTCTTGTATCTGCGCCTGCTCGAGTTCGTTCTTTGCGTCAACATCGGTAAACACGAATTCCAGGTCAGTCCATCCGAGTTTCTTGCCGATGGCGTCCCGAGTCAGATGTTCGGCAAATAGCCTCGCCGTGGGTACGATCGCTGACCGGAACGCTTGGTCGGACAGTTCTTCACCCGTCGAGCGGTTGATATCGCGTTCTAGTCCGAGAAATTGTGCCGGCAGATCGAATGCATCCGCGATGATTCTCAACAGGAATTCCTGCCATCCCAGCCGCAAGTCAGCGTCAGTTCCCCCGCCGAACCGCAGGACTTCCGGTTTTGACTCCACCGACAAGATCGGCACCCGGCCGGTCCCTTCGATTTCGTCCTGCCACCATCGGATCAGCCTTTCATGATGGGCCGGAGTCAGATCCTGCAGCCATAGCGCGTACTGCACCACGGAATTGCTCGCTAGTCGCGATGCGTATCTATGGGCACTTAGAAACGCATTGATTGTTTCGAACGCGACTTCCAGCCGCCCCAATCCGAACGGAGTGTGGGAACGGGGATTCAACCGGATGTACATCAGTTCGTCATCGTTCAACACAATCTTCTCCGTCCGGCCGAACCGTCTTACAGTTTGCACGTACCTGGGCGATTGCGGCTGTCCGTCCCAATCTGCCTTCATCTGAATACTCGTTCCGTCCGTCGGCCACAGCATGAACGGGTGCTCGAGATCCGTGCTCTCTTGCAATTCCGCCGCCCCGAACCCGCCCACGATCACGTCTTCCAGGACCTGCTCCGCGAACGATCGAAAGGAATCATCCGGATTCGGTGCTTCCAGGGTCGCGGTGATGATTCGAATTCGCTCCTGCCGGTCTGCACTGTCGATGTTGGCTCGACCACGTCGTACCTGGACCCGCCATTGCATCCCGGCGATCCGGTCTTTGATTGCATTGATCGCTCGCCGCGCCACTGGAATTTCCGAAAACCTCCGCAGGTTTGCCGCCGTCGGCTTCGGCAGTGTTTCGCTCCGCGGTGAGTACGAGTTCAAGATGGAAGGCGCCGCAATCGTTTGCCGCTTCGGTTGTGGCGCACGAATATCTGCTACGCGTCGCAAGGCGCGCTGTAAAGCCTCTGTGATTTTCATGATTTAGAAAGTCAGACTTGTTCTGTTGAAAAGTGGAACTAAATTGGTGGGACCTGACTTACGCTCTCAACTCCGTGCGGGCGGCCTCTGCAATCCGAGCGAGATCGTTACTGCTGGCGATCCTTATTTTGCTCTGCTCCAGAATGCCGAGCGCAAAGTCAATGCTGGCATCCGCTCGATCCAGGTGCGGCTCAACGATCGCAGTGAGCTCCGCATCAGCCCTCTCCTTAGTCTGAATGCCGCTGCGTATCGTCGGAAAGCTGTAGGCAAGCACCTTCGCCGCGTCCGTATCTATCTCCAGCGGCACCGCCTGAAGCAGTTTGATGACCCCGTTTGGCCGGTACCCGCAATCAATCTTCAACGGATCACCGGGTTGTGTGTATTTTGCAACCGGTATCCGCTTCGTCATGAGTTGCCACACTCCGGCCTTTTCAAATTCGTGTCGCATGGCCTTCAGAATTGCCTGTCTGCCACTCTCTTCTTTTTTCCCGATCGCGCGACTTCGCTCCAGGTACATTTTCGAGAGCCGCTCCATTTCTTCCGCCGGTGATTCTGTTAGACATGCCTTCGTGGCAGATAGTTGAATCGTATTGGAAAGCGACTCTTCCAACCGTCGCCGAACCCCTTCACGATCCGTTCCTTCGATCAACTGCGTCCTCAACTCTTCCTCAATTCCCTGAAGGACTTCGAGATCAACATTGGGATCCAGGCATCGCACCCGACGCCAATCACCCGTAAATCGAACGTCCGCGTAACTCCCCCGGGCCTCTCCATTAGACGACTCAAGCAGCACCACCCCAATATTCACAAACTCATTCTTCACCGCGTCGGGCACATATCGCAGTAAGAAGAACTCGCATTGTCTGTTGTCGGCCACGACTTGAATACCCCTACAGTCCTTGAGCCTAGTTCACCCAGTTCGGAAATGGTGCCCGCAATGAGCATCGAAATGTTTCGATCAGATCGCGCACTTTCGACCGACGCTTCAGCAGTTCTGCAATGAGTTGTTCCATCGCATTCCAGTCGCCCTCATACCATTCTGGTGGTACCGCCTCTGCCGCTATCCACACTAGCGATTCATCGAGCCCCTCGATTCTCGACAACCACGGCTCGAATGACTCCCAGCCGGTCACCCCGTCATAGACTTCGTTGCGCATGTAAACCCCGCGCAGTGGCGAGTCTGGGAAGCTCCATTCGCCGGCATTGAAGCAATAGCCCTGGTCGATGAACGAAACCGTATACCTTCGCTCGCGCGATCGCTTCCAGAAAGCTGCTTGCCGCCCGTTCGCATTGCAAGTCCACTTGTCCAATGTCAGCATCCCGGCAAAGGTGTCCAGATTCCGTACTTTGTCCAGCAGGTTTCCCGGCAGGAAATCGTACACTTGCCCCTCAATCGGAGATACTACGTAGCGCGATCCAAATTGCAGCCCCGGCTCACATCGCACGTTTCCGTGCGCCAATTGAATGTCTAGTTCCGGGGTGTGAGCCACAAGCCACGCACTCACTTCAATCACCTCGGCTGCAGCCATGGGTAACCCGATTTGCTGTCCTAGTCTCGATGCCAGGAGTTCATTGACTAACACTCGCGGATGTTGTGGGTTATTGCGAAACTTCACAACATAGAATTCCCCATCCGCTGCACGCATCAAATGACCCTGAGCGCCCCCTCGCATCCTCCGCACGTGTTGGGTCGCTGCGATCGCCAATACACTGTTTCCCTAGATGATTCGCGACATTCTACACTTTC
>Ga0070741_10007301_pt1 | contig 22968 bp, 26 predicted proteins | sample Coa_R1_4_FD_66440 | JGI IMG/M metagenome (GOLD analysis project Ga0070741, IMG submission 66440) | Surface soil microbial communities from Centralia Pennsylvania, which are recovering from an underground coalmine fire - Coalmine... | ecosystem: Environmental > Terrestrial > Soil > Unclassified ... | reverse complement strand
TGAAATCGGATGCCAGCGACGAACACGACGACCGGAACTCACTTCTACACCATCGGACATGTGCCGATCTTTACGCCGAAACACCGTCGCCGCTACAAGGGAAGGGCCGTACGCTTACATTTGATCTTGAATCGGAGAATATTCTCCTTGCACCGCTACTGCGGTCGAGGAGGAAGTTCATGCAGAATGGAAGTCTCACACAAAAGAGCCGTCTTGAGGGACCAGACGTTTGGGAATTCCGTTGGTCGGAGAAAGGCCCTAACGGAAGGCGGGTATACCGCAAACGTGTGGTCGGGACGATAGAGGAATATCCCGATGACAAAGCCGCACGCGCCGGAGTCGCAGGTTTGATCGCTGAAGTCAATTGGTCGAATCAGCGGGCGACCTCAATCAGCATGACTGTCGCCCAACTCGTTAGCCATTTCGAGCAGAGGGAACTCGTCCGCAACAACACTTGGCGCAGCTACTCAACGAAGCAGGGCTACTCGGTTTATCTGCGTCGTTGGATCCTGCCAAAATGGGCCACCTACGAAGTCCGCCAAGTCAGAACAATCGAAGTGGAAGCCTGGCTACGAAGTTTGCCGCTAGCGAGAAGCAGCTGCGCCAAGATTCGGAATGTGATGTCGGTGCTCTTCAATCACGCATGCCGATATGAGTTCTTTGATCGCAATCCCATCCGACTCGTTCGGCAGAGTGCTAAACGCAAATCTGTTCCAAATGTGCTGACGCCTGGCGAAATCAAGATGCTTGTAGAGGCAGTGGATTTACGCGAGAAAACGCTCGTGCTCCTCGCCGCATCCACCGGACTACGTCAAAGTGAGATGTTCGGACTCAAATGGCAGGATATAGATTTTGACCTGAAGGCAATCAACGTCACACGGTCAATCGTCTACGGTGTCGTTGGCCAGTGCAAAACCGAATCATCACAAAAACCTGTACCAGCTCATGCACTTCTCCTTGAGACGCTGAACGCTTGGAGGCAAGAACAGCCATACAGAAAGCCTGGCGATTGGGTGTTCGCCAGCAGGCATCACCGTGGCCGAAAACCAGCCTGGGGGCAGACGATCTTGCGAAAGGTCATTCGTCCGAGGGCTCAAGAAATCGGAATCGATAAGCGCTTCGGGTGGCACACTTTCCGGCACACATATTCGACGCTGTTGAGGAGCGTGGGAACCGAATTCAAGGTGATGCAGGAGTTGCTGCGCCATTCTTCGTTGCGTTCGACCCTCGACGTCTACACCCAAGCCATGACCCCGTCGAAGCAGGCGGCTCAAGATGCTGTCATGTCATTGGTGCTCAGCGCGAATTCAGTCGCAATTTCACAATAAGCCCGCGGCCGAGTTTATGAGTGGGAAGGCTGTCGCGAGCTTTGCTCTAAAAAAGGCACAAAAAGGACACAAAACTATGTCCTTTTGCACCCTCAGTGGTTTCCGCCCATTCCAGCTAAATCATTTGGAATGTATGGCGGGGACGACGGGGCTCGAACCCGCGACCTCTGCCGTGACAGTTATGCTAAGTGATTGTAAACAAATGATTTCATGGGCGTTGATGGCTAACTACAGCACCCTTGAGCACTCAAAAACACTGGGAAAAACGCGAATTTCGATTTCAGCACCCTCGCCAGCACCCTCGAAAACAGGCCCAATTTGAGCCGTGAGGCGTTTGGACCTCTGCCGTGCGCGGGAAGCAATCTGGATTAAGGCAGAGGTCTAGCTCAACGCGGTGCGCTCCACATTGTTGGGGGTGCTGAAGGGTGCTCAAGCACCCTTGAATCTGGCTAATTATCCCCTCTTCATAATTTTGTACGGTTAGACCTCTGCTTCTCAACCGTTGGATAGGTTGCTCTGCCAGAATCACCACCTATCACCAGCGCAATGGTGTCTCGTTGAATAAGCATGGGTGAATCATGATTGCCCGGGGTGTACTTTGCGGTCGCGTAGAACGCACGCGGTGCGCTCAATCTTCCGCTGGCGCGTCGGGTGATGGCGGGTTCTCACGCCAGAACTTTAGCGCGACCTCTATCGTCTCGCGCTCCGCCTCGGGAGCATCGGTCACGGGTCCAACCGCATAAGTGGTTCCACCATTCGCGCTAGGGTCAAAGATGTGTGTGCCGACCATCCGAAACTCATTGCCTGTCACCCAATAGTCCGCGTGACCATCGCCGTTCCACATATTGATTTTCCAGCTCACGACTCCGTCTGGTGACCGCAGTTGAATACCGAATACGTTGAAACCATTGAATTGTCCACGGCGTCCTGAGAGCTTTTCTAAATCCGTTCGTATGGGGCCTTGATTTTGACCAGCCACGTTCGCCACCTCTTCACAGGTCGATTGTAAATGGGCGATGGATAAGACGGTGTCCGAAGTCAGCTTATAGCCCCGTACGCAGTGCGCGGGAAGTCCATAATTGAGATATGAATCCCACGATCCTCGCAGCGTTGTTTACTTCCAGCCTTGCACTTCTCGGTTTGACTGTGGGCAAAGACAGCAAGGTGTCGGAGTTTCGTCAACAGTGGATCGACGGATTGCGGGCGGACGTTTCAGAGTTTCTAGCAAGCGTTCAGCATGTGTTTGGATTCCGGGTGGTGGAGAAGTATAAGGAGAATGCTCCAAAAGTCTCTGCCGATGAGCAGTACAAAGCAATGCAAAGAACGAATGAACTTAGCTCGCGTATCCGGTTGCGGTTAGACCCTGAGAAGCCCTTGAGCAAGAAGCTAACCGCAGAGATGAAGCGGCTGCAAGATATCGCCCACGATAGCGACTTACTCGAAACCAATCTTCTGCTTCAAGCGCATGTCGTAGAGGAATGCACATCGGCCTTACTGGATGAAGCCTGGGAGAGGGTGAAGAAGGGTGAGCGCAAATACCGCGTGTGCATCTGGATTTCAGCCATCATTCTAGCGCTGAGCCTTGTGGCACTCTTCGTCACGTCATTTATATTTGTACGGCTGCATGCATGGCTTGGGACGCATTTCGCATACCTCATTGGGTGAAGAAGGGTTTTCTCCGCACTTACGGCTCCCATGTAGATGTTGGTGTGATGCAGTAGTTCTCAGCGCCCCTCACGTGGTCGTCACTGTAACAATTTGCTTCATTCATGGAATAGATCATTCCCCATGCATTTTGGGTCTCAACCAAAGTTGCCGCCGAGGAGACCCTTTTCTGTGTTGGTTGTGGTCAGAGCCATCGACGGTACAGTTGAAGTCATAGCCGAGCGCCCAGGAACTTGCTTCGTGACGGGGCTGATGAGAGGGTTAGCCCTTCTCCTGTAGAAACACATCGTCTGTCGTGGTTATTACCGGCTGTTTCGTCAAGACAAGTGAAATTGACAAATACGAAAAATAAGGTCAAAATTTGACCCGCACCCCATTAGGCTTCCTGAGCACGACACAGCCTCTTCCCCATCGAAAAGCTGACCGTCCGGCCAGAAGTGGGGACTTTACTGCCTTGGACGGAAGTGTATGTGGACCGATAACGAAACTGATATCGATTTTCTTAACTTCAGCGGTGTCGCAAAAACTGCTGCGGCAATGATCCGACAGGTTCAACCCAAACCCGTTTCGATTGGCGTCTCGGGAGCTTGGGGTGTTGGAAAATCCTCTCTTATCAAACTGATTCGCAACGAGCTGATGTTGGACAAAAGCGCGCCTAAAGGCTTGCTGTCCGACCAGAACACATTCGTTTTTGTGGAATTCAACGCTTGGCTCTATCAGGGATATGACGATGCTCGTGCAGCCCTTCTGGAGACCATCGCCCAAACCTTGCAACACGAAGCGGCTGCCCGGCAAACCGCTGGCGATAAAGCCCTCGAATTCGCAAAGCGCGTCAACTGGTTCCGCGTTATGAAATTGGTCGGGCACGCCGCCACGGCACTAGCTGCGGCACATTTCGGTCATCCGGGACTTGGTCTGCCGGGACCATTCGGGACAGCCTTCGCCGACACACAAGGCAAAGACGATGCCAAAGAAGAAAAGGCAGAAAAGTCCGACACGGCAGACAAAGCTAGTGGGAAGGAAGATCCGTGGCTAAAGGTCGCGGCAAGCGACACTCCGCCGAAGGAGATCCAGGCGCTTCGCAATGCTCTCGAAGATGCATTGCGCGAGATGAACATGACGCTCGTTGTCTTGATCGACGATTTGGATCGGTGCCTGCCCGAAACGGCAATTTCGACTCTTGAAGCAATTCGTCTCCTGCTCTTTATGGATCACACAGCGTTTGTCATTGCTGCTGATGAGGCCATGATCAAACACGCAGTGAAGCGTCACTTCCAGGGAGTCGATGACACTCTCGTCACAAACTATTTCGACAAGCTCATTCAGGTTCCTATTCGTGTACCCCAACTTGGAGTCCAAGAGGTTCGAGCCTATATGATGCTGCTCTTCGTCGAAGCGAGCAAATTGCTGGACGGCAAGGATAAAGAGGATCTCCGCAGAGAAATCTGTGCTCAACTCGGTCGTACCTGGAAGGGCGAACGCGTAGATGCGGAGTTCGTTAAACGCCTGAGAGCACAGTGGCCGGATGGCTTAGAGTCTCAGCTCGATACGGCGGATCGATTGGCTGCGCTCATGACTGGGGCTAAGGACATTGCAGGAAATCCGCGCTTAATCAAGCGCTTTCTCAATGCCATCTCGTTGAGGCTTTCTCTTGCAAAGGCTCAGGGTGTGGCCGTGGACGAAGCGGTCCTCACCAAGCTGCTCTTGTTCGAAAGATGTGGGTCGGCGGACGGTTACGAAGCGCTAATGCGCTCCGTAACCGAAGATGCTCAAGGACATCCGACCATCCTTGGGCCGATGGAAGCAGACGTTCGGAAATCTGACAAGGTTGAATTCGGGAAACCATGGGATGGCCGTTTTTTACGAGATTGGCTTTCACTTGATCCAACCCTGGCTGACAAAGATTTGCGTGGTGCCCTCTATGTCAGTCGCGAACACGCTCCACTCGTATTACCAGAGAACCGCCTTTCGCAGGCGGCCTCCGATGTCCTGACTGCCTTGATTGAGCATCCCGATATGGCCGATTCGCTGAAAGACAAATTTGTAGACATCGATGCCCGAAGCCTCGGTGTGATCCTCGACAAGCTCTTGGAATTGGCGAGAGGCGAACAAGAATGGGGTGCCCCCAAAATCCTTACAGCATGTTTAGCGGTCTCTCGCACGGATACCGCCCTCGGGCGAAAGATTGCTGCATTCCTGAAGGACCGTCCAGCCTTTCAAATCAAAGCCTCCATCGTTCCCAAAATCAGAGGCGAAGCTTGGTCATCGGAAGTGTTCGCTAAGTGGCAAGCTGACGACGAAGTAATTGGGGTGGTAAAGACTGCGATCACGCGGAAAGCGGAGGGCAAATAATGGGTACTTCGTCCTCTAGCAAAGGTTCTCCGTCGAATGTCCCCATGGTTCCACCGTGGGTACCGGACGTTCCCAGTGGACCACCGGAAAATGCACCACCGGACGCCCCTCCCGAGGATGGCATCCCACCCAACCAACCACCGGCAGACAATCTTGACTTGGCTGGAGTAGGCGAGGGTGATGGAATTCCTGCGCCTCCTGCCATTCCGACCGACGACAGAGCCCGTTTGGCGCCGCCTGGGAGATTTGGGGCTGCACGAACGAATCTCTCTGCGTTCGCGCGAAATAGTGATCGGCAAGCGATGCGTCGGGGTATCCGGCACTACGTGTCCCAAGGATATGGCGGAAGCGGCGCGGCGACCCGTCGCATGGGCGGCACCATTCGGTCTTCGGAAGCATTACTTTCCGCAGTCTCCGGAGGGGTAGCGAATCCCTTCCAAGCGCCGGGCGCCCCTCTCGATCCGGCGTTACTTGCAGGGCGGTCCGCCGACGACGTCATGGATGCCGTCACAGACGCCGTTCGGCCAGTGGACGGAACCCAGGATTCGGAATCAAGCCGTGCAGCAATCCGAGATGCTCTTTCAGACACGCTGGAGCAATATCCCACGGCCGATCTGTTGAATCTGACCGATCAACAAAAGGAGTATGCGATAGAAGCGTTCGTGGCAGGTGATCTCTATGGGCGTTTCGCTCTTGACCTTGGCACCCATGTGATTGAGAACGCGCCATCGACTTCGGCAGGATTGAGCCGTTTGAAAGAGGTTCGAGACTACATTCGGGAAACAGTTGCAGAGGCATTCCGCAATTTGAAGACAAGAGGCGAAACCTTATCCAAGAGTCGCGTCGCAACCGTTGTACGCGACGCAATCAAGGAAACGTTCGCAGTGTTCGAGGCTTATACCCGATGAAGATTGTCTGTGCTCCCGAATCTTTCGATTTCACACAAGAAGAAGCTGATCTATCGGTTGTTCTCTTTGGTGCGACAAACGATCCCAAAAAGGGCGCAATTGGTAATGGTGTACCACTTGCAGTTCGAAGGGCGCGCCTAGCGCCTAGTTCCACAGCATGGGACTTGGTTTCACTGGCACTTAGCGTCTTCGCCGCTGACCTCGCCGGCCACCGCCTAAGAAGCCCAGACGGATGGACTCGAACCTTTGACCTACGCATTGCTGTGTCTAATCCCGACTTGTGGTCCACATGCAAGGCAAGTGTCGAACAGCTTCTTCGTTTTCTGACGACCGATCTCTGGACCATTTCTTTCATTGCAGGGGGCGCGATCCCTGCGCCTCATGCAAAAGCCAAGCCCCTTGAAGTTGACGCCGCTGTGTTGCTCTCCGGCGGGTTGGATAGCCTCATTGGCGCAATCGACCGGAGCAGCAGTGGCAAAAAACTTGTCGCGATTAGCCACACCGTCCGTGGAGATGCCGAGAAGCAAGAAGCGTTCGCAAATGCTATTCCAGGTGTTCAAACCCACTTGCGGCTGCCCCACGCCGCGAAGATTCCGAATGCGGAAACCCCTGCATCACAACGGAGCCGATCGCTAATGTTCCTCGCATACGGCGTGCTGGCAGCTACCGCGACTAAGGGCTATTCCGATGGAGGAACCGTTGATCTCTTCGTTTGTGAGAATGGCTTCATTGCCCTCAATCCGCCATTGACACCAGCGCGGGTGGGAAGCCTCAGTACCAGAACAACCCATCCCGTGATATTCGCCCACTTCCGGACGATCCTTGCGGCGCTCGGGCTAAGGGTAAACATCTCTAATCCCTACGAGACCATGACCAAAGGCGAGATGCTGCAAAATTGTGCAGACCAGACCCTCCTTGAGAAGTTCGCGACTTCGTCCACCAGTTGCGGACGCTTCAAGACGTTCTCTTACAACCATTGTGGCCGTTGCGTTCCCTGCCTCGTCCGCCGCGCGGCATTCGAGAAGTGGAAAGGCTCTGATGCAACATACTATTGGTTTGCAGATATAGGCCGCGATGAACCTGAGTATGCGGGCTTTGATGATGTCCGTTCCATGACGATGGCAATCGCCCAGAGTAAATTGGTGGGTGTGCGTCGATGGTTGGGCGCGACGCTTAGTTCTTCGTTCATATCGAATAAAGACCCTCTACGTGAGGTTGCAGGACGAGGTCTGCAAGAGTTGGAAGCGTTGATGGTCAAATTGAAAGTGAAATGATCGATTTCCATGCTCATATCGACCTCTATCCTGAGCCTGTTTCTGTCGTGCAGCGTTGCATTGAGCTTGGGATCTACGTTCTTTCTGTTACGACCACGCCGACCGCATGGGAACGGACTGCGGCGCTCGCTGCCGGTTCGCCTCGTATCCGAACCGCTCTAGGTCTACATCCTCAACTTGCTCAGCAACGAAAGCATGAGTTGCCACTCTTTCGAGAGCTGCTCCACAAGACTCAGTACATTGGCGAAGTGGGGCTGGACGGTGCCCCCGACTGTAAACCATTCTGGAATGACCAGATCGATGTCTTTCACGAGGTTCTCGAACACTGCTCTAATTCGGGCGGAAAGATTCTTTCGATTCATAGCCGCCGCGCGGCCTCCGAAGTCTTGAAGTGTTTGCGACGCTATCCATCCGTGGGTGTTCCAATTCTGCACTGGTTTACTGGAAGCCACAAGGAACTCAGGGACGCAATCGATTTCGGATGTTGGTTCAGCATCGGCCCTGCCATGCTGTACTCAGCGAAGTCCAGAGAGCAAATTGCCATGATGCCTTTTGGTCGCGTTCTCACCGAAAGCGATGGACCTTTCACCCAACATGAAGGACATCCGCTATATCCGTGGGATGTCACCCGCGCTTTAGACAGTCTTGCCGATATATGGAAAAAGACTCCGACTGAAGTCAGCGCCATCCTCCAGGAAAATCTCAGGACATTGGGCGCACACGCTAATGAGCGGAACTAGTCTACGTCGTTGGCCGACGTTGAGCACCCTTGCGCACCCTGTCCTGCCATCCGCAGTTGAGCGATGTCAATGATTGGTCTGGGATATCCCTATCCGCGCGCAGACGACCTCTGCCGAACCCCGGCACAGGTCTGCACGAAAGTTGCTTCTCGTGCGTAACGACATTGCGAGCCGCTGATACATTGAACGTGATGAAGAAGAACTCCAAGACACTGGCAAAGAGCGCTAAGGCCACACCGCCAAGGCCCAAGGTGGCCGACTTCGATGAAGTCACGTTCGCTGAGATTTCCAAGCTGATCTCTGCCTCCCGCGAACGTGCTCTCCTTTCGGTGAATACGGTTCTGATTGACCTCTACTGGAAAGTCGGCGAGCACATCAGCCGCAAGATCGCTGCCGCGGAGTGGGGCGATGGCGTCGTATCGCAACTCGCACAATATATCGCTCGGACACAGCCAGGCTTGCGGGGGTTTACGCGCGATAACCTTTTCAGAATGAAGCAGTTTTACGAGACATATTGTGATGAGGCAATAGTCGGGGCGCTGGCCCGACTATTGCCGTGGACTCACAATTTGATCATCCTCGGGCGGAGCAAGCGGCCCGAGGAACGCGAGTTCTATCTTCGGATGGCAGTACAAGAACGATGGTCGAGCCGTCAGTTGGAACGGCAATTCAACACAGCTTTCTTCGAACGAGCGGTGCTCTCGCCTGTAAAGGTCTCGCCCTCTGTCACAGAAACGCACCCGGAAGCGCAGGACGTTTTCAAGGATGCCTATGTTGTCGAGTTCCTTGGCTTGCCACATGAACATACTGAGAACGAACTCCACCGTGGCTTACTTGTCCGGATGAAAGAATTTTTGTTGGAGCTTGGCCGTGACTTTTGCTTTATCGGTTCCGAGTTTCCGGTACAGGTCGGTACGCGCGACTTTGCATTGGACCTGCTTTTCTTTCATCGCGGTCTCAATTGCTTGGTAGCCTTTGAACTCAAGGTGACTGAGTTTGAGCCGGAATACCTCGGCAAGCTGAGCTTCTACCTGGAAGCGCTGGACCGCGATATACGCAAAGAGCACGAGCGTCCTTCCATCGGCGTCCTGCTCTGCGCCAGTAAGAATGATGAAGTCGTCGAATATGCGCTCAGTCGCACCCTCTCCCCAGCCCTGATCGCCGAGTACCAGACACAGCTTCCTGATAAGAACCTGCTGCAGAGAAAACTACATGAGTTTTATATGGAGAACACCCACAAGGAAGCGCAGGTGGACGAATGGCTACGAGAAACGGTAGCTCCTGCCTACGACGCAAGCTCCAGAGACCCATCTCGCAATGTGTCTGTAGGCAAGGTGCGCTCTTCCCTCTCCAAGGCAAATAAAAAAGCGGTCACAAAGAAGCGCTAACGTTCCGCGCGTCACCTTCGCGCACGCGCCGATGAGTAGCTCCTAAGAGGGTTAGAGCACTAGGCGTCGTGTCGGGAGGCTCCTGCTCCCCGCCTCGTCATTCCATTTTGGAATGACGGCCGCTCAAAAAGTCATTGGACGTTCGCGCGAACTGCCCTTAGTTTTGCGCCTAGCTGACAACACCAGGTCAGCGGAGGTGCAAAGATGCTCAGAATACGCCGTGCATTCCGATTGGAAAAGCCTCTCAATCGGTCGTCCAATTTCCCTGCCCAACGGTGGGCAGAACACTTCTCCAAACAAAAACTTCGCAGCGCAATTCATGTCATGGGGCCAACTCTGACAGCCCTGCTCTTTGCAGGCGTTGGAAGCGGGGTTGCCCATGCCCAGGGAACGATGGATTTCTCTGGGGCGCAAACGCTGATGTCAACTTTCAAAACCTTCGCCATGTACGCTGGGGCCGTCATCTGCCTTGGCGGGCTCATTTTCGCGGGAATCCGCATGATGAGCGGGCGATTTCAAGACGCAATCCCAGGGCTTTTCGGCGCTCTTTTTGGCGCTGGAGTGCTCGGTTGGGGAGCCGGATGGATAGGCAGCCTGACCGGGCAGTCGATGTAGGAGGTGCATCGACATGGCCAAGCGGGGAGAGCCGTTACCGATCAATCAGGCGCTTAATAGGCCACGAGCCAAGCTCGGACTGGACCTCAGCGCATGGATGGCGATTGTCTTCGTCTGCGTAACGGTTTTCCTCGTTGGGTTTCGCCTGCTGGCGATGGTGGCCTTCCCCACGCTTGCCGTGAGTGCATGGCTCATCGTTCGCAAACACCCGAAGATGTTTCAACTGTGGGGCCTAAGCCTCAACCAGAAGTCCTATTATGACCCGCGCAAATACTGAGCAAGCCAAATTCGTTCCGTGGTTCGCCAAGGCCGGAGCCGCGTGCAGCATCGTTCCGATTGCACGCTTCATCGGCCCCAGCATCTTCGCCTTGAAAGGCGGCGGCTACGGATGCCTGTTTGCTCTCACCGGAATTGATGAAGAAGGATTGACCGACCAGGAACTTGAATCGCGGGTGCGCTCGATTGAAGGCGCATTGCGCGGCCTTCCCGAAGGTTCGTGCCTGTATCAGTACACCCGCGTCATGTCCGGCTATAAACTGCCGCGCCAACAGAACTATAGCAATCCTGTGACACAGGTATTCGTGGATGACCGTCTCGGCTTCCTTGCCAAGACCGCCGCCTTTCGGCGCGTTGATCTTCACTGGTGCCTCACGTTGGAGCCGCCCAAGCTGAAAGCGTTCGAGCGCAAGCCACAGGAGAACTCCGCCGACACATCGCGGATGCTGGTGGAACTTCAGAAGGCGGCAACAATTCTGGAAGGACATCTCGGCGGTTTGTTAGGACTCCGACCGCTGGATAAAAACAGCACATTCCGGTTCTTTTCGTATTTGTTCAACCTTGAAGAGTGGGCTTCGCAGGCGCAGCTCCGCGACGATAAGGGGGTAGACCGGCAGATCGTTAGCAATCCCGTCGCATGGCATAGCGATCATCTGCGCGTGGGCAAACGGTACGTGCAGATGTACTCCCTCAAGACGACGCCGGAGGCGTCGAGACCGTGCCTCTTCTCCGGCCTGCTATCACTGGACTGCGATAGCGTGCTGTGTTCGACATGGCGGCCCAAGTCCACCACTGCGGCCCGCAGCGAGATCGACGCGCAGGAGAAGTTCATCTCGTTTTTCAAAGTCGGTGTGCTGACCCGCGTGATGAGCGGGCGCGACACGGCTTCACTGGAAACAGGCGCAGGCGCGAAAGCCGCCAACAGCAGCGTCGATGACTTGAGCCTTGTCATCCGCGAACTGGACAAGAAAGCTCAGGGCGAATACTCACTCCGCTTGCTGCTCGCCGCCAACAGTACGGAGCAGCTACGCGATGCCGCGCCCGCCGTGCATCGGATCTTCGTCGATGCGCGGGCGCAGGTGTTCGAAGAGACACTTGGCAATCTCTGTGCCTTCTATGCCATGTTCCCCGGCAATGGAAAGTTCAATGTCTTCCCAATGTGGCTCAGTGAAGAACACCACGCGCGTTTGTCCTCTGTGTTTGCGCCGCACATCGGCCACCCGCATTCCGAAGACCTGGATTCCGAATACCTCAACGTCTTCGAGACACGCACGCGGACGCCATTCTTTCAGGACGTGTATGTGGATGGTGTGCGTGTCTCGCTCATCATCGGTCCCACAGGTTCAGGCAAAAGCGTCATCGGTAATGCGACCGTTGCGATGGAGCAAAAATACGGCGGATTCACTTACATCTTCGACATCGGCGGCAGCTATGAAAGCGTAGTCGAATTGTATGGCGGTCGCGTTGACCGCATCGGCAAAGATGGCCCTCGCGTTGCGTTGTTCTCTCTGGAGCCGACCGAGAGCAATATCAAGTTCCTGTATTCGTTCATCAAGCTACTGCTGACTAACGGTGGCGCGGAACTGGAGCCGGAAGACGACGATGTGATCCACAAGGCCGTGCAGGACATTTACCTGCTCGACCCGGAAAACCGCCGCCTGTCCAATCTTTTCCTTCCCAAGAAGCTCGACCGCTATCTCTCGAAATGGGTTGGGCGAGGTGTGTACAGCGCCATTTTCGACAACGTAGAAGACAGCCTCTCGCTCTCGCGTGTGCAGTGCTTCGACTTCCAGGGCGTCAATAACGCGCAGTATGCCGACCTGATTGAACCGCTGATGGTATGGCTGCTACGGCGCATCAACGATGTGCTCTACGACCCCGCCAATCTTGGCGTTCCCAAGCACATTTTGATCGAAGAAATTTTCTCTTCAATGAAGAATCGTCAGTTGCTCGAAGGCGCTCTTGCGTCCATCAAGATCGTCCGCAAGAATCTTGGCGGCGTCACGATGATTGGGCAGTCGGCAGAGGATTTGGGAGAGAACGCCGATTCCATCGTGAACTCCTGCACGTCGTTATTGTTTTTGAAGGATGCGACCTTCAACCGCAAGCGGTATGCCGAGTTGTTCAAGATGACAGAACAGCAGCTCGCTCTCTTTGAGAGCTTGCAGGACCGCGAGGCGCTGTACATGCGCCGCGACGGACTCACCAAAGTTGTTCGCCTGAATCTCGACGGACGCAGCTATGCGACATTCTCCACCAAACCCAAAGACCGGGTACGCCGGTCGAAGTTGATTGCCAAGTACGGACTCACCGAGGGCATCACGCGGTTCGCCCAGGGCGAGTCTGCATAACCGAAAGGACCAGAGAAATGAGACTACCCATAATCATCTTTATCACCTGTGGACTTGCCTTTACTACCACCGCCGCCCTTGCCTCTGGCCCCGGTACTCCCGACGCAAAGCATCTCCAGCCCAATGCGCCACGCATTATCACCGTGTCCGAGGCAGACACGCCGCCTGTGGTCCGCGCCGGTTTGTTGCAATCGACGCTCATCCTGCTTCCAGACCAGGAGAAGGTTGCGAATGTCTTTGCCGGTGATACCGTGGATTGGGTGTTCGACGGCGGCCATGTGGCTTCACGCTTCATCAGCATCAAGCCGAAGCTGGCGAATAGCACGACGGACGTACATATTGTCTCCGACCACGGCAATGAGTACACCTTGCAGTTGCGCGAAGTCTCCGGCGACGATGATCCGCACTTTGATTCCAAAATCTTCATCGTTCCGGGTGACAAAGCCGCGAAGGAGAAACTGACCGAGTTGCCCGTCTTCGTCCCCGCCGCCGAGTTGGACAAGGTAAAGCAGGAAGCAGCCGCAGCGCAGGCGGCGCAGGCCGCCACCTTGAAAGCCGAGAAGTCACAGGAAGAAGCGTATCGCAGCCAGTATCCCGGCTCGCTTCACTTTGATTACACCTGGGACAAGTCGAAGGGCAAAGAGTTTGGATTGCAGGCGATATGGCGCGATGACAAGTTCACCTACTTGCGAGGACAGTTTCAGGAGACGCCCGCTCTCTATGAGGTAAAGGACAAAAAGCCGTCTCTTATCAACTTCGATTTCTCGAATGGCCTCTATACCGTTCCGAAGGAACTGGATAACGGCTACCTCGCCATCGGCAAACAGAAGGTGGAGTTTCACCGCACCGAGGAAGCGAGGTAGCCATGCCGGAACCGAATCAGAACATCCCTGCCACCGTGCCGGACCAGCCGGAGTCCAAGCCGCCGCTCAAAAAGAGTATGCCGGTCGTCATCGCCCTGGTCGTCATCCTCGGGCTTATCGGCATCGCTAACCTCTCCAGTCTGTTGAGCGGCAATAAGAAGAACGCTCCGGCCAGCTCTATGCCGATGCGTCCGGCAGCGCCCAACGCGCAGCAGGTTAACAGCTTCGAGTCGCAGCAGCAGTTGCAGGCGCAGCGGGACGCCGAGGCACGTCAGCACCAACAGGAGCTTGCCGCTGCGCTCCAGCAGCTACAACAGACCGAAGGCGCTCCCGGCCCGGAGGCCGCTGGCGCTCCGCCGATGACCGCCGCGCAGCGCGATGCGATCTACGGCAGCAGCCCCAATGCTCCGCAGCATACCTCCAATATGTCGCAGGCCCAGGCCGAGGCCAAGCAGAGGGAGCTTGCGAAGGAGAAGCAGCAGCAAGACGCTATCAACAGCGATACCGTTGCGATTGATTTTGAACGTACCGCTCCATCTCCAGCAACTACAGAGGCCGCCGCGCAGGAGACGGCTGCTACCGCAGCCGGCGGCGCGGCTCCGTCCAAGCCGGTCAGTACAGCGGCGAAAGCCGATGCCCAAAAGAATCCGATGAGCGAGTATGACTTCGATAGCTACGATGGCCGTCTCTATCGCGTCTTCGAGGGAACGGTACTGGAAGGTGTTGTGACCAACCATATCGACGGTGGGTTTAGCGGCCCGATCATGGTTTCGCTGACAACAGACCTTTACTCCCACGACCATCAGCAGCTTCTCTTGCCGCAAGGTACGCGGCTACTTGGCGATGTGCAGAGCGTAGGCAATGCACAGCAGCGCAAGATGTTCATCACCTTCCATCGCGCTATCTGCCCCGATGGTTTCTCGCTTGAGTTTGCCAAGTACATCGGCCTTGACCAGATCGGCACGACCGGCCTTGCAACGAAGGTCAATCACGGATACTTGCAGGCGTTCGCCGCCGCCGCCGCTATCGGCGGCTTAGGCGGACTCGCGCAGATCGGCAACAACGGGAGTGTCTTTACACCTTCTACAGAGATACGGAACGGCATCTCGGAAGAGTCCGCGATGGAGGGTGAACAGGTGCTCAATCACTTCCTGAATCGCTTGCCCATTATCACGCTCAAAGAAGGCTCCCGCGCTCGCGTGTATATCGGCACCGACCTTTTGATCCCGGCCTACGCGGAGCATCGCGTCGATCCCACCTTATAGAGAGGACTTGCAATGAATGACCGCTATGAACATCTGCTCCGCAAGGCCCGCGATGCCAAGCGCGGCGGACATGACGCATGGGGAGTGCAGTCCACCGGCGAGAAGGTCGCCGTTGCGCTCGTTCTCAATCGTACCGATTGGCTGGCCGAGATCGACTACACGATTCCAGAAGCCATCGAGCGCAGTGGCGCAGAGTGGATAGCGATCATTCCGCAGGTTGCGCGGCAGCTTACCGAGGAGGAATGACGGCCATGCAGTCGATTCCGCTCCACCGCTTCTATCAAGTCTCTGGAATCATCGCCGCTATTCTGCTCACTCTCCTGGTCCTTGGGACAGCTACCGGCAGAACTGCTCTTGCGTGGATTTACCTCCAGTCCACCGAGACGATGACAAACGCAACTCATTACCACGCATTTCCTCTGGACAGGTTGGACCCGACCTGCCCGCAGTGCATGTAGTTCAACCACAGGAGGCTTTATGCAAGTCACACTGACCAACCGCCGCAAGTGGCTCATCGGGGCAGGCGCGGCGTTGCTTCTCACGGCGACGCCCAGCTTTGCCTTGTTCGGCATCGGAGATATTGTCTTCGACCCCACCAGCTATGCCAGTCTCGTTCAGCAGCTCACCACGTTGCAGATGCAATACAACATGGTGAAAAACAACATTACGCATTTCTCGCTCAAGCAGCAGTGGCAGACAACGTTACACGCGCTCGAAAACGTGAACGTCGCCAATATGTTCGGAGAGACGGCGGGCATGAGCATCGCGCTCAATAGCAACTCGCCATCCGCATCCTCGACTGCATGGAAAGCTGCTACCGTCACTATGAATGGTAGTGCGCCCACCTACCTTGCCAGCCAGTCTCTCGGCAGCTCCCGCACCTCGCAGCTTGCGTTGATTGAAACGTCCGATGCCGTTTCGCCCGACTGCCTTACCGCCGTGGGCCAGTACCGGAGCGATCGGAGCACCAATGGGACGGCGAACAGCTCGCTCCTGTCTTCACAGTTCGACGTCTCCGATTCGACTAACAGCGAGGTTCAGCAACTCAATCTCCTGAATGCGGCTGAGGCACAAAAGACCGCAGAGATGCAGTCGCAAGGCGCGCTTCAGGCTTGCCTTGCTTCGCAGATGACGCTTGCCAACATGGAACGCCGCAACGCGCAGGCCGAAGACCTCAACACCGCCGTCTTCGTCCAGCAGCAGCGTTCAAGCAACGACACCAGCGCCGCCAATGAAGGAAGCACCTGGGACACCTATCTCCCCTAATCGGAGACCGCGATGCTGAAAGCGCTCAACACGAAAATCCTGCTCGCCATCCTCGCGGCGCTCACCGCGATTGGTGGTGCGCTCACTTACCAGCGGCATGAGGCGCCGAAAGCCGCCGCTGCCGCCGCCAAAGCAGCGGCCATCATTCAAGAACAACAGAAGGAGACCGAAGAACGAAAGGCCGAGGATGAGGCGTTCCGGCAGCGCGTGGAGGCGGACAAGAAGAAGCACAACTCCGCTGCCGCCCATGAAGGCAAAACGTGGCAGAAGTACATTCCCTAAACGCTATTTGAGGGAGGAGGGCGATATGGTTTCCATTGCATTGTTGGCACAAGCATTACCGAGCGCAAGTTCCGGGGTCGATTGGCTGTACCAGTTCACGAACAATCTCACCAATCTGACGACGCAGAACGGTGGTGCGCTCACGCAGCTTGGACTCACGGAACTGGCCTGCATCTCTCTCTTCGTACTCATTAGCTTGGTCGTGAACTGGAACACCACGAGCATGACATTCCGCTTTCATGCTCAACCCGTCCACGCAGGCGATTTGGTGAACTTCCTACTGCGGCTCATCATCTGCTGCCTGCTTGAGAGCTATTGGGTAAACCCGTTTCCCGGCGCGAGCTTCGGCATCAATCACTTCTTTTCGTACATCGCGCAGGCGATGGTTGCCGCCTTCGATCAGAACTCGCTTGATAATCTCCTCCAGCTTTTCAAAACCGCGGGTGATAGTACCGCCATGCCATCACTTATGGCCCCTGTGCAGATCCTTTGCTACTTCGTCGTGCAGGCGCTTCTCGGCATCGCATCCGCCATCCTGTTTGTCATAAATTGCAGCGCCTTCATTCTCTACGGCGTCACCGCCCTGTTCGGCCCTATCTTTGTTCCGCTCTTAATGACAAAGACATTCCGAGCCAAGTTCTTTCACTTCCTCGACGTGCTTATCAGCTTTGCTATGATTCGCGCCGTCGCAGCCGCTTTCATCTTTGTATGGGGCGGCTTTATGAACGCTTTTATTCAGCAGACGTTCAATGGAAATTACTCAATAGAAATGTGGCTTGCCAACCTCATTCCGTGCATCATGGTGTTTGTCGCCTTCATTGTGAACATGCTCTTTATTCCGAGCATGACACAAGCGATCTTCGGTGGGGCTGCCGGAGCCGCCGAGAACATCACGAGGCTTGCGACAACGGCTGCTTCGACAGTCGCAATGATGGGAGGAGGATGAGCTTATGTTCGAGTATCTATTGCGTGTAAAAGCCCTGCATCGCTTAGGAATGGGAAGACCTTTCCTGGCTGCGTTTATTGCAATCTTCGTGGGCGCGGTTATAGCGGGTGTGATTTACGCCTGCGTCGTGTTCCACTCCGTCAACGAAAGGAGTCATCCTCCCCATGTCCACGCACACAGCAGCAGTCAATGAGCAACCGGTACTATCGCCGGAGCAAGCCCTGCTCACCGATCAGATCGGCAATGAAGTCTATGCCTCTCATTACGCCGAACGAAAAACCTATCGCTTCATCCTCGCCTGTGGAACCGTCCTGCTTTGCGGCTCCATGTGGTTGAACCTCTCGCTGGCCCGACGCCCTCTAGTAAACCGCTACATCCGCATCGACGAAATGGGCCGCGCCCAGGCAATCCAGTACAGTGATTTGAATTACAGCCCGCGTGAGGGAGAGATTCGCACTTACCTAACCGATTGGGCGAACTACCGCTATACGATCAGCCGCGACACCATCGCCAAAAAATACCCGCTCAACTACTACTTTCTTTCCAGCAATCTCGCTTCGCAGTTGATGACGGAGGACAACCAGAACCACCTTGTCTCTCAGGTCATGGGCGGCCAGATCGAGCAGAGCGATGTAGAGGTGAAGGATGTCACCATCACGTCTATGTCGCAGCAGACCGTACAGGGCGCGGTCATGACGCGTGGGACGGCATTGCTCGCACTGGATAAGCTCTACTCGCCCAGCCACTCGCGGGAGCCTAGAACAGAGCATTGGATGCTTAGTCTGACCTACTACCTGAATCCCAAGCAGGTTAGCGATCAGGCCAAGATTTACCCGCAATATGAGTTCATCAACCCGCTTGGATTGACCATCACCGAGTTTCACGAAAACCGCGTCTCGGTTGATCCGATTGCGCCCGGCACCAGCGCAGCCACAACAGACGGAGCGGTACGGTGAGCTTCGACCTGATATTGCCGTTCTTTCCTGACGAGTTGCGGGGACTGCTGCTTGATCCGTCCATCTCGGATTTGATGATTAACGGGACGACCGGCGTGTACGCGGATCGTGGCGGCGTGGTCGAGCACATTGCGCTCTCCACACCCTATACCAACGACCGCTTACAGGCGGCTATCGAGCGCGTTGCCCGCATCCTCGGACAAGACCTTACGAGCCAGAATCCCATCCTGAATACGCGCCTGCCGGACGGCTCCCGTGTTGCCGTCGTCGGCTCTCCGTCTTCCATCAATGGCCCGACGTTCACCGTGCGGAAATTCAACCGCTGGTTTACGTCGGATGAGCTGATTCAATCCGGCAGTCTGCCAGAGCAGATTCGGGACGTTGTTGTGGGCTTCATTGCGGAGCGAAAGAACGGCATTATCAGCGGTGGAACCGGCTCAGGCAAAACGACTCTGATGAAGGCGCTACTCGATCATGTTCCCCTGCATGAACGGCTCATTGTCATTGAGCAACCTGCCGAACTAAAGATAACCCATCCGAACGCCGTTCGGTGGGAGGCGGTTGAAGCCATCCCCGGCCAGGTTGCCGTGACACCAAGCCAGCTTGTAGCGGCTGCATTACGTCACCGTCCCGACCGCATCATCATGGGCGAGATACGCGACGAATGCGGTTACGACTTGCTTCAGGCCATGAATACGGGGCATGGCGGAACGCTCTCTACGATTCACGCCAAGAGCGCGTGGGACGCGCTCAACAGGCTATCGGATTTGGCCCTGAGTGCCAGAGCGAATCTCAATCACTCTTTCATCCGTTCGGAGACGGCGGAAGCCATTGACTTCGTTCTGTATTGTGAGCGCGATCATGCGGGCCGACGCCGGGTACGCGAGTTGATTGCGGTCAAGGGCTACAGCCATGCGGAGCAGTCCTTCGAGACTGAGGACATCTATCGAGCCTCCGCCACGGCAAGCGCGGCATGAGTTGAGGATGAAGCCCGAATTGGAGCGTCCGGCATGAAGAACCTTCTTGAGCATGATGCGGCGAATACATCCTCACTGTTGGAGTGTGCTCTTGAGCATGGCCGCACCGAACTTCAAGACGAGCGAATACGGATGCGAGAAGCCGCTGCTTTACCCGGAGGTCAGGCAGAGAACACGGTTCTGGTTTGCCGTTCGATGGCAGCGTCAGGAAGCGAAGGATGCGCGTTGTTCCGGTGCGTGTCTCCCCAATGCCATTCCGTCCCGTGTTCGGTCACTGCTTCGGGGCCTATGCGACGCCCGGCGGCAGGCTCGTTCTTCTGCTTTGCTACGCACCCTACGGGTTACGGTTTCCACCTTCGGCGGACCCACCGTAAATGCAGAACTTCGGCCTTGGGAGTCGCGCCCACTCGCTAGGCTTCGCCCGGTGTGACCCGAACGAGGTTCGGGAATTTAAAAACGGAGACACTACCATGTACCTCAATCGCGCTACCCTCATCGGCTACCTTGGCAACGACGTCGAGGTTCGCAACGGCAAAAACAACCAGAAGTTCACCACGTTCTCGGTTGCCACCAAGACCTCCTACAAGGACAAAGCGAGCGGCGAATACATCTCGCATACCGAATGGCATCGCTGCATCGTCTTCGGGAAGTTCGGTGAGTTCGCGGCCACGCTCAAGAAGGGCGCACACGTACAGGTCGAGGGCGAGATTCGCCACACCGAGTACACGCCCAAGAAGGCCAAGAAGCCGGTACGCACTGACAGCGTTCGGGTCACTTCCATCCTCAAGCTCGACCGCGCAGAGAAGGCCAGCGCGGACGAGCAGGAGTTCGATGAGATGCCCGCAGAGGAAGAGGCCGAATAGGCCCTTCCTCCACACGGCTGAGGCCCGGCCAATCACCGGGCTTCTTTCGTGCTAAGGCCCGCTGCATCGTGCTCACAGAAGAGGTGCCATCATGAATCTAGTCGCTCACCGATTTCTCAACCGTTGCTTCGCACCGGAAGAGACGATTGCTCTCCTGCTTCGCAGAGAGAGTCCAGCCGTTCCGACGCAGCGCGTCGTCACACTGGAAACCGCGCTCGCCCCGCGCTATCAGGCGTGGCTCTCCTATGAGAACGGCACCGGAGCCAATGTCTATGCCGCCGCGAATCCGCTTCGCCCTGGTAGCCGCAAGCGGACAAAAGAAAGCATTGCATCTGTCCGCCATCTCTACCTTGATATAGATACCGATGGCGATGCCCGCCTCGTTGCGCTCCGGGCATCGCAACTTGTACCGCTGCCGACCTCGATTCTCTGCACATCTCCCGGCAAGTATCAGGTGCTTTGGCGCGTCGAAGATTTCGACTTTGCGCGGCAGGAACAGACGCTCAAGCTGCTCGCCATTGCCTTCGGCGGCGATCCGGCTTGCACCGACTGCAACCGTGTCCTTCGCGTCCCCGGTTTCCTGAATCGGAAGTATGACCCGCCGTACAAAGTTACGGTCGAATATCCCGACGATTCCATCTGGACTCCCGATGACTTTCAGTTGGATTCGGTCGCGGTCGATGCGATGCGCTTTGCCTGTGCTTCGTCGTCACGCGAACCGTCGTTGAAGCACAGCCATTCAGAATCGGATTGGGCATGGGTTCTGCATGAGCTTGCCCACGGCAAAGACGCCGTGACGCTCACGCATGAGCTGGCTTCGCACCGCTCCGACAAACCCAATCCTCTGTACTACGCGCAACGCACTATCGACGTGGCTTCCGCCCGTCTCTGGCTTATCGAAGGCAGCAGCTTCGAGGACGTGATTACGATGCTCGAATCCCGCCGCCGCTTCGAGCTTCCCGCTGCACTTTGCTCCGCTCGTGCGCGGGAGATTGCGGCCACGGCAGAGCGCATGATTGCCCGCAGAAAGACCGCCTGATTTCAACCCTCAAAGGAGAACGCAAATGCCACTCATCGAAGTCACCCAAATCCGCCGCGTAACAGCCCACGTCCGGTTCAATGAGCCGGTCGTTACGCAGATCAATCAGTATGCGGCTTTCATCGGCGCAACGCCTGATGAAGTCATCAATAATGGGCTCGAATATCTCTTCGATAAAGATCGAGATTTCGCAGCCTTTCGCGCCTCCGATAAATGCAAGGATGTGCCGGAGCTTCTAAAGCCCCGTCGTGCCAATGGAACCAAGGCTCCTCGCAGCAGCGCGAAGAAGCCTTCAGCCGGGGTGGAGCCAGCAGATTCCGTGGCGGTTCGGAGAGCATGATGCGCCCTCTACATCCGTGGCAGTACCAGAGCGGTGCTGCGCACCGGGTGTATTTCGACACTCCACCCCTCATAGGGAGCTGTTTAGCTCCCTGCGGGAGCTAATGGGTTCCGTCACAAAATGCGCGACTTACAAAAACCGGGGAGCTTATTAGCTCCCGCCGATTTTCGGGATTGGAGCATCGCCGCCATGTCGATTCTTAACACACAGACGAGTACGAAACGCGGCAAGATTCGTGGTCGTGAGAGCCGTAATCAGACGCTCACGACCAAAGTTACCGCGACGGAATATCGCGCCGTGGAGGATGCCGCAGGCGCGGAAGCGAAGACGACCGGCGAATGGTTGCGCGACCTGGCATTGGATGCCGTTGCCGCGCAGACGGCAGGCGGCACAGAAACGGTCGTGCTACCGGAGATCGTGGGCGTCCGTTTGCTGCTCGTGAATGCGCTGCGTTCGGTTGCTATCGGACAAACGATGACGCCGGAAGCGTTCGATAAATTGCTGGACCAGATCGGCACGGCGAAGCATGAGCTGGCCGGAAAAATCCTGGCCGAAGGAAGGAGATAAGGCAATGGCAAAGACAACGTGGGGTCGCAAAGAGACGATCATCTGGCCGCAGCACCGGCCCATCTATACCTATGGCGCAATCTTCGCGGCCATCGTTCTGACAGTCGTATTTCTCTACGGTCGCCTTCGGTTTATCGGTACGCCCTTGCAGCGATTCTACATGCCGGTCTATGTGCGTACTTCCATCTTCGGATCATTCAGCCGGGCGCATCGCAGTCAGTACAGGATGCTCTTTCTGACCGGGCGTGGCATGAAGCCAAGCCCCGTCATCAATGACGATGTGGTGCGTGGAAAGACCGTGGAACTGGGTGGCAGGATCATCCCTTTGACGCTTGCCCCGGCTGCTCTCCAGCGTGGCGAAGACTTGTTGTTTCGAGGCCCGGTACGGAGCTATGTGGATGCCCGGTTGCATGATTACCTCAAGATAGCCATCTATAAAAATGACCTGTCTTCCATCCTGAAAATCCCGCTGCTCTGTGGCGCGGGAATCTTCCTGGTGCTGCTGCCGTTCGCTGTCACCAAGGACGTGAAGCGGCAGAAGGCGCTCAAGTACGGACGGCGGTTGAAAGGCCCGGAACGTCTCACGCCGCAGGAGTTCAACCGCACCGTCAAAGGCGATGGCATCGGCTTCAAAACGGACGACATGAAAGAGATGATTCGGATTCCCGCGAAGGCCGAAGCACAGCACATACAGATCATCGGAGACA
>Ga0070741_10007300_pt1 | contig 22972 bp, 18 predicted proteins | sample Coa_R1_4_FD_66440 | JGI IMG/M metagenome (GOLD analysis project Ga0070741, IMG submission 66440) | Surface soil microbial communities from Centralia Pennsylvania, which are recovering from an underground coalmine fire - Coalmine... | ecosystem: Environmental > Terrestrial > Soil > Unclassified ... | reverse complement strand
ACACATGGACGGATCTGGCCGCGAGAGCGGCGCTTGTGGCTGCAAAGAAAGCACGATAAGTTTTGGTATAGAAATAAGAAGAGACACTGATGAAAAATCTTGCATATCAGTGTCTCTATCTACATTTGTCTGAACCGGTGGTTATCAGAGGTGTGGCTTCTGTGGAAGCCAGATAGGTGAAGCCCGGTTTAGTGTACGAGCGGGCGCGTGCCTATCCCTGAGGGAATACCATGACGATGCGCAGCTGGAATTGTGACACCAAGTACACGCTGCATAGCCATAGTATGGCAACAGTCGCCCCAATCATGGAAGAAACGGCAAGTGCATTGCCACTCGCCATTGTCATATGTGGTGGTGTGTGTATCATTCTCGCCGTGGAATTGTGCTTCAAAGCGAGTAAACTGGATTCTCTCTGGCTCTTCCGCATAGCGCTTGGCTTTTGCGATTTTGTTGATCATACTTGAATTCATGATCTGTCACTCCTTAAAAGTCTAGCAACCACTCCGTGTCCACTTGCAGTCTATGGATACGCTTGGGGAAGCGTAATCTGAAGAAGCATGTTAACGCTCACTATTGTTTGCGTATTATGAAAGGAAACGTTGTATCTGCGCCGATAGCTCGAAGAAACTCTTCTATTCCTCCTTTCTTGTTGTAAAAATACTACTCTACACTGAGTAATGGCCCAAAGAATGAAGAATAATCGATGAGCCCGGCAAAACAACCAAGAGCGATGATATAGAACCAGATTAGGGAAATAAAAAACACCAGGGATGAGTACCCCCAGTGTTTTACATTTTCATCTCGATGTCAGTATCGGCCTCGGTCACAACTGCCAGTCGCAGTGACGTATCGTGCGATGTTGTTGAGACAGAGATCATAAGCATTCCAACCCTCACTCAGTTTCCAGACTGAGTCCAAACGCCCACATGATCAGGACCACTACCCAGTGACCACGAACATACAGGCTGTACGTCCAAACCTTGAATGTCTCTTACTGATGAAGTGATTATACCATAGAGATAGGTGAAAGTCCACCCTTGAAGACGTGAATCTTTTGTTTGTCAACGTTGTGATCAAACTGTTAGAAACATTGATATAACATGATTATTCAGAACATCATTCAGTCTGCTGACAAAGGAAGAAAACTAAATGACGTTCTGAACATTCATGAAATGTACTTTGTGATCTCCTTTTTAAGAGGCTCATAAGAGCTTATTCGGAAGCTGGGTTTGCCTAATCAAGGGGCTTATTGTGCAGCCAGGCAGTATTCCTCGCTGACAAGTTCGTCGTAGATGTTGTATATTTGACCGGCGATTCTCTTCCAGCTAAATCGCTGCACCGATGGGCGAGCTGCTGCACACATTCTCTCATGCAGATCGGGATGGCGCAAGAGCGTGTCGAGTCGCTCGGCGAAAAAGCCTGCATAGCGCGGAACGAGATAGCCGGTTTCACCATGACGAATAATCGTTGTCAGGCCGCCAGCACGTGTGGCAACAACGGGTGTACTACAGGCGAGCGATTCGACGGCAGCAAGACCAAAGCTTTCGTGATAGGATGGCATGACCGTTACATCGGCGGCACTATAAATCATGGACATTTCCTGGCGGGGTCGTGCCCCCAGGAAGCGCACACGATGAGCAATCTTCAATTCCTTCGCTAATGCCTGAAGTTTGTGCAGGTCCTTGTCGCCAGAAAGCTTGCCTCCGACGATGACGATTTGCGCATCTTCTTTCATCATTGCAGCGGCGTGCAGCAAGAGGTCTGGTCCCTTAAATGGGTCGAGCCTGCCCGCAAAGAGCACAACCGGGGGAGAGGGTTTCCAGCCAAGCAACTCGCGTGCTTGCTCGCGATCATGAGGCACAAACAGATTGAGATTCACCCCACAAGGAATGACCTCGATTTGACTGGCAGTCGCGTTGCAATAGCGAATCATTTGCGTGCGCTCATCGGCGGTAGGGGTAATAATACGATCAGCCTGATGGATCAGGCGCTGCTCCATATCCAGGCGAATCTGCGGCTCTGGCTCGTTGGGATTGGCTAACAGTTTTAAGCGCCCCAGAGTGTGAAACGTGGTTACATGAGGAACGTCCCAGTGGCATGCCAGCTTCATTCCAGCCACGCCGGAAAGCCAGTAGTGGCTATGGACAACATCGTAGCGTGCAGACTCGCGTCGCCTGAATTCCTCAACGTGACGCTCAAACGTAGGCAGATATTGATACAGGTCGTTTTTGTGAACGGGTGCAAGTGGCCCGGCCTTGATATGAATGACACGCACATTTGGGCCTGCTTGAACGACTTGTGGGGTGTGCTCGTTTGTCCAACGGGTAAAGATATCGACTTTTAAATGTTGTTGTGATAATTCATGCGCTAATTCGCGTACATAGACATTCATGCCCCCCGCATCCTTCGTACACCCAGGGTTATCTAGCGGCGACGTATGGACACTGAGCATGGCAACCGAGTAAGACATACCGGTTCTACTCCTCTTCTCCTACTATTAGTTGTGACATAGGTTGCAGATGCGGGGCCAGTGCCCTTCGCTCGACAGTTGTAGCTTACGCTCAGGCATCGCATAACCTCCTTTCAATATTTCAATTCAGTCTCTCAATCAGGGAAACAATCTTTGACGCCTATTCTATTTCTTACCAGGATGCTTTTCCTGCTCGCGTAGTTCGGCAATGGCATCGAACATCTCGTCCATATCAACCCCTGATCCTTGCGACAGTTCCTGCAAACAATCCTGACGGCGTTTGAGCGCGCAACTAAAATCCTGGCTCGTCATACCTATCCATGTCGCAAGATCATCGAGAATGGGCTGATCAGCATGCTCAAAGCTATCATCAAATCTGTTCCAGAGCGAGAGTGGGACAGAAAGGATGTCATTGGGGCGAGCAGGGTCAGCATGCGGCTGGATAAAATTCGTGGTGAACCAGCGGCGGCGCGGAGGATAGGCACGTCCCACCAGACCCATGTTCACAACGAGTCCAAGGCGGCGAACGTCGTCAGCCCCTACGCGCAGATCACGATGATACATATAGATTACGTCGTCAATCGTGTCGGCGTGTACACTGGTTGCAATGTGATAGCCCTGAGCGGGTAATGTCAGGTAGCGCCGGGCAACGCGACCCCACATGTAGATTTGCAGGTGATCACTGACCTCATTACAGAGGGCATAGGTATTGGCGGGGTCGATATCGGGCAGACGCGTAAACGCAAAGTTCTCGTACATACCAGACATGTAGGCTAAAGCCGTTCCCTCTGGTAAGAATTGCAGCAGAGCATTGAGCGTCGTCGTCTTCCCCACACCAGCTTGTGGATCGCTTGGTCCTGCCACCGTTAGCGATGCTCTATGCTCTAACAGCAGCCAGATCAGGGCAGCAGTCTCAGCGTCAACACTGCCCAGCGCGATGATCTGCGCCATAGAGAGCGGACGACGTGATTCATAATGCCAATAATAACGTTCATAGGGGTCACGCGGATCAAACATGCTGAGCTTCCCTTCCAGATACAAACAAAGATGATTATTTCATTCTATTACTGATTACTACGTCTGTTGTTCTCCAGCTTCTTGCTCAGGTTCGGCCTTTTTTGGTGCTTCAATGGGAGGGGTGAGCCATCCCGGACGCGGACTCCAGCCAATGCAGAGGACGCGTGGACGCTGTTCTTTCTCTACCTCCACCACACTGACCGAGGCGTTTTCCACAAGCAACGATCCAGCTCGTCCGGGCTCCAGGCCGGTGTAATAGGCAATGATTAGTTTGATCACATCAGCATGCGCCACAAACGCCGGGTAGGCCCCAATGTCTTTCGTGAGCCAGCGTTCGACAGCCGCTACCACTCTCTGCTGAACCTGGGGAAAGGTTTCAACGCCCTCCGGCGCTACCGTGGGATCTTTCACGTATGCCTTCCAGGCAGGATCGTTTTGTGCAAGTTCCCTGATGACCTGTCCCGTCCAATGCCCAATTTTGGTATCCATCAGGTCAGCTTCAAACTGTATTTCTAGATCGCGCCCCTTTGCGATATATGCAGCAGTGTCACGTGCCCTTTCCAATGGACTACTGATAATAGCGCTGATCGGCAGAGATGACAGCGCTTCGGCGAGGCGAGTAGCTTGTTGTTTTCCAGTTTCAGTCAGTTCAACGCCTGGTATCTGGCCAGGCAGACGATTTTCTACATTCCAGGTTGTTTGACCATGTCGAATTAAAAGCAGCGTTTGTTTCATACGATTTTGTGCGCTTCCCATCATGTGATAGCGTTGAGACCAGAGCTGTATACGCCAGCGCAAGAAACGCATCCCCACATAGAGATAGATCCACAGAACATGAAGAAGCCCCATTCCCATATGTAACGATCTCTTCAGGGAAGACATTATCTGCATCAACAGAACTTATTCTTGCTCGTGCTGCATGCGCTCACAGGTGCATGTAACAGCCAGGCCAACTAATTGTATTGTATTGTATCAGCGCAGCTATTAGGAGTGCAACATAGCGTGACTTACCTTGATCTTTATCAAGCGGGCTATATTTCTAGGTAATGTGTGAAGATATGAAATGGATTCACCAGACGTTTGATCAGGGTTTAAGCAGAGTATAGATGACTTCGCTCATCTTGCCCAGGAGCGGATAAATATGGCACAGGTACAGTGCCAGCGTTGTATCATAACAATGCTGACCAAATGCGGCAACAAACTCATCCTTGAACCGTCTCAATCTGGCAACTTCCTGCAACAAGAATGAGCCTTGCCTGCCGACTTTCATTCCCAAATACTCGTGCCACTCACTCCCAACATCTTCAAAGGCGTGAATCCGCAACCCCGCCATTTGACAGGCAGTCTCAACTGGAGTGGGATACATGTTCCGTTGGACAAAGGCCATTGCTTTACATAACCAGGCCGCCTCTCCAAGCTCAAGCAACTCCGTTGCGAAATATGTATGCATAAGCATAAAGCCTTGCGCTTTCAAGACACGGGCGCATTCGTTGAACCCTTGTTGCAGAGCAGGAACATGGACAATCGTTCCACGGCACCAGATAAAATCAAATGCATCATCGTCAAACGGTAGCGCTCCGCTAGAGGCTTGCTTAAAGGCAATATGGGAATCTACCCCTTCTCGTTCCGCTCTCTCCCTCGCCTGCTGTAATCGTTCATCAAAGGGATCAACAGCGGTAATCTGGCAACCAAAACGAGCAGCAAGACGACATGTATAGCGACCATTCCCACATCCAACGTCAAGAACCCGCGTCTGAGCACAAACACCAAGATTCGCTGCTATATCATAAAGCATCTCTGGCGAGCGCAAATTGTCGGGATATCCAAGCTGCTGATAAAAGTGCTCATCTGCTGATGGCAAGAGTGAGAGGGAGCCATAGAGCGCATTGAGACGCTCCTGATACATATCGTTTGCCATGTAAGAAATATTTTCCTTTCTTTTTGTGTCATTCTCTCATTGAAGTATTTTTAGTCATATGCTAGTCTTTCTCACCATATTCTGTCAATAAGAGATTTGGGGCATGAGGGCAAGACCTTTTATTGTATAATAAGTACACATGCACTATTTATAAGGAGATATGTAAATATTGAGGTCCGATCGCTTTCAAGGGATGACGCTGCCCCTTGAGGACAAGATCATTAAAGTAAAGAGAGGTTTGTTCATGCAATCAATGGTATTTTACATTTTTGCAGTGTGATGCGTGTTGTATTTATCGATAAATCGGCGGACGCGATAAATCTGGTCCCTATGCTGGGTTCGGTGTTCTATGGTAGTTATCTGTATTGTAATGTGATGTGTATTGTATTTATCGATAAATCGGCGGACGCGATAAATCTGGTCCCTATGCATTTCTCGCGATTTGTACAGTATTACCCTTTAAAGATGTTTGGATCTCAATACTACGGAGATGTGTTTATGACGATTTACTTTTATAGTAACCGAGAAGAACCTTATGGCTGCTTTTCTAATTTTTCTGCACATGGCTTTGAGTTAGATGGTGAATGGTGGCCTACTAGCGAGCACTATTTCCAGGCTCAGAAATTTGCTGGAACGTCCTATGTTGAGAAGGTGCGCATGGCTCGCAAGCCCAAAGATGCTGCAACTATAGGAAGAGATCGTTCGCTTCCCCTGCGCAGCGATTGGGAGAAGGTCAAGGACGATATTATGCGCAAGGCAGTACTGCGCAAGTTTGAGACACACGCTGATATCCGTGAAATCCTGCTCTCAACGGGCGACGAGTACCTTGTTGAAAATGCACCTGGAGACTATTACTGGGGCTGCGGTGCTGATGGCAGCGGGAAAAATATGCTTGGTGAGATTCTGATTGAGGTGCGTACCCTCCTTCGGCAACGCGCTACTTCTAAACAGTAGTGACCTTCTTCCAATCAACCAGGGCATCGAAGTGATCGAGGGCTGTGGGATCGTTGTCGGCGGCCCAGCCGTCTGGATGTACAGAGACGTGTCGGTTCAGGTAGAGTTGGGCCACGAGCCACTTGCGCTTGCCGGTTCCCACGGGGCCGCGCAGTAATTCTTCCTCCGCTTGCTCTAATAGCAAGGTAAGAATGGTGAGTTGAGCCATGCGCTCGACCAGGCCGCGCATGGGCAGTTGGGCCATTTCGCTATCCAGCGAGGAAAGCTGGTACAGGCGCTCTTCAAGGCGCTGGAGTTGCAAGATCACATCCTGGGCCAGGGGAACCACGAAGGAGTGGCGTATCGCTTGCAAACGCCGATCTAGCATATCGAAGAGGGCCGTTTCGGCTCCATCTTTGAGGATCGCACGCTGTACGTCGAGCACGATCACGTTGCTGGAACCTTCCCAGATCACATTCACGATGACATCACGCAACAGACGCGCATTTACCCAGTCCTCGACGTAGCCGTTGCCACCGCGCATCTCCAGCGCCTCCAATGCGAGGTATTCGCCGCGTTTGGGAATGTAGTATTTGCAGAGTGGAGTAAGGATACGCAGTAAATTACGGTCTTCCGTCGTAGCAAAACGATCGACACGCTCCAGAATGGCAATGGTTTCAAACGCCAGAGCGGCACACCCTTCAACTTCAATGAGCAGATCAACAAGCTGGCGGCGCATCAAGGGATGTTCTGCCAGCGGACGCCCGAAAGCATTACGCCCACGCGCATACGTCAATGCCTCCAGATAACAACGACGCATGGCAGCCAGCGAGCTAATCGCTGACCAGATACGCGTCAGGTTGATCATCTCCGTCATCTGCACAAAGCCACGCTCTAATCTGCCAACAAGATACGCCTGCGCGCCATTGAATGTTGCCTCGCCAGTTGCCATCGAGCGAGTACCAAGTTTGTCTTTGAGACGATGAATGGTGTAAGCATTGCGCGTCCCGTCCTCCAGTTTCCTGGGCACAAGGAATAGCCCCAGGCCTCGCGTGCCGGAAGGAGAGCCCTTTGGTCGCGCTAACGTCAGGATGAGATCGGCGGAGACGTTGGAACAAAACCACTTGTCGCCCCAGAGTTCCCATTCTGGCTGGAAGTCTGCTCCCTTTGGGGAGGAACGCCGCTGAGCGACGGTGGTGGTCAGGCCCACATCAGAGCCCCCCTGCTTTTCCGTGAGGAACATCGCACCCTGCTTGAGTTCTTGCAGAGAGAAAGCTGTCAGACCCGGTAAGAAGCGCTTTCTAAGTTCTTCGCTGCCATAATGTTCAAGGACACGAGACAGCGCATCGGTCATGGCAACGGGACAGAATACGCCTGCCTCGGCCTGCATCCCAAGATAAGCCAGGGCAAATTTGACTGGTTGCGGCACAGGTCCAGACCAGCCGTGTACTCCGTCACGATGCGTACAGGCCGCGATAGCAAACTGCTCATAGGCGATGCGCTCCAGTTCGTGATAGGCGGGATGAAAAATGATCTCATCAACCCTCTGACCACGCTTGTCAAACTGTTGCAGCACAGGTTTCTCGCGATTGGCAACCTCGGCCAGCTGATCCATCTGCTCAGAAGCTACCGCTCCCATATTGGTCAGCAGTTCTTGCGCCCGCCGGTAATCCTCCTCGGACAGGTAACGGCACAAGAGAAACGACAGATCGGCATCAGCCGTATAAAAATTTATGCCTCTGGTATCAGGCATGAGCTGAAACAGGTCTGACATTGCGCGCATCCTTTCTCCGCCACACAGCGCTTGCTTCGTCCCTATATGCTGTTTTCTTAATCTTGCCGACGCGTCACCATCGCCAGCTGACCATCTACCATCCCGACTTGCGCACTAGCAGGCCCCAGTGAGGCTTTACGCAAAGATTGCTGGATCTGCGGTATAGGAGCAACTGTGCAGACATTGGCAGGCTGGTTGTTTGTCACAGTACAGATGGCAGCCGTCAGGTAGTTTGCAGTACCAAAAATGCCCTTAGCAACATTGGAGGATGGATTTTTAAGCTGATTGTTAATATCCTGGTAGGAAAGGCCGATCAATGTCTGGGGACTATACAGCGCCCCTCCGATCACCTGCTGATTGGCAATACTGATGAAAGGGATACCACCTGGCTGCCCGGCAATATAGGGTGGCGCATCATACTTTTGCGCAACCTGATTCTCCTCGGCAGTAAGCTGGTCAAGTTGATTGCTCTGCTGATCGCTGACTTCCTTCGCCTCCAGATCAATATACTGGCTGGTATAAGCAGGACCGTTGTGGAAAGAAAATGTTGAGATATTATCTTCTGAAGACGAGATCGCGGGCAGTGGACCGCTGAATGAGCCAAAGCGACTGAGCGCGACAATCATTCCCCAACGTTGAGCGGCACAATACGGACAAAACTCGCCTCCCATGTAGAAGATTACAGGCTTGCCATCCTGTCCCTTCCAGACGGCTGTCCCTTTCACGGGAATAATCGAATTTGTGGCATTACCAGTACCGACCGTCGCCAGTACATGCGGATCAACATTGGTAAGCGTGTTAAAGGCAGTAACAGCATCAGCATTAGGAGTGGCAGTAGCACTGGAGCCGGTAGAACCAGAGTTTGACGAGCCTGGCGTTGATTGGTTGCCTATATAGATAAAGATGCCGATAATGGCCGCAACTACCACCACGATCCCGCCCACAAGCAGCCACGAGTTTGTGTTTGATTGTCGACGGCGGCGGTTATGTGTATTTTTATTTTGACCGGTATTCATCCGCTGCTGCCGTTGCTCACGCACCTGTTCGCGGCGTTGCGCAGCAGATGTTGACCGGCGTTTCGTTTTTGCCATGCGATACCCTCAAATTGAAGACTATATAGTTACACCTATCTGCCTATTGTAGCACAGGCTATGCGGCCTGTATACGAGACTAGTGTTTGAAAATCTAGCGTTTTATTGATTTTGAGACCTGAAAACTACCTCTTGTCAAGTGAAGCGAAAAGGGCAATTTTTCTTACCTTTCCCATTGGTCTGTTTGTGCGAACAGGAAAGTTTCGGGCGCCATCGGAGCATTGGGAGAGTTTCTTTCAGGCGCGTGCTGCTTACGAGGAAACCCCATCAAAGTTTTTGGGGCGCCCTCGTTTGCCCAAATACAAAGACAAGGCGAAAGGAAGAAATCTGCTGATCTATACAGAGCAAGCGATCAGCAAAAAAAGGCTTGAAGAAGCGTGCTCAGGTCGAGCCCTCCATGCTTCCTATTGCGATCAAGACACGTCATACAGAAATCAATCAAGTCCGCATTGTCCCACGCTCAGGCTTTTACGTGATTGAAGTGGTCTATGAGCACAAACAGCCAAAGAGCGCAGTAGACTCTGCTTCCTACGCTGGCATCGATATTGGCATCGATAATCTTGCAGCGCTAACTTCAAACCAACCCGGTTTTGTGCCGGTTCTGGTTAACGGGCGTCCGATGAAATCTGTGAACCAATTCTACAACAAGCGCAAAGCAGACCTCCAGAGCAAGCTCGGTCACACCGGCACCACCAGGCGGATGGAACGACTGACCACCACACGCAATCGACGCATTGAGCACTACCTGCACACGGCGTCCCGATGGATCATTGATGATCTGGTGACTCATGGCATCGGAACGCTCGTCATTGGGAAAAATGACGGATGGAAGCAAGAGGTCAAGATGGGCAAACGCACCAATCAGAACTTCGTTGCGATCCCTCATGCCAGGTTCATTGCCATGCTCACGTACAAAACGGAACTGGCAGGCATTCGTGTCATGCTTACCGAAGAATCCTAATACCAGCAAGGCCTGTTTCTTAGATCGAGATAACATCCCGGTCTATGACCCCAATCAGACACAGAAGCCGAAGTTTTGCGGCAAGCGTATTGAGCGAGGACTCTACCAGGCAGCAGACGGCACGCTGATTAATGCTGACTGCAACGGGTCGCTCAACATCATCAGAAAAGTAGCCCCTGATGCCTTCGAGGCGGAGGGGGTAGAGGATGGGAAAGGCCACAAGCCGGTAGTCCATCCTGTGAGGTTGTCGTTCCCCTCACCATGCCAGAAGGCTAGCAATGGCGTTAGCAAGAAGTCAAGAGCACGCTAGAACACGCTATGTTTCGCTAGACTTTTTGGAACTATACGCACAAATACGTCTCAATTCCGCGATGGTTATTTTGGCAGGATCACATTTCCTTTTAATCGTGCTGAAGCCCTACCTGCGGCGGGTACACAGAGGGAAACAGCTTCATGCAAAAACTGCTTCTGGCAGTTTTTGCATGAAGCTGTTTCCCTCTGTGTACCATAGGTACGAAAGTAACATGTACAAAGACAAAGACGAGGCTAGTGTGCAGTATACGGCTGAATGTCAAAGGTGGCTAAGTTCTGGATCTGTCTATAGAGCACATTTACGCCCGGATGTATCGTCCCACTACCAGGGTCGGTCCAGCCTCCATACGCTTCACTGACAAAAACATTCATATCGTGTATCAGCGGTGAATTTGGGAACTGTGTGTCGTCCAGTTTGACAAGTTGCTGCGCGTCACTGAGTGCATGTCCCAGTCTATCCTTCACGTTACGCAAGTCTGATGCGATCTGGGTAGTAAGCTTTTTCTGGTTGGTAGTTGCATTCGGAGAACTCGATAGACCATTAAGCTGCCCGATCATAAAATCGATATAACTGAGATTTCCTGGTAGCGGGCTCTGGGCACAATCGAGTAAGGGAACTTTGTTAGTGGCAATCGTTGGTAAGTCTGGCTGTGCCCAGGTGTTGAGAGCAGCGTTACTCAAGTCTTGCTGGGCGCACTGCCCATGCAGGTAATAAAGGATATTGACGACTTTCGCTCGCCTATCGTTAATAACAGTATGATCAACGCCTTCCTGAGACCATTTCTCGACCTCTGTTGTATTTTGCAGCAGCCAGAAATCTAACCCGCCATTCAAACCGAGATGCTGGAGATCTGGCTCATTCACAAGCAGGTAACGCAGATGTGTCAGGCCACTCAAACCATCTGACCCAGCCGTTTGAGGAAGCAGGGCAAAGTAGCGCCACAGCTTCTTGTCGGTTGTAGGAGCTTGCGGCTGCGTATTTGCATTTTCCTCTGTAATCAAGATACTCCCTGTGGTTGTCAGCAGATTGTTGTGCTGTGGATCGGTGAAGAGAAGGGATATTCCTCCCTGATTGACCTGCAATCGACCCAGTGAGATCGCTGCGGCTTTAGCGTTGCTACTCTCGGGCGGTAACCAGCCATAGTAACTTTTACCAGCAGCGGGATTTGGGATACCATGCAGCGTGACCTGGATTTCATCATTTGTCCCTTGATTACTATCCTCAAAGGCTGCCTGCCCTACGATCTGCGGACCAACCACAGTAGTAGCAGGAGGCGGGGTACTTCGTGGGCTTATCGCGGGAGCAGGACGAGGCGAAAGAAATACCGCCAGACTGTAGACGATTAAGACAATAACTGCGCAGGCTGCCACCGCTATAAGTATGATCCTGCGCCGCTGATCATTCCGACGCCACTTACCATACTGAACAGAGGTTGTCGCAGGAAGCGGAACATGTACAGGCAATGGAGGACCTAACGGTGGAGCAGGTCGAGACGGTGACCCAGTCAGGTAGAGTTCCGTCGAATAGGGGTTATTCCTGGCACTTCTGACAGGCACTTTAGCAGTCTCCCCCAGGGCATCGCTCTGATCACCTGCGGATGGAATGCTTGCCGCAGAAGATGGAGTAGAAGGAAGAGATCCCTTTTCAGGGGAGGATGCAGTAGGATCTGCTGGCAATGGGGAACTCGGATTCTGCTTGCTTACAGTCCCTGGTACTGAAAATATGCCGAGCAGAGTATCAGCATCCAGCGGTTGAAAGTAGGTTGAATGGTCTGGAAGGTCCTGTGGATATGCTGAGCGTTTTATCTCATCAGGCACAGGGAGATTGAAGGCTTCCGCAAGTGCGGCAGCTAAAGAGGTCGCGCTGGGAAAACGCCGATCAGGACTCTTCATCAGACAGCGCAGAATAATAGTCTCCAGAGCGGGTGAGATATTCTGGTTAATCAACCTCGGTGGTGTAGGAGAATCGTAGAGGTGTTGCATCCAGAGCGCGTGGGGATTCTCACCACGAAAAGGCGGTGTACCAGTGCACATCTCGTAGAGAATAATGCCAAGAGAGTAAATGTCGCTGCGCTCGTTACCAGGGTTGCCCCGCACCTGCTCTGGAGAGATATAGAGCGGGGTACCAGTAGGAGCGCCGCTAAAGGTGCCTGTGGCAGTTCCCATTAACTTGACAATCCCGAAGTCGGTGAGGATAGGCTCGCCCATTGGATTGCGCGTAGTATTGTGCTTATCGAGTAGAATATTCGAGGGTTTGATATCACGATGAATCATACCATGCTGGTGTGCATAGTCGACAGCTACACAGATAGAAGTAAAGAGGCGCACCAGTTCACGCGGAGACAGGGGATTCCCCTGGCGAGAGGTATTACGAATATAGTCTGCCAGCGTTTGCCCCTCTATATAATCCATCACCATATAGGGCATTGAATAGTTTGCATCGAGAGGAGCTATCTGGAAATCATAGATGTGTACAATATTGGGATGACGTAAAGAAGCGATAGCCTGAGCCTCGCGCAGGAAACGTCCGGTAAAATCGGGATCAGCACGTAGATCCGCATGGAGAAACTTGATCGCCACAAAGCGCCTTAGCTGCGGATCAAAGGCTTTCCACACTTCTGCCATGCCGCCGCGTCCCAGGCGTTGCAATAATTCATACTTTCCAAGGCGTCGCGGTTCTGCACTCATCACATTTTCCTGTTCTAGAAACTAAAGATGATCTACAATCAGACAGAAATATGTGTGCTACCAGGACAGTATTTATACTTATTTGCCTAATCTGATCAATTGTAAGAGGGAAAACGATATTTCATCTTTATTATCAATAAGTATAATTGTGTCTGTCAATAAAATATCTCACATTTTTGAAAGTCGCCACGTTTCAGCACAGACATGAGAAGCGGCATATACCTGGTAGCCTATGATTATTTTATGCTACACTGGTGCTGTATGACACGCATCAGGGATTACACGAAGAGGGGCCAATGCTGATCACTCCTCAGGTAATCTCCAGGCAGCACAAGCGTTTTATAGGGAAGTAAACGCGTTAACAGGAAGGTTGGAATAACATGCAATCGAAGTATGGAAAGGCAGGCATAAGGCTCCCACGACTGCATCACGTCGCGGTAGCAATTCCAGCGGGTGCCCAGGACAAGGTACGCGCATTCTATGGAGGAGTGCTTGGCCTCCAGGAGAAGACAATTCCAGAATCCCTGATTCCCAATGGCGTCGTCTGGTTTGTAGCCGGGGATGGCGAGATGGAACTGCACTTCACCCCAGATCCGTACTTGCCGAATCCCAAAGAAGGACGCCATTTTTGCCTTGAAGTAGACGACCTGGATATTTATCGTCGCAAAGTAGAGGAAGCGGGTCTTGAAATTATCGAAGCGGTTGCCATTCCAAACCGTCCACGATTTTTCACTCATGATCCCTTCGGTAACCGTATCGAGCTTACAACCATCGTAGGAGACTACCGCGAGCCGGAGTAAAGTAATCATAAAGCCCGCGTGCAACGTGTACAAATTTTTATTCAACAATTTTTCTGCGCGCTGCAGCGCACGGAAAAATTGTTGAATAAAAATTTGTACACGTTGCACGCGAGCGCTTTGTAAAAGCACCAGCAAAACTCATGGAGATTCTGCTTGACAAAGCACCAACAATAGAGTACAATCAGAGACGTTACGCCGCATAACGCAGCGTAACACAAACGATAGTCACTTGCCTCGTTCGTCTAGTGGCCTAGGACATCGCCCTTTCAAGGCGGAGATCACGGGTTCGAATCCCGTACGAGGTACTATTTCGCAGAAAAGCCTGGCATGACTGATTATTTGAGTATGCCAGGCTTTTCTGCATTGAGGAGATTGCATATGCTTAGTGTAGAAGAGGCACTTACTCGCATTCTGTCAGAAATCACACTCCTGAATACGATCAAGGTCCAGCTTCCTGATGCGCTCGGGCAGGTGCTAGCTGAAGACGTGGTAGCCCAGGATGATATTCCTCCATTCGCAAATTCGGCAATGGATGGCTTCGCACTGCTCAGCAAAGACAGCAAGGCTCGTGATGGCAATCCTCCACGCCTGCGTGTAACGGGCGGAGTCGCGGCAGGATACGTGGCCGATTCGGCTGTCGAGGAGGGTACCGCGATGCGCATCATGACCGGCGCACCTGTACCGCCTGGAGCAGATAGCGTCATCCAGGTAGAGTTGACACGTTCCGCCGGACCTGAAAGCGATTGGGTGGAAATCCTGGAGGAGGTGGCCTCTGGCAACAATATTCGCCCAGCGGGGGAGGATATGCGCAGAGGGCAAACGATTTTGCAGCGCGGCAGCGAGATCGGTGCATGGGAGATAGGTATACTGGCAACGCTTGGCTGGGCCAGTGTTCCAGTTGTACGCAAGGCACGAGTGGCAATCCTGGGCACAGGCGACGAAGTGATCGATATCGATGAGCCACTGCAACCAGGAAAAATTCGCAATAGCAACAGCTATCTGCTGGAAGCAGCAGTACGCCAGGCAGGCGCGGAGCCGCATCGCCTGGGCATTGCACGCGACAGCGTCGAGAGCCTGCGCGCAAAGTTCAGCGAGGCTATGACCTATGATCTTATTCTGACTTCGGGCGGCGTCTCTGTTGGCGACTTTGATCTGGTCAAGAATATTATGGCGGAACAGGGAAATATCAACTTCTGGCGCATTAATATGCGTCCAGGCAAACCCGTCGCCTTTGGTCACATTGGAGGAGTGCCATTGCTGGGACTGCCCGGTAATCCGGTTTCAAGTGCCGTAACCTTTGAGTTATTCGGGCGTCCGGTGATACGCAAGATGCAGGGCCATACGCGATTGACGAGGCCGCAGGTTGAAGTGATCGTCGAAGATGGCGTACAGGATCAGGCTATGCGCCGCCACTATGTACGTGCCCACGTGACGTGGCGAGATGGACGTTTCATCGCTCGCACCACAGGCAATCAGGGGTCGCATATGATGACCTCCCTGCTTCAGGCGAACGCCCTGGTGATTGTGCCAGAAGGCGGCGCTGTAGTACACCCGGGAGACACAGCCAGGGCCATTATGCTCGATTGGCCCGAAGAGTAGCGGATCATTATCGGTGCATGCGGTAACGCAACTGGTCACGAGAGATGCCTAACAAGGCAGCGGCATGCACCTGATTTCCGCCACAGCGTTCGAGCGCCTCTTTGATAAAGGTACGTTCGATAGAACTCAGAAATGCTGGCATATCAATACCTTCGGGAGGAAGATGGAGTTGCTGTTGTAGCTCTTGCAGGCGCAGACTGGCACCACTTTTTTCGTAACGAACATTTTCCGGGAGATCCCTGAGCGTAATCAGATTGTTATCACACACAATCTGACCACGCTGAATGACACTGCGCAACTCACGCACATTGCCAGGCCAGGGATACTGCATCAAGAGCTTCACAGTCTCATTGCTCATACGTAAAGGCTCACCACTCTCTGCGCTGTAGAGTTGTAAGAAATGCTCTATGAGTGGCTCGATATCTTCGGGCCGCTCACGCAAAGGGGGGATAGTAATCGTCATAACTTTCAAGCGATAAAAGAGGTCATCGCGAAAGGTCCTATGCGCTACAGCGGCCTGCAAATCGACATTGGTTGCCGAAATAACACGTAGATTGACGTGAATCTCTTTGGTGCTTCCCACACGACGAAAGCTGCGGGTTTCAAGGAAACGCAACAGTTTTGCCTGCAAGACAAGAGGCATCGAGCCGATTTCGTCGAGGAAAAGCGTCCCACCATCGGCCCGCAAGAGATAGCCCTCACGCGAAACTTTGGCGTCGGTAAAAGCACCCGCCTCCACGCCAAACAACTCGGTCTCTAGCAACGTATCGGGAAGAGCAGCACAGTTAATATCGACGAACTGATAGGTCGCACGACTACTCAGTTCATGAATAGCGCGTGCGACTACATCTTTCCCTGTACCACTCTCACCCTGTAACAGGACCGTCGTAGTTGGATACATCGCCACCTGACGCACCTTCATGATTACGTCTTGTATGGCAGAACTGCATCCAATAATCATACCAGCAATCAAATCGTCGCTGGCGGAAGACTCCAACGTTTTGCCACAAAACGTTGTCCCACGCCCCTTCACACGTACCTCCCTCTCTCACCAAAAATTACGCGCTAGTTTCCGATGCCTCCAACCTGCGCATAGATTCCACTATGCGATCCCAGTGGACCACCCGGCTGCAAGGGCTGCAAAGGTTGCGGGGAAGCAATCCAACCACGCCCAGGCACAAATGTCGCCCCATTACCACCGTTGCCCCATTGTGACTCCGTCTCAAATTGCAACGGAGATGAGAATTGCGACTGGGCATCTGGAGCCATTACAGGTGGAACGGGTACAGATGGAGCGGGTACGGCAGACGACCAGGGAGGAGCTGTCATAGCTGCATAGCCAGGAGCGACGTAGCCATTACCCAGGCCAGAAGCTGCCAGTTCCCGCGACATAGACGAGAGTTCATATGTCTGTGGCTGCGGCCCCGGTGTAGTCAAATAGATGAGCCCCTCAGCGATAAGCTCGCCCGCAACCTGGCAAAGAAGTTCAGGAACCATAGCCAGATCCTGACAGGCCATTTGTAACGTCGTTTTGCCATCGACTCGCGTTAAAAGACGCCACTGGTCAGGTGTCAGATGTACAGGGATATTGCGATCACGCAGAGCGGAGAGATCAGCAGGCATCAGGATCATCTCAGGTCGCATAAACGAAGTATCGATCCGTTTTGGGGGTGTGGGGGACACTGCCGGTACAGGTTGCAGAGGAGCTGGCGCTGGAGTATTCACAGATGACATCTGAGGTGCGAAGCTCGGATTGATAGCAGACATCGGTGACGCCGATAAAAGATCGGCTCCGCTTATCATCGACGCGGGCGATGAGATGGCATCATCGGCAGCAAATATGGGCAACGATCCCGAAGTTGAGGAAAGAAGCGACTGCGCAAAGGGAGAATCATTAAAGGCCGAAGCATCAAAGAGCGGCTCAGAAGAAGTACGCGCCGCAACGTTTGCAACATCTGGTATAGACGGCGCTGAAGGTAGAGGGCCAGAAACTGCTATCCTGGGTGGAGTCATATCAGCATCCTGCGCACGAGAAACCGCAGCTACACGTCCAGTTTGTACAGCAGTTTGAGGCTGAGTTTGTGGGGCCGCAGAATTGGCAGACTCTAACAACGATGAAATAGACATGGAAACGAGCAAGCGATCAGGAGGAGGAGGAGCATCCTCAGTGAAATGTATTTCTCCGGCAGACCAGGGAAGAAGAATTTTGAGGACATCTACAGTTTTCTGTATGGCCCAGGTACGTAACTCTTCGCGACTAACGAATTTCCGTTCCATCAGAGTCAACGCCACGCGCGTCTCACTCGCCTCTTCAGGACCTAGAACGCGCCGTATTTCCTGGAATGCTTGTTGTGAAATAACCCCATCTTGTAGTAATCGTTCCCCTAGAGTTGCTATCGTGCGAATGGGACCTAGAGAGAGTAAACGTCCCTCGCGTAAATAGAGCTCAACCGATTGCGCCCCCTGTTTAATTGTCAGCAATCCGGTCTTTTCATGCGCTTCAACACGTTGTAACACACTAGCCAAACTGAACTGCTCTAACATCCCTATGAGCGACACAGTCATTCACCGTCCATCCAAAAAACGACCTCGCATAGAGCATACACATTCCCCCACAGAACACGTACACATCAGAGCGAGAGTCCACTACACTTATCGCAATACAAAAACCAATATCTATTGGTGTAACATTCTGTTCAAAGTAAGCTTCCTACAAAAAGCCTGAAAGACCTCTATAGTTGATAAAAACAGGCTACACCTCTCAGGCATTGTGAGGATAGATGTGAAAGCATAAGACGTTTTCAGGGACACCTACGCCCCTGAAGCGGAAGGAGAGGGATTCGAACCCCCGGGGCTGTTAACCCAACTGTTTTCAAGACAGTCGCAATAGACCACTCTGCCATCCTTCCGCACATAATATACCATATTCGTTACCGCTTTGGAAGGGGTCCAGGAGGGGGTTGGAGAGAATTTTCAAAAAACTGCAGCGATAGTATTTTTTCCGCAACGTGGTCGAAGCGCATCCATTGCGACTTGATCACTATCATATGCAGACAACTGCAAAGATTACGTGGGAGAGAGCAGAGAAATACCCATATAGGGACGTAGTACTTTTGGGATAACAACCGAGCCATCGGCCTGCTGATAGATCTCCAGGATAGCGGCCATTGTCCGACCTATGGCCAATCCCGATGCATTTAAGGTATGCACATACGCTGCACGCGCATGGCTGCTAGTGCGATATTTGATGTTTGCCCGCTGCGCCTGGAACGCTTCGCAGTTACTCACTGAAGATATCTCAACATATTCTTGTGTGCTTGCCATCCATACCTCTATATCAAATGTTTTCGCAGAACTGAAAGGGAGATTGGCTGCATTGAGCGCAACGACGCGATAGGGCAATTCCAGGTATTGCAGTATCATTTCCGCGTGCTGTAACATTTGTTCAAGCGTATGGTAGGAATCCTGGGGGGCAACGTACTGAAATAGTTCAACCTTGTTGAATTGGTGGAGACGTAACAGGCCACGATTCCGATGCGACGACGATCCAACCTCACGCCGAAACGCAGTCGTCCAGGCGACATAGCGCAAAGGTAGCGAACCAGGAGGAAGGATCGAATCGCAATGCATGCCCACCAGAGGCACCTCGGCGGTTGGATTAAGAAAGAGTTCGTCTTCGGAACAAGCATATGCCTGATCCTCAAATTTCGGTAGTTGCCCAGCTCCGATCATGACTGACCGCTTGACCAGCGCAGGCGGCATCACTTCAGTATAGCCATGCTCGCGCGTGTGTACATCCAGCATAAAGGAGATCAGCGCGCGCTCCAGGCGTGCACCTGCCCCCTTGAGCGTGACAAAGCGGTTACCAGCTACCTTCGCCCCACTCTCGGCATCGATGATGTTCAGGCCTGCACCCAGATCCCAATGTGTCCTTGGCTCAAAGTGAAAAGAGAGAGGCTTGCCCCAACAGCGCAATTCATGCCCATCAATATTGTCGCCCTGCACACTGGAATGAGGCAGATTAGGCAAGTTGAGCAGCAACAGGTGCAGCCGGGTATCGACATCAGCAATGTGTAATTCAACATGCCGAATATCCTCTTCGATAGCACCAGCTTGCTTATTTAAAGCGGCACGCTTGTCGGTAGGAGTAGCCCGTATCTTCTCTTTCAGTTTTTTGAGTGATGTGTAGAGGCCATCATTGCGCGTGATTAGTCCGCGTCGTTGCTCAGCCAGGCGCAGTATCTCATCGATGTTGCGCACTTCACCACGTTTAGATAATCCCTCGCGTACCACATCAGGATGTTGACAAATAAAATCGAGGCTCAGCATGGTTTTAGTATAGCACACCATGTTTTTTCTCGATATGCTAGACACCTTTACCCAGTACTCATGCATAGTCACCGGATAGTAAGCATTCTTCGTCCCCTTGCTATTGGCTTGACAACATCAAAGAGGCAGGATACATTGACCTAGAGAGGCCGGATAAATATAGGAAGATAACACGATGGAAGATGCAGAAGATTGGATCATTGATGCTAATGGCTTCTACATTGCGACTCGCTCCTTCCTGATTCGGCGTGGCTTTTGTTGCGCCAATCAGTGCCGCAATTGTCCCTACATTAACTGGCACAACTCCCCAGCATGGGAACCACTGCCAGCAGAAGCCGTACAGATTACCGAAGCACCGCAAAAAGCAGTAGAAGGGGCACGAAAAGCACTCTCCTATCATGAACAACTGGTATGCAACGGGAACCTATCCGAAAACGAACGCCATCAGGCAATGGTCGCACACTATCGCTTGCTTTTAGAACGTTGGGGAAAATCCAATGAATAGAACAGCACAGGGAAAAAGGGCATGTAGCTCTCAGCGTTGCCGGGATAAGGTCAGCGCAATTCCTATCCCCTGGCCGACGAGCACGAGCACAAGCAGTGCGATCACAAACACGAAAAAAAGCGGTTCGCGGAGATTGAGGTACTCATATCCCAGGGTATGGGCCGCAGCAAAGAGCATGAGCAGGTAGGTCAAGCGCTGCACCTGCTTCCATCGTTTCCCTTTGAGGACACGCAGAGAGAAGGTATTTGAAAGTGCAAGAAGCACAAGGAGAAGTACCGTAGCCAGAAGACCCAGATCGTTGCTGATGCCAAAAAGCGTGAACTGTGGCACATAGCCACAACATCCAGCGCGTAGAAAATACAGTAGCACACTACCATCAAACACTCTTCCCTGAATCACTAGCACAACATGCCAGCAGCCGGTGATGGCTGCCCAGATACCAACATCACGCCGCAGATCCAGATGTACCGGGTTGTGGCGCATACGTAGGAGATTGAGTGGTCCAATCAGCAAGGTGACACCGATCAGGAGCAGGCTGAAATACCCGAACATGATGCTCATGAGCTGGCCCTGCTTTTCTCTGGGAATAAGCAGGGCCACAAGCACATAGAGCAATATGGTCATGCTCCAAAGCACCATGTGAGTGATCATCCGACCTTTACGAGAGCGTTTCATTTCTACTGTCTGCTAGCGATAGTATTGACCAGAGCTTCAAAAACGGCAATGTTCGGCGTATCGGTAAGAGAGATGGTAGACCAGAGCTCGGACTCGCTCCCTCGGCGAATAGTGATACCGCCCTTCTTCTTATCAACCTCAATAGCCTCAAAATTTCCCCATGCCAATTGTACATCACCATCGCTTTGTGTGTTACTAACACCTGATGCTGAGACAGTGAGCGTTCCAAAAGTAAGAGAGATGCCAGCCTGATAGCTTGCCAGTGCTCGTGGAAAGAGATAGCGCGGGTAGGTTTGCTCAAGCATGGGGGCAAATGTGCCCAGACCGTAAAAGCTGGTATCAATTTCACAGGTTGTGCCATCGGCACATTGCACGGCATAGACATCTATAGAAGATTTACGGGTTTTTGGCGTGCTCACTCCAGTCTTGGGGTCTTTCTCGGTCATAGATACGATCTCCTCTAGCTTATGCCACACATGTGTTACCTGATCCCAACGTATCTCCTTCGCACCTTGTTTGTTCGTAACTACAAAACCTTGCTCGTACACATCGACTCGCAATTTGCGGTTGCCCAGTGCCAGGCCCATAGCGACGATGCCGCAAAGGCCCATGCCTAACCCAACGGTTATGAGCCATTCCTCTAGAGAATTCGACGAATTACTATAGACGGTAGTTGAGGGAGTGATATTCGTGAAGCCACAAATGGCGCAGGGCAGACCCATAAGAAAGAGGAGTATGCCAAGCAAAATAACTTTGGCGGTGCCTGGTTTGTATACCGCCAGTCGAGGACCGAGTTGGTTTGAGTTTTGATTCATGTGGGCGTCCTTTTCCCTTCTTACACTCAGTGCAAGTGCAATCGATGTGTTCAAATGATCGCCCACACGGGGTGGCGCTACGCGGTCTGCACTAGCGCCACCCCGTGTGGGCGATCAGACCTGAGCAGTTACGCTTGCTGCTAGTATAGCACACCTGATTTCAAATACTAGAGCTTATTAAAATACAGGTCGCATACAAGCCCGGTTCTTGTTGTGAGATAATTACACGAAAGGAAAGAGAATTCCAGGAGACAACAAAACGTATGCAGCAAAAGATGCAATTACTCTGCTCTACAGGAGCTTTTAGCCGTTATCCCGACTATACGGACTATCGAGCCATTCTGGAGTATGGTCCCCAGCTTGAGGTCGATGGCTTGGAGGTAATGTTCTATCCGGCCTGGTATGCCAATATTGATCGTATTGCAGATGATCTACAAGAGTCAGGTTTACGCTTCCCAGCAATGCATTCAGAGAAGAGCATTGGCACAGCGCTGGGAAAACCAGATCTGGCAGAACGTGAGCAGGCAATACACGGGCTTGCTGAAAATTGCCGGTTAGCCAGCTTGATCGGCACGGAGGTACTTGTCCTGCACCTGTGGGGCTGGCCCGAATTAGATGATAATCTTGAGAGAAATCTAGAGCATCTCACGACCTGTCTGGATATCGCTGCACAATATGGATTGGAACTGGCCATAGAGACCATTCCTTGTAGGCAGACCGATCCCTTGAGCAATGTGCACAGGGCGGTAGAACGCGATGGACGCTGCCGCGTAGCATTGGATACCGAATTTCTGGCAGGTTCTCGGCAACTGGCAGGCGTATTTGCAGAGGATTGGCTATGGCAAGAAAATCGGGTACAACATGTACATATCAAGGATTTCGACGGTCAGGCTTTTTTACCCGATGGAACGCGCCGCTATTTGCATCCAGGCGAGGGAGATGTTGATTTTATAGACTTCTTCGCTCATCTCAAGCAGCGCGATTTTGCCGGTAATATCAGCCTGGAAGCTCCAGCTATTGATCCAGAGGGAAGAGTAGATCTTGGGAAGTTACGCAAGAGCCTGCAACTGCTGCGTCAGTTGATG
>Ga0070741_10007299_pt1 | contig 22975 bp, 32 predicted proteins | sample Coa_R1_4_FD_66440 | JGI IMG/M metagenome (GOLD analysis project Ga0070741, IMG submission 66440) | Surface soil microbial communities from Centralia Pennsylvania, which are recovering from an underground coalmine fire - Coalmine... | ecosystem: Environmental > Terrestrial > Soil > Unclassified ... | reverse complement strand
CCAGGCCGCCTACCCGTTCGTGGCCGAAGGGGGCCTGCCCTGCGGGCAGGTCTACATCGGCCGGGACCTCTACGGCTCGTCGTTCTGCTACGACCCCTGGCAGCTCTACCAAGCGAAGGTCATCACCGGCACCAACGCCGTGGTCGTCGGCCAGATCGGCCGGGGCAAGTCCGCCTGTGTCAAGACGCTGCTGGCCCGCCAGGTCCTCCACGGCCGCAAAGGCGTCGCCTTCGACGTCAAAGGCGAATACGCCGCTCTCGCCGAAGCGCTGGGCGTCACGCCGTTGCGGCTCGAGCCCGGCGGGCGGCTGCGGCTCAACCCCCTCGACCCCCGCTCCCCGGCCCGGGAGCAGGCCGAGCTCGTCGAGGCCCTGGCCGCCACCGCCCTCCACCGCCCGCTGTGCCCCGAGGAACGCAGCGCCCTGGAACTGGCCATCGCCGCCGCCCGGACCGGCCGGGCCGAAGCCACCCTCCCGACGGTGGTCGAGGCCCTCTTCGACCCCGACGCCGCCACCGCGGCGACGATCCACACCACCCCGGGCCGGCTGGCCGCCTCCGCCCGGGAGGTCGCGTTGGAGCTGCGCCGGCTGTGCGAAGGGGCGCTGGCCGGCATGTTCGACGGGCCCACCACCGCCGGGGTGGACTTCCAGGCGCCGCTGGTGGTCGTGGACCTCTCCGGCGTCTACCACTCCCCCGCCCTCCCGGTGGTCATGACCTGTGTGGCCGCCTGGCTCCAAACGGCCCTGGCCGCCGACACCCAGACGCGGCGGGTGGTGGTGATGGACGAGGCCTGGCGCATGTTCGGCGACGTGGCCATCGCCGCCTGGATGCAACAGAGCTTCAAACTGTCCCGCTCGTTGGGGGTGCAGAACATCCTGGTCATGCACCGCCTCTCGGACCTCGGCGCTGCCGGGGCGGCCGGTTCCCATCAGGTCCGTCTCGTCGAAGGGCTCTTGGCCGACGCCGAGACCCGGGTCATCTACGCCCAGCCCCCTTCGGAGGTGGAACGGTGCCGGGAGCTGCTCGGCCTCACCGACACCGAGGCGGCCATGCTTCCCGCCCTGCGCCGGGGCGAAGCGCTGTGGAAAGTGGGGGGCCGGTCGTTCCTGGTTGAGCACCGTTTGGCTCCGGGCGAACGCCACCTGGTCGATACCGACAGCCGTATGACACAAACCCCCACGGGGAGCCCGGCGCCGGTTGCCGCCTGAAAGGAGCAGGAACCTGTGAGTCAGCCCACCGCCCCCGAGGAGCTGCTCCTCACCGCCAGCCAGGTCGCCGCCCTCCTCGGGGTGGGCCGCAAAACTATCAACCGCTGGAGCGACGAAGGCCGCCTCCCGATCACCACCGTCACCGACGGCGGGCATCGCCGCTACCGCCTCGACGACCTCGCCCCCATCCTCGCCGCCGTCCCCTTCCACCGCCGCCACCCACCCCCCGCACTGGCACCGGCGACCCGCTGACCCCGGAGGCCGATGCTGTGAACGGCGATCCCCGTTTCGACCCTCGCTTCCACGATCCCCGCGCCGGCGGCTACGGGCCGCATCCCGGTACAGGGTGGGGGCGGCCGCTCCCCATGGGAGGCGGCATGCACCCGGCCGGGCCAGGGGGCCCGTCGGACCCGTTCGTCACCGCCGCCTTCTACGCCGTGCCCGCCGTCGTGGCTGCGCTGTTCGCCCTGCCCGGGCTGGCCGTGTTCGCCGCCGCCTATGGCCTCGCCGGCTGGCGGGGCTGGCGGTGGTGGACCCTGGCCGTCGGCGGCCTGGCCACCGCCGCCGTCTCCGTGGTGGTGCTGGGCGGGCCGGAGGCGGCCTGGAACCACCACTTCCTCATCTACCGGGAACTGTTCGCCACCACCCCGGGCGGCCCGGCCATCGGCGATCTGGCCGCCACCCGGTGGCTCACCTGGCTCGTCCATCAAGCGCCGCTCGGCGCCGCTCTTGGGCTGCTCGGCGCAGGAGCGATCCGGGAGTGGATCGGCTCTACGCCCGCCCACGAACTCTCCTGGGGCGCCCAGCGGCGCCGGGCCCGCCACGTCGGCCACCAGGCCAGGCGGGCCCGCACATGGGCCGGCGCCGCCCCTCTCACCACGGGTCGCAAACAGCGGGCGGTGCTGGGGGCGTGGATCGAAGGGGACCTGGCCGACTGGCACAGCAGCCGGTGGGCCACCATCCCCGCCCCGACCCTCGGGCTGGGCACCGTGCTGGTCGGCCTGCCCGGCGCCGGCAAGACCGAAACCCTGCTGCGCCTGGCCGAGATCGGCCTCAACCAGGGCATGGACGTCCACGTCCTCGACGCCAAAGGCGACCCGGCCACCGGGGCGCGCTTCGCCGGGCTGTGCGCCGCCTACGGGGTCGAACCGAAGCGGTTTCCCGACGAGGCCTACGACGGTTGGCGGGGCGACCCCGCCGCCCTGCGCAACCGACTGGCCCGGATTATTGACTACACCGAGCCCTACTACGCCGACGGCGCCCGGGATCTCCTCGCCCACCTGGTCGACGGCCCGGGCGGGCCGCCCCGCTCCCTCTCTGCCCTCCTCGCCGCGCTGGCCGCCGCCAACCTCGACGGCCTCGACCCCGCCGTACGGCGGGGCACCCTGGCCCGCTACCGGGCCTTCGCCGCCGCCGCAGCCGGCGGACTCGATGGCACCTGGGCCTACGAAGACACCCGGGCGTCGTACGTCCTGTTGGACGGGGTGGCCCTGGGCGACGACGCCCCCCGTCTCGCCCGCTACCTCGTCGAGGACTTCGCCCACTACGCCGCCGCCCGCAAACCCCCCGACCGGCGGGCCCTGCTGCTGGTCGACGAGTTCTCCGCCCTCCGCTTGCCGAATGCGGCGGCGTTGGTCGAGCGGCTCCGGTCCTTCGGCGCCGGCATCGTGATCGCCGCCCAGTCCCCCGAAGGTCTCCACGACGACGCCCGGGAAGCCGACCGGCTCCTGGCCGCCGCCGCCACGATCATCGCCCACCGCGTCGCCGACCCCGACCCCATCGTCACCCGGGCCGGCACCATCAAACGCCCCGAACGGTCCCACCAGCTCGACGGCACCACCGCCACCGGGGCCGGCTCCCTGCGGATGCAAGACGCCTACCGCATCGACCCCAACGACCTCCGCAGCCTCCCCCCCGGCGTCGCCTGGATCGTCCACGGCGGCCATGCCGCCAAAATCGCCGTCACCCGCACCAGCGCCGAGCCCGCCCCGGATTCACCGATTGCGCCGGCCGTCCCGGCGGTGCCGGCGGCTGACCTCGTCGAGGGACCGCCGTCCGAGCCGCCAGCCGCCAGCGGGCCCGCCTCCTCACCAGCCGCCCAAGGGGTCTGACAAGCCCAGAGCGCTAATCGTCCTGGCTGTCGTCGTCCGGGCCATCGGGGTCATGCGCCTGCCAGTAGGCCAACACGGGGCCATCAAGCAGCGGCCACGCCTCCCGAGCAGCCTCCAGGGCATCGAAGACGAACCCCTCAACCTCTTCGACCTCGGCAGCGTCGAAGAGGTCGTCGTCCGAACCGCCCGTCGGGGGATGCTTGTGCACGAGCTGCGACCAGGACTCCTGGGCGGCCCGGGCGTTCTCCGCCAAGCGGCCAATCAGGTCCTCAACTCGCCCGACGTCGAGGACCACCCCATCATCAGCGACGTCGTCGTCGTGGCTGCTCACAGCCGCGGACGCTAGTTCCTCGGGCATCCACCAGGCATGCATACAAGCTTGTTAGCTTGCATGCATGTATTTCGCCGTTGCGAACCAGAAGGGCGGGGTGGGCAAAACGACGGTCACCCTCGGGTTGGCCGCCGCGTTGGCCGAGACGGGCCGCCGGGTCCTCGTCGTCGATCTTGACCCCCAAGCGTCGGTCACCAAAGTGCTGGGGGTCGATGCGACCGGCTGCCTGTCGATGGCGGACCTCCTCCTCGACGGCGCCGGGCACGCCATCGGCGAGGTCGTCCAGACGACGAGCTGGGGTGTCGATCTGGCCCCGTCGGAAATCGCCCTCGCCCGGCGGGAACAACAGCGCCAGCTCGGGGACGAGTACCTCCTCGCCGAGGCCCTCCGACAAGTCGACCACGACGTGGTCCTCGTCGACTGCCCGCCGTCCCTGGGCGTGCTGACCATCAACGGCCTGGTCGCCGCCAGCCACGTCCTCGTCGTCACCGAGCCGAGCTACGTCGCTCTGGCCGGCGTGGCCGACCTGCTCGACACCGTGGAGATCATCCGGCGCCGCTACAACACGGCGCTCCAGATGGCGGGCGTGGTCGTCAACCAGGTCGACGCCACGACCGAAGCCGCGGCCCGGACCAACGAGGTCGAGAACTACTTCGGCGAGGCGCTGCTCTGGCGGCCGTACGTGCCCCGACGTACCGCCCTGCGGGAGGCGCTCGCCAAAGGCCTCCCGCCCCGGGCCCTCGGCCGGCGCCGGGGCGCCGAAGAGGTCGCTGACATCTTCCAGGCGCTCGCCGGCAACATCACGGAAAGGCTCGCTGTCCATGCCTGAGTCGCGCCAGGCCCTCGCCAAGACCCCCCGACTCCACCCGGCCGAAATCGCGGCCGTCGAGCAGTCAACACCTCGGCCCCGCCCGACAGAGACCGAGCTCGTCCAGTTCTCCTTTCGGGCGCCTCGGGAGCTTCGCAAGCGAGCCAACCGGGCCAGCGCCGAACTCGAGATCCCGGTCCAACAGCTCGTCAGCGACGCCCTCGCCCGGTACCTGACCGAGCGGGGGTTCTAGCCCATGCAAACAAGCATGCTTGTCTGCATGTATGTCTGCATGCCTGCTTAACGACCTGCGCCGGGCCGGCCCCCCTTGAGGCCGCGAGCCCGGACGTGGGTCGGCGAGGGCCGCAGAACGAGCCCCGCCGAAGCTGGCTCAACCTTGGCGGTGGGGTAGACGACCCGGACCGCGGCGAGCTGGCGGAGGAAGTTCGCCTTGAACTGACGGAGCTGCTTGTAGTCCCCGCCGAACTGGAAAGCGAGCGACTCCCACGGGACTGTGGTCGGCTTGCGGAGGTAGCTCATCCGGTACGTCAGCCACGTGTAAATGTCGAGCCGCAGCGCCGAGCCCCGCAGCTCGGCCAGTGCCGCTAAGTCGACGGGGATCGGGGCCTCGACGACGGAGCGGAAGAACGGCTCGGAGAGGGTGACCGTCGATTGCCAGAGCGGCTCGTCAGCTGGCCGGCGGGGTGACCACCACAGCTCATAGCCGTCGGCCATGGCCACGGCGGCCATGGCGTCGAAGTGCTCGGTCATCCCGAGCACGACCAGTCGGGAGCCGAAGAGGCGGGTCATCTGATCTCGGAGGCGGCTGATATCGCCCCTCGGCCCGCCTTTCCGGTGTAGTCCGAGGACGCGGAGGAAGGAGTTGAGGGAGCCGCCGAGGACGAGGGTGCGCTCTTTGGTGCGGACGGCCTCGGTGGCCATCCAGGTGACCAGCAGGCGGGGCAGGACCCCGAAGGGGTACGCCCGCACCGGATCACCGTTGGGATCGGGGACGTAGCCAGGATTGACGATCAGTGTGAGCGCGCCGTTGCGGCGCCGCCACTCGGGCGCGTCACCGGGGTCCCGGTAGGGCAGGGAGAGTTGCGCGAAGAGCCGAGCGGCGTAGCCGACCTCGGCCACCTCGGCGCTGACGATCTCCGGCGCGAGGGAGGGAGACTCCGGCGCCGGGTGCGTGTGGTTGATCGCCCTCCCCGCGCTGCGGGCGTGCGCGGCCTTGACCCGCTCCAGCGCATCGCCGAGCGGGAGCTGACCAGCGCCCTCGTCGTCCATGACGTCCAGCCTGACCGGCGAGGCCGGCGGGGTGGTGGACCGTACATACGTTTGCGCTGAACTGGTCACGCTGGTGCGCTGAAATGGTGACGCGACAGCCCGGATTCTGCGCTGAATTGGTGACGCGAGGTGCGCTGAAATGGTGACGCGACAGTCTTCGTTTCCGCTGGTCGGAAGCGCTTTTTCCGAGGGGCCTGTAGTTACTACCTGTATATACCTGTAGGTCGCGCGCGCGCGTGCGCGAGGGCCACGCTTGTCGAGGGCTCCTTCCTGGCCGGCTGTGCCGGCCGAACGGCCTCCCGCCCTCCGGTCGCTGTGCTCCCTTCGGTTGGGCTGGCGCCCTCCGCTCCCTGCGGTCGCTCCGGTTGCCCTCGGAAGGGTGCAGCCGGCGGGGTGGCAACCCGGATCGTGTCCGGTTTGTGCCGGTCGTTGGGGTGGTCGCTGCTGGGGTCGGCGGCCCGCCCAGTCGACGTCTGCACGGTTGGGGGCGTCATTGCTGGTCACACCCGACGTTCATAGTGGGGTCGGTCGTCCTTCCACACGGAGACCACCCCCTCCCAGCTTCGCTGGAATGCCGAGGCGGTGGTCTCCGTGTTCCAGGACGACAAAGACGATCGTGGAGGTATGACCAGCAATGACTTGGACGGATGGGGGGCCGGGCGCTGCCCCCCATGGCGGGCGTGGTGGCGGACGGCGGCGGGTCGGGCTGCAGTTGACCGGCCGGGACTTGGCGCTGCTGCGGTGGATCGGGGAGCAGTACTGCGTCCGGGTCGATCTGCTCGGGGTGCTGATGGCCCGCCACTCCGATGACCCCGCCGCAAAGGCCGCCGGGCGGGTCGCTCCCCGCCTGGCCCAGCGCCGCGTGGCTGCCTGGCGGGCCGCGGGGCTGGTGGCCTCCCGCCGGTTCCTGGCCGACACCCCCTCCACCGTGTGGCTCACCGCCGAGGGCATGGCCACCGCCGGGCTGCCCTGGCGGTCGTTCGAACCGACCTTCCCGACCGTGGCCCACCGCCACGCCACCGGGATCGTCCGGGCCTACGTCGAAGGCCGCGGGGCCGAGTGGGGCTGGACCTGCGAACGCCAGCTCCGGGAAGGGCTCCCCGGCGGGCTCCACTGCCCCGACGCCCTCATCACCTCCACCGACCAGACCGGGCGGATCTGGCGCAGCGCCGTCGAGGTCGAACTCACCCGCAAACACCGGCCCAGAGTCGAACAGATCCTCCGAGCCAACCTGGAGCGCTACGACGACGTCATCTACTTCGCCGCCCCCCAAGCCGCCCCGGTCATCACCGTCGCCGCCGACGCCATCAGCGCCACCCAGCGAGTCCGCATCCGCCCCTACCCCGTCCCCGAAACCGCCCTCGCCGCCGTCGCCTGACCCGTCGAGGGGGCATCGGAAGACAAGAGGGGGCCGTCGTCACGAGTGGGCGGGTTGATCCCCGACCGCCTCCGCTACCAGCGGCCGGCGGGGCCCCGTACCCGCCGGCCAACGCTGCGGCCTCTGCCCGGCGCGGGGAGCGGTTCTTCGCGGTGAGGAGAAGGGGGCGCTGCCCCCTCGAACCCCCGCCCGGCCGAGCCTCCCCGCCCAGGTCCGTCTAGTGCGGCCTAGACAAACTCTGTCTATTCGTGATAGACTAGTTTGGTGAAACGGCGGGACGTGATCCGGCGGATCCGGGACGAAGCCAGACGCCAGGAGGTGGGATGGGCCATCGAACGGGAGGGCCGCAACCACACCCTCTACCGGCTGGGGGCCACCATGATCCCCATCCCCCGCCACGCCGAGCTGGACGACCGCTTCGCCGAGGCGGTGTTCAAGGAGTGCGAGCCCGAACTGGGCGAGAGGTGGTGGAGAACATGACCAAACCGGCTGTGGCCTACCACGCCGAGGTGCGCCGGTCGGGGAAGTACTGGGCCGTCCACGTCCGAGAGATCGACCGCTGGACCCAGGCCCGGCACCTGCGCGAACTCGAGGTCATGACCGAAGACCTCATCGAGCTCATGACCGGCGCCAAGGCCGGCACCTTCACGGTGGACTACGACATCGAGCTGCCCGAGACGGTCCGCGGCCGCCTCGCCCGCGCCGAACAGCTCCGCTCCGCCTCCGCCCAAGCCCAAGCCCAAGCCGCCGCCGAAGTCCGAGCCGCCGCCCGGGAACTCCACCAAGGAGGCCTCCCCCTACGAGACGTCGGCCACCTCCTCGGCATCTCACACCAGCGAGCCCACCAGCTCATCGCCGGCTGACCAGCGGATCCGTGGCCTTCCACCTCGAAGGCCTCACCGAAGACGGACTTCATTGGAACCGGTCAGCTGACGGCCGGGACCTGGCGACCGTCGGGTCGGTCAAGTAATCCATGTCGGTTCAGATACCGACCTGGTTGGGAAGGCAGGGAGCCGCTGGCAGCACGCTCCTCGTCGGTTTCCCCACCCGATCCCATACTCACCGTGGCGGCGGGCCCATCGCCGGCACGGGCTGGCCACGGGCATTGGCCGCAGAGCCGGCGGGCCCCTGGTCCTCGCGCCGGTTCGGTCTTTCCCGCTCACAGGGCCGCCACCCGCCACTCGAGGGCCCGCATGGCTGTATAAGCCAAGCAGGCGCTTGATATCCTGCGCAAGGGGTTGCGGGCTCCGTTGGATGGGGATCAGCGATTGGCACCATCGCCAGAATCGTTCTTCCGACGTTTGTGAAATTACCCCGCAGCCGATGACTCAATCGACTGTGCAATAAACTCACACATCGTGAGAGTCAACCGCGGCGAGTCGGCCGCCAAGGCGCTTATACCACAACGGTTTTCTGGCCGCTGCCGCGGTGGATATCGAAGTGTCAGACCATTGAGCGGTCCGATTCACCACCACGGAACATAGACGTAATAGTCTGCTAGGTACCGTCGTAAAACATCGGGAACGTGGCCGCTGGGGCCTTGCCGGGCGGGTCCTCCCCCTTGCCCGCATCGACCGGCCCACGGCCCCACGGGACGCCGGGTCAGGGAATCCCCCCACCCCGACCCGGCGTCCATCACCCGGAATGTTGACAGCGACGCAGAGAAGGCTTCTGCATCGACGCTCCCCCGAGGTCCTCGGGTCCGGGCACGGCCGCGGGTGGGCGGAGCGGTCCGGCAGGGATCCACCGGCGGGATCGACGCGACTCGACGAGGGCCAAGCCGGCCGCGGCGCGGAGAGGGACGTGCCAGAGCTTCATTGGTGACCTCGCTCAGTCTCCCGGGGGTTGCCGGTAAGAGTCGACCGTGTCGGGGTGGTCCAACACCGCATCGATGGCGTCGAGGAGCCTCGTCGGAGCGCCGAAGCAGCTCGCCGGCGGGGCGCCGCCGCTGGTGGTGGCGATCCCCATCCTGCTGTGGGTGATCGGGAGCGCCTCGGTGACGGTCGTTGTGGTCAGAGGGGACGCCCATCGTGTTGCCCTTGCGTGATCGGCGAACCATCGAGGGGAGGCGCCATCGTCGTGGTGGTGGAAGTCGGCCTGGGGGGGCGGCAGATCGGGAGTTCCGGGCCGACTACGGCCACGTCAGGGTCCATGTCACTTGGCGGGAGCCGTCGTAGACGACGGCGAGCGGCGGCTGGCCTTTGGGGATGGTGAAGGTGACCCAACCGTCGAGGCAGCCTCCGGGCGGGATGGTCCCGCCGGGCAGGGCGGGTTTTTTCACTCCCTCGGTGCCGTTGTAGACGGTGTGGTCGGCGAGGCGGACGGAGAAGTAGTCCGCCTCGAAGGTGAGGCCGTGTTCGGTCGGTCCGGCGCACCCTTTGACCTGGGCGGCGAAATACTGCCGGCCACGGGGCGGGGCAAAGAGTCGACCGGGGTCAATGCCGGTTTCCACCGCCTGGACGGTGACGCTGCCGCCGGCGTCACCGAGGGGAACGTGGTCTCCGACGACGAACTGGTCGGGGCGGGCGGTGGTCGTCGAGGACCTGTTCGTCTCGGCGGTGGCCGCCACGTGCGTGGCCGTGGACCGGCAGCCGGAGAGGACCGTTGCGGCGCCGATGAGCACACCGAGCCATCGACGGAGCGGTGGGCGATTCTGAATCGGCCCGGCGGTCGCTGAACTGGTGGCCATTGAGGAGGGTCTCAGGGAGCCGTACGAGCTGGCTGAGAGGCTGGTCGCTTCTCAGCAGGATCGACGCCGGCCAGGACCGATTCGACCCGCCGCTTGTAGGCGGCCGCTCGGCGGCTGGAGGCGTAACCGTCGAAGATGGCGAGGCGGGTCCGGGCCGTTCCTCGTTGCAGATCGACGACCCAGGTGGTTCCGCCTTCCCAGGTGGCTACCACGACTGGTCGGGGGTCACACATAGCTCACAAAGCAGCGTCGGTCGGGCTGACATTGACCAGCTCGGCTCGATCGGTGGGCGCGTCGTCGGTGAGGACGCTGGCGAGTTCGGCGTCGTGGGCCTGGGTGGTGGCCGCCTGGGCGGCGTAGACCGAGGTGTGGGCGTTGGCCATGCGTTCCATGGAAAAGCGCGTCTGGGCGGCGGACCGGCAGGCGGACCGGTCGAGGCGGGCGGCGGCCAGCACGGCTCGGGCCAGGTGGTCGTCGTCGCGGCGGAGGAGCCCGCTGACACCGTCGTCGATGATCTCAGGGGCGGCCCCGGAGGGGGTGGCGACCACGGGGGTTCCCCGGGCCAGCGCCTCGATCATGACCATACCGAAGGGTTCGGGCCAGGCGATGGGGTTGAGAAGGCAGATCGCGTCGGCCAGGAGGCGGTGCTTGTCGTCGCCGCCGAGCTCGCCGAGATATTCGATGTCGCCGCCGAGCAAGGGGCGGACGGCAGCGTCGAAGTAGGCCCGTTCCGCGGGCTCGCGCATCTTGGCCGCGATCCGCAGCGGCACCCCGGCCCGGCGGGCGATCCGGACGGCTCGGTCGACCCCCTTCTCGGGACTCATCCGGCCCAAGAAGGCGGCGTAGCCGCCCGACCCGGCGCCACTGTCCACGCCGGCGAGGTCGACGCCATGGTGGATGACGGCGTAGATGGGGATCTCCCCGGCGCTCGAGGCCTGGTGGTGGGAGATAGCGATGATCGGCAGATGGGGACCGATCCGGCGGTAGACCGCCGCCAGGTCGCCGCTGAACGGTCCGTGGTTGGTGGTGACGACCGGGCAGCAGCCGTGGAGACCGGCCCACACCGGGCCGGTGATGGTGTGGTCATGGATGACCTCGGCGCCCCAGGCGAGGGCGGTGTCATAGCCGTCCATCACGTGGCGCAGCTCGCCCGCCGGGCTGACCGCCACCGTCCCCAGATGCTCCGGAAACGTCCAGGCCCGTTCGACCGGGCAGGTGCTATCGCCGCTGGCATAGAGCAACACGTCGTGGCCGGCGGCCGCCAACCCCCGACAGAGCGTGTCGAGGACCAGTTCGGTGCCGCCGTAGCCGTCTGGGGGGACGGGCAGCCACGGCGGGGCGATGACAGCGATACGCACGGAATTCCTCCCGGGACGGACCGAACAAGAACAAGAACGAGGGACGACGCCCACGACGCCAGCCCGACGGGGCAGTGATGCCATCCTCCCGGCGGGGTCCCCAACGGCCACCGGCCGGGGCCGCCGACCGGGCGCCGCTGCGACTGGCCATTGGTCCAGCCGCCGAGAGGATGGCGATGTGGCCTTTAGGACACTCCCGTCAGCTGTTTGTCGGCATCGCTGCTGGTGGTGATGGCCAGCTTGCGGGGCTTGGCCTCTTCCCGGACCGGGATTGTCAGCGTGAGCACGCCGGCGTGATAGTCGGCGGCGATCGCGTCGGTGTCGAGCGCCTCGCCCAGAAACAGCTGACGGCTCAACGTCCCGACCGGCCGTTCGCTGACGACCATCTCCGCCTCGCCGGCCGGTATCGCCGGCCGCTCGGCCTTGATGGTCAGCACGTTCTGCTCGACGGTCAGGTCGATGGCGTCGGGGTCGATCCCGGGCAGGTCGAAGTGCACGTAGACGTCGGTCCCCTTCCGGTAGGCATCCATGGGCATGGCCGCCGGGCGGGCCGTCGTGCCGAACACCTGCTGGGTCAGCCGATCGAGGTCCCGGAACGGGTCGGTTCGCATCAGCATGGTGAGGTCCTCCTTCCTCGGCCCCTCACGATCCACTTGAAGCACAAGAGTCAGATGCTATGGTGATAGCTAACAGAAAATCTACAAGAGATGGCTTAGGTTATGCCGCAAGATGATCTCAGCAACGGCGGTGGGAGGTGATGGATTGGCCCGACGCGCAGCGGGGTGTCTTTGCCATCTCCGTGGCCGCCGAACTGTGCGGGCTGCATCCCCAGACGTTGCGGGTCTACGAGCGGGAAGGCCTGGTCGATCCCGATCGCAGCGCCGGCGGGACCCGTCGCTACAGCAGCCGCGACGTCGAAACGCTCCGTGAGATCGCCGCCTTGACCGACACCGGGATCAACATCGCCGGGATCAAACGAGTCCTCGAACTCCAAGCAGAAGTCCGCCGCCTGCAAGTGCAGATCGAGCAGCTCACCGCCAAAGCCAACAAACAGCAGCAGCAGTCCCGAACGAGCTGAACCCCTTCGGTACCGCTCGGCGAAGATCCACATTCCCGGCATTCGACGAGGACACGAACCATGGGTGAGTGGCCCCAGCAACTCTCGGATTGGGTTGTCCTGTACTGGCTGGAACGGGCCAGGAGCGCCTGCGAGGAGCTCCGCGGCCACTTGCAGCTCCTCCTCGGCGCGCTCGGCGGGGACAGCGCCGGGGCCCAGCTACTGCTCCCCCCGGCCGACGCCCTGCGGATCGTCGGAGCGATCCATCGCAACCTGGACTGCCTCGGATGGGTCGTCGCCCAACTCGAACGGTTGCCTGACCGCCAGATCGACCCCGGCCGCCTCGACGAGCTGCGCGAGTTCACCCAGGCCGTTCAAGCCCACCCCCAGCTGCCCGTCAGCCTCCTGCTGCGCACCGCCGACCGGACAGTCTCGGCCCGCATGCGCGTCGGCACCCCACCCCCCGAGGTGTTCGCCGCCCTGCGCTGGCACACCGACCACAGCGGCGAGTGGTCCGTCGGCACCCACATCGGCGCCCTCCCAGCCGCGATCCGCCGCTACTACGAGGACCTCAGCGACATCGACGAAGAAGCCGCCAACCAACTCGACCGAAACGGCCCTCCCTGAACTCCGGACGCTCCACGACCTGCCTTCCCGGGGGGAGTTCAAGCCGCTTTGTGGTCGAGCGTGACGGAGCCGTCAGCTTCTACAGCCCCCAGCTGCGCCGTTGCAGGGCCTCGATGCGGGCGGCGGGGGCGATGTGGCGGAGGTAGCGGTCGGTGACGGCCAGGCTGGCGTGGCCGAGCTGGTCCTGGATGAAGTTGACCGGGTAGCCCTCTTCGGCGAGTTCGGCGGCGTGGGTGTGGCGCAGCCCGTGGGCGTGGACCCGCTTGTCGATCCCGGCCCGGCCGGCGAGGCGGGGGAGGAGCTGGCGGACGTAGCTCGAGTCGAGGGGCCCGCCGACGAGGGTGCAGAACAGCCGCCGCCGAGCAGAGATACCCAGGGACCGGCGCACGTCCACCCACCGCTCGACCACGGCCAGGGCCTCGGGATCGAGGCCGACCGTGCGGGCCTTGTCCCCCTTGCCGTGCAGCACCCGGACGGTGCCCCGCTGGGGGTCGACGTCCTTGGGATAGAGAGCGAGGGCCTCGCCGACCCGCAGCCCGCCCCGGTAGAGGACGACGAGGAGGGCCCGGTTGCGGACCCCGGTGGGGGCCCGGGTGGAACAGGCCCGGATGAGGGCCTTGACCTCCTCGGGGCTGAGCACCTCGGCGGGGAACTTCCGGCCTTTCCCCGACCGGTTTAGAGTCCGGGCTGTGCGGATGGCCTGTGCCGAGTGTGACTGTGTCATCGAGGCCGGGGTGCGGGTCGTGGTCTGTGGGGATCCCCGGTGTTGCTGCGCCTGCCTGCCGGTGGCGCCGGCGGTGGCGGAGTCCGACAGCGACGAGTAGCCCCGGCCGGACGACGGCGTCGGGGACGGTTCTCCACCTCGGCTCATGGTGCTCTTCATCGCCGTGAGCCTGACCGGTTGTAGGATTGTGGGTATGACCTCGCATCCTCCTTCTGGTAGGATGAAGGGGTGAACAAGGTGAAGATCTCGGCCACGGTGCGGCCGGAGCGGTTGGCCGAGGCGAAGCGCCTGACGGGGTGCGAGAACGTCTCGGAGGTCCTGGACCGGGCGCTGGCGGCGCTCATCGACGACGAGCTCGAGCGGGCCCACGCCGAGGGGTATACCCGGCTGCCCCAGGGGGATGAGACGGTCCGGTCGGTGGATTCCGGGGTGTGGGCCGATCTGCCCTGGGACGAGGAGTGACTCCAGCGCGGCGGCCGGTCCCCAAGGAGCCGGCTGGCGATCCGGCGTCGGCCCGGCGGGGCGACGTGTGGCTGGCCGACGTGCCGGGCGACAAACGCCGGCCGGTGGTGGTCCTGACCCGCAACTCGGCCCTGCCCCGACTGACGACCATCCTGGTGGCGCCGGTCACCACCCGGGTGCGGGACATCCCCACCGAGGTGCCCCTCGGGTCGGCCCATGGTCTGTCCCGGCCGTGCGTGGCCAACTTCGACAACATCGCCCCGCTCCCCAAACGGGTGCTGGTCCGGCGGGTGGGAGTCCTCGCCCGGGACGAGCTCGTCGCCGCCTGCCGGGCGGCGCGCTTTGCCATCGACTGCTGAGCGCACCGCCGCTCCTCGTCGAGGCCTCCCAACGCCTCTACTCACGGTTTGTGACCTTACCGTGAGCATATGACAGACCCCGGGAACCCCCCCGACCCTCGCGGCACGAACCGTGAGTATTCCGTCCAGTCGAGCTTGGGCCTTTGAGGGTCCAACCGGCCAGAACGAGGCGCTACCGATCAACGACGAGACCGCTGCCGACGCCGAACCAGCAGCGACGACACCACCAGCCGCCGACCCGAACACGGCCGCGGCGGCTCTGGAGGCCGGCGCAACACCACGTTGGACGAACAGACCCCGACCCTCACCGATCAACCCCCCAGCCCTGAACTTCGCCCTCCCGGAAGGCAACCCCTACCCGCCGGTGACGTTCCCCCTGGGGACACGCCCGGAAGTCAGCCCTCGGCGGCGGATGGTGAGCGTTCGCTGTGCCCGAGGTCACGGCCGATGGCGACGCGATCGCGAATTGCTCGCTTGACCGCAGTTGGTTCGGGGAACCCATGCGTAGCCCGATTCCACACCACCTCCCCGTCGACGCGTACCACGAACACGCCACCGCTCCCCGGTACCAGGGCCACCTCCCCGAGGTCGGACTCGAAGGTGCCGAGCAGCTCTTGGGCCAACCAGGCGGCCCGGGGAAGCCACCGGCAACCGGTGCAGTACTCGATCTCCACCCTCGGCCGCGAGGGCCCCTCAGCGGGTGTTTTGGAGTTCATGTTCGACGGCCCGGCGGATCCAGCTCGACAGCGACCGGTCATCCTCTCCAGCCCGGCGGCGGACCTCGGCCAGAGTCTCGGGCGGGAACCTCACCGGCACCATCTCGGTGAGCCGGGAGCGGCGCCGGCGGGGCGGGCCCTGGGGTTCCTGGTTCTCCGGGCGGGCGTAGAACTCGTACTCCTCCTCCCGGGTCATCTTCTCCTTTTCAGTCATCGGTCCTCCCGGTAGCGGGCCGCGAGGTGCTCCGCAGCGACGTAACACCCGATCGGTCGGCACGTGCTCGGGTCTTCCGACTCCGACGGAGCGAGCGGCACGACCAAGACCCGCCCTTCGACTTCGCTGACCATCAGCCAGTGGGACCGGCGGTTTGGCCAGGTAGAAGAGCGGGTCGGAACGCCAGACGTCGTAAACGTCGTCGATCCCGAGGTGCGGATGCTTGAGCAGGTGGGCGGCCTGGTCGTCGATCTCGAACGGGTCGTCCTCGTTAAGCAGGTCGAGGTCGAAGGGTTCAGCCACATCCACCTAGTGTAATACAATCGAATACGGCAACACGGCACTGTGGTTCCCCCCCCCGTGGGTGTCACAGCTTCCCGGTACCGTCCTGCTCATGGTGACCAGCGCCAGCCGCCAGCGGGCCGAGGCCCACATCCGCCGGGCCCTGCCCGTCGGGCACAACCCCTGGCAGGCCCTCGACCACTACCGGGCCCGGGGCGGCCGCATCGGCTGGCACGACTGGTTCCGCCTCTGGAGGACGATCGTCGACGAATCCCACTCGCGTGCGCCTGGGCCGGCCAGCTCTCAGCCGGCTGGTGGCTGGACCCGGAGGTCTCGCATGGGGAAGTCGGCCACGTTGTCGGTGAGCAGGATGGCGCCGTGAGCCCGGGCGGTGCCGGCGATGAGGGCGTCGGCGGTGTGGAGGGTCACGCCCCGGCGGGCCAGGTCGGCCTGATAACGGCCCGCCCGCTCAGCCGCTTCTCTGGTCGTGACCAGAAACCCGAGACGGTCGAGGAGGACCTGGGCTCGGCGCCGCTCGCTCGGTCGTAGGCCGCGGGTGACCTCGGCGATGTTGACGGCGGTGGTGTCGAGCCAATGCCCTTCGGCCAGGAGACGGAGCAGCAGTTCGCTGACCTGTTCGTCGCCGCGTAGGTGAGCGATGAGCACCGTGGTGTCAAGCGCGTAGCGGCTCAGCTGGCCGCCTCCGTCCGTACCGCCCGCACCCACGCCGCGGCCGAAGCCCGATCCTTCCATTCCGGATGGTTGCGCACCACCCCGGCGGTGGACCGCAGCGCCTCATCGAGGGCCAGGCGGGCAAGCTTCTCCCGGGCCGCCTCCTCCAGGAACCGGCTCCGGCCCCGCTGTCCCACCCGCTCATCGATTTCGGCCAGCACGGCCTCGTCGACCACAACATGCGTCCTCACCACGAACCCAACCTCCCGCCTATATCCCACTCCTCATCCCACTCTACCCGGCTCCTCGGGGGTTCGAGGGGGCAGCGCCCCCTACTCCTCACCGCGAAGAACCCGCACCCCACCTCGCAGAGGCCGCCGCGTTGGCCGGCGGGTGCAGGGGCCCGCCGGCCGCTGGTAGCGGAGGCGGTCGGGGACCAACCCGCCCCTGAACCACCCGGCCCCCGTCACGCTCAGCGCGACGAACACCCCAATTTGTGACACTGCGGCCGTCGGGCACGAAACCAGACGAAAGCGCGTCATACCGACCCGGCCTGTTCGTCTAGAGAGCGTCCCCCCAGCCCCGGGGCCGCCCCCAGCAGGCCCCGCAACCGTCAGCAACAACGCAACCGCCGGCCTCCGCCGCCCTGGCGAGCCGCGCCCACAAACCGGAGGACCCGCATGCCCGCACCCGTACCGAGCCTCGCCGCGGCCATCGTCGCCGAGGGCGTCCCCAAGATCAGTCCCAACAGCACCGGCCTGCCCGGGGTCAGCACGCTGGTCAACATGGTCGGCGGCCTGATGACCATCGGGTTCGTCGTCTGCGTCGCCGGAGTCATCGGCGGCGGCATCACCAGCGCGGTCTGCGCCGCCACCAACAACCCCTACGGCGCCCTCGCCGGCAAACGAGCGGTCGCCGTGTCGCTGCTCGGCGCTCTCCTCACGTCGGCGGCGTGGTTCCTCGTGAACTTCTTCGTCGAAGCCGGCAGCAACCTGCGCTAACGACAAGTGCAGTCCTGATCCTCAGGAGGCCCGCCGTGGACCAGCTCATCATCGCCCTCGTCATCGCCGTCTTGCTCACCGCCCTCGCCGCCTTGTGCTTCGCCGCTCCCCATGGGGAGCCGACCCGGGAGCGCTCGTGATGAGCAACAAGACCGCCGCCATCCTCGCCGGCACCGCCGTCCTCGTCGGCGTCCTCATCGGCCGCGCCAGCGCCGACACGGTAGGCGCCGCCGCCCCGAAAGCGAAGCAGGTCACCGGGCAAGCTCTTGATCCCAAGTCGTACCCCCGGACCAAAGAAGGCGCGGCTACCGCCGCCGCGGCTTACAGCGACGTTTTCCTTCGGGCTGCACTCGTGTCAGCCGAGGAGCGGCGGGCGCTCATTGACGCGATCAGCAGCGACACCATGCGTGACCAGATCGGTCGAGAGGAAGACGAAGCAGCGCAGGCCGCTGGAAAACTGTTCGATCTCCCCAAGGAGCAGGCCAACGTCCTCGGGCGGATCGCGCCGCTCGGCTATCGGGTCGTGAGCTTTACCAACGACTCCGCCCGGGTCGAGATCTGGACGCTCATGCTTCTCGGAAAGCCTGACGTCGGACACGGAATCCCACCGCAGTTCCGTACCGCAAGTGTCGACCTCGCTTGGGAGCGAAGTGCATGGCGACTGGCTGGAACTCCTCAGGGGAAGGATGGACCAACGCCGGTGGCCGACAACCCGCAGGCCAGCGCCCTGCTCGTCGCCGCGGTGAAGGACCTCCAGGAGTTCTCCCATGCGGCCCGCTAAGCGCCTCCGGACCCTTGCCAGTCTCACCCTGGCATGGGCAGCAGTGACCATCGCCGTAAGCCCCGGGGCCGTCTGGGCGCAAACAACCGAAGCTCCGGCGGCATCGGAGCCGCCAGCGGCGGAGCCCTCGCCGTCGGGACCGGCTCCGGCGCCTGCCCCTGGGCCGGACGGGAAAGGCTTTTGCGAAAAGAACATCGTCACAGGCGGGCTCTGCGCCGTGGCCGGTGCGGCAAAAGATTTCGCTAACGGTGACCCCGTCGGTGCGGCCGGCGAACTGGCCGGCGGTGTGGCGGCGCCGGTGGCGGATGCGGCCGTGCAGGCGGTGCAGGAGGGTTTCGCCGAGTCGATCTCCCATTGGGTGGCCGACGGGGCGACGTTCTTCATGAACAAGGTCGGCGGGGTGATCGATTCGACCACGACCCCGCAGCTGCGGGCGGAGTGGTTCCAGGCCAACTACCAGCCGATGCTGGCTCTGGCCGGGCTGCTGGTCATCCCGCTGATGGTCATGTCGATCATCGGGGCGGTGATCCACAACGACGGCGGCCGGCTCATCCGCATGCTGGCTGGCCACTTGCCGATGGCCACCCTGCTGGCGGCCGCCGGGGTGACGTTCGTCACCGTGGGCCTGGCCATCACCGACGAGATTGCCGGGGCCATCGGCCACGGAGCGGGGGCCAACGCCGGAGAGGCGCTGGCCCGGGCGGTGGCCGCTCTGCGGATGGTGGACGGCACCGGCGGACTCTTCGCCCTCTTCGCCGGAGCGCTGATGCTCATCGTCGGCACGGTGGCGGTGTGGTTCGAATTGATCCTGCGGTCGGCGGCGATCTACGTAGCGGTGCTGTTCCTGCCCATCGCCCTGGCGGGGCTGGTGTGGCCGGCCACACAGCACTGGGCCCGCCGCCTCACCCACCTGCTCATCGCCGTGATCTTTTCCAAGGTCGTGATCGTCGCCATCCTGGCCCTGGCCGCCTCGGGCTTGGCCGCCGACACGAGCAGCGACGGGTACGCCCCGGTGATGGCCGGCGCCGCCCTCTTCGGCCTGGCCGCCCTCTCCCCCCTGGTGCTGCTCAAGCTGGTCCCCGTCCTCGAGTCGGGGGCAACGTCGATGGCCGCCGCCGGCCGCACCCCCACACCGGCCAGCACGGCCAGGAGCGCCGGGGGGACGTTGTTCGACCAGACACGGCAGCGGCTGGCCCGGGAACGGTCCGGAGCACCGAACCCGATGGCGTCGCTGTACCGGGCGCCCTACAAACCCAAGCCCACCGCCAGCGGCGGCAGCCCCGCCAGCTCCAATGGAACACGTGTCGCGGCGAGCGGCACCGCCGGAACGGCCGGCGCCGGGTTGGCCGGGGTCGGGTTGGCGGCCGGGCAGGCCGCTGCCCGCCGGGGCCGGCAGAGCGCCGAGGGCCTTCCCCGCCTTGGGGAGCCGGCCGGCAATCCCAGCGTTGGCAACGGTTCCCGCCCGGCGGGGCGGGCCCCTGGTGGGCCGCCCCCGCCTTCGGCGCCGCCGGAGCGGCGCTTCGACGACCACGACGGAAACGGAGATCACGGTCATGGCCGCAACAACGACGAGCGCTGACGCGGGGCCGACCTATCGGTTCGGGCCGCTGGAGCGGCGGGGGTTGGTCGCCGGGTTGCGCAAAGGCCAGGTCGGGGTGGTGGTCGGCGCCGCCCTGGTCGCCATCGCCGCCCTGGTGGCCGGGATCCCCCATGCCCCCTGGTGGGCGGCGGCCGTGCTGGGCGGCGGGCTGTGGGTGGCGTTCAAGCCGCTGCGGGGCCAGACCGTCGAGCAGTGGGCGCCGATCGGGGTCACCTACTGGGTCCGCACCCTCAGCGGCGGGCGGGTATGGCGCAACGACGCCCCCACCCTCGGCCACCCCTCCCTGGGAGGCGGCCCAGCGAGGCCGCATCTCCCCCCGACCCTCAACACCGTGCGGATGCTCGAAACCGTGGGCCCCCATGGGGAGCCGATGGGGGTGGTGCGCGAGGCGGTCTGCTACACCGCCGTCGTCCAGGTCCGCCCCCAGGCGTTCGCTCTGTGCGACCGGGACGAACAGGCCCGCCGCCTCGCGGCGTGGGGCGGGGTCCTGGCCGGCCTGGCCCGGGAAGGCTCCCCGGTCAGCCGGCTGCAATGGGTGGAACGCACCGCCCCCGCCGACGGCGGGGCACTGGTCCGGGCCGCCAGAGGCGGCCTGGCCGTCCCCGACACCCACCCGCTGGCCGCCACCTACCTCGACCTGGTCGAGGCGGCCGGGCCGGTCACCCAGGCCCACGAAACGTTCGTGGCCATCCAGATCGACGCCACCCGGGCCCCCCGCCTCGTCAAAGCCGGCGGCGGCGGCGACCCCGGGGCCCTGGCCGTGCTACGCCGGGAGGTGGCCACCCTGGCCGACGGACTGGCCGCCGCCGACATCCCCGTCACCGGCGTGCTGGGGCCCCGCCAGCTGGCCCATGCGCTGCGGGTGGGGTTCGACCCCTCGGCCCGCCCGGCCCTGTCCGCCCTCGACGCCGCCACCCCCGGGCGGGAGGGCGTCTCCCCCGACAGTGCCTGGCCGTCCGCCGTCAACGAGGACTGGGCCACCTACAAGGCCGACGGCACCCTGCATGCCACCTACTGGGTGGAGGAATGGCCCCGCATCCCCGTCGCGCCCCGGTTCTTGTCCAAGTTCCTGCTCGGCACCGCCGCCGCCCGCACCGTGGCCGTGATCGCCGAGCCGATGGCCCCCTCCGAGGCCATCCGCCAGGTCGAAGCGGCCCGCACCCACGACCACGCCGACGACGAACTCCGCCGCCGCATGGGGTTCTTGCCCACCGCCCGGCGGCGGCGCCAGCAGCAGGGCACGGCGGAGCGGGAAGAGGAACTGGCCGACGGGCACGGCGAGTACCGCTTCTCCGGCTACATCACCGTCTCCGCCGCCACACCGGATGATCTCGAGGACGCCTGCGGCGACGTCGAACACCACGCCCAGAAAGCCAACCTCCAGCTCACCCGGCTACGGGGCCAGCAAGCCCAAGCCTTCACCTGGACCCTCCCCCTCTGCCGGGGCCTGCGATGAGCGGCCGGTTAGGGGCCTTCGGACCAGGTGTCGGGGCCGGAGGCGATGCGAACCGCCCAGGGCGGCGCATCGGGATTCTCGGTGGCTTCGCCGTCATCGACCGCGACGACGGCCACGGCCTGGCGGAAGTTGTCGAGGTTCACGCCACGACGACGGAGGAGTTCCTCAACGCTGTGAGGCAGCAACAGCAGCAGGCCCTGAGCGAGGGCGGCAGTGCCGGTCACGGCGACGCCCCGGCCAGCGCTGATCCCTCGAGCGGCGGCGAGGACCTCGCACACCTCGGCACCGAACGCGGGCCGGGCGGCGGGCTCGGCGGCGGGGAGCGTGACCCGCTGAACCTCACAGACCAGGCCCTCCCGGTCAGCGACCTGTGCCGCGATCGCCGGTTGGACGGTGCTGGGGGTGTCGAGCAGCCCGACGAGCAGGTGGGCGGCTTCGACCTCGTGGCTGCCCATGGCGGCGGCGGTCCCGGTGGCGGCCGCCAGCACCTGACGGGCAGGGATGGTCGTCGTTTCGAACAGGCCCATCGGCGCCGCCCTTCCCAGAAGAGAACCACCATGACGCGTCACCTCAGGATAGTGGCCGCGGGTGTGCTCCTGGCCTGGCCGGCCGTGACTTCCGAGGCGGCCGGCGCCGCCGGCCGCAGCTACGGCGGGACCTGCCAGGTCGGCGTGACCCACAGCATCGCCAAGGACGTGTACCCCCGCACGATCTACTTCGACGGCGGGGCAAAGTGCGACTCGCTCGGGAAACCGGCGGTGGTGTTCCAAGACGCCCAGTCCTACCTGTGGACCGCCTACAACCACGCCACGGTCAGCCGCGGCGACCGCTTCCGGGGCTACACCGACTGGAGCCACAGCCGAGGCGCCTACCCCGGCGCCGACAAAGGCCAGAAATATCTCGTCGTCGTCGACGTCGAACTGCAAACCCCCGACGGGAGCAACTGGGCCAACTTCGCCGGAGACGACTGCACCGGCCAAGGCACCCCGGTCATGCGCTGCCACGTCGTCGGCAAGACCTTCACAGTTTCATGAGCCGCCCCATCGGCTTCGTGCTGGTGCTCGTTGGCGTGGCCGTGATCGTCACCAGCTTCGCCGGAATGTTCGCCGCCATCGCCGCCACCACCCACGGCCAGCTGCGCTCGGCGGGCGGGCCGTTCCTCTGGTTCCTGGGCGGCCTGGCTGCGGTGGTGACCGGCCGCTACGCGATCGAGGAGGGAGACCCGCGATGAACCGCACCGCGGTAGTGGCGACGCAGACCGTGCTGTGGGCGCTTGCCGTCACGGCGCTCTTCGTGGCGGTGACAGCCGAGGCGGCCATGGTCAGTGCACCGCCAGCCCCGATCGGAACGCAGCCCGCCCCCGGCGTCCCCGCCGCGGTGTGGCTGGTCGGCGCCGACGCCGTCGCTCTCGCCTGCGCCTACGGCGTTGGCCGTCTTCGCAAGGAGGTTCTCCGGTGAGCCGCGATCACCACACTCCCGCGGCCCTGCGGGCCCTGATCGGTGCTGCCACCCGGGTGGGGTGGCGGGCGGTGCCGACCCGCAAAGGGTTCATGCTCCGCTCTCCCGACGGCACCACGCAGGTGCTGGTCCATCAGAGCCCGTCGGACTGGCGGGCCCTCAGGAACGCCCGGGCGCAGCTGCGCCGGGCGGGGGTGGCGGCATGACTCTCAGCAAGCGTCTGGACGGCCCTGACGGGCTGCTGCGGCCCCCGGCGGCGCATCGGGCCACTACGGCCCACCTCCAGGCCGCCTACCCGTTCGTGGCCGAAGGGGGCCTGCCCTGCGGGCAGGTCTACATCGGCCGGGACCTCTACGGCTCGTCGTTCTGCTACGACCCCTGGCAGCTCTACCAA
>Ga0070741_10007298_pt1 | contig 22975 bp, 19 predicted proteins | sample Coa_R1_4_FD_66440 | JGI IMG/M metagenome (GOLD analysis project Ga0070741, IMG submission 66440) | Surface soil microbial communities from Centralia Pennsylvania, which are recovering from an underground coalmine fire - Coalmine... | ecosystem: Environmental > Terrestrial > Soil > Unclassified ... | reverse complement strand
GTTCGCGCTCTCGGCGTTACTCATCGCGCTCTGGAGCGCGGGGCGTCCCGTCCTCGGTGTGTCGCTCGTCCTTCTCCTCGGCTCGAACCCGCTCCAACTTTGGGAAGTCTACGGCCGAGAAAACGTCTTCGGCTGGCCGATCACCATCGCCGTCATCTTGATGGCCCTGCACGTCCGGATGTTCACGCGCCCGCCGGAACGTCGGATGTTCCTTGCTGCGGCGCTGAGCGGCATCCTGGTCGCGTGTGCGCGGGAGATTCGTTCCGAGGCGGCCGTCGTCGGGGTCGCCGTCCCGATCGCCTATCTCACGCTCCGTGCCTCGTGGCTACGGCGCGGAACCATGGTTTGCATTTTCCTGCTGGCGTTCGCGTTGACCGCACACGCCTGGAGCGCCGCGTACGATCGGAGCTTCGCTTCTGCACGCGCGTTCGTTGCCACGCACGGCGGTCGGCCCTATCGTGGGCCGTACCGCTACCATCATCCGCGGTGGCATGCCGTTTTTTGCGGGCTCGGCGACTTCGACCATGGGCGACACGGGTACCTCTGGCTCGACCCGGTGCCGTTTGCCTACGCCCACCCGATTCTCTGGGATCGGTACCACATCCCGCTGACGCTCGTTCGAGGCGACTATTTCGCGGGCGATACGATGGAGGGCGGGTATCGGCGGAGCTTCTTCGACTATCCGGAGTACGACGTCATCCTCCGGGACAAGATTCTCGGCGACATCTGGAATGATCCCGGCTGGTACATCCGAGGCCTGTGGGAGCGCACGCAGAAGATTTCGGCGCGCACCGTGCCTGTTTCTGTCGCTGTGGGGAGCTGGCGAAGAGGGGTCTACGTACCGGGATGGCTGGTGCTACCCGTCGTCATGGGGACCATTCTTTCGCGTCAGCGAGTATTCCTCATGTTGATGCTCTTCGCCCTTCCACTGACGCTCGTCCCCCTCCTCGTCTACACGGAGTCTGGCGAAACGAATCTGACGTGGGCCCACATCGTTTCCGTGGCGGTGACGGCGGCCCTCTGTCGTGAGTGGCTCTGCCAACACGCGATCGAACCTCGGTCGGCCTACGATGCGTCGGTCACGTGCGTATGAACGCGGCGCTGACAGAAACGTTCTGGGACCGGCCTCCTAACGCAGCGTTTGCAGGGAAGTAGTACGAACGCGACCGTACGCGGTTGCTCGGGTCGGCGTTGGTCGCCGGCCACTGACCCGCGCGCGAGGTCCCGCACTCACCTGCCGCTCGACGCGCGGGATGCTCCACGCGATAGACGTCCGTCTGTCATCGTGGAACCCGGTGAACCGCGAGCGACTACGCGCGAGCGCCTGACGCTGCAACTACGAGAATTCGAGTGCGCCCAGGCTGATTCGAACAGCCGACCTTCTGATTCGTAGTCAGACGCTCTATCCAACTGAGCTATGGGCGCGTGACGCGGAGCCGCGTACTTACCGGGCGCACGCGCGGAGGGCAAGCACCCGCGTCGCGCGGCGCGGACGTTTCACCACATCGACGAGTGCACCATGGACGGCCGAAGTCGCGGCCACGCATCGCGTCCGCACGCCGTCGTGCGGCTACGCTTCGAGGCGTCGAAGCGAGTAGCCGAGTTCGATCAGATACACGACCCGGCAGCGCGCGCAGAGGCGACGCACCGTACGGCCGCGGACCATCGCGAACCGTCCCGACGCGGCGCGCGGACACCGCCCGTCCGCGCGATGGTCGCTGCGGTTCAAGCACTCCCGAGCATCGCACTGGCAACGCGCCCAGCGGACCATGGCGGTCCATACCGCAGACGTCATGAACGTGAGATGAACGAACTCGGTGCCGTTCCAGCGACGCCTAGGCCTCATTCCGGCATGCCCCTTGCTCCTTCTTGCAGCATGCGCATCGTGACATCGGCTGGAATCCTCGCCCTCTTCGCGCGCGCTGCCCTCGCCGGCTACATCGTCGATCTCGACGGCGGCGATCGCATGCCCGTCGACGCGTACTGGGAGGACGGGAACCGGGCCCACCTCGTCCGCGGCGGGGTCGACCTGAGCGTACCCCGCGACCGCATCCGGCGTGTCCGCGAGAGCACGGCGCCCGAAGACGCCCCGCCACCGGCCCACGAGACGCCGAGCCCCGAACGGGCAGCGCCCCCGACGCGAGCGGACCTCGAAGCCGCACGGTCCCGCATCGAACACCACCTCCTCCGCGTCCAGCAGGAACGCTTCGAGGCGGAGGCACGGGGCGAATCGCCGCGCACGTTGCGCCGGCTCGGGAAGCAGTTCGAGCGGACGCAGCAGCGCCGTCGCGACGTGAATCAGGCGATCGCGGACGCGCCCGCGAGGTGAAGCGGGCTCAACACGGGATCGTGGAGCAACGGACGTACGCCGCGAGCGTGGTCGTGTGGGGGCGCGAATCGGCCCACGTGACCGTGACGGTGACGGTGCGAAGCCCGAGGGCGGGCGCGTTGTTCGCCGACACCGTCCACGTCCGGAGGAAGGAGCCTCCCGCCGTGCCGTCGGCCTTCAGCGGATTCGCGGTGTCCGTGTAGTTCCCGGGAAGGACCTGCGCTGCCCCGAGCGGCGTGCTCCGGAGCTGCTCCAGCTTCTGCTGCGCGAGCGCGTGCGCGGCGCTCGTCGAGTCGGCCCCCTTCTGCGTGCGCGTGATCGAGACCGTGCTGACCGCGAAGCCGGCGAGGCCCACGCCGAGGACCGCCGTCGCCGCGAGCGCCTCCACGATCGAGAACCCCGCGCGCCCGCCCCGTCTCCGAACCCGACCCGAGAATAGCGTCCTCGGCGCGCCCAGCGCGCGGCCGAGCGCAGCGAGCGGGGAGTGGAGCCCGCCGGGCTCCGCCCGGCGGGCGGCGAGGGGCGGGACGCCCCTCGCTGTACTAGTTGACCGTCGTCTTGCCGAGCACATTCGTCGTCACCGTCTTGGTTCCCGAGCCCGACACCGTGACCGGCACGGAGACGTCCGCCGCCAGCATGCCGCGGGTGTCGAAGACGGGGTTGGTCGGCGTGACCGTCCCGAGGGCGACACCGGATGCGAGCTTCTGCGGCGCCGTCTCGGCGACCCAGTTGCCGGCGTTGTCGGCCTCGATCGTGTACGTGCCGCCGCTCGTGTTGAAGTTCACGCGGTAGCGAACGTTCCGCGCGATCGCCCGCTGCCGGGCGAGCTGGAGGTCGGCCGCGATCTGTCGCGTCGCGGTCGCGCGCGCGTACGGCGCCCGGATACGGGAGAAGCTCGGGATGCCGATCGCGGTGAGCAAGCCGAGGATGCCGCACGCGATCAGCACCTCCATGAGGGTGCGCCCGGCGGTGAGCGGTCGCGCCGTCATCGGGTCACGGGCAACCCGTCGCCGGACCGGAGGCGGCAACCGCGCAGTCCGCCAGCGAGATGAGCTGGACCGGCGCCGGAAGCGCGCCGCCCCCGCCCGCGAGGTTCGCGACCTGCAGGGCCTGGCTGCTGTAGTAGACGATCGAGCTTCCGGCCACGTCGAGGTCCACGTCGTTCGTCCAGAGCGAGCCGTACAGGGTGGCGTTGCCGGTCAGATCCGCCGTGCCCGTCACGTGCGTCCGGCCCCGGACGATCACCAGCCCCGTGAACGAGAAATTTCCCTGGATCGTGAGGTCGCCCTCGATGATCATGATGCCCGCGCCGGTTGCATTCCCGTTCGCCCGGACGTCCCCGTTGAAGTACGTGACCCAGGGAGCCCCGGACGTCCCGAACGTGGTGTTGCCGTTCAGGTTCCCGCCGCCGAGCACGTGCGTCGTCGGCAGGTTGATCAGGTCCTGCGCGATCTGATTCAGCTGCGCGACGCTCGGCGCCCACGACGACGTCATCACGCTCGGCACGATCGGCGGCCCGGCGTAGTAGCCGAGGCCCATCACGTTGTCCTTCTGTATCGCGCTCAGGCTGCCCATCGTCTCCTGCGTGTTCGTGTCGTTGCGGGTCGTGAGGCCGGGCACCGGCGGCGCCGGCCCCATGCCGCCCGTATAGTTGTGGTCCCGGCCGTCGATCATGAACGCGTTGCCGCTGAACGTCGCGTTCGTCGGGTTGTCCTGTGCGAGATACACGGCCCCCGGAGTGACCGCAGGGATGTTCGATCGCGAGACGCGCGCCACGACCGTATTGCGCACGTTCTCCGGACCGGTCGCGATCGCCACGAAGCGGCCCGCGTTCATCGGATCCAGCGCGTCGACGACCGCGGACACCGTGTAGCTGTAGCCGGGGAGCGGCGCGAAGGCTCGCGGACCGGTCCCGAAGAGGGTTCCCCAGACGGTCACCACCTCGTTCTGGAAGTTCAGGACGCCGGTCTGGTTCGTCACCTGCGTGGCCTGCAAGATCGCCGACTCCGCGACGTAGTGCGCTTGGGAGGCGCCGCGGTAGTTGCGCGTCGCGCGGATGTCGGCGCTTCCGACGAGGAAGCCCCCCGCGGCGACCAGCATCGTGACGGCCAGGGTGAACAGGGCGAGGGCGAGCGCCAATCCGCGCTCGTTCGGGCGGGGAGTCGTCTTCATATGTTCAACAGCGATCTGGCACGGATCGCCACCTCGGATTCGGCCGTCGACTTGACGGGTCGTGACGCGTTTCGCGGATCCGGATCGACGATGTTCGCCGTGACCGTGACCCGGATCTTCGCGATCGCGGCGCGCTGGCAGGTACTGAGTGCCGCCGGAGATCCGCCGGGTACCAGCTCGACGGGGGGGTTGCTGCTGTCGAAGTACTTGAACGCGAGCCCAGACGTCGGCACGTTGTCGACCAGCGCCAGCGGCGCGCTCGCCCCGTCCTGGCGGCGGACCTGGTTCTGCCCCAGGTCGTAGACGACGTCCTCGCCGGCGGCGTTGATCACACCGTCGCCGTTCAGGTCCTGACGGATGTGGACCCTCGTCGCGGTCGCCTCCGTGACCGCCTCCTGGATGTTGAGGCACCCGGCAGCGATCGTGAGCGTCAGCGCGAGGCCGGTCGGATTGTAGCCCGCCATGCGCACCTCCCGTGACATGAGGTCGATCACGGTGCGGGTGACGGTCTGGCTCTGCGCGTACGTCGCCTGCGTCGCGAGGGACCGGAGCTGCGCCTGCTGCACGGTGAAGACCGTGCCGACGGTCATGAGCGACAGCGCCGTTCCGGCGAGGACCTCGGCGGTCGAGATGCCACGCGTCGCGCGTGGCCGGGGGTTCATGCCGGCGAAAGCAACGCGGGTGCCACGAAGGCTCGCGAGACGCCACGACGCTTCCGCGCTCGATGCGCGTCAGTGACGCGGCGGCGCGGCGCGCGCGTGACTCCCGTCTAGCTGGCTCGCGTTCTCGTGGTTCACCAAGGAGGCGTCCGCTGACGTTGTCGTCGGGGCAGACCGCCTCTCAGCCGATCGACCGATGCGTTCTGCCGCATCTGCAGATGCCGACGATCAACGTCCCTCCCCTCTTCCCAGGAGTGCGCGCGTCTCCGTCGTCAGCGGCCGCTCGAACACCTCCTCCGCCGTCCCCCGCTCGACGATGCGCCCCTCCGCCAGCACGACCACGCGATGCGCGACCCGCCGCGCGAACCACATCTCGTGCGTGACGATCACCATCGTCTGTCCCGCGGTCGCGAGATCGCCGACGACCGCGAGCACCTCGCCGACGAGCCGCGGATCGAGCGCCGACGTCGGCTCGTCGAAGAGCATCACGACCGGCTCCATCGCAAGCGCCCGGGCGATCGCGACCCGCTGCTGCTGCCCGCCGGAGAGACGGTCGGGATACGCGCGCGCGTGCTCGCCGAGCCCGACGCGCGCCAGGAGCGTCTGCCCCCGCTCCATCGCCACGGCGCGCTCGAGCCCGAGGACGCGCAGCGGCGCCTCGATCACGTTCTCGAGCGCGGTGAGATGCGGGAAGAGATTGAAGCTCTGGAAGACCATCCCGACACGCGTCCGCACCGACCGGAGCGCGGCCGAATCGAGGCGCTCGCTCATCCCCGGGCGGAGCCGATGCCCGGCGATCTCGACCTCGCCGGCGGTGAAGGGCGTCAGGTAGTTGAGCGCCCGGAGCAGCGTCGTCTTGCCGCTCCCCGAGGCGCCGATGACGGCGACGATCTCGCCCGCCTGCACCTCGAGGTCGATGCTGCGGAGCACGTCGCTGTCGCCGCGACGCGTCCACAGGTCGCGGACGCTGACGACCGTCATGCGCGAGCCGGCGCGAGCCGCCGCTCCAGGTGACGCGCGAGGCGCGAGAGCGGATAGCTGAGCGCCAGGTAGAGCGCCGCGCAGAGGATGCCGGGTCCGAGCCAGCCACGCACGTCGACCGCGGTGATCGTCATCTGTTTCGTCAGCTCGACGACCGTGATGACCGAGACCAGCGAGGAATCCTTCAGCAGCGCGATGAAGTCGTTCGCGACACCGGGCACCGCGACGCGGAGCGCCTGCGGGAGCACGATTCGCCGGAGCGTCAGCCAGCGCGACATGCCGAGGGCGAGCGCCGCCTCGGTCTGCCCGACCGGCACCGCCTCGAGCCCGGCCCGGTAGAGCTCCGATTCGTACGCCGCGTAGTTGAGCCCGAGGCCGACGACCGCGGCGGTGAACGCGTCGAGGGTCAGGATCGGCGCGAGCCCATAGTAGAGCACGTAGAGCTGGAGGAGGACCGGCGTCCCGCGGAACACCTCGACATAGAGGCCGGCGGCGCCACGCGAGACCGGCCCCGCATAGCGGCGGATGACGCTCAGCACGAGGCCGCCCACGATCGCGATCGCCATCGCGAGGAGCGAGATCACGACCGTGAAGGCGGCGCCGCGGAGGAAGAGCGGCAGATGCGCGAGCGTCAACCCGGCGCGCCCCGCCGCGTCGACCGGGATCGGCGCCGACGCCGCGACCGTCCCCTGCCGGTCGTCCCAGAGCTTCCAGCGCTCGAGTATCCCACGCAGCTCGCCGTCGGCGATCATCGCCGCGAGCGCGCCGTCGACGGCGGTGAGCACGCCCGGCCGGTCCGGCCGAACGGCGATCGCGTAGACGCCGTCGCCGACGGTGCCCGCAGCGCGGAGCGTCGGTCGGGGGAGGCCGTAGCGCGCGGCGATGATGTTGTCGAGGAGCACGGCCGCGATCCGTCCGCGCTCGAGGTCCAGGTACGGCTCCTCGACGCCTTCGTAGAGGACGACGTCGATCCCCGGCTCGGCGCGCAGGAGGTCGAGCGCGAGCGAGCCCTCGAGCGTGCCGACCCGCCGCCCGTGGAGATCGGTGAGCCCGTGCACGCCGGAGGTCGACCGCGGCACGACGAGCGTCTCGCTGAACGCGTAGTACGGTCGGGTGAACGCGACCCGCGCGCGGCGCGCGGGCGTCACCTCGATGCCGTTCAGCGCGACGTCGAAGTCGCCACGCTCGAGCGACGGGATGAGCGTCTGCCAGTCGTTCTGGACGAACTCGGCGCGGACGCCGAGCCGGCGCGCGAGCGCGTCCGCGATCTCGACCTCGAACCCCGTCAGCCGGTCGCGCGCCGGGTCCTGGAAGACGTACGGCTCGCCGCCCTGCACGTCGCCACCCCAGCGGAGCGTGCCGCGCGCGCGCATCGCCGCCACCCCGTCGTCGCCACCGACGCGTCCGCAGGCGGCGACCAGCGCCAGCAGCGCGATACTCCGAGCCCACACGAGTGCGCGTCGCTTTAGCAACAATTTCGGGACCTCGCGACGACGGCCCGGCCACATGCTATGGGGCGCTCATGCGCACCCTCGTCGCCGCACTGGTGGCCGTCGTCGCCGTCGCGCGCGCCGCGCCGGCAGGCGACGCGACCGGCGCGTTCGCCCCATACGAGGACCTTCTGGAGGTCCTCGCCGACCTCACCTGGCACCTCCACGACGACACCTACCGCTTCCCGGCGCCCAAGGATCCGACGGGCCACGACCTCTACCAGCTCTCGCTCCGCCGGCTCGAGAACTGGGAGACGCGCTACCCCGGACGGCTCCGCGACGTCACCGGCTTCGCCCGTGCCGAGGCCCTCGAGCATCTCGGCGAGTACGCGAAGGCGGCCGACCTCTACGACCAGGTGACGACGATGCCCTCCCCGCTCGTCGACCAGGCCCGCGAGGCCCGCGACCGCGCGCGCGCGTTTGCCGACGCGGCCGCGCTCAAGGAGGACACCCCGGATCTCGACGCCGCGCTCGTCGCGCTCCGCCAGAAGCTCGACGCCTGGGGAAAGCTCGTCACGCGCTACGGCAGCACCCCGTGGGAGCCGATCGCGCTCGCGGAGGAGGAACGGCTCGAGCGCATGGCCGCCGGGCTCGTCGCCGAGCATCGACGCGACGTCGAGGACGGCACGACCGCCGCCGAGCGCTCGCTCCGCTTCCTCGTCCAGAAGCACGCCGACTCGAAGAATCTCCCGACGCACATCCTCCGGCTCGCCGACTTCTACGCCGACATCGCTCGTGACTACGTCGCCGAGCACGATCGGCCGCTCCGCTTCGACGAGGACGAGTTCGTCCGGCGCGCCGATCGTGCGCTCGACACGTACCGGAAAGTCTCGACGTGGGACGGCGCGCGCGAGAAGCCCGAGGCGCAGGCGCGCTTCGCCGCCTTCGACGCCTACAAGACCGCGGTCCTCGGTCGCTATCGGTGAGAGTCGCGCTCGCCGCGCTCGTCGTTCTCGTCGTCGCCGGCCGCGGTCGCGCCGACGACCTCCTCGCCGAGGCGGTCGGCGCCGACATCGCGATCGAGGAGCGCGTGCGCCTGATTCTCGTCCACCGCCTCTCCGGCAACGCGACCCTCCTCGAGGCCGACGTCACCGACCTCGCCGCGCGCGACGACGAGCGCCGGGACGCCGGTCTCCCACCGACGGGCCTCACCGACGACGTGCGGTACCTGGCCGCCGGCCTCGCGCCGACCCGCGACGCGCAGCGCGAGGCGCTCGCCGCCGTCCTGCACGACCATCCCGATTCGATGATCCGCCACCTCACCGAGCGCCGCCTCGAGGCCGACGACGCCCAGGCCGCGAGCCAGCTCCTCGCCGACGACCGCCACAACCGCCGCGCGGCGGTCCTGAACGACGCCGTCCGGCCGCTCGGCATCTTCTCGGGTGGCGCGCTGCTCGCCGCGCTGAACCCGTTCCTCCTCGCCGGCAGCGCCGCGGACAGCGTCATCACGACCGCCGTGAATCTCTGGCACTACGACCGGCTCACGAGCCCGGAGCGGGAGGCGCTGGCGCGCTACCAGACGACGCTCGAGCGCGCGCCCGACACGCGCGACGCCCCGGAGATCGCGCGCGCGATCCGGAAGCTCGCCGAGAAGCGCGCCGCCGCGCTCTGCGACGACACGATCCATCTCGCGAAGAAGGCGCTCGATGCCGACGACCTCGACCACGCCGCGTTCTACGCGCACTCCGCGGAGCACATCGACGGGTGCGGGGACCAGGCGGCCGGCCCGCTCGAGCGCGTGACCGAGGCGCGCGCGCGACGTACGCGCGAAGAAGATGCCGGTCGGTGGCCGGTCGAGAACGCGGTCCAGCCGCGGTCGATCGAGGAGCTCGAGGATTATCGCGCCGTCCTCGTCGCGACCGTGCGTGCCGATCCCGGGGCCATGATCGAGGCGGCGAGCCGCTTCCGCGAGCGGTACGACGACAGCCCGTTCGCGCCGTCGGCGCTGTACGCGGTCGCGGTCGCGCGCGATCTCGCCGGTCACCGCGACCAGGCGCGCGAGGCGCTCGCGGACGTCGCGCACGGAGACGAGAGCGTCGCCCGGCACGCGCGGGCCGTCCTCGCGAGCGCCGACTACAGCCCGCTCGACGCGATCGACGACGCCGAGCGCCGACACGCGCGCGACCGTGCCCGCTACGTCCTCCTCGGCGGCAACGTCACCGACGGACGGACGGCGCTCTACACCGCGACCCAGTTCGGCGCCGAAGGCGCGCGCGCGGCGGAGTCGTTCGGCATCTTCAACGTGATCGGGGTCGTCACGCGCGCGTGGCAGGCGTGGCGGCACGACCCCGTGTCGAACCAGGCGATCATCGACCGCGGGGAGGAGTTCCTCGCGCGCGCGCCGCACGCGCCCGACGCCCCGGCGGTCCACGCGCGGCTGGCCGAAGCGTACGAGCGCGCCGGCACCTACGACCGCGCCCTCATGCACTACCGTGCGACGACCGATCCCGATCCCGCGCGCATCGAGAAGCTCGAGGCGAAGGCCGCCGACAAGCTCCTCGCGGACGCACAGCGCGGCGGCGCGGACGCGATCCTCCTCCGCGGCATCGTCGAGCATTTCGCCGCGACGCCCGCCGCCGACAAGGCGCGCAAGCTCCTCCGGGACCGGCACGGCGACGACGACGTCGTTCTGTCGCGCGACGACCTGCTCGCGAACCCCGCCCTCCTCGCCGGCGACGCGCTCGACCTCGACCCGCGGCTCCTCGACGGCGATCACGACAACGGCGAGCTCGCCGATGCCGGCGTCACGCTGTCGCCCGGTCAGCTCCGGCTCACGCTCTACAACGTCGGCCAGGCCGGGCAGCACATCGAGATGCGGAGCCTCACGCCGGAAGCATACGAGCGGGCGAGGGCCGCCGCGCAGGAGGCCGTCTACGCACGCCTCGTCACCACCGACAAGCGCGACCCCGACACTGGACGCTGGGAGCGCTACATCCCCTTCTACCTCCAGGGAAGCGTCGACGACGGCGGCGTGTACGTCTATCCGGGCGTCAAGATGCGGCGCTACAAGTCGGCGGACGAGAAGCTCTACGAGTGAGCCGCGCGCTCACGCGTGCCCCAGCATCGCCGGACGTAGCCGCACCCTAGCGTTTCGCAGACCGCCGCGGCAGCGGGTCGCCGAGGGAATGCGTCCATCTTCCCGGCCGCGAGCGCCGCGCCGAGCGCGCCGCCCGCGCTGACGAGGTTCTCCTCCTCCACGGCGGCGTCGAGCGCCGGTAATGTCCGGACCGCCGTCCCGCCGCGGAGGAAAACGAGCTCGGCGCCGACGTCGCCGCCGGTCGCCGCGCGGACGGCGAGCCGGTACGCGGCGAGCTGCGGGGCGAAGCTCTCGACCGCCGTCGCGCTAGCCCGCGCGTACTTGTAGTCCCGGACGACCGGCTCACCGCCGCGCCGCCCGAGGAGATCGATCCGCCCGTGGAGGAAGAGCCGTGGCGCACGGAGCGGCAGCGCGAGGACGAACGGCACCTCGCTGCCGAGGACGGCGAACCCGGCGGCCACGTCGGCACGAAGCGCCGCCACGGCGACGGCGAGATCGTCGGCGAGCGCTGCCAATGTCGGCGGATCGAGCGCGAACGCTTCGGGACGTGCCGCCAGCAGACGCCCCAGGTCGACGTCCGCGCCGCCGTCGAGCGCGACCGTCTGGAGAATCGCGTGCGCGGCGGTGCCGAGCAGGCTCGCGCGCGCGCTGCCGGCGCCGCGCTCCGGAACGCCGACCACGTGCCGGTACCAGTACTGGCGCGGACAGCGCCGGAAGTCGGCGAGCGCGGTCGGAGTGGTCGTCAGCTCGTTCGACGGCGACGGCGTCCAGTCGAGCACGCGCGCCACGAGTGCCCGGTCGGCGTCTCCCGACGGCCCGACGCGCGGCTCCGGCAGCGGCGGCGCGACACCGGCAGCGGCGAGGTACCGACCGGCACGCTCGAGACGCACGGTGACGCCATCGGCCAGATCGAGCGTCCGCTCCTGATCCGCGCTCCCGGCGAACGCCTCCACGGCCTCGCGGCCGACGACGTCCCAGACCTGGTGGCACCAGATGTGGCGGTCGCCCTCGCCCTTCTTCAGGAACCGCGCGTCGCCCTTCCCTTCGACGAGCACCAGGACGTCCCGCGCGCGCGTGCACCCGACGTAGAAGAGCCGCGCGGATTCCGCGCGCTCGCGATCGAAGTCGCGCGCCCGGTAGCGCGTGAGACCGGCATGTCCCACGACGACGCGGCCCGCCGCATCGAGCGGCCCGCCGACCACGCCGAGCTCCTCGTCGATGGCCGGTGTCCGCACGTCGCGCCGGAGCACGCGGCCGAGGTCGGGAAGGACGACCGCGCTGAACTCGAGCCCCTTCGCCTGGTGGATCGTCATGAGGCGGACGACGTCGTCCGCCTCGCCCGCGAGTGCGGCCTCGGGCTCGCGGGGCTCGCTCGCGGCGAGGCGTCGCACCGTCCGCACGAAGTCGCGCAGCGAGAAGAAGCGGCGGCGCTCCCACTCGCGCGCGAGCTCGATCAGCTTCCGGACGTTCGCGACCTTCTGCGCACCCTGGAACTGCGTCAGACAGACGGCTTCGAAGTCGGTCGCCGCGCACGCCTCGACGATCAGCTCGGCGATCGTCGCGCGGCTGGCGGTCGCGCGAAGGCGGGCCAGCACGTCGCGGACGCGGCCGAGCGCCGGGTCGTCGGACGTCCGAAAGTACCGCGCGAGCGCGGGTCGGCTGGCAGCCGCCGGCCACGCGAGGCGCGCGAGCGTGTCGTCGTCGACCCCGAAGAGCGGCGAGCGGAGCGTCGCGGCGAGCGCCACGCCGTCGTCGGGGTCGAGCACGGCACCGAGGAGGCTCACCAGGTCGCTCACCTCCTGGCACTGGAAGAAGCCGCGCCCGCGGACGACGTAGTAGGGAATCTCGCGGCGCCGGAACGCGCCCTCGTACGTCTTCACCTCGGTGAAGGCCCGGAAGAGAACCGCGATCTCGCCGTACGGGATGCCGTCCTCGACGTGCAGACGCTCGACCGCACCGGCGAGGACGCGGGCCTCGAGCTCCCGCGCCTCGGCGGCGCGGAGCGTCCGCCGGGCGTGCTCTTCGACGAACGTCACGAGCCGCACGGCGGGGGCGCCCTCCGCGGCGGCGCGATGCGGAACGAGGCGTTGCCCGGCGTCGAACCGTGTCCAGTGCGCGGCCTCGCCGTCCGGCGGCACCCGCAAGATCGCCGCCGCGAGCGCGTTCACGAACGACAGGATCGACGGCACCGACCGGAAGTTCGTGCCGAGCGGGAGCTCGCGCCCGACGTCGGCGGCCATTGCCTGGAAGACCGCCACGTCGGCGCCGCGAAAGCGGTAGATCGATTGCTTCTCGTCGCCGACGACGAACAGCAGCGTGTCCGGCGACAGGATCCGGACGACGTCGGCCTGCACGCGGTCCGTATCCTGAAACTCGTCGACGAGGATGGCGCGGAACCGTCGGGCGTACCGCTCGCGCACCGCGGCGTGCGAGCGGAGCATCGCGTGCGCCTCGGCGATCAGGTCGTCGAAGGTGAGAACGGCGTCGTCCCGCTTCCGGACGCGCACCTCGTCCGCGACCGCCGCGACGAGCGATGCCAGACGCGTGTTCTCCTCGAATGCGTGCAGCTCGCCGTACGCGTCGGCGAGCCGGCCGGCGAGCCGGTTTCCCGCGACATCCAGTTCGTCCTTCGCATCGGCGGCATGACGGGCATCCGCGAGCGTCTGGCGGAGGGCGCGGAAGCGGACGAACTCCTCGAGCGGCGTCTCGGGGCCGAGCGCCGCGAGACGCGCCTTCCAAGCAGGCCACGCCGCCGCGAGGTCGCGGAGGCGCTTCCCGCCGGCCGGGAGCGTCGCGTCCACGAGCGCCGTGAGTCGGTCCGCGGCGCGCCGGAGCTCCGCCGTCATCCCCGGGACGCGCTCCGCCTGACGCGCCGTCGCAGCGACGAGCCACGCGCCGTCGCGGCCGGTCCGTCCGAGCCAGGCGAGGAAATCGGCGAGCATCACGACCGCCCCGCCCGTCCGACCGCCCGCAAGCCCCGCACGAAGGACGATCTCCTGCGCGGCGCGATCGCCGGCACGAAGACGGGCGAGGAGCGCGGTCTCGACCGCGGCCTCGACGTAGGCGCGGCTCTCGTGCTCGTCGAGGACGCCCGCGTCCGGATCGACGCCCGCCTCGAGCGGATTCTCGCGGAGGAGACGCGCGCAGAAGGCGTGGATCGTCGAGATCTGCGCGCCGAGGAGCTCCCGACGGAGACGGAGCCAGGTGGGCCGCGTCGCCGCCGTCGCGCCGTCGAGCTCGGCGGCGAGCACCTCGCGGATCTTCCGCGTCATCTCGGCGGCGGCCTTCTCGGTGAACGTGATCGCCAGGATCTGGCCGACCTCGGCCACCGCGCCGGGCGCGCCGTCGTCGCGCGGCCGGAGCAGCTCGATGAAGCGGCGCGCGAGGACCGCGGTTTTCCCGGAGCCGGCGCCGGCGCGGACGCACGCCGATCCGCCGACCGCGATCGCCGCCCGTTGCTCGGCGGTCGGCGTCCAGGCCTCAGCCAACGACCACGTCCTCCTCGAGCGGCGGACGCTGATAACGGCACGCGGGTCGGTACGGGCAGTAGACGTCGCACGGGTCCGGGTCGACGTCGAAGCGGCCGTCGCGGGCGCGGGCGACGAGCGCGCCGATGCGTGCGCCGACCTCGGCGAGCAGCGCGCGCGTGAACTCGCGCACCGGCTGCTTCCCATCGGCGAGGAGGAGCCAGAACCCGCCCGTCAGCGCGACGTCCTCCGCGACCGTATCGCCGAGCGCCGCGAGCGCGGCGAGCAGGTAGACGGGGATCTGGAAGCCAGTCTTCCCGAGCTCGCGTGTCGGGTCGATGAGCGGCCGATAGCGCTCGGCGGTCCGGCTCATCTTGTAGTCGACGACGCGGACGCCGACGACGCGCCCGTCGCACCGGTGGACATCGATCCGATCGGGCGTCCCGCGGAGCACGAGCGGCGGGCCGCCCGCCGGGTCGGGCAACGGGCACGCGAGCGACGTCTCGAGGATGTGCTCGACCGTGACGCCGTCCGCCAGGGCCGCGTCGTGCTCGGCGACCACGAGCCGGTCGACCGTCGCGGCGATCTGGCGCCACGTCACGTCCAGCAGGAACGGATCCTTCGCCGCGATCGTCTTCGCGAGGCGCTCGTGGATCGACGCGACGAGCTCGCGCGCGACGGCGCGTGCCTGGTCGACGTCCCGCGGGAGCACCGGATGTTCCGCGAAGAGGGCCGCGAGCGCCGCATGGACGAGCGTCCCGCGCTCGGCGGCACCGACGCCCGTGTCCGGTTCGACGTCCTCCTCGAGGCCGAGCAGGTACCGCGCGAAGAACTTGAACCCGCACGTGCCGAGGGCCTCCAGCCGGCGCGGGCTCCATTCCATCGCCGCCACCCGGGTGACGAGCGACGCGTCGCCGCCGAGCCGGCCGACGAACGGGTCGGCGAGCGCGTCCTTTGCCACGTCGCCGCGGGCGGAGAGGAAATACCGCCCCCGACGTTCCTCGATGCGCGCACGGACGTCGATCGTCGCGAGCCGGCTCGCGAGCTCCGGCCGCGCCGCGGCGAGCGCCGGCGTCACGCCGTCGGGCGGCGCGTCCGACCGGCGCGACCATCGCCCGAGCGAAGCGCGTCCGACGAGCTCGTCCAGCGCGCAGCATTCCTCCGCTGGTGGAACGAGCGTCCGCGGATCGAGCTCGCGCCAGGGGACGTCCTGGATGCACGCCTTCACCTCGTCGAGGAACGGCGACGGGACGGTCGGGTTCCCCTTCTCGTTGACCGCGGGATAGGAGAGGACGACCTCGCGCTCGGCCATCGAGAGCGCGAGGAAGAACAGGAACGGGTCCTCGAGGCTCGCCTCGCGTGCCGTCCGCAGGAGCCCGCCGAGCGGCAGGCCGTCGGCTCGCGCGCCGAGCCTCCGGCGCACGAGGTCGGCGGCGATCCGGTTCACTTCGCGCTTGGTCGCGTCGGGCAGCAGCGGGCTCTCGCCGCGTGGGGCCGGGAACGTCCCGTCGTCGAGGCCGAGGAGATAGACGACGTCGAAGTCGAGGCCGCGGGCGTCGAGCACGCCGAGCGCGCGAACGCTGCCCGCCGGCTCTGCCGCGTCCTCCACCTCGAGCGGCTCGAGCACGGCGACGAGCAGGCGAAGGAAGTCGTCGAGCGGCATGGCTCCGAGGCGCAGCTCGTCGGCGAGCCCGCCGAGGAACGCGAGCGTCTCCTGGAAGCGCTCCCACGCCCGGGCGTCGCGGCGCGCCGACGGCGGCAGCACGGGAGCGCCCGGCACCGGTCGGACCCGCAACCGACGGAGCGTCCTCTGGAGCGCGCGCACGTGGCGGGCGACGGTCCGTCGCCCGTCGAGCCCGCGGAGCGTTCCCATCAGATCGAGGAGTCGGGCACCGTCCCGCCCGAGGCTGGTCGCACGGGAGGCGGCGTGCTCGTCGCCCGCCTCCGCGGCGACGGCGAGCGCCGCCGCGTGATGCGCGAGGCAGTCCGCGAGCGGGCGCGCTGCCTCGGCGACGTAGCCCACGCGGCGGAGGACGCGCGCCAGCCGCGGCCGCGGCGCGCCCAGGTAGTCGCTGTCGACGAGGGCTTCCAGGCGCGCGCGGGGGAATCCGTCGGTCACGCACCGGACGACGTCGAGGCACGCCTTCACGAGCCCGTTCGCGAGCAGCGGTCGCCCCTTCCGGAAGTAGACCGGGACGCGATAGCGACGACACACATCCTCGATGAGATCGCCGTAGACGGCGAGCTCGCGTGCGACGATCGCGATCCGCTCGAGCGGATCCCCGCGCTCGGCGCGGCCGCGGATGTCGCGCACCGCCGCTTCGACCTCGCGGTAGCGGCTCGGCGCGACCACGACGCGCACCGATCCGTCGCCCGGCTCCGGCGTCGGTCGCTCGGCGACGAACACGCCGCGGAGCGCGGCGGCCAGACTGCCTTGTCGCCCGCCGCGCGCGACGAACGACGGCAGCACCTGGTCCGCGATCCCCGCATCCCCGACGAACCGGTTCCACGTCCGATCGAGGAAGCGGGTCGCGTCGACGTTCTCCGCATGGGCGAACGCCACGAGCTCGGCGTCGCCGACGAGACGGATCAGGCTGGTCGCGATCAGGAACTGGAGAACGGAGAAGTCGTAGATCTCCGCGAACACGATGCGGCGGACGCCGGCGAGCGTCGACGGCACGCGGCCGTCCGCCTCGCACGCGGCGAGCCCCTCGCACACCCGCCACTCGCGCCCGTGCCGATCGACCGCAGCGATCCGATCGAGCGCCGCGTCGTAGGCAGCGTAGACGTGGGCGAGCGCCGCAAGCCGGCTCGCCGCCGCACGCGTCGGGATCGCGTCCGCCAGCGCGGCGACGTCCGCCGGGGACAGGTACGCCGCCTGGAGCTCGGCGATCGTCCGGAGGAGCTCGCGGAGGAGGCCCCGTCGCGGGACGCCGAGCGGGCCCGGAAGCCTCGTTCTCTGGAGTGCGTCGGCGAGGACGACCGCGGCCATCTCGGGGTCGAGCACGCGGGCCGTGACCCCCAGGTCGCGGGCGAGGTCGTCGGTCAGCTCGGGAAAGGTCGTGACGCGGTGGCCGAGAAGGCAGCCGGCTGTGCGGGCGTGCTCCTGCAGCACGCTCCGGGCCTTCAGGGCCGTCGGATAAACCTGCAGCGTGTCGGCGGTCAGCGTCCCGTCGTCATACGCACGCACTCCTCGGCCTGAAAGCCGACTTTCTTGTGCATGCCGTCACAGAAGGGCTTGCTCATGGATCGCCCGCAGCGACAAAGGTAGATCGGATCGTCGTCGATCGGGTATGCGACGCCTTCGAAGTCGAGTACGGCGGGCCGCCCAGAGACCTGATACGGGCCGTTCAAAAGCGGACGAATGGTTGACGTCTGCCATCCCCTCTTTTGCCTGCCGCCAGGCGGTCGGGTCAACGTATCCGTGCCGGGACGCCGAATCGGGCAAGACTGCAGGCCACGCCTCCCGGAGAAGAAGCATTTTCGACGGCACGGTACCTGCTATGAGGTCCGGCATGGCGCGCTCGAGAGCCGCATTGCGGGAGGCGGATGAGGCCCGCGGAACGGTCCGCATCGAGGAGGAGTGTCTCGAGCTCGACATGGCGAGCCCTCGCGAGATCCAGGTTCTCCGGACGTGGCTCGGTCGGGTGAACGGTCCCGCGTATCCACAGCCGTATCTCGTGGAGGGACCGCCGGGGCGTTTCCGCCTCTACGTCGGCGAGGCCGCGGAGCGCGTCCGGACGCAGCACGGCATCGTCTGAACGCTCCCGCCCGTCACGCTTTTCGCAGCAGGAACGCGGCATTCGTCGCGAAGAGGCCGGGGGCTTCGTCCGGCCGGACGGCGAAGGCATAGTCGGCGACCGGCGTCGCCGTGCCCTCCGAGTGCGGGTAGTCGCTGCCGCACATCAGGACATCGCCGCCGAGCTTCTGGCGTAGTCGGACCGGCTCCTCGTACGCGAACGACGACACCCGGATCTGCCGGCGGAAGTAGTCACTCGGCCGCAGCGACAGCCGCGCGGGCTCGCGACCGTTCAAGCGCGACGTGAACTGCACGCCGCCGTCGAGCATCATGAGGAACAGCGGTACCCAGACCGCCGACAGCTCGACGATGCCGATCCGGAGATCCGGATGCCGCTCGAGCACGCCGTTGACGATCAGATCGGTGCACGCGAGCGCCGCGCCCGTCCACAGGAACACGGACTCGAGCGTCGGCACGAGGACCTCGGCCGCATCCGTGTACCACGCGTCCGCGAACGGGCGCCGCTGGTCGGCGACGTGAAAGACCGGCGTGATCCCGTGGGCGACGAACGCGGACCAGGCGCGGTCGAGGTCGGGATGCGAGAGCGGGCGCCCGTCGACGAGCGCCGGGGCGATCATGGCGAGTCGGAGACCGGCGGCGGCGATCGTCGCGAGCTCGCGCTCGAGCCAGTCGAGGTCCCGCAGCGTGAGATGCGCGACCGGGTGCAGGCGGCCGCGCCCCTCCGCGGCCACCACGGCCGCCCACCGGTTCCACGCGGTCATGTTGGCGCGCAGCGCGGGCAGCGACTCGTCGAGCGTCCGCTCCCACGCGAGTCCGTAGTTCGGGAACAGGATCGCCTCGTCGACGCCGAGGTCGGTGAGGCGCGCGAGCCGCGCCGCGGGCTGCCAGTAGTCGTGGGGCAGCGTCTCCTCGTAGCGAACGACCGGCGGCAGGCCTTCGCCAACGCGACGGTAGCGCTCCCCCACGGCGTCGGTCTGGCCCGGGCGCGGCGCGTCGGCGAACACGATGCGCCGGGCGCGCCACGTCAACCACGTGTGACCGAGGTCGTCGTCCGTGAGCTCGAGCGCGTCCGCGCGCGCGCCCGGATCGATGTGCCGAGCCCAGAGCCCGCGGGTCTCGAAGAGGTGCTGATCGGAATCGATGACCATCGTTCAAGCGGAGAGGGAGGGATTCGAACCCTCGGTAGGGGTACTACCCCTACACACGCTTAGCAGGCGTGCACCTTCGACCACTCGGTCACCTCTCCGATAGCAGGCGAGCCCGGATACCATGTCGCCGTGGGGGCCGCTACCCTCGCCCGCTGCTATGGTCGGTCGATGACACAACGAACCCTCCATGCGCTCGGCGCGCTGGCAACGCTCGTCGTCGCGAGCCGCGTCGACGCGCAGGGTATCCGGGGACCGCTCCCGAACGTCGGCCCGCCCTTGCTGCTCCGTCTCGAAGGGAAGATCGAGACGAGTCCGGACGCGGCGCGGCGTACCGGGTTCGCCGTCGTCTCGCTGGGCTTTCCGAGCGACCGGTCGGCGCAACGCTGGCTCGGCGTGACGGAGGCCCGGACGTTCGGCGGAGATCAATTCCTCGACGGCAAGGACGTGCTCGCTCTCGTCGCGCCGTTCTCGCCGAATCTGCTCGTCGTCGGGCCCGAGAAGCAGGTGAGCGCGCTCCGGGACGCGCCGCCGGGGACGGACGTGCGCGTCGAAGGGCTCGTCGATCGCGGCGCGCGCACGTACTACCTGCGCAAGGTCGAGCTCGGCGCGAACGCGAACGGTTGACCGGGCACCGCGCACGGCGAACGCCCTTGACGCCGAACGCGCGACTGCGGGAGAGTCCGCCAGAGCGTCCTCCGCGGAGGACGCACGACGGAGGGTCGGATGTCCCCGCTGCCGGAGCGCACGATGCTCGCACTCGTCTGCGTCAATCTCGCGCTCCAGCTCTTCGACGGCGTCGCCACATACGTCGGCGTTCACGCCGGGGTGGCCGAGGGGAATCCGCTACTCGCCTGGGCGCTCGCGCAGCTCGGACCCGCATCGGCGCTCTGCCTGTTCAAGCTCCAGGCGTGCGCGTGCCTGCTCTTCCTCTGGCGCGCGCGGCGGAACCGCCTCGCCGCGCCGGCGCTGGCACTCTGCGCCGCGATCTACGTCGTCTGCTCGCTCGCGCCGTGGGCCGCGGCGCTCGCGACGCTTCATCTCGAGTACTCGACCTCGTAGAGCCCGGCCCCGCCGATGGCAGTCGACGGACGATCGGCGTAGTCGGTGCCGACGAACTCGAGTGGCTCGGTACCTTCGAGGTGTGCGGGCCGCAGGAAGTACGTCCCGCTCGCCGTCGGTACCCACACCGCGTACGCCGCCCGCACGTCACCGCCCGTCAGCAGGCCGGCCCAGGAGCCGACGATCAGGCCGCCGGTCGCGAACAGGATCTTCACGGGGACGTAGAGGAGGTTCGACACGGCGGCCCCGAGCGCGAGGCCGGCCTCGCGGCCCGGGGAATCCGCGCGCCCGACGCTCGGCCGCCCAAGCATGAGGCCCGCGAGCGCGAGCACCGCGAACGTTTTCCGCATGACGTCCCTCCCTCGGCCGCGTGGCGGCCCTCGTCCCGTGTGCCACGGGGTCTTCCGGGTCGCAAGCCGCGCTAGGGACCCGGCTCGACCGTCGCGAGCGCGGCCGCGTAGGCCGCGAGGTCGGCGTCGGCGAACAGGACGAACCGGATCAGGTCGAGCGCGTCGGGATGGACACGCGCGAACCGGATCGCCGTCCCCAGCGCGATCGGCGCCGCGGCCCCGATCGGGAACCGATACGCGCCGGTCGAGATCGACGGAAACGCGATCGAGCGCAGCTCCCGGTCGCGTGCGACTTCGAGGCTCCGTCGATACGCGCTCGCGAGGAGCTCTGGCTCGCCGTGACGCCCGTCACGGTAGACCGGTCCCACGGCGTGGATGACGTGACGCGCGGCCAGGCGACCGCCGCCGGTGATCTTCGCGTCGCCGGTCACGCAGCCCCCGAGCGGGCGGCACTCGGCCAGGATCGCCGGCCCGCCCGCGCGATGGATCGCCCCGTCGACGCCGCCACCACCGAGGAGCGTCGTGTTGGCCGCGTTCACGATGACGTCGACCGCCTGCTCCGTGATGTCCCCGCGGACGAGCTCCAGGACGGTCGCGCCGATCTCCCGCCGACGCACGGCGGTCACTCGGGCGACACCGGCGTTGCGGCGCCCGCGGGCTCGGCGGGACCCGAATGGAACGGCGCCGGCGGCGCCGCGCCGCGCGGCGCGTCGTCTCCCGGGTCCGGCGCGTCGAGCGGCGAGTGCGCGTACGGGTCGTCGGGTGCGTCGTCCTCGGTGTCTCCGTTATCGAACGACGGGGCGTCGGGGCTGCCGACGTCGTCGTCGATCTCGCCGTCGGATGACCGCACGTCGTGACGGGGGGCGGGCTTCCCGGGCGCGGCGAGGGCACCCGTCGTGCCGGCGAGCAGCAACCCGGCGATCGAGCAGAGAGCGAGCGCGCGCCGCATCCTCGGTCGGTACCACCCGCCCGACGGGCGGGCAATCACGATTTGTTTGTCCTCGACGGTTGCGGCGCCGCGCCGTCCACGCTAGAAACGCAACAGCCCGTCGAGGGGAGGTGAGTCCGATGGAGAACGCGGTGGAGACGACGGTCGAACGCGAGCCCCGCGCGGTCGTGTTCGTCTGCGATCGACAGGGTGCCGCTCTCGGGCGCCGCGAGCGTTGCCTCCGGCTCGCCGGCATCCACCACGGCGTCGAGGCCGAGCGCCGTCCATCCGGCACGTACTACAAGCTCTACGTCCGGGAGCGCGACGCGGTCGCGGCGCACCTGGCGCTCCAGATGGGCGGCTGCGGCCGGTCGTCCCGGCTCGCGCAGCCGCAGACGGGTGTCCGCTCCAACCTCCGCGAGATGGCCCGGACGGTGTGGGAAGAGATGCTGCTGCTCGTCGGGCGCGTCGTCGACTTCGTGTGGACGGGCGCGCCGCGGGTGCTCCTCGGGTCCCGGACCGAGCCGAATCGCTGAGCAGCAGCGCACCGCGCGCCTTGACCGGTCGCGCGGGGGTGCGCACTTTGCAGCGTCATGGCGGACGTGAACCGCATGACGCACAAGGTCCAGGAAGCCCTGCAGCAGGCGGGTGCCCTGGCGACGCGACGGAACCACCAGGGGATCGACGTCGAGCACGTCCTCCTCGCGCTCCTCCAGCAGCCCGACGGTCTCGCGGCGAACCTCCTCGAGGCGGCCGGGGTCGCCCCCCGGGCGGTCGAGGAAGCGGTCGAGCGCGAGCTCGCCCGCCGACCGCAGGTCTCCGGGCCGGCGGCTGGGCCGTCCCAGACATTCATCACCCAGCGCCTGAACCAAGTCCTCACGAAGGCCGAGGACGAGATGCGGGCGCTGAAGGACGAGTACGTGAGCGTCGAGCACCTCCTCCTCGCGACGGTCTCCGAGCCTGTTTTCCGATCGCTCGGGGTGACGCGCGAGAAGCTGATGGAGGCGCTCAAGCAGGTCCGCGGCAACCAGCGCGTCACCTCGGCCGATCCGGAAACGACGTATCAGTCCCTCGAGAAGTACGGTCGCGACCTCACGAAGCTGGCGAGCCAGGGAAAGCTCGACCCGGTGATCGGCCGCGACGACGAGATCCGGCGGGTCATCCAGGTCCTGTCGCGCCGTACCAAGAACAACCCGGTCCTGATCGGCGAGCCCGGCGTCGGCAAGACCGCGATCGTCGAAGGCCTCGCCCAGCGGATCGTCAAGGGCGACGTCCCCGAGGGGCTCAAGAACAAGCGGATCGTCGCCCTCGACATGGGCGCCCTCATCGCGGGCGCGAAGTTCCGCGGTGAGTTCGAGGAGCGGCTGAAGGCGGTCCTCAAGGAGGTCCAGTCGTCGAACGGGGAGATCATTCTCTTCATCGACGAGCTGCACACGGTGGTCGGCGCGGGCGCGGCCGAGGGCGCGATGGACGCGTCGAACCTGCTGAAGCCGATGCTCGCCCGCGGCGAGCTCCACTGCATCGGCGCGACGACGCTCGACGAGTACCGCAAGCACATCGAGAAGGACGCGGCGCTCGAGCGGCGCTTCCAGCCG
>Ga0070741_10007297_pt1 | contig 22977 bp, 17 predicted proteins | sample Coa_R1_4_FD_66440 | JGI IMG/M metagenome (GOLD analysis project Ga0070741, IMG submission 66440) | Surface soil microbial communities from Centralia Pennsylvania, which are recovering from an underground coalmine fire - Coalmine... | ecosystem: Environmental > Terrestrial > Soil > Unclassified ... | reverse complement strand
AGCTTGGAGATGATCTCCTCGTGCGCCAGGGAATGCACCTCGGTCTTGCCCTTGTTGAACTCCTCAAGAAAGTGGCTCAGCGAATCGCGATACAAGTTCACGCCCGGCGCCTCGTCCTCAGGAACAGATTTCAACTCCGCATCGGTGAAAATTACCGGACGCACGTGCTTGCTCTCCCCCACGGCCTGCAGTACCCGGCGCACCACATTGAGTTGATCGCTATCCGTCTCAATCGTTTCGATCCCCGGACTGATCTGCAAAGGATATGCCGAGTCCACGATCGCGATCCAGTTGCGATGCCCCATCAAAGACAGCTCTTGCTGCAGCCGCGCGCGCCACTCGCCGTGCTGCCCGGCAGTTTGTGCAATAGCCAGTGTGGGTATCAAATACAGTGCAGAAAAAATGCCCAGAGTTCTGAACGTCGAGATCACAGGGTCCTCCGATAACCAGGGTGGGGATTTTGAACTCCCAACCTCTGTACACCTGGGGAAGTTGAATCCAGAAAGTCGAGCTTCGTGTCGTGTGCGACAACTGGGGAGTTGAATTCTTCGCATCCCCTCTGTTCAAGCCGGCGAGGTCTATTCTCTGACCCCCAACTGCCAAAACAAGAACGAATACACGTCGGTAAATTCCTCAATCTGCTTCGTCACTGGCTTCCCAGCCCCGTGCCCCGCCTTGGATTCAATCCTTAATAAGATAGGCCGCGTCTGGCTGCTTCCATTTCTCGCCTCCGCCTGCATCAATGCGGTCATTTTCTTGGCGTGCATCGGATCCACACGGGTATCCGTATCCGCCGTCATAAACAGAATCGCGGGATACTCGACCCCCGCCTTCACGTGGTGGTACGGAGAGTACGCGTACAGCCACTTGAATTGCTCCGGATTTTCCGCGGTCCCATACTCCGGAATCCACAGCTTGGCAATCTGGAAATCCTGATAGTGCAGCATGTCGAGCAGGGGCACCTGGCAGACCACGGCGCGAAACAGGTCGGGACGCTGGGTGATCATCGCGCCCATCAGCAGCCCGCCGTTGGAGCCGCCTTGAATCGCCAGATGATTCTTGTCTGTGTACTTTTCGGAGATCAGGTGCCCGGCCGCCGCGATCATGTCGTCAAACACGTTCTGTTTCTTATCCAGCATGCCGGCGCGATGCCAGTCCTCGCCAAACTCGGCGCCGCCGCGCAGGTTGGCGACCGCATAAATGCCGCCATGCTCCATCCATAAATACGCCGTCCGGCTGAAGCTCGGAGTCAGGCTGACATTGAATCCGCCATACCCTGTCAGCAGTGTGGGATTCCGGCCGTTTTTCTGCAGGCCTTTCTTGTGCACCACAAACATCGGCATGCGCGTTCCGTCTTTGGACGCAAACCACTCCTGCGCGACTTCATACGATGTGGGATCGATTGCGGGCGCTTCCACTTTGGTCCACAGCGAAGTGGACCCGTCCTTCAAATCGTAGCGATAGATTGAAGGCGCGAACGTGAAGGATTGAAAGCCGTAGAATACTTCGTCGCGATTCCAGCGCCCTCCGGATCCGTACACCGTTCCCATGCCGGGCAGCGCCAGGTCGCTCAACTTCTTCCCCTCAAGATCAAAAACCTTGAGCTGCGAAGTAGCGTTCTGCTCGTACTGCGCGACCAGCCTCCCCCCAAAGATCGCCGCGCCCTGCAACACCGCGTCCGATTGCGGAACAATTTCTTTCCAGGCCTCGCGATCGAAGTTGCCCGCCTCGGTCACGAACACGCGATAACGCGGCGCATCTTCATTCGTCGTGATGTAAACCTTGCCCTCGTACACGTCTGCGCTGTAAAGAAAATTCTTCCCCGTAGTCAGCCGGATCGCAGCTTTATCCGATTTCAGATCCATCAGATAAAGCTCTGACTTGGTCCAGCCCTGGGAAACATTGATCAGCAACCACCGCCCGTCATTGGAAAGCGACAACCCGGGCCAGTCTTCCGGATCGCGGCCTGCGCCGAAGATCAGGTTATCGGTCTCCACCGGACTGCCCAGCAGATGAAAGTACACATGACGGTTGTACATCTCCTGCCCCGCCGGAACATCGCCCTTCTTCGGATAGCGGGTGTAGTAGAAGCCGGAGTTGTCGTGCAGCCATGCGATCGAGGCCGCGCGGGTGTACTCGATCGTGTCAGGAAGAATGGCGCCCGTCTTGGTCTCGATGATGTGCAAGGTGGACATCTCGGAGCCGCTGGGAGAAGTCCCGTAAGCCACGTACTTGCCATTGTCGGAAGGCTGAAACCAATCAAGAGCGATCGTGCCGTCGCCGGCCAGGCCATTGGCATCCACCAGCACGCGATCCGGCCCGTGCAGCGATTCGCGCACGTAGAGGACGGGCTGATTCTGCATTCCCTCCCGCCGGGTATAGAAGTAATACTTGCCGGCAATTACTGGAGCCGTGACGTTGCCGATGGAGAGCAGTTCGGTCAGCCGCTTTTGAATCGAGGCCCGCCCAGGAAGCGGGTCGAGCAGGGCGCGAGTGTACGCGTTCTCCTCGGCCACCCACTTCCTGGTCTCAGGAGAATCCGCCTTTTCCAGCCACCGGTAATTATCGATAACGCGAGTGCCGTGAAAATAATCAGCCACAGGCCGGGGCGTAGCCACAGGAGGCGAGTCGGGCGCCCGCGAGGACGGACGAGAATCCAGCGCTACCGCGGCGATCAACAGGAAAGAAGAGACAAGGAAGAGATGCCCTTCCATAGCCAAAGCCTACCAGAACTGTTTTCACGACGAAGCCCAAAATGCTATGATGAATGCAGTCCACAACACTCCTCAGTAGCTCAATGGCAGAGCATTCGGCTGTTAACCGAAGGGTTGTAGGTTCGAGTCCTACCTGAGGAGCCATTTCTCACCCGCGTATTCACTCGCGAATCTCGAACCTCACTGAATCGTCGTCGTCTCGCTGTGCGCCGTTTCGTGCCGATTTTGTGACGCGGTCGTCGTCAGACAGTCCACAAAATGAAGAAGGCCCCGCGAGAGATCGCGAGGCCCGGGGAGACATCTACCCGCTTACTGAATCGTGTTCGTGACGAGCGCTCGCTCGAACGTTTTGGCGTCGTCGAGCGTCGTGCTCTGCTGCTGCGCCGAGTACGCGTCGCGCTGCTCGAAGGCTCGCTGGCACGCGTCGAGCGAGATGTGACCGTAGACTTCGCGCATCATCCGGATCGCAGTACTCGTCGACCACCCGGCGATCTGAGCGACGACCATGTGGCTGACTCCGGAGTTCAACAGCCGAGAGATTCCGGTATGGCGTAAGTCGTGGAAGCGAGCCTCGACGCTAGCCCGTTCGCGTACGTCGTTCCACGCGTTCTTGAATGTCCCGATGGGCCGGGTGACGTCGATGGCGTAGATCGACAGCTCGGTCGAGTCCTTCTTGGGCTGGCCGTACTTCTCCGACGGGAAGACCGCGTCCGAGAGCTTGCGGTTCGGGAACTGCGCGGCCCACGCGACCAGCGTCGAATAGAGTAGAGCGCTCATCGGGACAACTCGACCTTCCCCGGCTTCCGTCTTCGACTCTCCGACGGTGACCGCCCGGCGCTGGAAGTCGACGTGACGCCACCGTAGCGTGCGGATCTCGTCGCGTCGCATGCACGCTTGTAGCGCCAGCATCACCGCCGGGAGGATCGAGCGCGAGCGACTCTGGCGGCAGCACTCGATCAGCTTTGCCTCTTCCGCGAACGTCAAGCAGTAGCCGATCTTCTTCGCCTTCATGCTCGCGAGCTTCACCCGCTTCGCAACCGCTCGCCAGATTTCGTCGTGGTCGAAGAACTTCAGGATGGCGCGTAGGCAGCCGAGTTCGTTCTGGACCGTCTTCGGCGACGCCTTCTCGGCAGCGCGTCGCTCGCGGTACGCGGCGACGGTCTCAGGGGTGACGTCGGTCAGCAGCTGATCGCCGAAGCTCGCCAGCAGGTGGCGGACGTTGAAGCTCTCGATGACGTAGGTCTGCGGAGCCCACTCGCTCTTCTTCGATTGCAGGAACTTCTCCGCAGCGACCGAGAACAGCATCAGCCGGGGACGCTCCGCGACTCCGCCGCGCGCCTTCGCCATCTTCTGGTACCGGGCGTGCTCGACTTCCTTCGCCGCCTCTTTGTTCGTGAGCTTTGTCGACTCGCGGTACCGCTTGCCGTCGATCTCAATGTCCAGCCACCAGATTTTGTTTCGCTTAAAGAGCGCCATTGGTCCCTCTCTTCGTCTTACGAACTCTACGGATGACGAACGGTTTGTGGTCGCTCACAGTGCAGAACTTCTCGGCGACGAGCAGAGGCAGAACGTAGCTCATCGCTTGCGGGTTGGCGTTGTACTTCAGCTTAAGCGTCTCGCCTACCGAATCGGCGACGAGCGGTTCACTGCGACTCGCTCCCATCCGAACGGGGCTGCGCTTCGTGATCTCTCGACGGATGATGTCGATGGTCTCTGCCGCGATTCTCATCGGATACTTCGACGACGGGAAGATAATCGTGAGACCAGTCGCCAACGAACCCGAGTAGTTGAACGGCCTTCCCGTTAGAGTGCTGCGAGAGATCATCGCGACCTTCCGGATGCCTGATGTTCTTCGTGATCGTTCCATCGTGCTCTCCCCTTTTCGCCGCTCTCTGAAAGAGCGAGCGCGAGCTATTCTAAGCGGAAGACGACGGAAGCGACAGCACGCGGTTATTAACAGCCCGGTACGCGCTATACTCGCCGAGTCTTAGGAGAGACAGAAGCTGCTCCAGCGACGCGAGCGACCCGGAGGACTCGAACTCGCGCAGGAGAAGGCTACCCCGCCCCAAGCGCCGTATGTTCGACTGACGACTGTCGACGCGGCACAGTGCCAGGAGTCTCTCCGTGACTACAGCAGCAACCTCCCGACGCGCGAAGAAGAAGCGACGCGCTAAGTCCGAACAACCTGAACAATCCACCACCCTCCGGCTGCTCCCGCTCGCCGAGTTCTGTGATCGCATCGGCATGAGTGTCTTCTGGGGACGCAAGCAGGTCCGCGCTCGCAAGATTGCGGCCGTCCGCATCGGACAGCGTCGGATCTGCATCCCCGAGACGGAACTCGCGAGGTTCATCGCGGAGCGCATCATCCCGGCGAAGGTGTCGCGATGAGAACAACGATAACGAACGACGAAGTGCAAGACCGAATCAAGCTGCTGGAAGAACTCGACGAACTAGAGAGCGACGTTACTCGAAGAATGAGCAACGACGACCTCGTCGAACGACTCAAGACGCTGCGCGAACTCGACGAACTTGAAGAGATCGCGTGAGCCAGCGACAGGACGAGAGAGCTCGAAGACCCCCGCCGGGGGTTCCGCAAGGTCGCGAAGAACAAAAACGGTTTGACAACTCGCAGAACGTCTCACAAAGGAGAGACCGAATGAACAACGAAAACGAACTTACAGCAGCGCGAGAGATCGCGCGAGGAATCCATCAATGCCATCAGCCCAAAAACAGCGGCCGACGCAGCCAGAACCCGCGTCGGCCAGGGATGCTTGCGTGGACAGACAAGCCAACGGTACCACGTCGACTCCTGAGAGCAAACCGCAATACTTCGGTAAGGTCCACAACGTCGTGATGCGCGACGAACGCCTTAGCCTTGAACTAAAGGGCCTGATCGCCATCGTCTCCACCTACCCGCAGGACGGTTCGTGGGTCTGGCATCAGCCGGAACTCCAGCGTCTGTGCAACGTGGGACGGAAGAAGTACTTTCGGCTGATCCGCGAAGCGAAGCGCTTGGGGTTCCTTCGCACGGTTCGCGAGCGATACATCTGGAACCTTAAGCCAGTGCTCCAAACGGGCACCGGTTCCGAGCCAGTGTCCCAAAGGGGCACCGGGCCAGTGCTCCAAACGGACACCGAGCCAGTGCTCCAAACGGGCACTCTTAGTAAGAACTCTTCTAGTAAGAACTTTTCTAGTGAAAACAAAACCCTTCTCTCTCCGACCGGAGAGAGCGAACAAACCCTCGATGCCGTCGAAGAACACACCGGGGGGGTATCACCCAAAGGAGAGATCGAAATGCTGAAGGACGAAAAGCCCGCTTCTCACTTCAAAGAAAAAAACTTACCGAAGGCGAAGAGACCGACGACGAAAGAATCACCGATGCTGCCGCTGCCGCCGCGAGAGGACCTACTCGTCTACCAGCCACGGGAGCCGGAAGTCTCGCTGCATCATCAATGTCGCGAAGTTCTCAAGGCTCTCTACACTGAGCACTATGGGGGTTACTCGTGGGACGTAGTCGAAGGCAAACAGCTTGCGCTGCTGCTGAAGCGAAGGCCATCGTTGACCGCAGAGGAACTCGCAGCATGGTTCATGCGATACGTGCAGTCAGCGAACCACGCTCCGGGAGCGCGACCGTGCGAGTTCCTCTCGAAGGCAGAGCGCTACAGCATCATGCCGCTCGACAACTTCGGCAACCCACTCGGCGCCAAGTCGATCTCGAAGCGGATCGAGCAGAACGCGGCGTTCGCAGCGGTGCGACGAGTAGCTGTGAAGGGAGAACTACGATGAACAACAGAAAGCTTGAAGTCGATTTGCGGACGCGGTTCCGAGCGTTCCGCGAAGCCTATCTGACCGATCCTCCGCCAGCCAGAGTGGAGCCGACTCCTGAGGATCTCGACGAACTGTTTGCGCGCAACCAAGCCGTCGGAGACTTCTGGGTGAAGCGCAACGGCATCTGGTACGTCGCTTCGGGCATGTGGGGAACCGGGAATACCATCGACGTGTTCTCCAAGGGTGGCGCGAAGAAGACGATGGTCGAACTCGGTGACTGCGTCGCCAATGTCTTCCGGGTCGCCAGAACGGTCAGCGAAGCCGAGTACAGCGAGTGGTTGCGGAAACGAAACAAGGATCGCGGCTAGATCACGCGCTGGTCCCGGCATCCAGAAGAACGTCGAGACCAGCGACGCTCTAGTGAACTTAGTTCACGGCTACATCAACCACGGAGGGAACGATGGAACAAAACGAGCGGCAACAACTTCTCGACCGACTCGGGGATGTACTCGGGCAGACGTTCGCAGCCGGGCTCGCCGAGTCACCTGACCCGGTCAAGCGCTCGGTGCTGACCGGACTCCAGAACGGACGCATCCTGATCACCGCGCAGATCGCGTTCGGCAACGGCGCGTTGTCCGTGGCGTTCGGAGTCGTCGACGTAGCGACCGGACTCGAACAGGTGAAGCTCTTCGAGATCGCGTCTCCAGTCCGGCCAGTCGTCGTGCAGCAGCTCGGGCCTGAGAGCGAGATCGTGAACTGAGAGCGCGAAGCTCGTCGCGTCGTCGCTCGTCGTCCGCGTCGCAGCCGTTGAACACGAAGTGGAAAACGACACCGGAAAAAGAGCGCGAAGTGGAACGAACTCATTCACGATGAATCGCTTGCAACAAGTGGAGCTTCCACACCCGGTAAGGCGGGGGAATCTCTACGAAATGCGCCTTGCGGAGGCCGCGGGCGTCGTTCAAGAAAATCTTCGATATTGAAATCCGCACCCCAAAGCCGTTTTTTGGGTGATCACAGGCGGTTTGTGGACCGATCAGTGAAGTCGTCGGCGGTGGAACGCGGCCCGGTGTTTCTCCCGGTGAAGTGGAAATCTCGAACAACGCCAGTAACCTTCCCTCCCGCGCTCGTCGTCTGCTACTCTGCTTGGCGAGCGAGACGAAACGACCAGCGCCTTTGCGATGGTCTTCGATCTCGCCGCGACGTTCCCAACGTCGTCACTCAGCGCGAGAGCCTTTGCTGGTAGCGCACGGTGCACCCGGGACCAAACCCGAGCACACGTGCGTCTCGCGTTCCTGCCGGGCATCCAGACTCAAGGAGAAGGACTTATGAACACCCGCTCGAACATCCTCGCGCTGCGTCAGCGGAAGGCGACGCTCGCGAAGCAAGGCCGCACCATCCTCGAGGCCGCTGCGAAAGAAGGGCGCGACCTCAACGACGGCGAACGACAGAATCACGAAAAGATCCTCCAGAGCCTTCGAGCAGTCGAGGGCGAGATCGTCGCGGAAGAGCAGCGCCTAGTGCAACTCGACTCCGGCGAAGCGACTCCCGACGAGAACAGCGCCTTCGCAAGCTTAGCTCGCGGCGAAGTGCCAGCGGAGAACCCGTCCGCGACGAAGCGACCACCGATCGGCAGGGCGAAATACGCCGAGCTGTTCGGACGTCCCTCGAAGTCCGCGTTCCGAGGGTGGGGAGATTTCCTCGCATCGGCGGCTCGCTCGCGCGTCCACTTCGACCCGCGTCTAACGTTCGGAGCAGCGAACGAAGCCAGCCCATCAGCCGGCGGTTTTTTGGTTCCGCCTGAGCAGACCGCGCAGGTGTTCGATCAGGCGCTCGAAGGCGAGATCGTGCGGCCCCGCGCTCAGGTGTGGCCGATGGCTTCGGACACGCGCAAGATCCCGGCGGTGCAGGACGACGACCACAGCAGCAACGTTCTGTTCGGCGGCATCGCTGCGGGTTGGGGCAACGAACTCGACGACATCGACGAAGCCTCGATCAAGATCCGGATGATGGAACTCCACGCCAACCGCTTCGGGTTGCTGAGCAACAGCTCGCAAGAACTGCTCGACGACTCGACGTATGAGGCCGTGCTGAGCGCGAAGTTCCAAGCGGCCGCAGCGTGGCACTTGGATCGGGCGTATCTATTCGGCGACGGTGCCGGGAAACCGCTGGGCTGTTTGGACGCTGGCAACGATGCGCTGATCGTCGTCGCGAAGGAGTCGAGCCAGGCAGCGGACACCGTCGTCTACGAGAACGTTACGAAGATGTACTCGAAGATGCCGCCCTCGTGTCTCAGCAGAGCGGTCTGGGTGTTCACGTCGTCGCTCGTCCCGCAGCTGCTCAAGATGCAGAACCGCGTCTTCAATCTCGCGGGAAGCGAAGTTGTCGGCGGCTCTGCGGTTCCGTCGGTCACCGTCGCCGACGACGGCAGCATGACGCTGTTCACGCGTCCGGTCATCATCTCGGAGAAGCTCTCGGCGCCCGGCGACTTGGGTGACTGCGCCTTCTGCGACTTCAGCCAGTACGCCATCGGCATGCGGCGCGAGATGGTGCTGGAGTCGTCGACGGCACCGGGCTTCAAAAACTTCAGCGTCTGGTTCCGGCTCGTGTGTCGAGTCGACGGCCAGCCGCTGTGGCACAACGTGCAGACGCTGCAGAACGGCGACACCGTCAGTCCGTTCGTGACGCTGCAAGCTCGGTAGTAGAGTTCGCGGGGCGCGGCTGATTCGCGTCTCGCGCGGATGGTGACGGCGAAGGACGTCACCGTCCTCCAGAGGGGGCCAGCTTCTTACCGGGGGCTGGCCCTTTCTTGCCATTCGAGCAGCTTGCTCGCGTCGGGTAGAATCTGCGCGTGACAGTCAAGCTCGTCATCGCCCTCCCCCATTCGCTCTACACCCAACTCGCGTCCGCTGCTCGTCTCTCGTGCCAGCCAGTGACTCAGTTCGTGCGCGAGATCGTCGAGGCGGACATCGCCACGCGCAAGCTCGCGACCATCCTGCCTCAGCCTGAGCCGGACCGCAGCGCTGCCGAGAAGATGAGAGCCTACCGAGCGCGTCGCTCGTCGCTCTGAAAGTCGTCTAAGTTTAGACACCCGGAATGCGATTTAAGCGGCGGCTGGAAGGCGTCGACGTTCTAGTCGTCCGGCGGTAGATACCCCCCTAAAACGGCAGCTAATGCGCAGCGCGGGGCGGTTTATTTCGTCTTTTCATCGCTCAGAAGGGAAGGCGAAGACGCGAACGGCGGGAAATCCGTAGAATGGCCGGGGATCGCTCGCTGGTTTGAGTCGTCGTCGAAAGACGGTGCCTCTTCTCTTTCGTACCACCGGGCGGTCCCTTCGAGTCTACACAGAAAAAGGCCGCTCTCGAAAGAGCGGCCCTCCCGGGGATAGAAACTCTACCTGCGCCGCGCCCTTCGCCTTCGGCATTCAAGGGCTGAGAGCTGCGACGATTCGACCAACGTCATCAGGATCGCCGATTGATCGTTCCGAAGATTCTTCAGCTTCAAAGGAGTGAAGTCTGTCATATGCTTATTTAGGTTGTAAGGTGCAGGGAAATGCTTGTTGGAAGGCAAGCCACATAACTCGATGCGTCATCGCAACACCAATGAACGGATTCGTCTTTTCCTGCTCCCGAATGTATTTAAGTAGCAGGTCCTTCTCCTGTCCGATATTCACGTAATCGGGAATGCACGGAACGTCAGTCTTCATCGCCGCGGTCGCCGCCTGAAGCTGTTTCAGCGGCAACGTAGAGAGTGCTCTCTTTTCATCTTGCGGCCAGGCACTCGGGAACTGTGCGGCCAGAACACCATGTTCATGGCCCTCTTTCCAGCCCTCGACTAATCCCGCAACATAAGCGATACACATCGCTTCTTCAGCAAGTCGATCATCCATCGCTTTCTTCAGAGCATCCATCATCTCAGAAGGCGGGACTCTCTTTGCGGTCTCCATCTGTTCCTTAGAGAGCTGCGTATCGCCGCTACCGCAAACATCCAGAAAACCGTCGGCTGTTAGAAGTTTTGAGACCGGCGCGATCTGTGCGAAGCACACGGTTGAAAAGAACAGGGTCCATACAATCAGCATTCCCCCCGCAATCTGCCGTCCTCTTTTGTGATTAAGCGCCGACATAAGCATATTGTTCCCCTCCCTGAAGAAGCCCGGTTACCATCGCGTGTTTTCTTTGCTCTTATTCCAGCACGGCGGGTACCCTCTCTTTTTTGGACGGCCCAAGTATATTCAAGCTGCTTGTCGAGCGCGTAAAAAAGGCCCCGGGTTCCCTCAACCCGAGGCGGTCGTTGCTATAACCGGAAAAGCTCTGCTGGTGGTCCCCAGCCTTTCAGGTGCCTGCAGATACCGGTACAATCAGAGCGACAACGCCTGGTGCGTTCTTCTCTTGGAGGTCCCCTTGCGTCCAGCCGCAGATTGGGACGAGCATTTCGTGCTGTCGTTACCGTCTGGCGAGAACGACTGGTTCGAGCGCAAAGGAACGCGGGCGCTCGATTTAAATGCGGGAGCGAATGAAGGAAAACTTCGCGACGAACTCGCGAAGCAACTATCGGCGTTCGCGAACACAGGGGGCGGGCAGATCATCTACGGGCTTACGGACGATGGCTCTGTTGATTCGGGCGGCGTAGATGAAACTATTCGAGGATCGACAAAGGAATGGCTGGAAGATTTGGTCCCGGTTCTCACAGATTTCGAGATTGTCGGCGTGAACGTATACCCGATATCCTCCAAATCCAAACAGTCGAAGATTCAAAAAGGAAAGGCACTCTACATCATCGATGTGCCCGGCAGCGAGCGCGCGCCGCACCAATCGACGAGGGACCACCTGTACTACGTCCGACTTGGCGGCAAGTCGCGACCAGCTTCGCATCGGTTGATCGAAGACATCCGGAATCGAGCTAAGCACCCAAGTGTCGACATTCGGATCGAGTTGAGCGATCTTAAAATCCAGCAGGCGAGTTTCGAGTCGATGGAGCTCCGTCTGCTGGCTCCCGTCCAAATACACTTGGAGAACTTAGGTTACTTAAAGTCCCAGAACACATGCTTTTACTTCAACATTGACGTGCCCTTGATACAGGTAAATTCATTCAGCCAATCGGTACTGGTACCCCACTCAGGTAACCGATATAGAAACGGCGCATTCTGGGAACTAGCCGTCCCACTGTATCCGGGAATGACGATTGACGCCACGATCGAACTAGCGCTGAATGTTTCCTTAGGCTTCTTCAACGTTAGGACGAATCCAAACTCTCGCGTGTGGACAACGACGGCGAATCCGGCGAGCGACCTATGCACGGCGGCTTGCAGGTGGAGATTATTTGCGGATAATGCCCCGCCCAAAAAAGGGGAATGCACTCTCGGAGACCTCAACTTTAACGCGCGGATCAGAGAGATGCTAGAAACGGATCCAAACCGAGACACCTATCGATTATGGGGCGGCTTTCCGGAGTGAATCTTAGTAGAAATAATCGATGATCCCAGGGCCCCGAACTGAAAGATGTTGGGTGACGAAGACGTGAGAGACTCCGCAGCAGTTAGCCGACAAGCTGGCGACAGTTCGTCAAGGTCGCGAGGAAATCTGACGGGAGAGTTACCCCGGTGCGCGTGTGACGATTTTGTGACGCGGCTTAGCTACGAACGGCTCGCTTCAGCTCGCTCGAAGAGACGCGGAAAAGCCGCTATCCACGCGACGACGCGCGAGTTTGCTCGATTTTCCGAGAGTTCGAGAACGCCTGTGAGGTCTTCTGTTAACCGAAGGGTTGTAGGTTCGAGTCCTACCTGAGGAGCCATTTCAAGCCATCGTCCGCGGATCTCCCGCAAAAGCTCCTATCCTGACTGCTGGGGCTATTTACTTCCCCTTTCAATAAGAGGCCTTACGGCTTGGTGCCGTGCTGACGTGTGTCTGCCCTGAAAGGCGAGGGAGTCTGTGTGGAAGGAAAAGCGCAGGGGACGCCCAATCCCTGTCTCGCGCTTTTGGCGACACCAGGGTGGGGAATTTGACATCTAGATTTTTGGTTCTACAGCTGTACAGAGGTTCTGGAAATCAAAATGCCCGCCCTCGCATCGTGCCGGGGAACCCCTTGAAGCTTTTTGACGTTGTGTGTTAACGTGCGCGGCAGGTCGTGCAAAGCTGGGCGAGCGCATTCACCGTGAAGGCGGAAGCTCTCGACGTAGTGACATGGGCTTGGGGGATGGGGATGTCACAGCTGTTCTCGACTGAGTTGCTTCCAGCGTCGGACCGCATTGATGCGTGGCAATGGAATGCGCAACAGATCTGCGGCGATTGCCGCATTCAACTGCCCCGCGCATCCTTTCACGGATCAATTGAGGTCCGGGAGATTGGCGCGCTGAAGCTGACGCGGTTTTCTTCGAGTCCGCTTTCCTTCTGGAAATGGCCGGCCGACTCGCTCTCCACGGAAAATCGTTCCTGCATCGTGATCACGCAGATCGTGGGCGTCCGGCGTTACGTGCAAAATGGCGCTGAAGTGCTGCTGAAGTCGGGCGACAGCACGCTGATTGATTCGGGCCATCCCTGGTCTTCGAGTTGCGGGACAGAGTGCGTGCGGCTCTACCTTCGTGTGCCCCGGTGGATGATGGAGAGCCGGCTGCGCACGCGGGAGGTTCCGATCGGGCAGAGAATTTCCGGGGCCAGCGGTGTGGGAGCGGCTTTGTCGCGATTGGCGCAATCGCTGTACGAAGAAGCGGCCCGCGCGCGCGGAGAGGGAAGCGCCGCGGTGTTGGAGGCGTATTTCCAAACGCTGGCGGCGTGCCTGTTACGGCGCGAAAGTGGCGGGCAGCGCACTCCCGAATTGCTTGCCCACATTATCCAGTTTGTGGACGCGCATCTGGCCGAGCCGACTCTCACTCCGGTTGCCGTTGCGGGCGCGATGGGAATCTCGCTGCGCCACCTGCATCGGGTGTTTTCAGCAACCGGGGCTACCTTGGGAGATTACGTGCGGGCGCGCAGACTGGAGCAATGCCGGGAAGACCTATCCGATCCCCGATTATCGGCGAAGAGTATCACGGACATCGCGTTTTTCCGCGGCTTCAGCGATGCGGCCCATTTCAGCCACTGCTTTCGAAAACAATTTGGCGTGTCTCCGCGGGATTTTCGGGAACTGACAAGGACGAACAGGAGCGCCGCCGCAGGTAATTTCCTTTCTGGACTAACCTCTCATCATCGATACCCCGGCCTCAATTAATTATCGTGATCTTCACCCATAGTCCACTGGGGGTCGTGAGAGCCGGCATCAGTGGCGTCCCAGGTATTCAGCCAGGAACGCGTCTTTGGGCTTGGGCTTTCCTTGCTTTCCAGCCTGGTCGATGCGGAAGAATGCATTCTGCATGTAGCGCACAGCGAGCCAACGCAGGGGTTCGACCTCCCAGAGCGGAGAGCGGCGCTGCGCAATTGGCAGTTGGCTCAACTCTGTGCGTTTGCCCAGCACCAGTTCGGCTAAGACCTTCCCCATGAGATTCGTCGTGGAAACGCCCTGGCCGGTGTAGCCGCGGGCGGTACCCAGCTTCGCGGCCGCATCAAATTCGGTCATGGGCATCCAGTCGCGCGGCATGCCTACCGGGCCTCCCCAGGAATGCGTAAACCTCACGCCCTTCAGCATGGGAAACCATTCCACAACCAGCTTCTGAATGCGAGCGTGGGTTTCGGGGTGGCGATCCTGCTCGTCCGTGATCTTCGAGCCGAGGCGATAAGGCGCGCCGCGGCTGCCGAACAGGATTCTGCCGTCGGCGGTTCTGGTGAGATAGTCCACGGTGTAATTGCAGGAAGCAACGCTCTCGCGATTCTTCCAGCCGATCTGACTCCATTGCTCTGCAGTCAGAGGCTCGGTGAGGGTGATCAGCGAATAGACCGGGAGCACAACCCGGTGAAGCTTCGGGATTCGCGTGAGATAGGACTCGCCGCACAAGAGAATCGCATTACGGGCGCGAACTTCTCCTGCGGGCGTGAACAGGCGCGGGGATGAGCCTGCTTCGAAACCGGTCACCTCGGTGCGTTCGTAAATGGTTCCGCCGCGCCTTTCGATCGCTCGCGCCAGCCCGCGCACTAGCCGGGCCGGGTGAACGCTGGCATTCTCGGCGGCGAGTAACGCGCCGAGAACATTCGTAACGTTAATTCGGTCACGGGTCTGCTCCGCGTTCAACAGCTGGTATTGGGCGCCCAGACCCAGACTCTCGTACGCTGCCAGGCTGGAGCGCAGCATCGGAACGTGACTCTGCGTGCGAGCCAGGGTAAGAATGCCTCCTTTGTGAAAGTGGGCGTCGATATTTTCTTCAGAACATACCTGGTTGATTTCATCGACGGCGCCGCACATGGCGAGCATCAGTGCGCGAGCCGCTTCGCCGCCATAACGATGTTTGAGCATTGCCGCCGAGACGGGGAATTTCGAGGAGCACCAACCGCCGTTGCGTCCCGAGGCGCCGAACCCGACAATTTCCTTCTCGAATACCGCCACCTTCAGGTTCGGGTTTCCACGGAGCAGGTAGTAAGCGGTCCAGAGGCCGGTGTAGCCGCCGCCAAGAATTGCGACGTCGACGTCCGTTGATTCACGAAGGGAAGGACGAGGCGTGAGATCGTCGCCGCAGGTTTCGAGCCAGAAACTGTATGTAGAGTAGTCGGTCATAGAAATTGCTGGTGAATCATTCTCGACTGCGGTTGGAGTCCAGTCACGAGCGGCGCTTTAGTGTTGTGCATTGGCCATTTCCGCCGTGGGTTGCGGGATGAGAGTGCGTTGCCGGGTGGCGCGAATGAGTGTTCCCAGAACTCCCCACATCGCGAGGGCAAGCCATTCGTGCCAGGTAAAGTGTCCGGGCACCAGCGGAACGAGTTTCACGAGAATCATCGCCGTAGTGACCAACAGGCCGAAGATAGCGGCGGCCCGGCGCAGGCCGCGAGGCTTCATTTTGTAGTAGGAGGCGCAGGCTGCCATCCAGGCGACGGAGGCGCTCACCGCACCGACCTCGAGAATGGGAACCAGGAGTGCCTCGCCCAGGAAGATCGTCAGAGCCGTCGCCAGGCCCACGGCGATGACCGCTGTAGACGGCGTTTGGTTGATGGGGTGAATGCGGCTCATGCGCGGATTCAGGAGATTGCGGCGGGACATGGCAAACAGCAGGCGCGAAGAAGCGACAATGTTGGCATTGAAGGCCTGCACCAGCGCGACGAGCGCCGAAGCCATAATCAGGATCACGATCCAATGAGCGTGCAGGGCGCGTTCAAATGCCAGCGCGGTCGGAAATTGCTGGTTGCTGTGCAGGGTCTGCCAGGGTGCGACGTAAGAGACCGCCGTGATTACCACGAGGAAGAAGATGAGCCCGGAGCAAATCGTCAGCAGAATGGCCACGGAGAAGTCACGCTTCTCGAAACCGGGGCTGGCTTCTTCCGCGACTTTGCCCACCGATTCGAATCCCGACACCAGCCAGGGAACCACCTGCCACACCAGCAGAATGGAGAGCAGAGGGGCATGGCTGAATAGAGGATGGAAGTTCGACGTTGAACCGTGACTGGCGCCGGCCAAGGCAAACACGGCGACCAAAGCGAGGAAGGTGAACGTTGTGGCCTTGCTTAGACGAGCGCTGGCTTGAATCCCCCGATAATTCAGCCACGTAAGCAATAGGGTCAGAGTGAGGCCTAAAAGGATGTGCGGCAGATAGACGGGGTAGCCCCCGAGGCGGTAAAGCTCAACGGTATTCAGTGATGGGAATAAATACCCGCTGATCCTTCCCGCCGCGAGGGCCTCAAACGGACAGGTCAACAGATAGCTGAGAAACATCATCCAGCCGGTACCGAAGCTCACGACTTCGGGAAAGAACCGGGCGACGTAGGCCGCCTCGCCGGCCGCGTCGGGAATGGCCCTGACGAGTTGGCCGTAAACGTATCCGATGGGGAGCAGGATCAGAGCGCCGGCGGTGAAGCCGAGGACTGCTCCGAGCGGGCCGCCGCGGCTCAGGATGTCGTCCATGACCACGAGCCACGCCGTCCCCACCATCACGCCGAAACCGAGGGCGAAGTAGTCCACCAGGCGCAGTTTGCGTGCGAGCGTCGTCATGAGATCGGGAAGAGTCTACAGGAACGGCAAGGGCGGACGAAGGCGTCCGCCCCTACATGAGCGAGTTCAGAATTCATAGCGCAGAGCGAACTGCATGACCCGTGGATCGGTGAGCAGTCCGGTGTAGGATCCGAAACGCTCGGGGACCTGTTGCAAAGATGCGATGCAGGCGCAGGCCGCATTGCCCAGGCCGGAGAGCACATTGAAGCGGTGCAGATTGGGGACGTTGAACACCTCCCAACGGAATTGCAGGCTGTGGCCTTCCATGGGCAATCTCCAGCGTTTGCCCAGCGCCAGATCCCAGCCGGCATAGCCATCTCCGCGGATCACGTTGCGCGATCCGGCCTGGCCGGGAAAGGGATGCTGGAAATCAGCGAACGCTGCCGCAGAGTTCTGGAAGACGCTGATGGTGCCGTTGGGTTGCCGGTAGTGCCCGGTTTGGGGCCGGGAAATCATCTGCGCGATGCCCTGCTCGTCCCAGTTGGTGGGCCAGAAGTTGCCGTTATCCACGGTGAAGGGAAAGCCGCTGGTCCAGCGTGCCACGCCGGATAGCTGCCATCCGCCGATCACAGCCTCGGTGATGCCCTGGGCGTTGTTGACGAAGTGCTTGCCCCGCCCGAAAGGCAATTCGACAATCCAGTTGGCGTTGATCTGGTGAGTGGTATCGAAGTCGGAAACGCCGCGGCGGGAGTTGGGGTCGAACGCATTGGCCAGGCGTGTTCCGGGCGCTCCCACGTTCACGCTCGAACTCCAGCTCAGGCGGGCTGCCGACGACGTAATGTCGATGGATTTCGAATAGGTGTAGTTGAGATCGAACTGGGCTCCATTGCTGAACTGTTTTCTGAGGTTCACCTGCAGGGCGTTGTAATTCGATCTCCCAACCGAACTCCAGGCGAACATGCTGGTGTCCTGATTGTTGAGGTAATCCCCGGGTTGTCCGGCAAGGGTGGTGCATCCGGGCTTGGGGCAGAAATAGTAGTAGTTGCCCAGATCATCGTTTACGCCGCCATAGAGGTCGATGTCGCCGATACCGACCACCTCGTTTCCGACATAGGAGAGGAACGGATCGTAATAGAGGTCGTAGACCGCCTGAATCAGGCTGGCATTTCCGCTATTGGCTGGATTTGGAGTAATGCCGGCGAAGTTGCCGAAGCTCTGGTACTGGGTGGCTCCGGCCTGAAGCGGGGGCAACATGTCGTGCCAGTACGCTGCCGTGGGGCCGATGGTGGAATCGTTAATTTGCGTACTGACGAAATTGACGTAGTCGTTGTACGTGGGGAACGAGCTGTTGGGGTGGGCGAGGGCGACTTTAGCCAACGCGGTGGCGGCAGAGTAATAGTCGTAGCCGCTGATGGGATCTTTGATATTCAAGGGCTGCCGCAGGTCCCGTTGGGTCAGCAGATTGCGCCCCAGGCGGCCCACGTATGCCACCTGAAGAGAGAGCCGGTTGGGCAGCTCGCGTCCGATGGAGAAATCGAAGGCGTAGGAATAAGGAGTTTTGAGCGACTGGTCCACCCCCCAGGTGATGGCCTGGCCGGTGGGGAGGGGATTCAGGGCCGGAGGCGCGGAGAGCAGGAATTGCTGGTTTGCAGGACTACCGCATGAGGCGGGGGCCAACGGATCGCAACCGTAGGTGGGCACGCTGTTGATGTTCGAGATGCGAGGGACGTGAGCGGCGTCATCGTAACCGAAGACGCAGCAGGGATTCTGGATGGTCGCGCCCAGGCCTCCCGGCGGATTCGCATCAAAAGTATTCAACAGTTCCATTCCCGGCCGGTCGTAAACCTTACTGAACCCGCCGCGAAGGACAGTCTTATCCCCCTCGCCCACCAGGTTCCTCAGCCACGCGGCGTGCGGACGGGGAGAATAGGCGACCGAGAATCGCGGGGAGAAGTCGGACTTCTCGAAGTTATAGAGGCCGGGCGCATTGTTGGCAGCGCCGCCCAATTGGAACGCAAGCAGCGGAACGGATTCGTATCCCACTCCTTGCTGCATGTTTTTCACGATGTCATTGAACTGCGAGCCCAGATTCACCGTGGGCGAAGCTTGTAGTCCGTTCACCTCCCAGGGTGGCGGGAACATGGACCAACGGAGTCCATAGGTCAGGGTGAGATTGGGCTTCACCCGCCATGAATCCTGGCCATAAAGCTCGTACCAGTTGAGGCCGTATTTGCGGCGCACGGGCAGTCCCGCCGGCAGCACGTTGCCCTGCTTGTCGTAGTTGTAGTTCCCCACTTCATCGGAAACCATGCCCAGAAGTGCCAGCACGGGATAGTCATAGGCGAAGCTGGAGGCCGGTTCGGGGAGAAATGCGTTGGCGGGATCGAGATAGCCGCCCGTATTGGCAAATCCGGTGGGAGACATCCAGTTCGTAGCGCCTTTTCCCAATGGGAAGGAGTGCTCGTAGCTGAGGCGGGGATTTCTTGCGAGTCCCACGTTGACGCCAAACTGCAGGGAGTGCGAACCCTTGGTCCAGGAGAAGTCGTCGAGGAAGTTGTTCACCGGGGTCTGCGAGTTGTGGCTGTAATTGATGCCCTGATCGAGGCCGTAGAAGATGTTCCATTCCTGCTGAGTGTTGCCGATAAAGCCGGTGCTCTGGCGAGTGAAGCCATAGTGGAAGGAGTTCACGATGCTGGAAGTGAGCAGAGTGGTATAGCCCACCACGAATCCTTTGCTGTGATCCGCGATGGTTTCCTCCGGGGCCGAGCCGGGCAGGAAGGGAGCTTGCGGGCTGAAAAGATTTTGCAGAGATCCGCGCCAGAAAAGAGTGTGCTTGCCGTCGGCGGTGATGTGGTAATCCAGGCGCGCGATGAAGGCATTATTGTCGAGCCTGGTCGGGGCGCGGAAGCGAAATCCGGAGTAATTCATGCCGTCGCCGACGGAAGGATCGTTGGTCAGAAACTGTCCGTTGCAGAACGTCTTGTCGAAATATCCCTGATGGTTCGTAAGGTCGAGGACAGCCGGATTCACACCCAGGCCAAGCGGGTCAAGCGCCTGCAGGCTGGCTGCTCCCGTGGGAGGGATAACGGTGGTGCCCCCGTTGAGGTCGGTGTAGCTGATGTAGCCGTTGCACAGCGTCTGGGCGCCGGGAGTCGCGCTGCTGGTGGGAATGGCGCGGACCGTGCTGATCTCCTGCCGCTGCCGCGTGCCTTCATAATTGGCGAAGAAGAACAGGCGATCCTTTCGAACCGGGCCTCCCACCGATACTCCGAAGATGTTGTAGTTCAGCTTGTCGGGCTTGTTGGGCTGTCCCAGCCGGGCCTCGGAAGCCTTCACGAAATAATCGTTGGCGCTGGTCACGGTGTTGCGGAGATATTCGTAAAGGGATCCGTGGAACTGGTTGGTTCCGCTCTTGGTGACCAAGGCGACCTGAGCGCCCGAACCGGTGCCCTGGTCCGCGTTGTAATTGGAAGTCGTGACGCGGAATTCCTGGACGGAATCGACGGTGGTGGGCAATACCGAGGTGAAGGCGTAGCCGTTGGATTGGTCATTCACGTCGACGCCGTCGAGCGTGATATTGCTCTGGTCGCTGCGCGCCCCGTTCACGGCCCCGCTGCGGGTGTCCTGATCTTTGTAGGATGCGTCTTGAAGATCCTGACGATGGCCCGTGTAGGCGACCCCGGCCTGCAGGCTCAACAACTCCGGAACATTGCGGGCCTCGATGGGAACCTGCTTCACCTGAGTTTCACCAAAGGAATTACCGAGCGATGCATCGACGGCATTCAAGGCCGGAGCTTCGCTGGTGACGCTTACGCTCTCGGTGGTGGAGCCGATCTTGAGTTGAACATTGGAAGTGGTGGGAGTATTGACCAGCAACTGAAGGCCGGTCTGGATGGAGTGTGCGAATCCCGCGGCGGTCACGGACAGGGAGTAAGTGCCGGGAGGGAGCGCCAGAAAACGGTACTCTCCCTGCTGTCCGGTAGTGGTCGCCCGCTCGATTTTCGAATCGCTGTTCGAGAGCCTGACCGTGGCTCCGGCGATGGCGCTTCCGCTCGGATCTGTGACCGTGCCCTGCAGCGAACTCGATGATGCCTGCGAAAACGCGGCACTGCTTACGGCCAGAAAAAACGTCAGCAGCAATGCACTACGTCGATAGCAATTCATGGCTCCTCCCCTGGGACTTCTCTCGCACAAAGTGGTGGAATCCCCGTTGAAACGAGGTTTGTCAAACGTTGCGCGACAGAGTACTACGGACCCGAACTGCCGCACTTGTCTGGGAGTGACATGCGAGTGGACTGTGGCTGGCCGGTAGCGGTTGAAAATAGGGCAGAGGCCCGGGCGGGAAGCGATTTGAGATCACGAGTCGGTGCTGGTCAGAGGGGGTGCGCTCATTCCCTGGATCGACTGTAGTGGCGAATACATTAGAGAAAGATCGTTCTTCTTAGCAGTTCTGGGCAGTGATTGTTTGCCCGCCAGTTATGTCATCCCCAGAGATTCCTTGGGCCAGCAACCCTCCCCGGACGAGGCGTCCGGGGCTATACCGCGTCGGGGGCTACAGCGCGTCGGGGGCTACAGCGCGTCCGGGTCTTCATGGTCCGGAGTATCGCGATCGTTCACACAGGTTTTACTCCTATACCCGGGGCATCCGGCAGAATGAGTTTGCCTTGCCGTACGGTGACGCCGGTGTAGGGATCGTTTGCAACCAGCAGGTTCCCGTCCAGATCGGCATAATCCACCAACGGCGATAACTGGGCCGCTGCCGTGACACTTACCGAACTCGACACCATGCAGCCCAGCATGGTTTTCATGCCGAGGGACTTGGCTACATAGATCATGCGCAGCGCCTGCTGAATGCCCCCGCACTTGTCGAGTTTCACATTGACGCCATCGTAAGCGTCCACCAGTTTCGGGATGGCGCGCGTATTCAGGGCTGCTTCGTCGGCGATGATCGGCAGATGGACCCGGCTGCGTACCCAGCGCGTTTCCTCGATCATTCCGGCGGGCATGGGCTGCTCGACGAACTCCACTCCTTGGGATTCCAGCCAATTGATCTTGCGAACCGCTTCTTCTTTGTCCTTCCAGCCCTCATTGGCATCCACGCGCAGAGGCTTGCTGGTCACGCTGCGCACGGCGGCAATCGTCTCTTCGTCAGTATTCAGTCCGACTTTAATCTTCAGCACCGGAAATGCCTCGGCTTCCCGGACCTTCTGCTTCGTGGTTTCCGGGGTGTCGATCCCAATCGAAAAGGTGGTGACCGGAGCTTGCGCCGGATCGAGGCCCAGCATCCGGTAAAGAGGCACATTCAGTTTCTTGCCGACCCAGTCCATGACCGCAATGTCAACAGCTGCTTTGGCCGCGAAGTTGTCCGGCATCTGGCGCGAGACTTCGGCCAGCAGGTTTTCGAAGCGCCAGGGATCGGCTCTTTGGAGAAAGGGAGTGATGGCCTCAATCGCCTTCTTGCCGCCCTGGGCGTCCTCGTGGTATCGCACGATGGGCGCGCCTTCGCCGACACCGGTGACCCCACCGAGGCTGAGGCGAACGTGAATGGTGTCGCGATACTGGCTGGAAGACATCGTGGTCGTCCAGGTGTGCCGCAGCTTCAACCTTGTGATGCTGGTTTCCCAGAGGCAAGCGCTTGATTCGGCCGGCAGCGCCGGTAATGCCGGCAGCCTCGATAACACGCTGCCCGCGCCGGCCGCACCGGCGAGCTTCATCCAATCTCTCCGCTTCACGGCGATCCTCCCGTTCTTCGAATGGGCCAAACTGTATCATCCGAGCTTGCGGCTGGCTGTGATTAATCTCACGAGTTGTGAAATCTTCGACCGTCGTTTTTGATATCGTTCGCGGCAGGAATCGAGGTAGCATGTCCGCCTGCTAAGAAGCAGGGGATGCACCCTTGACCAGGATTTCATGCACCTTCGTCCTCTCGATTCTGTGGCTGAGTTCAGCGGCCGGTATGGGCCAGAGTGCCGCCGATCTGAATCAGTTGCGTGAGAGCTTTGCTCATCCCCCGGATGACTGCCGGATCATGATGCGGTGGTGGTGGTTCGGCCCGGCGGTTACCCAGCCCGAAATTCAGCGCGAGCTCGAGCAGATGAAGGCCGCCGGGGTGGGAGGAGTCGAGATCGCCACGTTATATCCGCTCGCTTTAGACGATCCCGGCGCAGGCTTCCGCAATCTGCCTTTTCTCTCGGACGAACACATCGCGGCATTGCGCTTTGCAGCGATGGAGGCGCGCAGGCTCGGTTTGCGCGTGGACATCACCCTGGGGACCGGCTGGCCGTTCGGCGGGCCGCACATTTCGGTTACGCAGGCTGCCGGCGAGATACGGATTGAAACCGTCCCCATCCCGCCAGGGGCGAAATCGATTCCGGTCCCGAACATTACCGCCGGGGAAAGGCTCCTGGCGGCATTCTGGGTTCCCAAGTCGGATGCTGGGCTGACTTTGGAGCGGGCGAAGCAGGTGCCGGCGCCGTTGACTGTCAATGGCCGCTTA
>Ga0070741_10007296_pt1 | contig 22977 bp, 22 predicted proteins | sample Coa_R1_4_FD_66440 | JGI IMG/M metagenome (GOLD analysis project Ga0070741, IMG submission 66440) | Surface soil microbial communities from Centralia Pennsylvania, which are recovering from an underground coalmine fire - Coalmine... | ecosystem: Environmental > Terrestrial > Soil > Unclassified ... | reverse complement strand
CCGGCGATGTCCGATCCGGACCTCAACCATGCGCGGCAAGCGCTGGCGCATCTGGAGCATCTCGTGGTGCAGGACCTCTTCCTCACGGAGACGGCGACCTATGCCGACGTGGTGCTGCCCGCCTCCGCCTGGCCGGAGAAGGACGGCACCGTCACTAACACCAACAGGCAAGTTCAAATGGGCCGCAAGGCGCTGCCGCTGCCCGGCGACGCGCGGCAGGACTGGGAACTCATTCAGGAAATCGCGCGCCGGCTCGGCTTGAATTGGAATTACGCGCATCCGCGCGACGTCTACGCCGAAATGGCCTCGCTCATGCCCTCACTTGAGAACATTTCGTGGGACCGCATCGAGCGCGAAAGCGCGGTGACTTATCCGGCCGACGCGCCCGACAAGCCCGGCCGCGACGTCGTCTTCGACAAGGGCTTCCCGCGTCCTGGCGGCTTCGGCAAATTGGTGGCGGCGAAATTTCAGCCGCCCGACGAGACGCCGGACGCGCGCTACCCCTTCATCCTCACCACCGGCCGCCAGCTCGAACATTGGCACACCGGCGCGATGACGCGCCGCGCCACGACGCTCGACGCGCTGGAGCCGGCGCCGGTCGCCAATCTGTCGCGCGCCGATATCGCCAAGCTGGGGCTCAGGCCCGGTGACCGCGTGCGCGTCACCACCCGGCGCGGCACGGTCGAGCTTGCCGCGCGCATGGACGACGCCATTCCGCCGGGCGTGGTGTTCATTCCCTTCGCCTACGTGGAGGCGGCGGCGAACTTGCTCACCAACCCGGCGCTCGATCCGTTCGGCAAAATCCCTGAGTTCAAATACTGCGCCGCGCGCGTGGAGCCCGCCGCTGCGGTCCCGCGCGAAGCGGCGGAGTAAACTTACCCTCCCCCTTCAGTGGGGAGGGCCGACGCGTGAAACGCGTCGGGGTGGAGGCGACGATGCGCGCGTTGTTGCGGAGCCCCCCACCCCCGACCCCTCCCCACGCTTCGCGGGGGAGGGGAGAAGAAATCCCGCGCGAAACGGCGGAGTAATTCTTCTTCACCCCGACCCTCTCCCCAGCGAGGAGAGGGGGAGCTACCATAATCCCACCCCTTACCGCCGGAGGCCGCCATGCTTTTCGTCATTCATGCCATGGACAAGAAGGACGCGATCCAGACGCGCGCCAAATATTACCGCGCGCACCGCATCCATCTCGACGAGGCGTCGAAGCACGGCGTCACGGTGATAACGGCCGGGCCGTTCGTCGCCGACGACAACGAGACCCCGATTGGCAGCCTGTTCATTATCGATGCCAAGGACCGTGCTGCCGCCCAGGCCTTCACCAACAGCGACCCTTATCACGTCAACGGCGTTTGGGACGCGGTGGAGATTCACGCGTATCATAAGAAGCGCGGGTAACTTCTCTTCTTCCCTCCGAGGGGAGAATCGGAAAGTGGCGCTTGTCGCGGCCGCCGACACCTTTATGGTGGGGTACCATCAAAACGCGGATGCCCGGAACGTGCGGGCATGACGAGGAAAAAATGTCTCTCGCCGAATCGCTGTTCTCTGCCGCCGCCAAAAAAGCCCGCGGCGCCGTGCGCCATGACTGGACGCGCGAAGAGGTGAGGGCGCTGTTCGATCTGCCCTTCCCCGATCTCGTGTTCGAAGCGCAGCGCATCCACCGCGAGAACTTCGATCCGCGCGAGGTGCAGATTTCCACGCTGCTGTCGATCAAGACCGGCGGCTGCCCGGAGGATTGCGGCTATTGCGCGCAAAGCGCGCATTACGATACCGGCGTCAAAGCGCAAAAGCTGATGAGCATCGAAGCGGTGCTGGCCGACGCGCGCGCGGCGAAAGCCGCGGGCGCGAGCCGCTTCTGCATGGGCGCCGCCTGGCGCTCGCCCAAGGACCGCGACCTCGATTCCGTCTGCGCCATGGTGGAAGGCGTCAAGGCGCTCGGCATGGAAACCTGCGTCACGCTCGGCATGCTGACGGGCGCGCAGGCGCGGCGGCTGAAGGACGCCGGCCTTGATTACTACAACCACAACCTCGACACCTCGCCGGAATATTACGGACAGATCATCACAACCCGCACTTATCAGGACCGGCTCGACACCTTGGCCTGCGTGCGCGAGGCCGGCATCCATGTCTGCTGCGGCGGCATCATCGGGCTGGGCGAAAGCCGCGAGGACCGCATTAGCATGATCGCGACGCTGGCGTCGCTTCCGGCGCATCCGGAAAGCGTGCCGATCAACATGCTGGTTCAGGTGGAAGGCACGCCGCTTGCCGGCCGCGACAAGCTCGATCCAATCGAATTCGTGCGCACCGTCGCTGCGGCGCGCATCACGATGCCGAAATCCATGGTGCGGCTGTCGGCGGGGCGCGAAGACATGACCGACGAGACGCAGGCGCTCTGCTTCCTCGCCGGCGCCAATTCGATCTTCTACGGGCCGAAGCTGCTCACCACGCCGAATCGCGCGCACGACAAGGACATGGCCTTGCTCGGCCGTCTCGGCATGACGCCGATGGCGTGACCATGGCTTGCCGGGTCACCTGCTGGCGCCCGCCTGGCTCGGCTGTCCATATTGCAGCACCTGCACTCTTTCCAACGTCACCAGGCCGCTCGCCATCATGCCGTCGAGCACGGGAAGAAAGGCGTCGATCTTGGCCTGCGCATCGACGATTTCGATGACGATCGGCAGATCCTGCGACAGGCGCAGGATCTTGGTGGTGTGAATGCGGCTCCGGTGTCCGAAACCGACATGCCCGCGCAAAACCGTGATGCCGGCAAGATGCATCTCGCGCGCCTTGAGCACGATCGCCTCGTACAACGGCAGATGTTCGAACCTGTCGTCCTCGCCGAAGAAAATGCGCAGCAGAATGGCGTCGCGTGGGAGTTCCATGGCTCAAACCCATTTCATTGCGTTGAGGCTTACTGCGAGAGCATAGCCGGCCCAGACGGCGACGAGGCAGAGGACCACCGAGGCTGTGATGTTGGCGCCAGCGTATAGCCACTCGCCGTCATTCATAAGGCTTAGCGTTTGCAGACTGAACGACGAAAAGGTCGTGTAGCCTCCGCAAAACCCCACCATCACGAATTGCCGTGCGGTCGAGCCGACGAAGACGCGCCCATCAGGGCCGGTCAAGGTGGCGAAGAAGCCGATAATGAAGGACCCGATTATGTTTACGATCAATGTGCCGTACGGAAACGTTTCGCCGATCGTGCGTGCCGCCACGCCCGAGCAGAAAAACCGAGCCATGCCTCCCAATGCACTGCCGACTGCGATCCAGAAATAACTGGCCATGTTTTGAAATTCCTGACGGTGAAGGGCGAATCGGTGGCAAGAATACCAGACACGATCATACGGGATCGCCGCTGAATCCTGGTGTGCCGGCTTATCTTACTTGATGACAAGCACCGGGCAGGGCGCGAGTTGAACCAGCCGGTCGGCCCGGCTGCCGATCATGCGCTCGTAGAAGGCGGAGTGCCCGGTGGCGCCGATCACCAGCAAGTCAGCCTTGAGTTCGGCCGCGAGCTCGACGATGTCGCGTACCGGATGCCCGGCGAGAACATGAGTCTCGAGCTCCACGTTGTGTTCGTCGGCCACCTTGTTTGCCCGTTGAATGACGGTGTGAAAACGGCGGGCGACGGCACCCTTCTCCTCGCGCACCTCTTCGATGTATTCGGGCACGTAAGGCAATTCCTCGACCAAAACCATGTGGAGTTCCGCTCCATTCTGTTTCGCAATCTTGAGGGCGACTGACAGTGCCTTGAAGGCGGGTTCAGAACCGTCGTTGGCATGGAGGATTGTTTTGAACATGGTCGCTCTCACTATTCGGCGGCGCCGACCGGCTTGGCGGCGATGGACGCCCCGGCTTCACGCGCTTCGTCTTCCGGTTTCGGCAGCAGGTGTTTCGGCAAGTAGAAGGCGTTGGCGATCAGCGTCGGTATGACGGCGCTTCCGATCACAACCGCGACGAGGATCGAATATTGGGATTGATTGATGATCCCATGCGAAAGTCCGAACAGCGACGAGATCGTGCCGAAGGTCAGCCCGGTGGACATCAACAACGTCGTATACATCGATTCCGGATTCGGCGTCTTGAAGATTCTCGTGACCGGATAGACGCCAATGAACTTCGAAACCATCTTCGCGGCCAGCATGACGACGAACGCAAACGGCGCCGCGACCAAGGCCGGGATCAAGACGAACGATCCGGCGCGGATGAAGTAGAACGGCGTCAGCAGGCCGAAAGTCAGCGTGCGAAGCCTGCGAATGAGAACGTGATCCTTGCCGACGGACCCGGCGAGCACCATACCCACGATATAGGCCGGTAGCACGGCTTCGCTATCCGCCCAGCCGGCCAATGCTCCGAGGCCGAGCAGACAGAGCAGAAGAAATTTTGTCTCCAGTTCGGACGGGCGATTGCCAAAGAGCCGGAAGAATCTCGGCGTCAGCCACGGCAAAATAGCGAATGCGGCGACGGAAACGACGGCGAAGATCAGGGTTTTCATTGTGAACGGAGCGAAGATGAAGCCGAGCGCCAGCACGGTTCCCAGATCGTTGATGAAGCAGGCGGCCAGCACGGTTTTGCCGTAGTCGGTCTTATTCAGGCCGAACTCGATCATCACCGCATAGACGACGGCGACCGAGGTGGTGGACAGCGCGACGCCCGCGAGCCAGCTCGGCATCACCTCCCAACCAAGAACGTAATAGGCGCCGGCAGCGCAGCAGAAGAACGGAAAGAAGAAACCGGCGAGGCCCAGGGTGGTGGCTTCCTTCCATTTTTTCTTGAAGACAGCCGGGTCGAGTTCGGCGCCTGCCAAAAATGTAAGAACGATCGCACCGATGCCAGAGAGAAACTTGATCCAGGACTCATCGGTGCCGAGGACCGCCGATCCGACGACCGCGCCAATGATCAATTGAGCGACGGTCCCGACGACGATTTCGGACAGGGCAGTCGAGATGCGCAGCCAAATCGACAGCAGCGATGCGATCAGCGCGAGGCCCAACCAAAGGGCCGCCAATGCCCAGACGCTCGTCATGCCATTTCCTCTCTCTGTGCGTTTGGCCCAGGAGTCTCGTGACAGGGGAGCGAGCAGGCACTAAAAAACCACCTCGCATCGGCATGCACGGATTCCTACCGCCGTTTTCACGTGGCAGGAGTCATCAGCCTTTACGGGCGGTTATCGGGGAACTCCATCCCCATCGCCTGACAAGCTATCCGCGGGTGCGGGGCCGGTCAATCTCGGAAACGCAGCCGCGCACAGGGGACTCTTGCGTGCCATGCATGTAGCGCGCAAATAGAGCGGGCATGTTTCCTCCCGACCCGACGCCGCTTCTTTCCCGCACGCCGGTGCTGCCGGTGCTGGCCGTCGAGCGGGTGCAGGATGCGGTGCCGCTCGCCCGCGCCTTGGTCGCGGGGGGCTTGCCGCTCCTGGAAGTCACCCTGCGCACCCCCGCAGCGCTCGATGTCGTCCGCACCATCATCGCGCAGGTGCCGGAAGCGGTGGTCGGCGTCGGCACTGTCATCCAGCCGTCTGACGTCCGCGTCGCCGTGGCCGAAGGCGCGAAATTCCTGGTGACGCCGGGCACGCCGCCGGATCTGGCCGCCGCCTTGGCCAAGGCGCCGGTGCCGGCGATTCCCGGCTGTGCCACGCCGGCCGAGGCCATGTCGCTTTCCGAACTTGGCTTCTCGGTTCTGAAATTCTTTCCCGCGGAAAGCGGCGGCGGCACCGAATTCCTTCGTCAAATGGCGGGCCCGCTGCCGCATCTGCGCTTCGTGCCTTCCGGCGGCGTGAATGCCGAAAATGCCGCACATTATCTGGCGCAACCCAACGTCATTGCCGTGGGCGGCACCTGGGTGGCGCCGCAGGAGGCGGTCGCCGCCGGCAATTTCGCCAGAATCACCGCGCTCGCCCGCGCGGCCGCGGCGCTACGAGGCTGAAGGTGGAAGTCGAGCAGACACCGGGCGCGCCGCCGCCGCTGATCGCGCGCCGCAAGCGCAAACCGTTCGACTGGTCGACCGCCGGCATTCTGGCGGTGATGGCGACGGCGGCGACCATCGTCTATTTCCGCGACGGCCGCGTCCGCTTTTTCGAAATCCTCTCGCACGATCTCCATCTTTTCTTCGATGTGCTGCTGAAAGTGATCGCCGGCTGTCTCATCGGCGCCTTTGTCGCGCGCCTGCTGCCGCGCGAAGCGGTCACGCGCTGGATAGGGGCGGAGTCGGGATTCCTCGGCCTGCTCATCGCCGCGCTGCTTGGCACTTTTCTCCCCGGCGGCCCGGTGACGATCTATCCGGTGGCGTCGGCCTTCGTCGTGGTCGGCGCCGATGCCGGCGCCACCGTCGCCTTTGTCACGGCCTGGACCATGCTCGGCTATACGCGCGCGCTGGTGTGGGAAATCCCTTTCTTCGGTCTGGAATTCGTCGCCTGGCGCATTCTGCTGTCTTGCCCCTTGCCGATACTCGCCGGACTCCTGGCGCGCCTTATTATCCGCCGCATGCCGCATTGGGAGCCGAAGCCATGATGCTCTTCTTCGTGGAAGGGCTGCTGTGGGTGATTGTCGCGGCGCTGGCCTTGGCGGCGGCGGTGCGTGGGCGCATTCTTTTCCGTGAGGGCTTGCGTGAAGGCGTCATGGATTTCCTGCGGCTGTTGCCGAAAGTGCTGATCGGCGTGGTCGGCTCCGGCTACATGGCCGCGGTGATGCCGCCCGACATCATCGCCCGCTGGCTCGGGCCGGAGTCCGGATTTTTCGGCGTTGTCGTCGCAGTGATTGGCGGCGCTTTGTCGCCCGGCGGGCCGGTGGTGGGTTTTTCCATCAGCGCAGCCGCGCTGAAAAGCGGGGCCGGCGCCCCGCAAGTGCTCGCCTATATGACGGCTTGGGCGCTCTTCGCCGTGCAGCGCTTCATCCTCTGGGAATTGCCGATCATGCCGCGCGGGCTGGTCTGGACGCGTGTGATCGCTTCCCTGCCGCTGCCGTTTCTTTTGGCCGCGGCGGCGATGCTCGTGGGCAAGCCGTAACCGGCGCGCCGGGATTCCGTTGCCGCTTTTGGAATTGGCTAATGCACCGCCGCGTGGCTGCGCGGCATGATGGCGCCGCGATGTTGCACCTTCTGCGCCGCCAGCCGATGCGCCGCAAAAACCGCGGCCCGCGGCTCCTCGCCGGAAAGCCGCGCCGCCAGATAGGCGGCGTTGAAGCTGTCGCCGGCCGCAGTCGTATCCACCGGCACGACCACCTCGGGAACGGGGACATAGGCCGATTTGCCGCCGGCAAAAAGCAGCGCGCTGTTCGGCCCGTTTTTCACCACGACCTCGCCGATGCCGAAGGCCTGAAGCCGCTCGACGGTCGCTTCGGGACTGGGATCGCCCCACAACACCGCTTCGTCGTCATAGGTCGGCAGCGCCAGATCGGCGCGCTTGAGCGCCTCGGAGAAGACCGCGCGGGTGCGCGCCAGGTCGCCCTTCCAGCCGCGCGGCCGGAAGTTGCCGTCGAACGCGATCTTCGCACCGTTCTTGCGCGCCATTTCCAGCACCGCGAAAAAGCGCCCGAGCCCCACGTTAGAGTAGAGCGAGAGTGTGATGCCGGAGAAATAGATCAAGCGGGCGGCGAGCAGCGTCTCCGCGACCTTGCCCCATTCCGCCAATTCGAACAGCTCGCGCGCGGGCGCATTGTCACGCCAATAGGAGAAATGCCGCTCGCCCCGCTTGTCGGTTTCGATCAGATAGAGGCCAGGCAGCCGCCCCGCCACACGCAAAATGAGGTTGTCTCCGACGCCCTCGGCGCGGGCCATGGCGACGATGTTGTCCGAATATTCGTCGTCGCCGAGCGCGGTGGCGTGAGAAACGTCCACGCCGGCGCGGGCGAGATAGACGGCGGTGTTGAAGGTGTCGCCGCCGCAGCCCAAGACAAAGCGATCGTCGGCGCCGCGCGCCAATTCGATCATGACTTCGCCGACGCAGATGACCGGCGACTTTTTCTCGTTCATGTCGTCTTCCATTAGAGCAGCGCGACAAGCCGCAATGAAACCGGCAGCGTGAAATTGATTGGCAGCTTGCCAAGTCACTTCGCCGGCGGCCAGTGCGATCATTGCCCCGAGCCGGCAGCCATGAAGCCGCGGTCCCTTGCGGGCTCGCTTGTCATTATGTTACGTTATAACATTCAGGATTAATTCCCCAACATTTACAAGGCGGCAGGAGGCTCACGATGAAATCACTGTCTCTGCTGCCGGCCATCGTCGGCATCGTCGTTATGTCAGGCGCGGTTCATGCCGCCAGCCCGATCAAAATCGTCGCCGCCGAAAATTTTTACGGCGATATCGCCGTGCAGATCGGCGGCCCGCAGGTAACCGTCTCCAGCATTCTCAGCAACCCCGATCAGGACCCACATTTATTCGAGATCAGTCCTTCGGTGGCGCGGCAACTCTCCGGCGCCCGCATCGTGATCTACAACGGCGCCGACTACGATCCGTGGATGCCGAAATTGCTCGGCGCGGCGCGCGCGGCCGAGCGCAAGGTCATCGTCGTCGCCGACCTGGTGCGCAAGAAGGCCGGCGACAATCCACATATCTGGTACGATCCGGCGACCATGCCGGCACTGGCCAAGGCGCTGGCGGAGGAACTGGGCGCCGCCGATCCGCTGCACAAAGCCGATTACCAGGAGCGGCTCGCCCAATTCGAGCAATCGATGCGGCCGATCCAGTCGAAGGTGGCGGCGTTGCGCCGCCGCCTTGGCGGCATTCCGGTTACCGCCACCGAATCGGTTTTCCAATACATGTTTGAAGCCCTGGGCATGGAGGTGCGAAACCAATCATTCCAAATCGCGGTCATGAACGACACCGAACCCAGCGCGTCCGACATTGCCAATTTCGAGCAGGATCTCAAGCAGCACCGGGTCAGGCTGCTCGTCTATAACAGCCACGCCACGGACCCGCTGGCCGAACGCATGGTGAAGCTCGCCAAGGCGTCGAACATTCCGGTCGTCGCCGCGACCGAAACCGAACCGCCGGGAAAGACCTATCAGGCCTGGATGATGGACGAACTCGAGGCCGTGGATCACGCGCTTGGAAAACCCTAAATCGTGAACGCCATTGAATTTCATAACGTCACCCTGACGCTTGGCGGACGTGCCGTTCTTGACGGCGTCACGCTGCAGGTCGCGGAGCATGAGTTCGTCGGCGTTCTTGGACCGAACGGCTCCGGCAAGACAACCCTGATGCGCGCGGTGCTCGGGCTCGTGCCGGCCGCCAGCGGCGGCATTCAGGTTTTCGGCCAGCCGGCGACACGGGGCAATGCCCAGATCGGCTATATGCCGCAGATGCGCGGTACGGGCGGCGGGATGCGATTGAGCGGCTGGGACTTTGTCGCCGGCGCCGTCAACGGCCATCGCCTTGGGCTGCCGCTGCACGGGCCCCGCGCCCGGGCCGAGGTCTACCGCGCGCTTGAGCTCGTCGGCGCGCGCGAGTTGGCGCGGAGGCCGGTCGCCGAATTGTCCGGTGGCGAGCGTCAGCGTCTTCTGCTGGCGCAGTCGCTCGTCGGCCGCCCGCGGCTGCTGCTGCTGGATGAGCCGCTGATCAGCCTCGATCCGCATCATCAGGGCGCGGTCGTTGCCCTGGTGAAGTCGCTGCAGCGCGAGCTCGGCATGACCGTGCTGTTCAGCGCCCACGAACTCAATCCTTTGCTCGGCGCGATCGACCGCGTGCTTTATCTCGGGCGTGGCCAGGCCGCGATTGGCACCGTCGATGAGGTGATTACGGGCCCGGTGCTGTCGCGCCTCTACGGTTCCGAAATCGAGGTGGTCCGGCTTCAAGGCCGCATCTTCGTCATGTCAGGCGATCACGACATGGAGCATGGCGCCCACCAGCACGAACACGATCACGCGCATGAACATGGCTCCAGCGCAGGCAGGAGGGGCGGCGGTCATGTTTGAATACGATTTCATGCGCAACGCCTTCGCCGCCGCCGCCATCGTCGGCGTCGTTGCGGGAATGGTCGGCTACTTTCTCGTGCTGCGCAGCCAGACTTTCGCCGGGCACGCGCTCGCCCATGTCGGCTTCACCGGAGCGACCGGTGCGGTGCTGATCGGCATCGCGCCGCTCTGGGGGTTGGCGGGGATGACCGTCGCCGCCGGTATCGGCATGGGCCTGGTAGGAGAACGTCTTGCGCAGCGCGACGTCGCTGTCGGCCTTGTGCTCGCGTTGTCGTTGGGCCTGGGGCTGCTGTTCCTGCATTTCTACCAGTCGTTTGCCACGCAGGCCACGGCGCTCCTGTTCGGCAACGTGCTGGCGGTGGACGAAAGCACCATCTGGGCGCTGCTGGGGCTCGGTCTTCTCAGTCTTGGTGGTCTGGCGGCGATTTCGCGGCCGCTGCTTTTTGCCAGTTTGCAGCCTGAACTGGCCGAAGCCAAAGGCGTTTCGCTCCGTCTCTACGCCGTGATGTTTCTCGCGATTGTGGCGCTGACCACCGCGGAATGCGCCCAGATCGTCGGGGTCCTCCTGGTCTTCGCGCTCATGGTCGGGCCCGCTGCCGCGGCGCAACAACTGACGACATCAGTGCTGAGCGGCCTTTTGCTTTCGGCTTTGCTGGCTGTAGCCGAAGCCTGGCTCGGTATTGCGCTCGCTTTTTATTCCGATTGGCCGACCAGCTTTTGGATCAGCACGCTCAGCGTCGCCATCTACCTCTTGGCGCTTGTGCCTGGGCGGTGGCGCGGTGCGAGCGCCTTTTCCCATTGAAAAAGTCGGAGCTCCCTTCCACGGCAGCCTGGATCGCACATTGCCGCTGCCCTAGGATGTGGCCTGCGTCCCGTCATCGCTGCACGTTTCGTTCATTCCCGGTTCAGCGCGGGAGGCCTATGAGAGCAGCTTGGCGGCAATCGCTCGCCGCCGGAATGAAACAGTTCTGTAAGTTATAGTCCGCGCACACCCAGGAGCTTCGACGAGCCTCCTCAACCCCGAGCATCCCATGATCGCATTCCCGCGCATTTCCCTAAAAGGCATTGTCACGAGCGTCGCGCTTGGCGGGCTCGCACTTGCGGTTACGCCGCTCTGCGGCATGCCGCAGACCGCCGCGCTGGCGCAGGTAAGCATTTCGGTGGAGTTCCGCGATGCGCTTTCGCCCTACGGTCGTTGGGTGCGGCATCCACGCTGGGGTGAGGTCTGGGTCGTCGGCGGCAGGCCGCGCGACTGGCGTCCCTATACCCATGGCCATTGGGTCTACACCGACGATTGGGGCTGGTATTGGGTCTCGGATCCGGACGAGGACGATTGGGGCTGGGTGGCTTATCACTACGGCCGCTGGGTACCCGATCGCGAATTTGGCTGGGTCTGGGTGCCCGGCGAAGAATGGGGACCGGCCTGGGTCGACTGGCGCCGCGGCGACCGCTACGCCGGTTGGGCGCCGCTGCCGCCCGACGAAGTCGTCGTCGAGTACCGCGAAGATCCCGCTTATTGGACCTTCGTGGCCCTCTCCAATCTCCTGGCCCCGCGCCTGATTGTGCTGCCCCCGCAGGAGCGGGTGGTCATCTTGCGGCAGACGGTCGTCGTCAATCGGACGGTGATCATCGACCGTGACCATGACAGGAATCGGCGCCGCTTCGCGGTGAATCCGGGAATATCGCCGGCGATTGTCGCGGCCGCATCCGGCCATCCGATCAAGGCCGCAAAGGTGCGGCCGGTCGTGCTTGCCGGGACGCAGGTCGAGGGCGCCGTGCAGGTGAAAGGGGGCGACAAGAAGCGTCCGCGCACGGAGATCAAGGAGACGGCGACGCTCATCAAGCCCGCGGCGAAAATCGACCCGCCGAAGGCGCTCGATGCCAATGAGAAGGGCCGCCTCGGGGACCATCCGCCGAAAGCGGCGCAGAACGCTGGCGTGACCCCGGAATCCGGCAAAGGCGGGAGCGGCGGCAAGAACCAGCCGGATCAGTCGCAGAAGACCGTCAAACCTTCGAAGGCGGACGCCGATCGCTTGAAGCAACAGCAAAAAGAGCAAGAGCAACAGCAGAAACAACAGCAGAAGCAGTTGCAGGATCAGCAGAAGCGGTCGCAACAGCAGGAAAAGCAGCGGCAGAAAGAACTCGAGCAACAGCAGAAACAATCGCAACAGCAGCAAAAGCAGCAGCAGAAGCAGCTCGAGCAGCAGCAGAGGCAACAGCAGAAGCAGCTTGAGCAGCAGCAGAAACAATCACAGCAAAAGCAGTTGCACTCTGAGCCACGTCAGCCGCCGACTCAGACCGGCAATACGGTCCAGGGACAGACCAATAAAAACAAGAAGCCCGGCCCTGACGAGACTCAGAAGAAGAAAAAGCCGGAACAGCCGTAACGCCGGTCCGGCTCAAACGAAAAGGGCGGCGCTCGGCGTCGCCCTTTGCCTTTGCCCTGTGGCGGGCGTCAGATCACATATTGCTTCAGCGGCGGATAGCCATTGAAGCCGATCGATGAGTAGGTCACGGTGTAGGCGCCGGCCGCTTCCAGCAGCACCTTGTCGCCGATCTCAAGCGAGATCGGCAGATTGTACGGCACCTTCTCGTAGAGCACGTCGACCGAGTCGCAGGTCGGCCCGGCGACGACGCAAGGCGCCATCTCGTCGCGGTCCTTCCCGGTGCGGATCGGATAGCGAATCGACTCGTCGATGGTTTCGGCGAGCCCGTGGAACTTGCCGATGTCGAGATAGACCCACCGGGTCTCGTCTTCCGGCGAGCGCTTGGCGATCAGCACCACCTCGGCCTCGATGACGCCGGCGTTGCCGACAAGGCCGCGCCCGGGTTCGACGATGGTTTCCGGCACCTGATTGCCGAAGTGCCGGCGCAGCGAGCGGAAGATCGCCTTGCCGTAAGATTCGAGCTTCGGCGTCTTGCGCAGGTATTTGGCCGGGAAGCCGCCGCCGAGATTGACCATCGCAAGGAAAATCCCGCGCTCGGCACAGGCGCGGAAGATCGCCGCCGTGGACGCCAGCGCGCGGTCCCAGGCTTCCACATTGTGCTGTTGCGAGCCGACATGGAAGGAGATGCCGTGGGCGACGAGCCCACGCTTGTGCGCCAGCTCCAGGATGTCTGCCGCGAATTCCGGCTCGCAGCCGAATTTGCGCGACAGCGGCCATTCCGATCCGGTGCCGTCGCAATGAATGCGGCAGATCACGCGGGCGCCCGGCGCCGCGCGCGCGACCTTCTCCACCTCCGCCTCGCAGTCGACCGCGAACAGGGCGACGCCAAGCTTGAAGGCGGCGGCGATCTCGCTCTCTTTCTTGATGGTGTTGCCGTAGGAGATGCGCTCCGGCGGGCAGCCGGCGGCGAGTACGGCCTGCGTCTCGCTCACCGAGGCGACGTCGAAAGAGGAGCCGAGCTCGGCCAGCAGCTTGAGGATTTCCGGCGCCGGATTGGCCTTCACCGCGTAGAAGACGCGGGTGTCGGGCAGCGCGCGCGCGAAGGCAGCGTAGTTCTCGCGCACGACATCAAGGTCGAGGACGAGGCAGGGTCCATCTTCGCGGCGGTTTTTCAGGAATTCACGAATTCGCGCGGTCATCGGCGCTATTCCCATTCAGCGGCGGCGTTGCAGGCCGCAAGGTTGAGCCTTGAATGGCGTTTGGCGGTCCGGCAAAAGCCGGGCCCGAATCACGTCATCCGATTGCTGCCTTGGTCCGGAAAGGGAAGATCCCTTCCGCACGCCCGGCAAAGAAGGACAAGCCTTTTCAGTTCTCCGGCATTCGCGCCGGCGTTCCCAAAAAAGCCCGCTCCGTCGTTGCTTTAAGCCGCGTCCCCCGTTGAGAGCGAGGTGCGCCGGTTTCGCCTCCGGCTGCCGATCGCGTCGGCGTCCCTTCGGACACCTAGCAAGGAAGAGCCTTGCTCTTCCGTAGGCGGCTGTCCGGCCTCTTGTCCGGACCCCACCGATCGACACGCGGCCACAGGCACGTGCGAAATTGGGCGACTCGCGAAATAAGCGATCTGCTCGCGAGGTGCAAGACTTTTACGCCCCAGGAATTAAAAAACTCTCACGAATGTGGCGGAGCTGTGGGAGACGTGCGGCATCGATGGGCCGCGCTCAGCCGCGGGCGATGAAGGGCTCGACGCGCTGCGCACTGCGCAGGAAAGCGATCATCACGGCGATGCCGCAGCCGAACAGGAGCGCATCCAGCACGTAGCGGAAGGTCGGGTCGAGGCCGAACAGCGTGGCCAGCGCCCAGCTCACGGCGAAGGCGGCTCCGAACACCTCGGCGCCGATAAGGATAAAGGCGCTGAGGATGGTCGAGATGTGAAGCCAATGGATGCGGCGGCCGGCGGCGTTCATAACTTGCGGTTCCTGCGGCGGAGGGCTAGCCCTCCCGACGGCAATTTCCCTGAAATATATGCAGCGGGCAAGACCAAAGGTAAACGCCCAACCATGCCGCAAAGCGCATCTTCGTCATCGCCCGGCAATCCGCTGCTGCGGGAATGGACCGGTCCCTTCGGACTGCCCCCGCTGGCGGACATCGCCGCGGAGCATTTTCCGCCGGCCTTCGAGCTGGCGCTGGGGCGGCACAAGGCCGAGATCGAGGCCGTTGCCGCCGATCCCGCCGCGCCGACATTCGACAATACGATCGCGGCGCTGGAGCGCAGCGGCGCGCTGCTCGAACGGATTTCGAACGTCTTTTTCCTGCTCGCCGGCGCCCATACGAGCGATGCCTTGCAGGCGGTGGAGCGCGACATCTCGCCGGTGCTGGCCCGGCATAATAACGAAATTTATCTGAATCCCGCCTTGTTCCGCCGCATCGACGAGCTGTACCGGCGCCGCGACGCACTTGAGTTGACGGCCGAAGCACGGCGCGTGCTGGAGCGTTATCACACGCGCTTCGTCCGCGCCGGCGCGGCGGCTGGCCCCGAGGCGCAGCGGCGGTTGGCGGCGATCGGCGAACGGCTCGCGAGCCTCGGCACCGCCTTCGGCCAGAACGTGCTCGCCGACGAAAAGGCCTATGCGCTGGTGCTGGAAGAGAGCGATCTCGCCGGGCTGCCGGGTTTCGTGCTGGATGCGGCGCGCGCCGCCGCCGCAGAACGCGGGTTGCCCGGCAAGCATGTCATTACGCTTTCGCGCTCCAGCATTGAGCCGTTTCTGCAATTCTCCGCCCGCCGCGAACTGCGCGAAAAGGCATTCCAGGCTTGGATCGGCCGCGGCGAAAACGGCGGCGCCACCGACAACCGCGGCATCGTTACCGAAATGGTGGCGCTGCGCGCCGAGCGCGCCAAGCTGCTCGGCTTTGAGACTTTCGCCGATTTCCGCCTCGACGATCAGATGGCGAAGACGCCGCAGGCAGTACGCGGATTGCTCGACCAGGTCTGGACACGCGCCCGCGCCCGCGCCAGGCGCGAACGCGACGAGTTGCAGGATATTGCCCGCGCCGAAGGCGGCAATTTCGCCGTCGCGCCGTGGGACTGGCGCTACTACGCGGAAAAGCTCCGCAAGGCGCGCTTCGATTTCGATGAAGCCCAGATCAAGCCCTATTTCCAGCTCGACCGCATGATCGAGGCGGCGTTCGAGACGGCGCGCCGGTTATTCGGGTTGACCTTCACCGCGGTCGAGCTGCCGCTTTATCATCCCGACGCGCGCACCTGGGAGGTGAAGGACGCGCAAGGCGGCCATGTCGGCCTTTTCATCGGCGACTATTTCCATCGCGCCTCCAAGCATAGCGGCGCCTGGATGACATCGTTGCGCGATCAGCAGAAGCTGAGCGGCGACATCAGGCCCATCATCGTCAATGTCACGAATTTCGCCAAGCCGCCGCCCGGCGAGCCGGCGCTGCTCAGCTTCGACGACGCACGCACGCTGTTCCACGAATTCGGCCACGCGCTGCACGGGCTTCTCTCCGACGTCACCTATCCACTGCTGGCGGGCACCGCGGTGCCGAGTGACTTCGTCGAGCTGCCCTCGCAGCTCTACGAGCATTGGCTGGAAGTGCCGGAAATCCTCACAAGCTATGCGCGGCACTACAAGACCGGCGAGCGGATACCGCAGGCGCTGCTCGACCGTCTCTTGGCGACGCGCACCTTCAATCAAGGCTTTGCCACGGTCGAATACACGTCCTCCGCGCTGGTCGATCTCGACCTGCATTCGCTGACCGATACGTCCGGTCTCGACGTCTCCGATTTCGAGCGAAACCGGCTGGCGCATCTCGGAATGCCCGAGGAGATCGTGATGCGTCACCGGCTGCCGCATTTTCAGCATTTGTTTTCCGGCGGCGGCTATGCGGCGGCCTATTACTCTTATCTCTGGTCGGAAGTGCTCGACGCCGATGCTTTCCTTGCCTTCGAGGAAAAAGGCGACGCCTTCGATCCGGAGGTGGCGCGGCGGCTCCGCGAGTTCATCTATTCGGCCGGCAATCGGCGCGATCCCGCCGAAGCCTATAAGGCCTTCCGCGGGCGGCTGCCGACGGTCGATGCGCTGCTGAAGAAGCGCGGTCTCGACGCGCCGGCGCCGGAACGGGCGTGACGGCGCGCCGCGCCATGTTCTAGTATTCATCGCCGCAGCCGCTAACTTCGCAGCGAACGCGGAGCAGCAGCGGTGGCGCAGAGTCACGGCCATCATCATCACGAGCAGCGGCGTGGCCAGGCGGCCAATCACTACGGCCGCAACTTCGGCGTCGCCATTGCGCTCAACTTCGCGCTGGTGATTGCACAAGTCCTCTACGGCCTGTTTGCGAATTCCTTGGCGCTGCTCGCCGACGCCGGGCACAATTTCGGCGACGTCATGGGCCTGGTGTTGGCCTGGGGCGCTTTCGCCATTGCCGATTGGCGGCCGAGCAGCCGCTTCACCTATCGCCTGAGCGCAGCCTCGATCCTATCGGCCTTCGCCAATTCACTGATCCTCTTGGTCGCGACCGGGGCCATCGTCTGGGAGGCGGTGCAGCGCTTCTCGCAGCCGCAGCCGGTCTCGACAAATATTGTGATCGCGGTCGCCGCCACCGCCGTCGCCGTGAACGGGGTCTCGGCCTGGCTGCTGAAACGCGGCAGCAAGACCGATCTCAATATACGCGGCGCCTTCTTGCACATGCTAGCCGACGCTGGCGTCTCTCTCGCGGTCATTGCCGCAGCGTTCGGGATCTGGCTCACCGGCTGGCAATGGCTCGACCCGGCGGCAAGCCTGCTCATTTCGGCGGTGATCCTTTGGGGCACCTGGGGCCTGATGCGCGATGCGTTGCGGCTCACGCTCAACGCCGCGCCGCGCGGCATCGATCCTGCCGAGGTGCAGCGCTATCTCGAAAGTTTGCCCGAGGTCGCGACCATTCATGACCTGCATATCTGGGCCATGAGCACGAGCCAGACAGCGTTGACCTGCCACCTGTTCACCCCCGGCGGCCATCCCGGCGATGCCTTCCTGCACCGCCTCGCGCACGAGTTGGAAGAGAAATTCGGCATCGGCCATACCACGGTGCAGATAGAGCTCAGTGACGGCCCCTGCGCGCTGGAGCCGGAGCACGCTCTCTGACGCGCGGCAGCGCCAGGCTCAGCGGAAATCCTCCGGCGTGAGTTCGATCGGCTTGCCGTGCGGCGTGCGGTCGGCGGCGTGGTCCCAGGCATCGCGATAGCGCGCAAGCGTCGCACGATCGGCCACGCCTTTTTCGGCGACGAGCCGCTCTAGCGCCGCCAGCCAGTGGTGATAGTAGGTCTCGCCGGTATCGGGATCGCCCGCCGCCTGGGCGCGCTTGATTTCCGCGCCGAGTGCCGCCGACCATTCCGGCCAAGTAAACAGCCCGCGCTCGTGCAATGCCAGTGTCATGGCAAAAGCCTGCGCCTCCCACGGCTCACGGAACACCGGGCCATCATCGTCGCGCGGAATGCCGGGGGACATATCCACCGTCTGTCGCGATGCGTCGGTTTTGCTGACAGCCATCGTCTCTCTTTCGTCATGCCGGGACGGCTCGAAGCGCGGGGATCCGGAATCCAGAAGCAAATACCTTCGCGTGTTTCTGGATTCCGGGTTCATGCGTTCCGCGTGCCGCGGAACGACCGTCACGCAGCCTCCAAATACGGCTCCCAGGCGTCAATCGATACCTTGACGCTCGGATCGGCGCCGTCGCCCCATAATTCGCGCCCATCAAAGCGCACGGTGTAAAGCCATTGCGGATCTTCGTCCCGGCGCGCGGCATGGCTGTCGGGAAAGACGTGGCAGCCATGCACGCGCTCGATCACGCCCACATGGCCGCGCACATAGCGCGGCAGCCGGGTGTGGCCCTTGGGATGCATGTTCTTCGCGCGGACGCGCTCGCCAGCTTTGAAAAGCGCCGGCGCTTGTGCCGGCCGCTCATAGGAGCCGCGCGCCAACAACGCGTTCTGCACCTGGTCCAGGGTCAATTTGCGCTTGAGCGGCTTGCCCGGCCGCAAGGCATGGCCCGCGGCGAACTCGTCCGCGCCGACCAAACCGTTGTCCATCAGCATCTGTTCCAGCGCCAAAGCCCAGCGCCGGTAATAGGAGCTGCCGAGATAGACGTCCGGCGGCAGAACTTCCTTGGCGTGGCGCGAGATGTCGCCGTTCCAGGTGCGCGAATAGCCCATGGCGCGATTGATCGCGAGCACGCGGCCTTCCCATTCTTCATGGAAGACCGGCTCGTTGTCCTCCGGCCGCACCGGCCCGAAGCCATGCATGCCGCCCATGTCGTGCACGCCGTCCATCACCGTTGTCCTTGCGCCGGATCAGGCAATCGCGTGCCGATCATGCAATCGCGGGTGACGATGGCGGCGAGCTGTTCTTCGCTCCAGCCTTCGGTGCCTTTGGGCCGCATGGGTACAACAAGATAACGCACCTCCGCGGTGGAATCCCAAACGCGAATTTCGGTATCCGCCGGCAGCTCCGTGCCGAAATCGCGCAAGACACTGCGCGGATCGGCGACGGTGCGCGAGCGATAGGCATGCGATTTGTACCAGACCGGCGGCAGCCCGAGCGTGCCGGAGGGATAGCAGGAGCACAAAGTGCAGACGACCACGTTGTGCTGTTTCGGCGTGTTCTCCAGCGCGATGAGATGCTCGGTGCCGCTGGGAAGCCCCAGCGAGGCGATAGCCTTGCCGGCATTTTCGAAGAGCTGACGGCGGAACTGCGGGTCAACCCAGGCTTTGGCCACCGCGCGGGAGCCGTTGTGCGGCCCGATCTTGGTCTCGTAGGCCTCGATGATGGCGTCGAGCGCGGCGGGCTCGACATAGCCCTTCTCGGTGAGGATCGTCTCCAGCGCCCGCACGCGCAATTGCGTGTCCGACAGCTCCGAGCCGTGCTCGTGATGGTGATCGTGGTCGCTCATGGGACTCCAGTCTAACCCGCTGGCATTCTCCGGGAAAACCCGACCAAAGGCGGCTATGCTCCGCATTGCTGCCGCAGGGCTTCGGCTATATCAAGCCCCTGGCGGCATAGCTCTCGCGAGGGCACACTGACCGCGGAGGTCCGGCGCGCATGGCGCTGAAACACGTCACGCTCGACGACAAATACGATCTGGCGCAAAACCGCGTCTTCGTCACCGGCTTCCAGGCGCTGGTGCGGCTGTGCCTGATGCAGCAGGAGCGCGACTGCCGCGCGGGGCTGCGCACGGCCGGTTTCGTCACCGGCTACCGCGGCTCGCCCGTGGGCGGTCTCGATCAGCAGTTCGAGCGCGCCAAGAAATTCCTCGACGCGGCGCATATCAAGTTCCAGGCCGGCATCAATGAGGATCTTGCGGCCACCGCGCTGTGGGGCACGCAGCAGGCCGAGCTGCGCGGCGAAGGTCTCTACGACGGCGTCTTTGGCATGTGGTACGGCAAAGGGCCGGGCGTCGATCGCGCCGGCGACGTCTTCCGCCATGCCAATCTCGCCGGCACTTCGCCGCATGGCGGCGTGCTGGCGATAGCCGGCGACGATCACGTCGCTTCGTCCTCGACCAGCGCGCACCAATCGGAATTTCGTTTCGTCGATGTGCTGATCCCGGTGCTGGTGCCGGCCGGCCTTCAGGACATCGTGGACTTTGGATTGTACGGCTGGGCGCTGTCGCGCTTTAGCGGCTGCTGGGTGGCGCTGAAGGTGACGCAAGACACGGTCGAGGCCACGGGGATCGTCGACGGTAGTCTCGATCGCGTGCGCACCGTCGTCCCCAACGATTTCGCAATGCCGCCGGATGGCCTGAACATCCGTCTGCGCGATCCGGTACCGGCGCAGGAGGCGCGGCTTTTCGATTACAAGCGCGACGCGGTTCTCGCTTTTCTGCGCGCCAATGCCATCAACCGGACCATTATCTCCGGCGGGCCGGCGGCGAAGATCGGCGTCGTCACCATCGGCAAGGCTTACGGCGACGTGCGCCAGGCGCTCGACGACCTCGGTCTCGACGAAAAGAGATGCAACGATCTCGGCTTGCGCCTGCTCAAGCTTGGCTGCGCCTGGCCGCTGGACCGTTCGGAAATTCTCGCCTTCGCGCGCGGCCTCGAGCGCATCATCGTGGTCGAGGAAAAGGAGGCGCTGGTCGAGACCCAAATCCGCGATCTGCTCTACGGAACGGCCAATCAGCCCGCGGTCATCGGCAAGAAAGACGAAGAGGGCCGCCCGCTCTTCCCGGCCAAGGGCGCGCTCGATGTCGACGCCATCGCGCTTTGCCTCGGCGAGCGGCTGTGGCAGCGCGTGCCCAACGCGCCGCTCGCCGCGCGCGTCAGCGAGATCAGGGAGCGGCGGGCGCGCTTTGCCGCCACCGAAGAAGTCGCTAGCCGCAAAGCCTATTTCTGCTCCGGCTGCCCGCACAATACGTCCACGGTGGTGCCGGAGGGCATGCGCGCCTATGCCGGCATCGGCTGTCATTACATGGCGCAGTGGATGGACCGTTCGACGCTCGGCTTCACCCACATGGGTGGCGAGGGCGCGAACTGGATGGGCGAGGCGCCGTTTTCCAGCCGCGGCCATGTCTTTCAGAATATCGGCGACGGCACCTACAACCATTCCGGCAGCCTGGCGATCCGCGCCGCGGTCGCCGCAGGCGTCAACATCACCTACAAAATCCTTTTCAACGACGCCGTCGCTATGACCGGTGGACAAGCCAACGACGGCGTTCTCACCGTTCCGATGATGGCGCGGCAGGTGGCGGCGGAAGGCGTCGCCCGCGTCGCCGTCGTCACCGACGAGCCGGAGAAATATGCCAAGAGCGAATCCTGGCCGCCGGGCTGCACCATCCATCATCGCGACGAGCTGATGCCGGTGCAGACCGCGCTTGCCGCCGTGCCCGGCGTCACGGTGCTGATTTACGACCAGACCTGCGCGGCGGAAAAGCGCCGCCGCCGCAAGCGCGGGCTGATGGCCGATCCGGACAAGCGCGTCGTCATCAACGAACTCGTCTGCGAAGGCTGCGGCGATTGCGGCGTGCGGTCGAACTGCGTGTCGATTCAGCCGCTGGAGACCGAATTCGGCCGCAAGCGCCGCATCGATCAGTCGAGCTGCAACAAGGATTTCTCCTGCCTCAAAGGCTTTTGCCCGGCGCTGGTCACCGTGCACGGCGCCAAGCCGAAGCGGCGCGACGCTGCGGACCAGACACCGCCCGATGTGCCGCTGCCGCGGCTGCCCGATCTGGCGCGGCCTTATGCCATCCTGGTCACCGGCATCGGCGGCACCGGCGTCGTGACCATCGGCGGCATTCTCGCCATGGCCGCGCATCTGGAAGGCAAGGGCGCCGGAGTCATCGACATGTCGGGCTTGGCGCAAAAGGGCGGCCCGGTGCACAGCCATGTCCGCATCGCCGCGCGACCGGAGGAAATTCACGGCATCCGCATTGGCGCGGGCGGCGCCGATCTCGTGCTCGGCGGCGATATCGTGGTGACCGGCGGCAAGGCCGCGCTGGCCACAGTGCGGCGCGGCACGCGGGTCGTGGTCAACAGCGGTGAATTTCTACCGGGCGACTTCACGCGCAATGCCGAGTACGTGCTGCCCTCCGGCCGGGTCGAGCGGGCCCTTGTCGAGGCCGCCGGCGACGAGAACAGTCATTTCGTCGATGCCACGCACCTCGCAACCGCGCTGTTCGGCCATTCCATGGGCGCCAATATTTTCCTGCTCGGCTATGCCTATCAGCACGGTGCCGTTCCGCTTTCGGCGGAATCCATCGAGCAGGCGATCGCGCTGAATGGCGAAGCGGTGGCGATGAATCAGGCCGCCTTCCGCTGGGGACGCGCCGCCGCCGCCGATCCTGCCGCCGTTGCCGCGATGACCGCCACGGCTGACGGGGACGTTCCGGAGAGCTGTCGGCTCTCCACATCATTCGAGGAAATGCTCGCGCGCCGCGTACAATATCTCACCGCGTATCAGAACGCCGCCTATGCCGCGGGCTACCGTGTCTTGGTCGAGCGCGCCAAGAAAGCTGAAGCCGCGCGGGCGCCCGGCCAGTGCGGGCTTGCCGAAGCAGTGGCGCGCAATCTGTTCAAGCTGATGGCCTATAAGGATGAATATGAAGTGGCGCGGCTTTACACCGACGCTTTCTTCGCGCAACAACTCAAGGCGGAATTCGATGGGGATCTACGGCTCGAATTTCATCTGGCGCCGCCGCTTTTCGCGCCGCGCGACCGCGTCACCGGGTTGCCGCGCAAGCTCAGCTTCGGCGGCTGGATGCTGCCGGTTTTCCGCATGCTGGCGAAATTGAAATTCCTGCGCGGCACCCCGTTCGATCTCTTCGGCTATACGGCGGAGCGCCGCACCGAGCGACAATTGATTGCCGATTACGAAAAGATACTCGATGAAATCCTTGCGCGGCTTGATCGGCAGAACCATCATGTTGCCGTGGCGCTTGCCAGTATCCCCGAAAAAATTCGCGGCTTCGGCCACGTGAAGATGCGCCATCTCGCCGAAGCCAAGGCCGAGGAAGCGGCCTTGCTCGAGCAATTCCGATCCGGATCGGCGGCGTTGCTGCGGGCGGCGGAGTGACGGCATTGACGCAGCCCGGGATTCCCGCCGCCGATGCCGCGGCTTTGCGCGCTTCCGAAAAGGCGAGCGCCGAGAGCGGCCGCATCGGCGTCTTGATCGTGAATCTCGGAACGCCCGAGGCCACCGACTTCC
>Ga0070741_10007295_pt1 | contig 22979 bp, 24 predicted proteins | sample Coa_R1_4_FD_66440 | JGI IMG/M metagenome (GOLD analysis project Ga0070741, IMG submission 66440) | Surface soil microbial communities from Centralia Pennsylvania, which are recovering from an underground coalmine fire - Coalmine... | ecosystem: Environmental > Terrestrial > Soil > Unclassified ... | reverse complement strand
CCTCCGCCGTCGCCGCAATTCCGATGCCGCGGTCGCGCCCCGCAGCCGCTGACCAGCCGGTTCAAACGACGCAGGCCTTGGCGCTGGCCGCAGCAGGGCCAACGACGACGGTATTGGCAACGGCCGACGCCGTGCCGAGCCGGCCCGAGCGCTCCGCGCTGCAGAAGTTCTCGGACATGATGAAGGCGAAGATGACGATCGCCTCGCTTGGGCTCGGCAAGGCGCCGGACCTCGCCGCGCTCGGCTATGACAACGAGACCGCCGTCTATGACATCACGGCGCATGCCGTCTATCTGCCGAACGGGACGGTGTACGAGGCGCATTCTGGCATGGGCAACCTGCGCGACGATCCGGAGCACGCCACGGTGCCGAACACCGGCGCAACGCCGCCGGCGATGTATTCGCTGAAGCCGCGCGAGGCAGCCTTCCACGGGGTCGCCGCGCTGCGCATGACGCCGGCCGAAGGCAGCGATATCGGCGGACGTTCGGGGCTATTGATTCACAGCTTCATGCTAGGCCCCAACGGCGATTCCAACGGCTGCATTTCGATCCGCGACTTCGACCGCTTCCGCAAGGCCTATGACGACGGCCAATTCACTCACATTGCCGTCGTGCCCAGCGTGAAGGCCATCATCCTGGCCCAGCAAAACGCCGACTGATCGCAAACGCGGCCGGGTCCTCGATCCTGAGCAGCTACACTTAATTCTGCTGAGCTGACGGCGCCGCCGGCGGACGCTTCTTGCCCGCGCCCGGCTTCTTCGCGCGGGGCGGTCCCGCATCCACCGAGGCCAGATAACCGGCAAGCGCCCAGGCTTCGCTCATGCCGGTCGTGTAGTGGTCTTGCAGAAACGGAACGAGCGTGGCGCGGAAGCGGCCCTTGGCGAGCACGGCCGGATTTTTGTGGCAGGCCGCGCAGGTCGCGGCGTAGAGCTGCTGGGCCGACTTGCCTTCATCGATATTTTGCGCCTGAGCGGCGCTGCCGCCGAGCAGGCAGAAGCTGCCGACGAGGAGCAGGCCGCGCAGCTTCGCCTGCGGCAGCAATGTTGATGAACGTTTCATGTCGCCAGTCGCCCCTTCGCACCGAGTAAGATCATCCGGAATGTTTTTGGCCAATGCCGGCAATTCGCGCAAGGCCTTACGGCCAGACAACGTCAAAAAGGCGGCCGGCGTGGCGGCTGTTGGATTCGGCGGCGCGGGCGGAAAGAGGTCGGCAGGCGTGGCCTCAGCGGCGATATTCGTCGCGTTGCAAGACGCCGACGCCGAACCAGCCCCAGTAGACGCAGTGCCGCTGGATCAGTCCTGCGTCGTTGAGCTCCATCACCTCGACGAAATCCATCTGCTCGCCTTTGCCGGCGTCACGCGGATATTCGAAGATCATGCGCTTGCCGTCGGTGAGATAACCGGAGCGATAATATTGGCGCACCTTCGGCTTCCGCTCGGCGAGCTGGGCGAACAGCGGCCGCAACTCGTCGTGGCCGTGCAACACGCCGTTTTTGGTGTCGAGCAAATGAGGGACGAGAGGGCTCTCGAAATGCGCATCGCGTGCATAGAGCGCCAATAGCCGTTCCGCGTCGTTGTGCGACAGCGCCTCGTTCCACGCAAAGTACATCCGCTCAACGGGAGTTGTGGTTTCTTCCGGGGTCGTTTGTTCGTATCTCAATGCTTTCGCCATTTGCATCTCCTTGGTTCAACCGCTTGATAGGGCGAACGTGTCCGCGCGCATGGCGTTCCCGCCGCTCGGCATCATTTGACTTTGACAAATTCAGTGAATGTTCCAGTAGGTGATTTGCTCGTCGTGCCAATGTGCCGCAGATATTTCGCTTGTGGCGTCGGGCAAATCACGGGCATCTGCTCGCCCCGTCCCGCCTCGAACAAGAGGGGCGCTTCGCGGTCGTCACGAACGTTGAGTGCGGGATGCGGTGGACGTTTTGCGCGCGAACGACGAACGCAGGCGAAACGGACGGCGAAGTCGTGTGGTCCTGACACCCCGACGCTGGTGTCAACGCGGCGACAACGCTAACGCGTTGCGCCGGGGGTGGTGGCAAGAAAGCCCGTTCACCAGGGAGAGCGCGAAGGAAACCGTAAATCCATCGCGCAGGGAATGCCGGTGTTGTCCGGTGAACCTGTGGCGACTTTGCTTGCGTGCTTTTTACTTTTCGCACGCAAGGCTGCGGGTGCAAAGGCGCCCGGCATTTCCTGCGCCCTCGTACTCTTGAGGGCCATCTGCATAAAAACTCGGGCAAAAATCCTGCCGCGGGAAGGATGAAGCTGTGCATGTATTCAGCCGCGTCAGCAGCATTCGAGCGGCGCAATGGATTCCGGGTCTGCGCCTTCCGCGCAAAATAGCTCGCTGTTCTGTCGCGACGGCGCATCCCTGAATGACACGATGGATGGAGCTTGATGAGCGCTGTCGAGATTGCCGACAATCCCAATGCAACTGCACTCAAGCGAGACGCTGCAGCGATCTCGTTGCCGCTTCGTTCGCTCATCGCAAGCGAGGCGCGGCTCGGACGCGCCGTTGCACGGCAGCGGTGGAGTGGCGGACTTTACGAATTCTTGCGCTTCGGCATCAAACAGGCCTGGGCGTGCCTGTTCGGCGGCATCGCGGTCGGCCTGATGATCGGGACCTGGTGGTTTTATCCCGCAGGCGCCGGACTCGCCCGCTACGATTTTCTTTTCGTTTGCATGATCGGCGCCCAGGTGTCTTTGCTCGCGCTTCGTCTGGAGACATGGGACGAAGCAAAAGTGATTCTGATCTATCACCTCGTCGGCACGCTGATGGAAGTCTTCAAGACTTCGGTCGGCTCGTGGATCTATCCGGAGCCGAATTTCTTCCGTATCGCCGGCGTGCCGTTGTTCACGGGCTTCATGTATTCCTGCATCGGCAGTTATATCTGCCGGGCGTGGCGGTTGTTCGATTTTCATTTTTCGCAGCACCCGCCACGCTGGAGCCTCGTCGCGCTCAGTATCGCGATCTACGCCAACTTCTTCTGCGACCATTTCGGGCTGGATTTTCGCGTGCCGCTGTTTGTACTCGCGGCGCTGATGTTCGGTCCCACCACGATCTACTTCAGGGTCTGGCGCGCCTATCGCTCCATGCCGCTGTTGCTCGGCTTCCTGCTGGTCTCGCTGTTCATCTGGTTTTCCGAAAATATCGGCACCCTTACCCAGACCTGGATCTATCCATCGCAGCATCACGGCTGGTCGCTGGTCCCCATCAGCAAACTCGGTTCGTGGTTGTTGCTGATGATCATCAGCTACACGCTTGTCAGCCTGATCAACGCGCCGCGCGCTCTTTTTAAGACGCGTCATTGCGAACGCCAGCGAAGCAATCCAGAGATCGAGCCATTCCCAAGTGCTGGATTGCTTCGTCGCATTCGCTCCTCGCAATGACGGTGATGCTACCCCGCCTTGTGCCGCGCGATCAGTTGACCGGCGACGTCATCGAGGCTGTCGCCGACAATATGCGGCTGCGGGCCGACGCCGAGCACGTCATTGCCGGGCCGCTTGATCAGCGCCGCTTCCCAACCCGCTGCGACCGCGCCGAGTGTGTCCCAGGTGTGGCATGCGATCAGGCACATGTCGGAAGGCCTGGTGCCGAGTTCTTTTTCGACATAGCCGTAAGCCTCGCGCGATGGCTTGTGGTGTTTGACGCCGTCGGCGGAAAAGCGCCGCTCGAACAGATCGACAATGCCGCCATGCGTAAGCTGGCGCGTCTGCACTTCGAGCAGATTGTCGGTCAGCGTGAACAGGCGAAAGCCCGCAGCTTTCAGTTTGCGCAGCGCCGCCGGCACTTCGGCGTGTGGCGGCATGGTCGAGAATTTATCCGTCAGCTCCTTCTTGTCGGCATCGGTGATCTTGATGCCGCTGACATCGGCCAGCATTTTCATCACCGCGCCGCCGATATCGGTGAAGGGCACGTAACAGCCGGCGACGGTGAGCGCGGCGGAATACATGATGAAGTTCGCGAACCAGAGCCGCATCGCGCTTTTGTCGCGGAAGATGCGTTCGAATGTCGGGTTCATGGTTTCAAGGTCAAGCAGGGTTTCATTCACGTCAAAAACAATCAGGGGCAGTGCGGCCATGGAGAGCGGCTCCTTCTTCTTGGGACTTCTTGGGGGGACGTAAGCGGACTTGGCCTTAGCTCTTGTTCTTCAGCCTCTCGCGATGCGCCGCCTGCTTGGCGCGATTGCCGCAGATCGCCATCGAGCACCAACGGCGAGCGCGCCGCCGGGTGTGATCGGCGAACATCAGCGTGCAGCTCGTTCCTTCGCATGCTTTCACGTCAGAAAAATTCTCTTCGCAGATGAATTTTGCGAGAGCTTCGCCAATCGGCAGCAGCAGGGATTCAGCAGAGCGCCAGCGGCGCGTTCCATGCAGTTCCAGCGGCTTGCCGGTCTCTTCTTGACGGAGATGGATCTGGCTGAACGCTTCGTCGCGCGCAAGCAGCCTGTTGAGCGGATCGAGTTCGCGCAAGGCGTCCGCCTTCAAAGGCTTTCCCATGTGCTTGCGGACAAAGCCACGGCACCATTCGCGCAGTTCCCTGGCCTCGCGCGCTACGCGATCGAGTTCAGTCGGCTTCGCACTCGCCTTGATGTCGTCGAGCACGCTGGCGGAAACGTATTTGGCCTGCGCCAGCCAATCCAGAAATCCGTCGCCATCGGCGATCCAGTCGATTTCGGTATCGACCGGCGTTGCCACCGAGTTGAGAAAATCGAGGCCTTGGCAGTCGGCGATGAAAATGGCGGGCGGGTGCTGGCTCATCTTGGAAAACGCTCTTTTGAAATGTCGCCCGGCCTTCCCGGCGGGTTCCGAACAGTAACCTTTAAAAACGACTTGACCAGTTACTACCGGCCTGATAGTAACCTGTCAAATACTAATTAACAGGTTACTACTATCAATCGAGGGAGCACGAAAATGGCCGGGAATATCAATGTGGTGCTGGCGCATGGAGCCTGGGCGGACGGATCGAGCTGGGCGCGGGTCATTGCCGCGCTGAAGTCGGAAGGCGTGAATGTCGTAGCAGCACCGCTGCCCCTGACCTCGCTGGCGGATGATGTCGCTGCTCTCGATCGTTCGATTGCACGCGTCGGTGGACCGGTGGTCGTGGTCGCCCATGCCTACGCCGGCGCCGTCATTGCCGAGACGAGATCAAAGCAGGTGAAGGCGCTGGTCTACGTCTCGGCGCTTGCGCCTGACGAAGGTGAGAAAGTCGCTGACGTCTTTTATCGCGCCGCGCTGCACCCGCTGGCGCCAAAGCTCGCGCCCGACGATAACGGCTTGATCTGGCTTCCCGACGACGCGTTCAAGAATGCCTTCGCGCAGCATGCAAGCGCCGAAGATCTTGCTGTGCTCTCCGCCGTGCAGCGGCCGATTTCGCCGGCCTGCATCACCGTGCCCGTGAAGCGTCCGCTCTGGAAGGACGTGCCGAGCTTCTTCCTGGTCGCCGAAGACGACCGGATGATTTCAGCCAAAACCCAGCGCTTCATGGCCGAACGCATGAAAGCCGAAGTGAGGGAGCATACGGTCGATCATACGCCGATCGTCACCGCGCCTCATGTCGTCGTCGAAATCATCCGTGAAGCGATCCGCAGCGTGGCTGTCTGAACACCTCAACTCAACAAGAAGGAGCAATCCCATGTCAGCGAAAACAACCTCTTCGGTGCAGTACAAGACGGCCGACGTCAGTGGCTTCAAGGTGTTTTACCGCGAAGCGGGGCGCAGAGGCGCGCCAAAGCTGTTGTTGCTTCACGGCTTTCCGAGCGCGGGCCACATGTTCCGCGACCTGATCCCGCAATTGGCGGACGACTTCCACCTCGTTGCGCCGGATCTTCCCGGCTTCGGTCAGTCGGACATGCCGCCGCGCGAGACGTTCAGCTACACGTTCGATCATATAGCCGATGTGATCGAACGCTTCACCGAGGTGATCGGCTTCGACCGCTTCGCAGTCTATGTGTTCGACTACGGCGCGCCGACCGGCTTCCGCCTCGCGATGCGGCATCCGGAGCGGATCACGGCGATCATTTCGCAGAACGGCAATGCCTATGAAGAAGGCTTGAGCGAAGGTTGGAATCCGATCCGCGCCTATTGGCAGAACCCGTCGCCGGAAAATCGAACAGCGCTCCGCGCCTTCCTCGCAGCCGATACGACACGCTGGCAATATACTCACGGGGTCACGGACGAGACGGCCATATCGCCGGACGGCTACTCGCTCGACAACTTCTATCTTGCACGCCCCGGCGCCGATGACATCCAGCTTGACCTGTTGGGCGACTACAAGAGCAACATCGCGCTCTATCCGGCCTTCCAGAATTACTTCCGCACCCACAAGCCGCCGTTCCTGGCGGTATGGGGCAAGAACGATCCGTTCTTTCTGCCGCCGGGTGCGGAAGCATTCAAGCGCGACATTCCGAACGCGGTCGTGCGCTTCTTCGATACCGGGCACTTTGCTCTGGAAACCCATGCGCGCGAGATCGGGCAGGCCATCGGCGAGTTTCTGAAGCAGTGAAGGCGTAATCACGGCTGCGTCGTGGCCCGGCATCGCCGCGGCGATGACCGGGCATGACGCACTGGCAAACGGTGGATGCCATCCGGTCGCACCTCCGGTTACGAAATTGAGAAAGACGACTGACTTTTTTGATGACGCCGAATGTGTCACAAGTCGTGCAAACATTGATCCCTAGGAATGTTTGCGGAAATAGACACGGTCGTGCCTGATCATCGCCTCACCGTCTGGTACAACACACGCTGTCCCGTCTGCGATGCCGGTATCAGTTGGCAGCGTAACAAGCTTCTTGCGCCAGTGCGCGCCGGCACGCTCGAATTCAAGGATATCAACGAGGAGCCCGGAGCGCTGGCGCGCTTCGGTGCTTCGCTCGACGACGTGCGCCGTCGCTTGCACGCCACCGATGAAGCCGGCCGGCTCATCGTCGGTGCGGATGTCGCGATCGCGTTGTGGCGACTAACGCCGGGCGAGGGCTGGCTCGGGGCCCTGCTCGGCAACCGCCTGATGCTCCCGCTGACACGCTTCGGCTACGATCGCTTTGCGGACGTCCTCTTCGCCTGGAACAAGCGCAGGGGAAGGTGGTGAAACATTCGAAGGCTCGGCGGGTGGTTGGAGCGTGGCCCTTATTCGGCTAAGTTGCGGGCCGTCTGGATTGCTTGGGCGCTTGGCACCTCGCAATCGCGATCAGCTGAAGGAGCATTTGGATGGCCACAGGTAAAAATTTTGGCGCAACTACCTTGGCGATCCTCGCGATATCCGTGGGTTTGAGTGTAAACGCCCATGCCGCCCAGTGTGGCAACGGGCCTGGCGGCTTCCCGGCATGGAAGCAGCAGTTTGCCGGCGAGGCGCGCGCCAAGGGTGTTGGCGGGGCCGGCATCGCGGCCCTGGAGCACACGAACTATGCGAGCGCCACCATTGCCGCCGATCGCAGCCTGCACAGTTTCAAGCTCTCGCTCGATGCCTTCATGGTCAAGCGCGGAGCGGCTGCGATCGTATCCCGCGGCCGCGGCATGAAGCAGAGGAACGCGGCGCTGTTCGCATCGATCGAGCAGCGCTACGGAGTGCCCGCCGGACCGTTGATTGCGATCTGGGGCATGGAGACCGGGTTCGGCAGCCAGCACGGCAACCAGAACATGCTCTCGTCGATCGCGACGCTGGCCTACGATTGCCGCCGGCCGGAATATTTCACCGATCAGCTTTACGCAGCACTGAAACTGATCGATCGCGGCACGCTGTCGGCGAGCCAGCGTGGCTCGATGCATGGCGAGATCGGGCAGACGCAATTTCTGCCCAAGACGATGCTGGAATACGGCGTCGGCAATCTCGAAAGCGCGTCCGGCGCGCTGTCCTCAACGGCGAATTATCTCAAAGCCCATGGCTGGCGCGCGGGCGCCGGCTATCAGCCCGGCGAGCCGAATTTTGCGGCGATCCAGGAATGGAATGCGGCGAGCGTCTATCAACAGGCGATCGCGATCATGGGCCGTCAGATCGACGGCAGGGAGTGAGGGCTTCGCCTCGTCCCGCTTCCGGGCAGACGTGAGATTTCCGTCATTGCGAGCGTAAGCGAAGCAATCCAGTATGAGGGCGATTCTGGATTGTTTCGTCGCGTGCGCTCCCTTGCGCAAATGCTTCGCGTTTGTCGCAGGCAATGACGAAAGACCAGAGATCGGCGACGGAGAAGCAATGCGCAAACTTGGCTTGATCATTGGTTTTTTTGTATCGGCGATTGCTACCCCCGCTCTTGCCGCCCGCTGTGGCGGCGACTTCCACACCTTTGTACAGAGCATGTCCGCTGACGCCGCCTCCGCCGGCATTTCGCAAGCGACGATCGCGGAGGCGCTCGGCGGCGTACAACAGGATTTCGGCGTGCTCGCTTTCGACCGCCGCCAGCGCGGCACCTTCACGAAAACCTTCGAGCAATATGTCGCCACCCGTGTCGGGAGTGTGCGCATCAATGGCGGGCGCGCGATGCTGCGACGCTACGCGGATCTGCTCTCGAGTATCGAGGCCAAGTACGGGGTGCCGCGGCAGATACTGGTCGCGATCTGGGGGCTGGAGAGTGATTTCGGCAAGGGTGACATGGGCAAATTGCCGGTGTTTCGCGTGCTCGCGACCATGTCGCATGATTGCCGGCGTACCGAACTGTTCCAGGGCGAACTGCTCGCGGCCTTGAAGATCCTTCAGCGCGGCGATCTGCCCCTGCACGAGATGATCGGCGCCTATGCCGGCGAGATCGGGCAGACGCAATTCCTGCCATCGTCCTACATCAAATATGGCGTCGATTTCGACGGCGACGGCCGTGTCGACCTGCGCCACAGCGTCGCCGACGTGCTCGCCTCGACCGCCAACCTGTTGCACACCAACGGCTTCAAGATGGGTGCGCCTTATGGCGAGGGCTCGGCGAATTTCGAGGCGATGCGCGAATGGAATCACGCCGTGATCTATCGCAAGACCATCGCCTACTTCGCCGACCAGCTTGTAGGAAGATAGCCATGTCGTTTGCATTTCTGTTGACGTCGTTCATCGTCGTCGTGTCGCCGGGCACCGGCGTGCTCTATACGCTGGCGAGCGCGCTGAAAGGTGGCGCGCGCGCCGCGGTCGCGGCCAGCATCGGCTGCACGCTGGGCATCGTGCCGGCGATGCTCGCCGCAATGGTCGGGCTTGCCGCGGTCCTGCATACGAGCGCTGTGGCCTTCGCCGCGCTGAAATGGCTCGGCGTCGCCTATCTGCTCTACATGGCCTGGCAGACTTTGCGTGAAAGGGGCGCGCTGTCGGTCGAGGCGCGGCAGGACGGCGCCGCCGAGGCGCGGGTGATCGTCAAGGGCATTCTGGTCAACATCCTCAACCCGAAGCTCTCGATCTTCTTCCTCGCGTTCCTGCCGCAATTCATTCCATCTGACGAAGCGCACCCCATCGCGCGCATGCTGGAGCTCTCCGCGACCTTCATGCTGATGACCTTCGTCGTGTTCGTGGTCTATGGCCTGTTCGCCGCCAAGGTTCGCGACCACGTGGTGAGCCAGCCGAGCGTGATGGCGTGGCTGCGCCGCATCTTTGCCGGCGGCTTTGCGCTGCTCGGCGCGAAGCTGGCGTTCGCGGAAAGGTGAGCTCAGCGGCCTAAGCGTCGTCGTCCCTGCGAACGCAGGGACCCATAACCACCGTCGTCCTTGGGAACGAAAGCCGGTTGCCACGCAACCCGAAAGGTGAGGTGCCCGGCCTATGGATCCCGGCTCGCGCTATCGCTTGGCCGGGACGACGGTCATTTATTCCCCTTCTTCGCCATCTTTTCGATCCGCCTTGCCATTACGTTCCAGTAGGTGGCGGGGCGGAAGCGTTGCACGATATCCATGAAGCGGGCGTCGCCACCGATCAGGATGCGCGGCTCGTTCTTCTCGATCCCCTTGATGATCCGAAGCGCGGCGTCCTTGGCGCTGGTCTGGGTGATGGCATCGAAGCGCTCGATCGTCTGCGATCGTCGCTCGTTGTCGGTAGCGATGGCCGAGCCGGATCGCGAGTTGCGCACGATGTTGGTCTTGATGCCGCCGGGGTGAACCACCGAGACGCGAACCGGGCTTTTGGCAGCCTGCAGTTCGTGGCGCAGCGATTCAGAGAAGCCGCGCACCGCGAATTTCGCCGCCGCATAAGCGGTGTTGCCGGGCGGGGCGATGATGCCGAAGATCGAGGAGACATTGACGATGTGCGCCGCCGGCTGGCTTGCCAGATGGGGCAAAAAGGCGCGGGTCGAATGCACCACGCCCCAGAAGTTGATGTTGAACAGCCACTCCATCTGCGCCTGGTCGATCTCGTGAAACTGGCCGAGCAGCGCGACGCCGGCATTGTTGATGACAATGTTGAGCGCCGGATGGGCTGATATCGCCTCGCGCGCGAAGGCCGCGATGGCTTCGGGATCGCCGACATCGACGCGATGCAGGCTGATTTTCCGCTGGCTCGCCTTGCCGATCTCAGCCGCGGTCGCCTGCAATCCGGCTTCGTCGCGGTCGGCGAGCGCAAGATCGACGCCGCGGGCGGCAAGTTCGATCGCGAGCGCCCGGCCGATACCACTTGCGGCGCCGGTAATGGCGACGGCGGATCCAGGAATCGCAGTCATGACAGGATTGCTCCGGCTCGTGTGGCGACACTGAAGGCGATCGGGCAGGCGTGATCAAGGGAATTCAAAGCCGGAAATGAAAAAGGCGAGCTGCGATAAAACGAGCGCGCCACAATAAAAAAAGCGAGCCCTGGGCCCGCCGCATGATCGTCATCACCCGATTTGGGTGCCCGGGCAGAGCCAGGCTCTACCCGGGCCAGAGAAGTAAGTTACTTCTTCTTCGCCTTCTTGGCCTTCTTCGCCTTCTTTGCCTTCTTCGCTTTCTTAGCCATAGCATCCTCTTTTGAGTTAATGGATTGAAACGCGACACGAGGCATGCTCGGCGGAGGGCCAGCCTCGCAATATCCTCAACTGTAATCCCAACAGATTCGCGAGCGTCTGCCCCGCGTTGTCACGCTTGTGTCATCGCGTTATCCACAGAAGTTACGCGTTTTGGCGTGTTTTTGGCGCAAGCGGAGGCGTTGCGCGCGTCCGGTTGCCTTGAAGCGATCGATCAAGCGATCACCGCGAGACCTCGAGCGATCATGGTCAGGGTTAACAGGACGACAATTCTGGTGAAGGCAATCCGGCAGATGGCTGATGCCACCAAGCCTAAGGATCATCTTCAGCAATTCACAACCAAGCCGCGGATTTGGTTTCCAGAGTGAGACTCCGTTAATCGCCACGGTTGCATGTTGTCCCGAAAGATTACGGGGACACTACCTGGGCGGCTTGAAACGGGGAGACAGGGCGATGATCGCTCTGGGTTTTAAATGTTGAACGTTCCGACGCTCTGGACGGCGTTCATCGTCAATTTCATCGCCCTCGGCGTGATCTGGGCGTACATCCTGCACAGCTATCCGACCTTCAAGGCGGCGCGATTCTGGACCGGTTCGGCATTCGTGAGCGCAGCCAGCGCGGCGTCTGCGATGCTTGTCCTCGTCATGGATTCGCTGGCGCCGCTGGTTATCGGGGGCACCCTGATCACCTTTTCGACCTGCCTTGCGGCGATGGGCATCAGGCGATTCTACGACGATACGACGGTCTGGCGCGGCACGGTTGCGGTCACCGCGGTGACCTTCTTCGGCCTCGCCTTCTTTCTTTACGGCTATGACAGCCAGACAAGCCGGATCGTGCTCTACTCGATCGCGCAGTCGCTTCCGATAGCCGCCTCCGTCAGTTGGCTGATGATGCGGCGAGACGGCCGGATCAGCCCGGGTGCGCGTCTGGCCGCATCGGTCGCGACGATTGTCCTCGGCATCAACGCTTTTCGAATCCTCGCCAAGCTCCTGCACATCGGCGGCGACTTTTCCTTCGTTCATTTCAACGCGGCGCAGTCCGTCATGATCCTGGCGCTGATGTTCCTGTCGATGGTCTGGAACTTCGGTTTCCTGCTGATGGCGATGGACCGGCTGCGCAACGAGGTCGCCGATCTCGCCATGATGGACGATCTCACCGGCGTCGGAAATCGGCGACAATTGCTGCAGCGATTGACCGAAGAATGCGCGCGGTCGGACCGCAGCAACCAGCCGTTTGCGCTGCTCGTGGTCGACCTCGACAATTTCAAGGTGATCAACGACACCCACGGCCATGCCGCGGGCGACGCCTGCCTGCAGCATTTCACGCTGATGGCCCAGACGCGGCTGCGGCCAGGCGATCTCCTGGCGCGGACCGGTGGTGATGAATTCTGTATCTTATTGCCGGCCTCCACGCTGCGCGAGGGAGCAATGATCGCTCGCCGCATAGTCGACGTATGCCGCGAGGACGCGGCCGGCTGCACCGGCAACGAGGTTCCGCTCTCGGTTTCGATCGGGGTTGCGCAGTGGACGCGGGAGGTCGGCGTTCCCGATCGGCTGACTGCGGCCGCGGACCATGCGCTCTATGTGGCCAAGAAAGAGGGCAGGGACCGCTATGCGGTCTACGAGCCGGCGCCGCCGCTTGCGCCGGAACTGACGCCCGTTCAGCGAGAGCCGGTGCGCCGCCTCGCCTGACAGCTAGTGGAGTGGATTTGACATTCGCTTCTCACCTAACCGCGAGTTCTCAGGCGAATGTCAAATCCAAAACTCCACTACAAAATCCATATCTGCCAGTGGTCCTTATAATTCTAACATTCGCAAAAGGTGGCCGCTGAGAAAGGCTGCGAATGTTAGAATTGGACCACTGGCTTGCCGCTTGATCGGTGTGGCAGCCTGTCGGCATAGTGCCGTTCATGACATTCCGTCTTCTGCTGATCGCGATCGGCGCGGTCGTGTTGTCGTCTCCAGCGTCAGCCGGGGGACCCGATCTCGCGGCGATCGCGCGCTCATCCGGCACGCCGGATATCCCGGGGCTGAAGATGGTCTGGCTCGCGCCATGGGGCGATGTCGAGAAGGCCCACCCGTGGGCGAACATCATCGTGCATCAGACCGAGGGTCCGGCGGGCTCAGCCCGTGGCGGCGCGCAGGCGCAATCGAAGAATCCGACGCGCCGCGGCGTCATGGTGTGGGTCGAGACCGACGGCACGGTCTACTGGGCGGTCGCCGACAACCTTGTGCCGACGCATACCGACGGCGCCGACCGCAACGACAACAAATACATCGACAACAGCAAGACCTATCACCAGGTCAACAAGGATACGTCCATCGGGGTGGAGTTCGCCGGCAATTACCCCGACGTCACGACCTCCGCAACCGATGCGCAGATCGCAGCATGGCGGATTCTGGTGAAGGTGCTGCGCGCGCGTTACCGCATTCCGCTCGATCACGTCTACGCGCATAACTGGATCGATTACAAGGACGCGCGCTACTGCGAGGGCTGCGCGCTCGCGACGCTGGCGAGGGAGTGGGGGGAGTAAGTGTTCCCCGGACGCGGCGCAGCGTGAAACGGTGCGCTAGTGTCCCGGTTCTGACATTCGTACCGTGTCGCGGAGAGTTCGTTTACGAATGTCAGAGCCAAAGGGACACTAGCAAATACAATCTTTAGTGCGGCTCGGGATTTGACATTCGCTAGCAAAACTAGCGGCTTCACCGAAGCGAATGTCAAATCCGCCGCACTAGTGATCCGGAGCCCATTTGTAAAGAAAAAGACCGTGGGTCCCGGCTCAGCATCGCGGCACCTTAGCGCGTCGAAGACGCGCGTGAACGCGCTTTTGGCGCCGCGCTGCATCCGGGACACGAGCGTGCATTAAACCGGCTGCGTCATCCAGTTCAGGAAGCGGCGGAGGGGACCCGGACGTCGCTCACGGCGCAGCTTCGGCAGCGGGCGATCCTCATCGTCGGCGCTGCAGAGTTTTGCGAAGTAGTCCAGGAACACCATGTCGTTCGGTTCAGTGAGGGTAAAACTCTCAGCCCCGACGAACACGGTGTAGTCGTAGAAGAACGGCCCGACGAACGGCACCACCGACGATGGCGTGGCGCGATCCTTGGAGATCACGAATCCGGATGGATCGAGCCCGTGGGCGATCATCGTCTGCTCAAGCTTCGGCAGCCTGCGCAGGAATTCGGCGGAAAAGTCGATGGTGGATTGCAGGACGATGGGCATGGCTGGGCCGGGCTGGTTTTGCGATGTGGCGTCGATCCCGAGTGCCGACACTGTCTTTGCTTGGTCGGGCGCCGTGCTCTGCCGGTTCACGGGCGTTCCGGCGGAAAGCCGGGAGCCATGCGCCCCGCTGCTTCGCCTTGGACAGGGCCGGCCCTTGCAATTTTCTTTGCAAACGCCCGGCGGATCAACACAATGTCGGCCAGTGTTCGTGGCGTTATGCCTAAGGCAATGGGCAGGCAGGACGCGGGTTAAGGAAAATGGCAATGTCAGGATCGCCTGTTCGACCGGCATCCACCTTCCGGCATTCGTTGCGGCTGCTGCCGGCCATGGCGCTATTGGCCTCTTCGGCGGCCTTCTCCGCCGAGGAGCCGAGCAAGCCGTTCCTGGAAAAGAACAGCTTTTACTTGTCGTCCGCCGGCTTTCGCATCCAGTTCGCCAACGATCCTGCCGGACAGAAGGCGCTACGCGCGCTGCCGCCGCGCCGCTTCGTCACCAACGGTGCCGGCGATGCGATGCGTTACCTTTATGCGGAGCCGCAGCATTGCGTCTGCATCTTCGTCGGCACCCAACAGGCCTATGACCGCTACCGCGCGTTGCTCAGCCAGCCGCTGAAGCCGACCGACAATGTGCCTGCCGATTACAAGACCCAGGCCGGCATATTGTTGAGCAATCAGCCGCTCCGGCAGAGCACGCGCGGCGATCCCACCAACCTGTCGGATTATCTCAGCACGCTTCGTTGAGCGGCCCGATTTCATCGAGGAGGCGGCGCCAACAAAAAAAGCCCGTCTCCGTTCCTCGGATGCTGCGCAGCGTGAAACGGTGCGCTGCTGATCCGGGGTCCAACGACGCAAGGGTCCCGGCTCTGCAGCGAATCGCCAATGCGCTGCGCTGCAGCCGGGACACGAACGCGAACGCCAACAAAAAAAGCCGGCGTTGCCGCCGGCTTCCTTGTCTCTGTTAGCTGTCTTCGCTGGTCAGGCGGCGTGCGCAGCTTCGAGCGCTGCAGCTTCCTGCCGGGCGATCGTGCCCTTGACGGCCGACTGCACCTTCTCGAAAGCGCGGACCTCGATCTGCCGCACGCGTTCGCGCGACACGCCGAATTCGGCGGCGAGGTCTTCCAGCGTCATCGGCTCTTCCGCCAGACGCCGCGCCTCGAAGATGCGACGCTCGCGCGGGTTCAGCACGCCCATGGCGCCGGTCAGCGCGTCGTGGCGATGATCGAACTCCTCGTGCTCGGCCATGATGGCTTCCTGACTGGGCGAGTTATCGACCAACCAGTCCTGCCATTCGCCGGCTTCGCCGTCGTCGCGGATCGGGGCGTTGAGCGAGGCATCGCCGCCGAGACGGCGGTTCATGTCGACCACGTCCTGATCGGTCACGCCAAGGCGCTTGGCGATCAGCTTCACCTGGTCAGGATGCAGATCGCCTTCCTCGAGGGCGGAGATCTTGCTCTTCGCCTTGCGCAGGTTGAAGAACAGCTTCTTCTGGTTCGCGGTGGTACCCATTTTCACGAGCGACCAGGAACGCAGGATGTACTCTTGAATCGAGGCCTTGATCCACCACATGGCGTATGTAGCGAGCCGGAACCCCTTTTCGGGTTCGAACCGCTTCACCGCCTGCATCAGGCCGACATTGCCTTCCGAGACGACCTCGGAGATCGGCAAGCCGTAGCCGCGATAGCCCATGGCGATCTTGGCCACGAGCCTGAGATGGCTGGTGACAAGTTGATGTGCCGCGTTACGATCGTCGTGCTCACGCAAGCGCTTGGCGAGCATGTATTCCTGCTCGGGTTCAAGCATCGGAAACTTGCGGATTTCGGCGAGGTAACGGGACAAGCCAGATTCTCCATTGAGAATCGGCAGGGTAGCTGTGCGGGCCATTCGTGCGCCCTCCACTAGGTTCAGGCCCCCGATAGCGGCGGGCCAGGCAGGCGGCTCCTTTGTTAAAGCCAGTCGCTCTGCGATGTTCCACGTTGGGTATTCAACGCAGGTGCAACATACACCAAACCGGACGCCCTTTGGAAGTTAAACCCCCGTCACGTTCCAGTGTGGCTGCCATAACTAATTGGCATATCAATACTTTTCTAACCACCTGCGTCATAGCGCCGCTTGGAGCGTCCCCTCCAAAAATCGCAAATCGGCCGGCAAATCCGAGTTCCACTCCAGAATCGCCCCTGTCCGGGGGTGCTCCAGGGCCAACAGGTATGCGTGTAGCGCTTGACGGTCGAGGGCCGCCAAAGCCGCCTGGCTCTGCGGGCCGAGATGCGTCGCCTTGGTCTTGAAGCCGGGGCCATAGACCATGTCGCCCATCAGCGGGTGACCGATGTGAGCCAGATGCACCCGGATCTGATGGGTGCGGCCGGTCTCGAGCTCGCAGGCAATCAGTGAGGCGACCGGCTTGCCGTCCGGCGCCACAAAAGTCTTCACGATCTCCCAATGGGTCACCGCGTGGCGGCCGCCTTCGCGCACCGCCATCTTTTCCCGCGCATGCGGGTGCCGGTCGATCGGCGCATCGACCGTGCCGCGCGAGCGGTTCGGGACGCCCCAAACAAAAGCGAGATAGCCGCGGCGCATCTCGCCCGTTTTGCCATGGTCGGCGAATTGCGCCGACAGCGACGTGTGCGCGGCATCGTTCTTGGCCACCACAAGAAGACCGGACGTATCCTTGTCCAGCCGGTGCACGATGCCCGGCCGCTTCACCCCGCCAATGCCGGACAGGCTGTCGCCGCAATGGGCAATCAGCGCGTTGACCAGCGTGCCGGTCTCGTGGCCCGCGCCGGGATGCACGACGAGGCCGGCCGGCTTGTCGATGACGACGAGGTCGTCGTCCTCGTAGACGATGTCGAGCGCAATATCTTCGCCTGATGGCTCCGCGGCGACCGGTTCCGGCACGTCGATTGTGATCGTATCGCCCGGGCCGACATGATAAGCGGGATCGCGGACGGGCGCGTTCTTCACCGCGACCTGACCGGCCAGGATCAGCGCCTTCAGACGCGACCGCGACAGCTCACTCAGGCGAGTGGCCAGCACGCGGTCGAGCCGGGGCGATCCCTCGCTACCCTCGACAATGACTTCCAGCCTTTGACCGTTACTCAAAATCTGTTCCAAAGTGCAAAATGACCGAGACTGTTGCGAGCGAACCAACCCCCGAACAGGCCGCGTTATTCGCGCGGGTGCGGCGCCTGATGCTGATCGCCGGCCTCACCACCGGGCTTGCGATTGCCGCCGTTCTGGTCGCCATCGGCTATCGTCTTTTCAAGGTCGAGGGAAGCGCCAATCCGGCCGAGATCACGGCCATGCTGCCCAAGGCGGCGAAGATCGTCTCGACCGCCGTCACCGCCGACCGGGTGGTGGTGACGCTCGATATCAACGGAGCGACCGAAATTCGCACCTTCGATGCGCATACGCTGAAAGCGACGGGACGGCTGCGGTTCATGAACGAGCCGTGATATTTTGCACCCGCGCCTGCGGGCGGAGCGGCTAACCCCGGTCGTCATGGCCGGGCTTGCCGCCTTCGCTAAAGCTTCGGCGGCCGAGTGAGCTCGTGGCCCCGGCGTAGCCTTGGCGGAGACGGGACCCGGCCATCCACGTCTTTGTCACATCAAGGCAAGAAGACGTGGCTGCCCGGCACGAGGGCCGGGCATGACAGTTGGCAAAGACCGTAAACCAGAAGCGCAAACCCGCCTTGCCGTGGCCCCGTTTCGAGGCTATTCCCTTGGGCCTCACGCTCCCTTCGTCTAGCGGTTAGGACGCGGCCCTCTCAAGGCTGAAACAGGGGTTCGATTCCCCTAGGGAGCGCCAAACTACGCCCTTCGTGCGGCTTTGATCGTCTCCCCGACTGACAACTGGCCCCGATCTAAACTCCCCTTTCCGTCTTGCTTGCCGAGCACGCAGCGCCATGCCGCGAGGCGCTCGGCCGGATGCTGTTTCATCCACTCGGCCATTTGCGGCGCGCCCATCAGGCAGGACTGGATCGAGACGTCGGCGAAGTCCGAGGTGGTGACGGTCTGCTCGCTGCAATCCGCGGGCGCGGCGAGACTGCAGAGCACAGCGATCACCTTGATCATGAGAACACCCCGTTGCCGGGATAGGCATAGGCATCGCCGCCGCGCGTTGCTTGAACGACCCGTGCTTCATCCCTCCGCTCGCTGACTGGAACAGCCGACGGGAAAACACTGTCGTATATCGCGCGGGCTTCCCGAATGAGACGGATTCGCTCCCGCTCCCGCTTCGGCACAAATTGAACGACCTCACCCATGTTTGACTCCAATAAGATGTCGATCATCATTTAATATGATGGATGTCAGTCATTGATGTAAGTCGTGGGCGCAGGTTTGGAAGCCCTTGCAGGTGGTCAAGAAGGCGTGACGCAGACTTGATGCTGAAAAGAAATCGTCTGATGGAGAGCCAAAATGCGGAAGATCGTTCTGCGCATTCTCGGTGCGCTGGTGATTGTCTCTTTCACCAGCCAAATGGCCGGCGCGGCGGCACGTAGCGAACGGAAGGTCGTGCGGGCTCCCGCTCATGCCGCCCCAGTTTCGCGAGGCACATGACGCGGCGCCAAGGGATTTCGCGCCAAGGTTCGTCGCGCCGAATGCTGCGCCAGGGGTCGGCAGCAAATCCTGCGACATACTCTGGTGCTACCAAAACTGACCGGCGCGGTTCGAACTGGCTGGGGCGCCTTCGTTTGTCCGACTGGACTGCAGAAAGTTGAGGGTTCGGCACTCGCCCGTTCGCCGCGCGTGGAGACCTGTCTTGTCGGTCGTCCGAACCAGCTGATTCATCAAGCGTTATCCATTCCGCGCGCCTTGGATTTGCCAGCGCTGTTGTAGAAGCGCGACAGCCGATTCAGCAGGGAACTGCTACGCAGAGGGCGTTCAATTCCGTTTCGTTTTATTCGGTTTTCAAGTTGGAAGGCCCCATTTTCATGAACAAGTCCGTGATCATCGCCGCAACCTTTGCAGCCTTCTCAGCCTTGTTGGCGGCGCCTGCCGGAGCCGCCGATTTGCCGGTCAAGGCCGCTGCTCCCGTATCGGTCTGGAATTGGACCGGCTTCTATGTCGGCGGCAACGTCGGCGGCGGCATGACCTCGTCGGGCTTCACTGATCCGTGCTTCTATTGTTCGTCGGCGACGCCAACCGGTGGGTTTTTCACCGGCGGCGTGCAGGCCGGCTACAACTATCAATTCGGCAACGGTCTGGTCGGCATCGAGGCCGACGTCAATGGCAACTCCGGCTTCAAGAAGTCAGTCATCGGCGGCGGTGACCAAACCGCCATGACCGTCGGCGCCAACGCGGATGTCAGTGGAACGATCCGGGTCCGTGGCGGTCTCGTCGTCAACAACACGCTGTTCTACGCGACCGGCGGCGCCGCCTGGGCGGACGTCAGACAGACGGGCACCGACTTCAACAACAATATTCACTCGGTGAACTTTGGCGTTCCGACCGGAATTACCGCCAACGCCAGCGGCGTTGTTTGGGGTGGCGTGATCGGCGCGGGCTTCGAGTATGCGCTCGCACCGCATTGGACGTTTGGCGGCGAATTCCTTCACACCGTGTATGCGGACCGAGACGCCAATATTTTGTTTGCCAACGGCACCAATGGGTGCGGAAACTTTACGCCCCGACCGTCGACAAATTGCGTCATCCGCGAGCAGCTGACGACCGACGTCGCGCGAGTGAGGTTGACTTATCGATTTGGCGACGAGGCAACGCAGGCCTATGAACCGGCTGCCGCGATGTACCGGAAGGCGCCGGCGGCCGCGGTTTACAGCTGGACCGGCTTTTATCTCGGCGGCAACGTCGGCGCGGGTATGGCTGCTTCGGCTTTCACTGATCCTTGCTTCTATTGTTCAAACGCGACGCCAACCCGCGGCTTTGTCACCGGCGGTGTGCAGGCCGGCTACAACTATCAATTCGGTAACGGCCTCGTCGGCATCGAGGCCGACGTCAACGGCAACAGCGGGTTCAAGGGCTCCGTCCTCGGCGGCGACGATTTCGAGACTGCGATGGCGGTTGGCGTCAAGGCCGATACCAGCGGAACGATCCGCGGCCGGGCCGGTGTGGTCGTGAACAATGCGCTGGTTTATACGACAGGCGGCGTGGCCTGGGCCGACGTCAGACAGACGGGTGTCGATTTCTTCAACACTGGCGCCAAACTTGGCCTTCCGACCGGAATGACCGCCAACGCCAGCGGCGTTCTCTGGGGTGGTGTGATCGGTGCCGGCGTCGAGTTTGCGGTGGCCCCGAACTGGACCATTGGCGGCGAGCTCCTTCACACCGTGTACCAGGACCGTGACGCCAACATTTTTGATCCGGGCCGGAATGGGCCCAACGCGTGCAACAGTAACCCGGCCACCAACTGTGTCATCCGCAACCAGCTGACGACCGACGTTGCCCGCATCAGGGCCAACTACAGGTTTGGCGGGCCCGCGGGCGCAGATCCTTCGGCCTACGCACCGGTCACGACGGCTTACAACTGGACCGGCTTCTATGTCGGTGGCAACCTCGGTGGAGGCATGGCCGCCTCGCGATTCGACGATCCGTGCTTCTTCGGAGGGTGTTCGTCGGCAAGGCCAACCCGCGGCTTCTTCACCGGCGGTGCCCAGGTCGGCTACAACTATCAATTCGGCAGAGGGCTGGTCGGCGTCGAAGTCGACGTCAACGGCAACAGCAATTTCAAGAGCTCCGTGATCGGGGGCGATGACTCGGTCGCCGAGACCGTCGGTCTCAGGGCGGATACCAGTGGTACGATCCGGGCCCGCGGTGGTCTGGTTGTGAACAATGCGCTGGTCTATGCGACAGGCGGCCTTGCCTGGGCGGATGCGAGGCAAACGGGTGTTCAATTCAACAATTTGACTGGTGCGGGCTTTGGCCAGCCGACGGGCGTGACCGCTAATTCGAGCGGCGTGATCTGGGGCAGCGTCGTCGGCGCGGGCGTCGAGTTTGCGCTCAGCCCGAACTGGACGGTGGGCGGCGAAGTCCTGCACACGATGTATGGAGACCGCGACGCAACTATTCTCAATCCGAACGGGACCAGCGCGTGCAATTCCTCGGTTCCGGCTACCAACTGCACCATCCGCAACCAGCTCACCACCGATGTCGCGCGCATTCGCTTCAATTACAGGTTCGGTGACACCGTCGTTGCCAAATACTGACCTCAAATTTCGCAAAATCGCGAAAAAGCCCCGGCATCGTCCGGGGCTTTTTTGTGTGCTTTCACCTGCGGCTGTGACCGACAGAAATTTTATTCTGATGCGGGGACGCGGCCAGCCGGAACCGGCAACTTCATTGATTCTACTGGTTTCTCGCCATTCGCTTGAGCGACAGTGATTCATCGAAAGGCCAGCGCAACCGTGACTGGCGTTTCCCCCATCCCCGCTTTATAGTTTCGTCACAAGTGGTTGGATGATCATGACTTCACGCAGATCAGGTTTCCTCGCCTTCGCCCTGACCTTGGCCGCGCTCTGTTTCGGTGCGCCGGCGGCGCAGGCGCAATCGAATCCTGTGCCCTATTGGACCGCGGCCTGGCCAAGTGGCTTCGGCTCTGGTTTCAGCGCGGGCCAGAGCGCGAACAGCTACACCAGCCTGTCGGGCCTGATGTCGTTTGATGGCAACTCGGTCTCCGCGGGCGGCAGCTTCTCCTCACGCTACGACCTGCCGAACGGCTGGTTTGTCGGCAGCGAACGCGGCGGCGCGGCGTTGAACGGTTTTAGCGGCACATCGTGGGGCAACATGCCCGGTCTCGCCTATGAAGGCACGCAAGTCGGCTACAATTTCAAGAATCTCGACGTGCCGGTCTCCATCTATGCCGGCTTCGGCACATTGAAATACAGCAATCCGATCGGCAGTCCCTTTGCCGGATTGGACTCCAACTCCGCAAACAACGCGCAAGGCTATAGCGCCCATGTCGGCGTCGAACTGCGTCCCACCTCGAATCTGAGCGTGTCATTCGGGGCGGGCTTCGCCCAGCAGCCGCAATATGACAGCGGCATCAGCGCGCTCACGTCGCCTGCGGTTTCACCGCTCGCGCTCAGCGGACGTCGCTAGGGGCGGCTGCACGCCGTTCAAAACCGAAATCTTCATCGCGAAAAGCTGGAAGTGGCCTGAGGCGAGTGCGCTCCGCGTTATTTCGGCTTGCCGAGTTCAGCGACCATGGATGCGAAGAACGGATCATCGCAAAAGATGTAGTTTTCGCAGACAAGCCCATTGCGGGTTTGCACACGGTCGCAGCCGGTGAATTCGAAGCGGCCGTCCGGTCCCGTGCCCGTCGCGATCCAGCGCACGAAAGTAAAATCTCCCGACACGGCATGCTCGGGCACGCTGAGACGAAAGTCGGGACACACCATCAGCATCGTCTCGATCACTTTGGCATAGTTGGACGCGCCACGAACGACGCCGATCGGCCGCGGCCAATAACCCACGACGTCTTCGGTCAATGAGCCGATCACTTTCGAGGCATCCGGACTACTCCAGAATGCCTTGAACGCATCCACGCTCCAGTGGCGGCCGGGTTGGGCAGCTCTGAGCTTCTCCATCGCGTCCTCCCTCGCAAGATGTCGCGAGAAAGAATAAGCGGCGCATGTTCGAAGCGCGATTACCGGAGGGGTAAAGAGCGCCGTTCCGTCGGAGCGGAGAGAGACCGGCGCTGGCATCCACTGTGCCCTCATTTTTTCGAGGGATGAAAAGGATGCATGGCTCGGGCGCGGAGCGTCGCGGCGGAAGGTGGCTTGCTTCTTATCGTCCCGACGGGCGTGAGGGGGCCAAGTACAGTGAGCGCGGGAGGTCTGCTCCCTCTCCCCTTGTGGGAGAGGGTTGGGGTGAGGGGTTCAGGTCCATCGAGAGAAAGCAACCCCTCACCCGGATCACATCTC